>ERZ1463038.903-NODE-903-length-10578-cov-11.908296_pt1 | contig 10578 bp, 19 predicted proteins | sample MGYA00564479_ERZ1463038 | MGnify/ENA primary metagenome ERZ1463038 (study PRJEB39244, sample SAMEA3635134) | Helicobacter pylori | study: EMG produced TPA metagenomics assembly of PRJEB11511 data set (Assembly of a 5300-year-old Helicobacter pylori... | reverse complement strand
AGGACACTCTTTCCCTACACGACGCTCTTCCGATCTTTCTTCGTCGCGGTGCTTGAAGGGCTGTTTCCGTTGCCGTTTCCCTTCCCGTCACGTGCGAGAACGAGGAAGACGCCATCCTGGGAGAAATCAGTATCAACTGGTATCCCGCTACGGACATGAATTTTCCAGACTCACAGAAACATAGTGAATCTCCGACTGGGCAAAGACCGTCGACTCGTCGGCCTGGGGAAGCTGGACGACGTATTGCTCCACCAGGATAGGAGATGAAGGTACAGAAATGTCGTAGACGACCTGCAGATTACGACTTCAGCAAGTGCAAGTTGATGCAGTCACGCAAGACTCACCATGCGGGTGTACTGGCGATTCTCCAACGAGAGGTCCTGGTCTTGCGACAGAGCGCTTTGCACCAAGCCATACAGTCGTGTGCTGATATGAAGGATCAGACTACACTCTTGCGTATCGAGCAACAGGAGGAACACTGCACTCACTTGTCCGCGGAGATGGTCAGGCCCTCGAAGCCCTGCGAGGACTCGTCAGCTCTCTGCGGAAGCTGTCTCACTGAAATCTTACTTGGTTTGCAACTCGACCGTACGTGGTAGTCGCTCCCTCGGTCTCAAAGTAGAGGGTGCCGTCGGCCAGGTGAGGAAGAATGGCCCGGGGAGGCTCGATGGCGGAGAGGATGGTGCCGTCCGAAGCGACATGGTAAATCGTGGGTCCATACTCGTCGCTGACCCAGAGGGTTCCATCGGCAGCGAGTGCGAATCCTTCCATGTCGAAGCTGAGCGCCCCGTTGGTTGCCTCTGGGAGGAAGGGGAACGCGGGCGACACGGTGGCGGGACGAACGTTGACTGGGTCCATGCCGCTCGTGAGGCCTCCGTTCTGATTGCGGGAAGATGTGTCCTTGTACTGAAGTCCGCTGCGTATTTGGTGAGCGTGAGGACCCGGGAAGTTACGAAGCTGGACACTCACCCGGTGTACGTCAGGGTGATAGAGGGGTTCCCGGCGGCGTTACAAGACGCAGTGAGGCACGGGTTCAGAACAAAGTCAAAGTGTTGTTGCTTCAGTAGAGATCAGTGATCTTGACGGCGTTTATTTGGGAGTTGAGCGGCCACTGACTCGTGCGGCGTAGTTCTCCAGCGTCACCGTGTTGTGACCACTAAGCATGCGGGACGTGAGCGCTTTGTCAAGGCCAACGGTACAGTTAAAAACTTACCGGTCTGACTGTGCAACGATCGTGCCCGAGTATGAGCCGTCCGCGTTGAGCTTGAACTTCTTGACGGCTGCGAAGGTGCGGCGTCACCCAGACTGGACCCGGCGCGAGCACAGAATATATACAAACCCATGGCACTACCAATACCACCTATATTTATTCAAATTCAGGTTGTCAGCCTCAGGTTCGGCACGTTTTTCGTCCGGACTTGCCGACGCTGTCCCCAAACTCGTCGACGAGCAATGGGCTGACTTCGCCATACGCCACTGTCGACTTCCAAGTGTCTACATAGATTCATCAGTATCGAATTTTAATCTGAGGCTTCATCACTCACAGCTGACACCGTTAAGCGAAACGGTGACCGGTGCGGAAGGTGCGGGCAGCGTTGTCGCCGCGGAGACGAGAAGCGCGGAGACGATACCCACGGCTGAGAAAGATACGAGAGAGAGCATCACGTTGATGTGTGATGATACGACCTATGAGGTGCTCGGGGGCGACGACGAAGGGTGAGGACGGTGTTGAAGCTTGAAGCGGCGAGGTGTGTGGCCAGGGTGAGAGGCGTCGGATGTAGGAGAGTAAAGACCGTCGGGGATACAGAAAGAAAGAACACTCTTTGAGTACGGTAGGAGTGGTGGGAACGAGGAGAACCTCGAGGCGGCGGGCGAAGGTAAAGGCGCGAGCAGGGACCGGCGCCGCCGACGGAGCTGCAGCGGACATGCACTGCATCCCGGTCGATCTGTGGTGTCAAGCATGCAGACAAGTGGATGGTTCGCTGTGGGGACGACCAACGAGAAGCAGCGAGAGGTGCACGTTCGGCCACCTCGTGGGTCGCGTCGCCCGTGTGCCCGTCGCGTCTCAGCTTTCGATCGCAGGCTGCGGTGCCGTCGCGGCCGAGACGCCGTCGCGCGCATTTGAGCATGTCCTGGAAACCCTGAGGTAGCTCAGACGATAGACGTAGAGGTACGAATCGCGTCCGGGAGGAATGCAGTGCGGTCTGAAGCCCAAGCACCCGCTCGTCGCCGCATCTTCGCGACGCGCTGAACTGGTTGGACAGCTCGAAAGTAAGGACTTCACTTTGCTGAAACAAGTCTAAAGGGGCCGAATTGCAGCAGGGAGAAAACCGGTGGCGGGCCAATCTACTGATTTTGGACCTTGCGCGCCAGTGTTGTGATCCCAGCTCAATCCTGCGAAAGACCATAGTCGTCAGAATCCGGGACGGTGCGGTCAAGAGGGTAAAAGTTACATCGTCCCACGAGGCGTTCTGTTTGGGAGGTGCCGGCCCTCCCGCCTGTCGGCTCATGCTGTTGAGGGCGGACGTCAGCTCCGGATTGCGAACGCGCGCACCAAGACAAGACAAGGACGCACATGATCGAGTCGACGCGAAGCACCGAGACAGCGGCGTCCGTGCCGTACCGGATGGCCCACCTCGTCGCGGCGAGGAGGTCGTAGATCTCGGCCTTGGCCGCGTCGAGCGTTCCCCCACTGACGCCCTCAATGTCGACACCGATCGCGCCACTGTCGTTGGCCTGGTGCGCAGCGTAGAGCTTGCTCAGGACCTCGGTCGCATCGAGTCCAGCGTTCTCGGCGAGCGTCCTCGGGACGACCTCGAGCGCGTCGGCGAAGCGCTTGATGGCGTGCTGTGCGAGTCCGGGCGTCTTCTCTCCGTACTCGGCGATGCGCTTGGCGAGCTCGAGCTCGGTCGCACCGGCACCGGCGACGAGGCGCGAGTCCTTGAGGATGCCCTTGACGACGTTGACGCCGTCGTCGATCGCGCGCTCAACATCGTCCATCTGGTTCGTCGTGGCGCCGCGGACGACGACGGTCGCGGTGCGGGTTGCCTCCTGCTCCTGCCGGAACACGGTCACGCGGTCTCCGCCAATCTCGACCGTCTCGACGACGTCGCACTGGCCCATCTCGTCAGGCGTCGGCGCGCCGAGGCGGGCGAGCGGGGACGCGCCGACGACGCGGCAGATGCGACGGAGGTCAAACTTGGAAAGGACCTTGATGACGAGAATGTTATGCCTGTTGAGGTAGTGCAGCGCGAGCTCTCCGACCGAGGACCCGGCGATGAGGACGCGCATGCCAGAGTCGGCGAGCTCTTGGAAGATCTGATGGGTGTAAGCAGTCAGATCAGAGCTCTCTACTAGTCAAAATCAAGAGGCGCACCTTCTCCATGTGCTTCTCCTCTCCACGCGAGAAGTTGAGCAGCTCCTCCGAGTTCTTGAGCAGAACGGTGCCCTTGGTCTCGGTCTGCGCGATGTCGATACCGCATGTGAACACTCCGACCTTGGCGTTGGTGACCTTTTGACATGTGCCTATCGCCCCATGCCATAAGTCAGCGTCCCAATCCAGTTCATTCGATACCGAACCCAACGCACCTTCTGGCGACCGGCCGAAGACCATACCCCGGATCACGCGACTCGAGTTGAGTCCACCACCCATGATCTTAACCACACGGACGTTGTCGACGTTAAACTAGAAAAGCGCCCGAATCAGCGCAAGTTGTCGACCTGAGCAGCGGACCGGCTCACGTTCTTCGCGTCCTTGGGCATGACGGCGAGGACAGCCTCGGCGACAAGCTTGGCGAGAAGGTCCTCGGAGCCGTACTGCTTCGCTGCCAACGTCGGTCGGAGGGCGAGGATGAGGCTCTCGGTCGTCAATGGCGTCTCGAGCGTCCGCACGCAGAGCTCTGTGGGGCAGCTCGGGTCAGCTCCTGGTCCAGCCTACAGGCAGCCAGGTGTGCGCACTCTCAAGCTCCTCCATCGCCTTGTCGCGTGCAAGTTCGTAACCAGCGACGACCTCGGACGGGTGGAGTCCCATCGTGAGCAGGTACTCGGCCTTGCGAAGGAGTTCGCCGGCGAGGATCATGACGAGGTTCGTTCGGTCTCCCATCTGCAAGCAGGTCCACATCGGATCAGCGGCGTGTTCAATCGGCGGTTGGCCGGCTGAGATCCAGCATCGTCTCGAGCGCCAGGCCCCTTGTCGCCAGCGCTTCAACTCCAGCCACCCCTTCATTCCTGAGCCTCCAACGAAGTATCGTACCTCGTGCTCCTGCTGCTGACTCGCCATGACCAAGACCTTGCCGGCGGGGTGCACGACCTCGAGCTCGCGGATGATGGTCGCGGCGTCGGACGTGACAAAGAGCTTGTCGAGGTGGTTGATGACCATCTTGTTGCGTCCATTCGGACCTGCAGGGGTTACGCGGAAAGGAAGAGCGGGGGAACGAGCGTGAGCTGGCAGGTCGAGGCGCGGCGTGTGCGCTGGACGCGTACCGAACGATCTGAGCAAAAAGGCGGGCGCGGGTCAGCAACCGCGCGATCGCGTGCGGTGATGCGAGACTCACGTCCTGACAATCTCGGACAGCTCGGCGACGGCGTGGATGTTGCTGCAGGGGCGAGGGGTGAGCGCCGGGGAGTAGAAGGGTGTAGAACGAGTCGTGCGCACCGGATGACGGCCTCCTCGATTCCAGAGTGCATCTGCACGTGGCTAGGTCAGCTTGCTGGCCACGGTGGACTGGGCACTCGGTCCGAGGGTCTGCCGCGAGCGGCCGCGCGCAAAGACGGGGGGTCTGCCGACGCGGCGACGAGCGCACCGGCGCGGACGTACGTTGTAGCCCTCCTTGAAGAGCGACGAGGCGCCCGTGGGGATCTTGAGAGCCATTTTGTGCGGAAAGGTGGGGTTCGGTCCTCGTGCAAAGACGACGGCGAGGGGACAGACGACGACACTGTCGACTCCGAGTTTCCGCGCGTCTTTAATTTGCAGCGAGTTTCGAGATCCAAGTTTTGCGGCACAACGCGAGCGGCGGGATGCTCTTGACCCCCCGATCGACACTCGCCGGCCATGACTGCAAGGAGACCGTCTCGAGAGCAGCAGCTGTCCTTGGCAGGCTCAGAAGGCGAGTCGCTCGCGCCAGAGCCGAATGCGTCCTCGCCGCCGCCGCCGACTCGGCCTCGTCCGCCGGCGGCAGTACACCTCTTCGCGGGAGGGTACGCTCATCTCTTCGGTCTTCTGGCCGGACTGGACTGACGGTTTACTGCCGCAGTCTCGGTGGAATGTGCGGCGCCATCGTCACTGCTCCGTTCGACCTCATCAAGACCCGGCTTCAGAGCGATCTGTTCCAGACGAGGGCTCGACCGGCAGCATCGGGGGTGTCTGGAGTCGAGGCAGTAGCGGTAGCGGGTCGGGGGAACGGACTACGGTCGCTCCTCTGGAACTTTGCCGACACTGGGCTCATCTTGAGGTGCGTGCGCGCGGCGAAGGACCGGGTGTATGCACGCTGCGACAAAGGGAGCTCACCAGGCTGCCGGTTTCAGGGACGTCTGGAAGTATGAAGGCCCGTCAGCGTTGTTCAAGGGACTCGGGCCGACGCTTGTGGGCGTGGTTCCAGGCCGGTGCGTCGCGATGCCTCGTTCGCCACTGGCCGGCGTGTCTGCACCCTCCGCGTGCCGCCGCTGACATCTCTAACGCCACCTAGGTCCATCAACTTCTTCATGTACGGGAATGGAAAGCACCTGTACGCCGAGTGGTTCAACCACGGACAGGAGAACGCCCTCGTTCACGTCGGCGCCGCCGCAACTGCCGGTTCGTTCGGCCTTCGCCTCGGAAAAGCATGCATGTGGCTGACTTGTGTTCACCTAGGTGTTGTTACCGCTGCCGCAACAAACCCGATCTGGGTCGTCAAGACCTGTGAGTCTGCGCTGGCGACTTCCGCCGCCTTTCCGCCGGCGAGCGACCCCCTGACGTTCGCGGACCCCTCTGCAGTGATGCAGCTGCAGCAGCAAGAGCGCGGCCACACTTCCCACACCTCGACCGCGTCCTCCGCTCTCCCCAAACGCTCCGCCATCCCGCTGCCCACACCCCCCGCCGCGCCCTCGCCGCATTTCGGACACTCGTTCCGCTCACTCACCTCGCCCCCGACCGCCCTCCCATCCGCCCCGCACCGACCGACATCCTACTCGACCGTGGTCGCAATCTTCAAACGAGACGGCATCCGGGGCTTCTACCGAGGACTGTCCGCCAGTCTGCTCGGCGTCACCGAAGGCACCATCCAATGGGGGCTGTACGAGCAGTTCAAGCTCCTTGCCAGGCAAGGGTTGCGGGAAGGGGATGACGGAGGCTGGAGACAGAGTGCTGCCGCTGGAGGCGCGAAGCTCATCGCGACGATGATCACCTACCCGCACGAGGTCCGTCCTGCGTTCATGCCCCTCAAGACTTGCGCACTGACGATAGTAAACGCACATTTCAGGTCGTCCGGACACGACTACGACAGCCGGTGGAGGCCGGCCAATCGCCAAAGTACCACGGACTCGCCCAGAGCTTCAAGCTCGTCCTCCGGGAAGAGGGCGTCAAGGCGCTGTACGGCGGCATGTCGCCCCACCTCCTCCGCGTCATTCCCAACGCGGTCTGTATGTTCTACGTGTACGAGCAGGTTCTCTCGTGGAGCAGCAACTTTGAGCAGAAGAAGCTCGAGGAGCGAGGGGATTAGGCGCTCGGCGCTGTGGTGTATCTTACCCTGTCCCCACCTGTGCACTATATACCCCCTCCTCAGCTCACCCCCACTTAGTCGCAATGTTATCCACCCCTCGCAAGCAGAACTCTTTGCTCGCTGCTGGTCGGACAGGCGCGACGCCGCTTCGCAGTTAGAGGATTACAACCATTTAGGCGCTCAATGTCGGATGATGCGCCGAATGAAAGATATGGTATGAATATGATATCGCTCACTACATCATGAAAGGGCCGCCGACGTCCAGGTCCCCTCCAATCCCGAACTGGTCCTGATCCAGAAAGTACTCCTCAAAGTTGAACAGCTGGCTGCAGTCGAACGTAAAGTCTCGATCGTTCAGGCTTGAGAAGTCGTACGGGTGGTCGAACGGCTGGTGGGTTGGAGTTGGGGCTTGAGTCCGCTGCCAGGCGCGGAGGTTGAAGATGAGGGCGTCCATTTGTCCCGCCAGTTCTTCAGCGAGTGATTTTCTTTGAGGAGAGACGGTCAGAGAAGTTCAAGCTTTCTTGGGAAAGGGTTCAGCAAACCGGTGCATCTGGACTCCACTGATGGCTCTGAATATATCTGCGACCTGCTGGCACAATTCGAGATCCGCTTCGTCGGAGTCCGGGTCGCCCTTCCGCATACCGATGAGCTGCAAGAAAGCGTCAGTACTTTCCGATCAGGAAATGTGCCGCAAGTATCCACTTTGAGCAACAGCGTGACTCCCTGTGCAAGAAGAGGTGAGTGTGTTGGCCAGTCGCGGCGTCGAGGTGACTCTTGCGTACGTAGGCAATATTGACGATGGAGAAGTTGCTTGCGTACGCGAGAGGCCACTTTGAGATGTCGAGCGGATCATCTTGGTCTACCGGCCAGGAGATGGCAAGGTTGGCAGTCGTAACGCACATCGCGCGACAGGCGTCGAGCACCGGTTGGACGGGCCCCGGGAACCGTAACGAAAAGAGGGCGAGCACAACTCGATTGTTGTGGTAGATTACCTGAACAAAGTCGTCTGCGGGCTCAATGGGATTTAGTGTGGTGTGCAGAAACCCAGTGCTCGGAATTCGACACACTCATCTTTGAGTAGAGCTGAGCCCACTTGTCCATCACGACGGTCCAGGTATGACTAAACACTCCTCGTGAGCCGGGGGATTTTGATACTTCAGTTGCGAGAGCTCGAGCCTGTGTGGGACACCGATCAGGACAGCCCTAGCTACGGAGAGATCGGTAGACAAACGATGATGCGTCGGAGGAAGACAACCGCGTGCAGTTGGTATTCGGGATCGTTCGGGGCCGGAACCACCTTTTCACTGAACCCTGCGAGTGGCATGGTCAGCCTGCCTTCTTCTCATGCTGCCGGAAGTGCGAGCTTGCCGCGTATGTCGCCCCAACCGTGCAGCGCTGTGGGCCTTCCCGTCTGCACGCTCGTTCTGAAATCCCCCAAATTCAGCTGTAGAACTCGGGAGAAGTCTATATATCAGATACTCACGATATCTCACTGCAGTACAAGAGCATCCACGTCCTCTGGGCGTCGTGGTCCAGGTGGGTGTACTCGACGTCCGAGATCGGCCCAAATGAAGCGCGATCAAGTGGCCGGTCAAGCCGGATTTCGGTTGCGATACGGCTGCGAGCGACCTTTCAGACCAGCTCAAAGCAGCACTCGTGAGGACTGCACGCACATGGCCTGTCCGAGCCAACCGTAGCTTCGATCCCTTGCCCAAGGGCCATGGGGTGAAGCCCAGTGAACCATCAATGAGATGGCCTGCATGCATTGATAAGCAGATGAGTTACTGAGGAAGAATATTACTGAGGAAGAATATTAAGACGTACCTGGACTATCTGAAGACTTTTGTAACCTTCCTTGGTCACACGATCGAGGAGGCGGACGGCATGTTGCGCCAAAGGGTCGAGTAAGTGACCGCTGAAGGGACAGAAGGACGCCGACACCGCAAGCAGGGCCGTCAGAAGAAATGGGGAGTGTGCGTGCAGAAATGCGGGCGTGTGTAGAGTCGTCTCCAGATGCCAAAAGAAGGGCCGGAGCCGCGAAAAGTACCTGCTCGCCTGGAGTCAGCGGATAGGAATGGACGTTGCCCCACCAGCCTGACTCACACTTGCAGTAGGCGCTCCATATCTTCTTCGGTCAATATGCCCATCACGACGGGATCAAGTGTTGGGTCCGTGTCGGGGGTCGACTGTCCCGAGAGGCGATAGCTCGAGTTGGCGGCGAACTCCTGGGTCGAATAGCGTGCGAGAACCTCCAAAGGCGACTCTTCGATCAGAACCTCTACAGCTGATGTTGTGGTGTCGGGTTCATTGTAACCTTGATGGGGCATCGCTTGAGCGACTCCGAGGTCGACGTCGCGGATTGGCGCCACGCCAAGCCCCGCCAGAGCGTCCTCGACTTCCGAGTATCTGCAGGTATTTGTGTTAGAATTCAAGTATACGTACTTCATATAGCAACGCCTACACGCTCTGAAGCAGCGTCGCCGTACTGCCTCGAAGTGGTCAGCACCGCCCTCCGAGCTGCCTGGTCGCCCGCATCACCTCATCGGTCCCGTCTTGCGCCCTCGCTTGCCTGCGCTGGCGAATCAGCCTTAATCAAACACCTGTGACGGAGATTCCTACCATGCAGCTTGTACTCGCAGTGTTTACCGCCACTCAAACACTTGGAGCACGGGTTCCCATCCAAGCCGTCGCACTTGCTCTTGACCTGCGGATCTGGTCAGCCCAGCGGGAAAGGCTGGATTGACCGAGGCTCACCTTCCGGCACTCGCTGCAGGCGCCAATCGGCGCCGCCTGCGCTGACTTCCGCCGAGATGGCCGGGCGTCCACCGAGCTGAGCAGTTGCAGAAGGATCTGCTTGGCACGGTGGAGATGGTGCGCCGGATCCTCCAGAGCTGAGGTCGAAGCTGTTGAGTCCATCTGGACGCTGGGCGTGCAGCGTGAAAGAAGGAGAGCCTGCGGTTCCCCACGTTTTTGCCCCACGCGCTCCGCACACGCACGACCGACATGTCAACGAGCCCACCAACTTTTTGATTTATTCCCAGCCACCGTGATCTTGCTTATATCACACGAAGCTGTTTGAGTCAAAGTCCGGGGCCTGGCGCGAACTTCGAGACCATGCGGCCAGATGCTCAGGACGTTGACTATGAACATGCCAATTGCAAGCTCTACATGACTTCACCACAAAGTAGCTTAAGTTGCCAAAGGTGTGTCTAAGAGAGTCAAGCCGAGTCAGTCATCACGTTTGCCACGAAGAGGACGAGAGAACGCACGCTCGGTTCCGCGGCTCTCGCCCCAAGTCTCCGGACCCTTGCGGTTGGCCACACGTTGCTTCTGGATACGCCTCTTGAACCAGTCTCCAGCGGTCACGCCCTTTTCCATGGATCTCATTGCCTCGTTCTGTTCGGCGGCCTCCTTGATAATGGTCGACAGACTCGACAGCGGCTCCAGCGGCGCGTCGAAGTAGGGGCGCAGGAAGAAGACGCCCGAGTATCGAGTGAAAGTGTGCTGAGGAGCAGGAGGGGAGATGACACGGTGGCTGCAAGGAAAAGTCAGCACGAGCATGACCGGAGTCCGTCGAAGGCGGCTCACATGTTGGACCGGCTGGAAAGATGTGAACCCGGATTAAAGAAGGTTCAAAAAAAAATCCAGCGAGTGAGCTCACCATAATCCACCCGAGAATACAGCTGTGGTCTGCAATGCGTCAGTTTTCGTGGTAGGCGTTCGTGCGGAGTCGAACGAACACAGGGTGTCGCCGACGTTGCAGACAGCGTGGCCGCGAATGGGCCGAATCCATTGCCACTCTGTCGATCCAGGAGGCAAGACCTGGAGTCCGCCAGTCCCGCGACCGTGCAGCATCGAAAAGCTTCCGAAGTCTGCCCGAGCG
>ERZ1463038.902-NODE-902-length-10578-cov-13.030029_pt1 | contig 10578 bp, 14 predicted proteins | sample MGYA00564479_ERZ1463038 | MGnify/ENA primary metagenome ERZ1463038 (study PRJEB39244, sample SAMEA3635134) | Helicobacter pylori | study: EMG produced TPA metagenomics assembly of PRJEB11511 data set (Assembly of a 5300-year-old Helicobacter pylori... | reverse complement strand
GCAAAGATGGTTGACTGTGGCGACATGTACTCACGTCCCACTCGCCTTCTTAGGTACCGAGGTGCTGACATTATTTTAAAGTCCCGTTACCCCGTACGACAACGTGTTCGCGATCTCGCAGATGGAGAATGGACACAAGGAGCTTTTGCACCGCGAAGTCGCGACGGTCCCGCACCGCCACAGCACTCAGAACGGCAGGCTCGTCGAGGTCGAGGGTCTCGGGAAGGGGGGCAAGGTTCATCCCAGAATCATCTCTCTGGGTGGTGACCACACCGTCGGTACGTCACTCCCATTTAACCAGCTTCTTCGCCGCTGACAGCTTTGGATGGCACACAGTCCTTCCGATCTTGCGATCAATCAACAGTGCCTACGGACCTATCAGTGTGATTCATTTTGACAGGTGACACTCGGCTCGAACCTCGATCCTGCACTCTGTCTGATGCTTTGCTCGTCATCTCCGCTCGTCATCAGCCACCTGGACACCTGGAAGCCCAGCGTTTTCGGCGGTTCTCCAAGCAAGACAGCCGATGTGAATCACGGGACCTACGTACGTCTTGCGTATTCGAACTCCTATTGAGGGCCGCTCACTGACCCGCATCTTCTCTCGTGCAGTGTGCGCCGACTTTCCCACCGACATTTGCATACTTAAGGCCCGATACTGACTGGTCAAAATTATCCAGTTTATCACGCTGCTCAGGAAGGTCTTATTGCGAATGGAACCTCGATCCACGCCGGCATCCGCACGACGCTGTCAGGCCCTTCCGACTACGACAAGTGAGCAGGTCTCATGGAGCCGTACTTCACTGTAGTTCTTCTGACGCCTTGAATTTTAGTGATGGTGACTGTGGTTTCACTCTTGTGAGGAGGGCTTCCTTGCATTCACCGTGTGATTCTCGCTGACGCTCTCGTCCGCTCCCAGGTTGAAGCCCGCGCCATCGACGTTATTGGAACGCAAGGTATCATTGACAAAATCCGCAAGACTGTAGGTGACACCCCGTGCTACCTCTGTCAGTCCCCTTTGATATCTGTAACCGAGGAAGCCAGGCTGACGGTCCGTGGTACAGCCATCGACATCGACGTTCTTGACCCCAGTGCGGCACCGGCTACTGGAACTCCTGAGACAGGTGAGAATATTCAAATTGGCTAATGATTAGCGAGGGTCAACAGTACTCACCACCTTGTCGTCGGGTCAGGTGGCTGGTCGACTCGGGAGCTTCGCACAATCATTCGCGGGCTTGAAGGTCTGCTCATTGTCGGAGCGGACGTCGTTGAGGCAAGTTCGATGTTCAAATGGCTACATTAAGTATTCGTGCAGAATGGACGACTGACCTTGGATTGTAGGTTGCGACACCGTACGACTCGCAGGCCGAGCTCACGGTCCTTGCTGCCGCCGACGTGCTGTTCGAAGTAATGAGCCTCATGGTCAAGAAGGTAAGTGGAAACTGCGGATGATTTGAGAGGATTTCTAATTGCTTTTGGCATAGGGTCCCCTCATCAAAGCCGACTGAGCTTGGCGCGAGTGAGCGATGACAGGCGCAACTGAAAGAAAGAGGCCAAACGCCACGGAGGACTTCGAATGAAATCAAAGCAGCCACCGAGCCAGAAGAGTATACTCCCATTTGCCTCTCTGGGTCATAAATTGCATCCGATTCCGCGTCGCCGCAATGCTCCGGATCGGTGGCGACTCAGCGGGGCTCTCCATAAATCACTACATACCTACCTATACATACACGACACGCTTCTCAATACGCCTCGACGTCCCCACACGGACCAGGACAAAAGTGAGCAGCGCCCCCTGAAATAAACAATTCATTTTGCCCGTCGCTGCGGGACGAAGCGATGGGCCACCTCGCCCAACCCCGACCACCAACGAGCTCGACAATGGTTCACGACCACACACACTCTCACACATCTCCAGGCCACTCCCACGCGCACGGTCCAGCCCCCGAGGCGGAGGACATGGAGGTGGAAACGGACGCCGACGCGCCGTCGGAGTCGGCGCACCAGGCTACCGTGATAGCGTGCTTCGACACGTACCTTCTGAAGGCACTGAGCTCGAACCAAAGGCGTCGAGCAGACTTCTACTGCCTGTCCGAGGCGCACCGCGCGCTGCTCCCCGGGTACAATGACCTGCTCAAACAAGTGAGCAGCACGGACGAGCGAATGCAAGCCGGGGTTTTATTCATCGAAGTGAGCAGGTCGATGCGAAGCTCCAGATCAACGCTCAGTTCGTCGAGGACGTGATCAAGTCGAACCCGTTCGCTCCCTCGGACCCCGAAGCCGCGTTGTCGGCGCCCGCACCGAAGGAAGGAGACCACGAGGTTCGACACTTCCACCAGCGTCGCAAATATGCTCATTGAAATTTTACGTCCACAGCGTCTCAGAAGCACCTTGCGCCAGTGCGTCCGCGACTGGAGCGACCTGGTGAGTTCCGCGGCGACGCTCAGCTTTCGGGGCGAGGCTGACACTTGTAAATCCTCAGGGTAAGATAGAACGGGAAGAAACATACGGACCAGTCTTGAGAGCCTTGGACTCCTACTTTGGCGACCAGGACGAGGACCAACGGTGAGTCCGCTCACCGTGCCGCACCCTTCGAGTCCTTCGCCCAGGCGCTCAGTACGTTTCGCAGGGCGCGCCTGCAGGTGCTCGTTCCAGGCGCAGGTCTAGGAAGGTTGGCCTGGGAGATAGTCAGAGCGGGTAGGTGCTGATCAGCGACGCTCGACCGCGTGCTGATTACGGCTGCCCGCCTAGGTTTCTCGTGTCAAGGTGGGTTCTGATGTTATTACACCTCCGCGCCCCACCCTGACTTGAGTAAATGTTCAGCGAACGAATTCTCTCTGTACATGGTACGCCACGATGCTACCTTGTAGACAAATAATGGCACGGCACTGACCCAGGCGCAGCTAATCGCCTCCGCCTTCATTCTCAACCAGTGTGTGACCTTCCACGCTGAAGGCGCTTGTCACCCCTCGCACTCACATGAAACTTTCGCAGCACCACTGCACCGAACGAGTTCGAGCTATACCCTTACTTGCACTCGTTCTCGAACACCCGCACAAGAGCGGACCTCTTGACCCCCATCCACCTCCCCGACGTTCTGCCGAGCTCGATTGAGTCCAGCAAAGGCGATTTCTCGTTCGCCGCCGGATCCTTCGAAGATGTCTACGGTCATGAGCGAGGTGCGCGATTCTGCTTCGGCGACCCTACTGAACTTTCGCTGAGACCTCGCCTTGGTGGAGCAGAAAGCTGGGACTGCGTCGTGACCTGCTTCTTCATCGATACCGCGAGGAATATTGTTCAGTACCTCGAGCGCATCTACGCCCTCCTCAAACCTGGTGCACCATGGATCAACATCGGCCCTACCCTCTGGCACTTCGAGAACACCCCCGGTGCGAAGTCGATCGAGTTGACCCTCGAGGACGTCAAAGCGCTCGCCAAGCGCATCGGCTTCGTGTTTCTGGTGCGTTCCCGTCACCCACCTCATTGTTGGCCACGCACTGATGTAGACCTTCGTCACAGGAGGAGACCGAAGTCTCGACGTCGTACACCTCCAACCCGCTCAGCATGCTGCAGCATCACTACACTGCGGCATTCTGGCTTGCCACAAAGGGATAGAATCGAATGGAAACAATTACTAAGAGACTCTAACAACACGCGGGGAGGGTACTCAACGAGGAGGCGCTATGTACATGGTGGGCAGAATCCAGCGGGGGTCCGTCAAAGTCCAAGGTCCTAACGCCGCTTCGTTCGCTTCCTGGTCCGCTCGGTCGGGCCACCGGTCGGCACCTCTGCCGCCTCCAGACTTCCCCCCGCGTCCTCGAGCTCCTTGCTGTCCGCGGTGAGTCGGTCCTCGACGATGCTCGCGCTCTCGGGCTCGGCCCATCGGACGCGTTTCGCTCTTCCTTTCCCTTTAACAGCCTTCTTTCCCTTCGCAGCAGTGCCAGCCTGGACGGGAAGCGTGAATTGCGCGCTCGTGTCTCTCGACTTGTCGACGGGCGACGTCGGGCTCTTGGTCGTCACGTAGAGGTCGCCCGGCGGCGCCTTGAGCCAGAATGGCCGCTGAGCGATTCCGAAGAAGGGGCGGGGGCTTCCCGAGGTGTCATCCTCGTCATCGAGAAAGACGTCGAGCGAGGGCCGCCGTTTGCGCTGGAGGGTGTGGGCGTGGATGGGCAGGATCGCGGCGAAGAGGCGTTTCGGGTCGTGAGGCTCGAGGTAAAGGTCCGGGGTAGGTGGGAGATAGGGAGAGGCGGATGCCGACGCCGATTCCGAGTCGTCGTCGCGCTCGGAGACCGGTGCGTCGTCGTCGTCGTCGTCGTCGTCGTCGTCGATGCTTGCCAGCTGGCCCTCGCCGTCGCTGCCGTCTGATCCATGCTGGGCGTGGTACTCTTCTTCTTCCCGCAATCGTGCGTCCTCTTCGTTGAGCGCGTATTCGTCCCCCGCTTGGTCGAGCATCTCCTGCTCCGCGTCGGCGTACGCACCGAGCCACTCCCCCGACGTGATCCAGTCGACCCGGACCCGCCCCAGAGGGTCAAAGAGCGAGTCGAAGACGACCCTGCTCAACTCGTCCTCGGACGCCCTGGTCTCTTGCCAGAACGCGCGCACGTTGCGCTGGTTCTGCGCGTTGTTTTGCGCGACGCCCATCGGCGCGTCGCTCGCGCCGGCCTTGTCGCTTTGCGCGGGCGAAGTTGGGTTGGACGGGTCTGATTGGGTCGAGCTGGTCGATTCGCGTTCACTTGACGGGTGGTGCGAGCTCGAGATCGGCGAGGGGTTAGAAAGATTGCTCGGCGCGTCGGGGTGCGGCTCAAGCACGAACTCTGGCTGGCTGAGCCCGATCGAAAGTGCAAAGCCCACGCCGAACGAGAGGCCAGGCGGCGGTGTCATGCGGACGTTGCCGTTGTGGTCGAGGGGCAGGTGGGTGCGCGCGCGTCGCGTCCAAGTGCACTCGCGCAAAGTCAAGCCCGATTAGGCAACGGGTTCGGCCCAAGCTGAGACGGCGGCGGCGGGCCCAAGAGATGCCGGCGCCCATACTTGGTCTCCTTCGCTACCTCGGTAACATGCTCGCGAAGGCACCCACAGTATTCGTGTGAGCCTGGTGCGCTCCGACGGGTGGGCAACACTGACCTGCCCCCGACCTGTCACTTCACGCGTCGCAGAAGCGGCGCGAGTAGGGGAATTGGCCTCGCGGTCGCCCTTCGGCTCGCAAAGGAGGGTGCGAATATCGTCGTAGCTGCCAAGACGTGCGTAGCTTTTGGTACGGGAAGCATCTGCCCACTGACGCCGGAGGAGAGGGCAGCGCGACACCCCACGCCAAGTTGCCTGGGACCATCTACACGGCAGCGGAGGAGGTGGAAAAGGCTGGAGGGAAGGCCTTTCCGCTTGTTTTGGACATCCGGAACGCGGACGCAATTGCTGGGGTGCGTTCCAGTTCTGTCGAGATTGAGGCCCTGGAAGCTGACACTTATAGGTTCCAGGCAATGGAGGCGACGGCGTCTCGCTTTGGCGGGATTGATATCGTAATCAACAATGTATGGATTCTGATCGTCGGCTTCTGCAGTTGCTGATCGAGCCTCCAGGCCTCTGCGATCTCCCTCACATCATCGGACGCGACGAGCGTCAAGACTTACGATCTGATGAATGGAATCAATGCGCGGGGAACTTACATGGTGTCTAAGGTACCTCCATAACCTTGAAAATAGTGGCAAGAGCTGACCCAGAACCGTGCAGTTTGCCGCACCCCACTTGCTTCGCTCCGCGAGCGCTGGTCGAAACCCGCACATCCTCACTTTCGCGCCGCCACTGGCCGGAAACCTCACCCCCGAAGCGCTGGGAAGTGCGACTGCATACGCGATAGCAAAGATTGGCATGAGTTTGGCTACGCTCGGCTTTGCAGGAGAGCTTAAAGGCAAGGTTGGCGTGAATGGTACGCTCCAGCTCCTCACTTCGAGCGATAATGCTAAGCACTGATGACTTGCAGCACTCTGGCCCTTGACCTACATCTCGACAGAGGCCATTCGGCTCATCAGCGGCGAGGAGGGGCGCCAGAAATCGCGCGACCCGTCCATCATGGCGACGGCAGCGTTTGCGATGCTGAACAAGCCTGCCGCGACCTACTCGTAAGCCCAGCAAAGAACTTGAAAGCTTTACTCACCTTGCTCATCAATTGCGCAGTGGGAACTTTGAAATTGATGAGCTGTTCCTCCGTCGGGAGCTTGGGTGCGCCTCGACGCTACTGCTGGCCTGTGGGCAACACTGAGCTCACCAAGCGCTTGCACAGTTTCAACTCCAAGAGACTCTCTGAGTTTGGTCTATGCAAGTTTGACGAGCTCCTCGAGGACCTTTACATTCCCCAGGTGCGAGACTTGGATGTGGATGCGAAACTCGCGCTGACAATCGGGGACAATCGCACGCAGTGGGTTCGTGATGAGGTCAAGGCAGTTAGGGATGCCGACCCCACCACCCCGGGGACTTGATTCAGAGTCGAGAGTGAGCTTGCCACTGCAACACGACAAGTCGAAAGGAATCCTGGTGCACAGACCAAGTGGGCGCGTGGGATAGTGACACGATTTGGGTTCCAAGCGCGGCCCAGCGCCCAACGCTTATCGATCCTTCTTCGACTCCTTCTTGGGGTCTGCGGCGGCGGTCGCCTTCTCCGCCTCGAGGAGCTTCGCAGTCTCCTCCTCGGTGAGCTTCTGGCCTGTTGGCCCAGACGTGGATGTAGGATCAGGATGCGCTGCGTTGAGCGTGGAGCGGAAAGAGGAACGGACGCACCGTACTCGTTCGCGCGAGTGGGGTCGACCTTGTCTGTCGTGGGGGGATTTCGGCATGAGTCGAGGCGTCACAGCAGCTCGGACGCGAGTCACTCACAGATATACATCTGGTAGAGAAGAATGACAAACACGATGTCGTCCCGGAAGCAGGCGAGCCTGTGCAGGATGGGCATCTTCGAGGGTAGGTCAGCGTCCGGGGCGGCGATGAAATATCAGGACAGGGTATAAGGACCTTGATGACGAATGAGAAGAAGTCGTCTACGATCGTGTTGAAGAACTGAAGAAAGCGAGGTCAGTCGTGCGGCAGCCGACAGGCATTCAAGCGACGCTCACCTTGTAGGCTGAGAAGAAACGATGACGGAGTCAGTCTCCGCAGAAGGCAATGCGCGTTGAGCTCACTCATAGTCTGAGTGCAAGGATTCCGGTCAGTGACTGATGAGACGGCGAAATGGGAGAGACCGGACTGACTTTCATCGGCATGTGCGCAACCGACTGCAACAGGTACCGTTATTAGCATCCGTTCGATAGATCAAGCAGAGAACATACCTTGAGCTTGTAGTTGATGATGAGCTGGAGAGGGAACGAGCTGAGTGGAGCTGGGGTAAGTTAGAGGAAGTTGACGAACCTGAGGGATGAGCTGGATGAATCCGAACCTGCGGACACGCGGGTCAGCAGTCGAAGAGGATTAGTTAGGACCGTGCACGAACGCATAGACGAAGCTGGTGGCCGTTGAGATGACGAACGAGTACCACGAGCGGTGCTCGTTGTAGTACATCGAGTAGATCGTGTAACCGATGAGGAGCGGCGTCGTGCCGTACGACACCCACCGGAAGGCAAGTTGATCGTATTCTTGCGTCTTGAGCTCCTCCTCGGTGAGGACATGTTTGTCTGTGATCTCGAGCTTGTACGGCACGAGCGTCCCGGCGGACGGGACGACCTTGATATCGACCGCCTTGGTGATCTTCCACGCCTCGATGACGAGTCCCATACCTTGCCCACCCAATATCATCCAGCTCGTGTCCTCGTTTTGGTCGATAAGGTAGAGGACTGTATGGGGCCGGTGAGACGGGCGCGACTGAGCGAGTGTCCACTCCTTACGGATGATGAGCTGCACAACGCAGTTGGTGATAATGGTTCGCACAGAAACTCCAACGAGCTCCTTCTTGTTCTTCCAGTGACTGCGTTTAAGAGCGTCAGCTTGCGTTCGCGCCATGGAGCCGCGCAGAGACGTGCGTGATGTCTGCAGACAATTTGGGGTCAGTTCGAATCGGTCGTGCTGGATCTGGGAGAAGAGGGTCGCACCACTAGTAAAGGCGAGCATCTCGAACAGCATGTGAAGAAGGGACACAACGACAGTGGTGACCAAGAGGATCGGGTTGGTATCGGTGAGGATGCGCTTGACACCGTCGAGCTCGCCTCCTCCGCCACCGGTGGTGGCGGCCTGAGACTTGAAAGAATCGTCGAGCGAGGCCATGATCTGTAAGGAGCGGATATTGTGGGTGCGGACATTCTAAGAGAAAGGGTCTCTGCGCACCTGCCACTTCATGAATGAAGCTGGGTTGAGGGTGATGCGCAACGGCAGTTGGCTGTTGGCGATGAGCACAGGTCAGTCTGGGTTGCCCGGAAAGACACGGAGGGAGCTTGCGTGGTAGTCTCGTTGATCGGGTTCATGTGCTCGCGGAGGAGCCAGAAGTCATTCGCCCACTGGAAGGCATCCAGTTCAGCTTGCTAAGTAGAGATGGGGGGCGCAAGACCGACGCACGGTGAGCGGGTAGTAATAGCCCTTCCCTGCGTCATTCGTTTTGCCATCATGTGCAATCTTGACGTCTGTAGAGCTCTAACGATCAGCAGCTGTCGAGAACCCAAGCAAGCTCAGACGGACAGTGCTGCAGCGGCAACGGCAGCGAGGACCAGGCGATGGGGCCAGCGGACGCCACAATCTCAAGCGAGACGTTCGGGTGGTAATACGAGATGATCGGCATGACCTCCTTGGGCGCGTCGTCCTCGACAGCAGGTGTGGGCTCCGGCGCGGCGGTCTCCTTCGTGCCTCCGCCGAGGAGCTTCTTGACCTCGCGGACCTTCTTCTTAGGCAGGTAGCGAGTGAGCTCTGAGAGCGAAGATGGCTCAGTGGAGATTCCGGCAGAGGTAGACGGGGGGACGTACCCTTGCGCACGTGAAGGACCTCGTCGCCGCCGTACGCCGGCGAGGCCGGGTCCGGGCTGACGCCTTCGAGGGTCACAAAGATCTCGGCCCAGAGCGACGCATTGTGTTGGACCGACTGATTCGTGCAAGGTGGAGCCCATCAGCTTTCGCGCCCAGCGCTCCCAGAGTCCCCGAAGCTCGCTCACCTCGGGCACATCAATGATCGTGTCCCACTCGCGCGACCACTTCGTGTTGGCGTACTCGACACCCTTCCACTCGACCGAGGGGAGGGCAGTGTCCTTGAAGTCGACGACGCCCTCGACATCGGTCGAGATCTTGACCAAGACGTCCTGCGGAGAGTTCATGATGCTCAGTCGCGGCGCACTGCAAGGCCGTTGAGCCTACACACGAGGATGGATCCTGGAGACCAGAGCGGGATAGCCTCGAGTGGCTTGACTGGGGTCGCGCTCTTGCCTGGCTCGCCGTCCGCGACGGGCGCTGCGTTGAGGCCGGCAGCGGCGGCGCTCTCGCCCGGAGGCGTGATGGACCCGACGTCGGTCTTGGTGCGGAACGGCGAGTTGGGTCCGAGGGCGAACTGGATCGCAAAGTAGATGACTGGCGACGCGCAGGGTGGTCTGGTCAGCGAGCGGGACGGCCGAGCGGGCCGAGCACTTGTCGTGCTCACCGGCGGAGCGCAGGAGCGTCTTCGCGGTTGGCGAGCTGAAGAAGCCTCCGTCTTCTGCTACCGGAGCAGGTCCTCGCGCGGGTGCGACGGCTGCCATCCTTCTGGTCTGTTGAGGTCAAGCTGAGCCCAAGCCTTGGGCTCATGATCAGAACCCCCGGTTCGGAACTCCGCACACTGACCCGTCAGTCACGTTACGATCTCGTCGAGTAAGCGGAGCATCTCACTCAGCAACTCTTATCTCCTACAAAAAAAGCATCTGCGTCTCACCTCTTGTCAACTCGTCCGCCCGTCCCGAGCACAGTACACCCGATCCCCCGATCGTCAGCTCCGCATCGACCTCGACATGTCCTCCCTCGCCGCGAAGGAGAACGTCGGGCTCGACCTCACCGGCAAAGTCGCCGCCATCGCTGGAGGCACTCAGGGTATCGGCGAGGCCGTGGGGCTCCGCTTCGCCCAGGCTGGAGCATCAGTCTTCGTGATCGGGCGCGACGAGGCGAGGGGGTCTGCCGTCGTCGAGCAGCTCCGCAAGGCTGGTGGGGTTGCAGAGGGGCGATCGTACGAGTTCATCAAGGCGGACCTCAGGTGAGCGCCCCGCTGTGGCCCCGGCGAGCGACGTCATCTGCGCGCCCGATGCTGCCTGCGCTCGAGAGCCTGAAGCACCGGTTCTGACCCTCTCTTGCTCGGCAACAGTCTCGTCAGTGGCATCAAGGAAGTAGCAGCGAAGCTCGAGGCAAAGGCCGGGTCGCACGGCATTGACTACCTTGTCCAGGTGCGTTCGGCCCCCCCACCTCTCCCCACCTCGCCCGACCCTCGGCGCTGACGCCCGTGTACCAGACGCAAGGCAAGCCCCCCAACGGCAAGTTCAGCCTCAACGCCGAAGGCCACGAGTCGCACTTTGCGATCCAGGTCCTCAGCCGCTTCGCGCTGCCGTACCTCCTGGCCAGGTCGAACACGCTCAAGTGCCAGTCGCCCGCGGACGTCTAC
>ERZ1463038.900-NODE-900-length-10581-cov-14.349325_pt1 | contig 10581 bp, 19 predicted proteins | sample MGYA00564479_ERZ1463038 | MGnify/ENA primary metagenome ERZ1463038 (study PRJEB39244, sample SAMEA3635134) | Helicobacter pylori | study: EMG produced TPA metagenomics assembly of PRJEB11511 data set (Assembly of a 5300-year-old Helicobacter pylori... | reverse complement strand
ATTCTACTAAAGAATTGCCGTTATGTCACTTAACCCCCGGAATTAATAAGTACTGCTCTTATCGGCGGCTGGAGTGGCGATCAGTCACGAGCAGACGATTCACTTTGATGAACCGGTGAACATCTTCGAACTCGTGGAGGTGAGCGTTTCGTGCCATTCAGGATTCAGACTGCTTCACGTCAAGCTGACGGCCCTCATCATCACAGCGAGCTGGTGGGCGGCGAGAAGGTTTCAACGTCCAGATGTATCCCGAGTTCAAGCAAGCGCATATTTCGGCGGCGGGAGTTCTGTAATCTGTCATCGCCTCGTCTTATGCATGGTTGGCAGTCTGAATGGGGGCTCGCTCGATGCCTTGATCGAGCACCCTTGCTCCATCATAGTGTCGTTGTTGATTACATCATAGCCTCGGGACGTGCATCAGCGGTTTCGACAGGTCTACGTCGTAAGACAACGCCGTGAAGGGGAACTCGGCGACGAACTCGATGGCTTTGGATGACTCAGGAGGTTCGGATCAGCAGAAGCGGGAATCTGCGAGAGGCAAAATTCTACTCACCGTGGCTTGAGACCCCGAAAGGTACGCGGACAAGCCAGGCGGAACGTCGTCGAGACCCAGCGTCCTCCTCGCCTTGCCTTCCGACGCCACCTCCCGCTGCACCTCCTGTACTCGCCTCATGAAGCGCAGGCTCAGCCCATCATACATCGCCCGTCTCCAATATGCGTTCTTCGTCGAGAAAGACACGTTGCCGATGCGGCCCGCTGTGAAGACGACGCGGCGCTCGACGTCCCAGTGCGACTGAAGGTCGTCGTTGATGCTCACGAGCAGCTTCCCCGCACTTGAAAGAAGATCGCGAAGCTTGTATGAGATCTTTTCGTATCCCCTGTCGGATGAGTGGAGGGAGGAGAGTCGCGAGTGGACCGCGCGCACAAAGTCGAATTGGTGGCCGAGTGAGGTGAGCTCCAGGTCGGTGCTGTCGATCTGGCACGGTACAAACACGCCTCAGCGTCCGAAAGAAGATCAGACTCTCGGCACAAAACCTCTTTTGGAACTCGATCATTGCCTGATGCTCCGCGTCGGTGACGAGTGGGGTCGGCGGAACCTGCGCACCGACGGCGTGAGTCCGGCGTCCGGAAGCTCAAGTGGCATGCACAAGAAAACTCACCGAGTCGGATCCCGGATTCAAAGTAGCCTTGAAGCCCGCCGGGAGATCGTCATGAAGCAGGAGCAACTTCTGTTCGCCCACTAGCCTCGCAAGCATCGTGAAGGGGTTCAGGACGACGAGTCGCGACGGCAGCACCTCGTGATTGGTAGGGCACTCCTTTGAGCACTCGCCGTCAGCGGAGCGATCACAGAATTCGTAAGTGCTCGCTCACCGAAATGCCGTCAACACCAGAAGCAAGATAGTCGTCGACTCCTGCCGCCTCAAACGACCGGTCCTCAACTGCGGCTTCCTGGTCCCTCGACTCTCCCTTCGCCTCCCTCTTGATTGCGTAAAATCTCGCATGAAGATCCACGGATACTTCATCGTAGAGCTTGCGCCGAGTGGCCATCTGCTCGTCCGTGAAGAAGATCTCGCCCGACGCCAACGCGTTCTGCACCTCGTCGTTGTCTTCCCAGTGCAGCTGAATATCGCTGTCGATGTCTGTGATGCGCTTTGAAGCGATTAGAATTGAAGTCCGTAGATCCTTGGCGAGTCGAGGAACGGAAAAGTCGTTGAGCGGAAGGAGCCGAAGCCGATTGCTGAGTGCACGGACAGTGTGGAAGCGTTGTTGGAGGTCGACGAGGTCTTCCTTCGTCGCAGAAATCTGTTCAAAGTAAGGGTATTCTGTGATGGGCGATCGGTACAGAGACTTGATACTCACCTCCTCCGCATACCGGTCCATCGAGTCACCTTCGCGGTGAGAGCCGGGGGCAACTCCTGGGTCGTAACGAGCTCTGGATCGTGTCCGAGAGGTGGTCGACGATTCAGAATCTGAGTCTGACCCAGCTCCAGCTTGCGTTGCATGGCTTCCCGCCCCTGAGCCCTGCAAAGGATTCAGATGGCAGTCAGGCCTGCGGTGCGGAGGACAGTCCAGTACCAAGCTCCGTAAAGGGCTCACCGATGGCTCTTCAGGTACTGGCCTGATGTGTTCATCACCGCTGTCTGACTTGAGAGCGGGTGCCCTGCGGACTGCAGCTCGGCCGGTGGAGGCCATCTCTACGCACGTCGTTGAAAGGCGGGCGGTGCCAGTGAAGGGCTCGAAATGGGGTCCAGGGTCCAAGAATCCGAGCCAAAGATTTCTTCAGGGTATTTCGTACGTGAGTGCGAGTTTGAGAGACGTCTGAGAAAGACCCTGACGCCGGACGCTGTGCGCTGCTCCGGACCCGTGGACCTGGCGGCTCGCTCCGCAAACCCGTCCGCATCGCCACCTCTCCGAGTGTCTACCTTGATCTACCAGGTTCAACAGAACGTCTGAGTTTTATAGTATCTCCGAGCACCTCGACTGCATTCACTTCGCTCATCCCGCGGCCCGCCTCGTTGGACGCACTTCGACGAGCTTACATACGGACAACAACTCGTCTACGGCAAATTTTAACCAGACTGGAGGCAAATTTTGAGCTTCTAGTCCAGCCATCACCCTCACCGCCTGAGCGACAGGAGTCCGTGTCCGGCCATCTATGCTCCCCCCGAGCGGACTCACCGGAGATGGAGACGCCAACGAGCGGTGCTGCCTCTCCGCACCGACGTCCTCGTCCGTGTTGACCCCGCTTGCCCTCTCTCTGCTTCCCACGACTCGGGATGGACGAGCACCGGTCCAGGCGCGCGCTGGACGAACAGTACGCTGCGCACCCTCCCACCTTCCCCCTCGCGCGCACCAGCAACCGCGCGCGCGTCGTGCGCGCGTTCAGGTCCATCCCGAACCTGCGCGAGAACGGCTCGATCTGCGACAGTCTTCCTCCGCCTCTCCCGCTGGTAGGTATGGGTCGTTTTGACCGCCAGACCGTGCCCTGCGCTGACTCGCCGGCCGCGCGTCCCAGGACGAACCTCGCCCGGTACACACTCCCCCGGCGCCCAAGGTCCTGAACGAACGCCGTATCGCGACCCCTGTGCACGCAAGTGGAGGGAGGGGCTCCTACCTGCTCTTGAACCACCCGACCGGCGCGCAGTCGCGCGTCGAGCTCGAGAAGCCGCTCCCGCCCGACCCGCCGTGCGTCGTTTTGCATCTCACTGACCCCCCCATGCTCGTAGGAAAGAGATGGAAGCTGATGCCACGAAGCCAACAGCAACCCGGTCCCGGTATGACCGGATCGCCCGGCTCGCGCCGAACGACGAGTTCGCGCGCTCCCGCCCCGCGGACCGCGAGCGCTCCCAGCCTGCTCCTCGGCAACGCTCCGTCGATTCGGACTCCGAGTCGGAAGGAGGCAGGGGCTCGGAAGACGAGGTCGCGGTGCCGAGGACGGCGTTGCAGCCGCCGCCGTTTCGTCGGGTGCGTGTCTGATTTGCTTTCTGCAGGAGATGGATGCTGATGCGAGCAGAGCAGAGGCTGGATGGGATGGACAGGGTGGGGAGGGCGAGGTTGGTGCAGGTTGGGAGGAGGGGCGGGGCGGGGAGTGAGTGAGTGAGTGAAGAATGTGGTGCGAACGCACGCTTGATGCTACAAGATGTCGGCCGGGATCCATTACATGTCCTAGTCTACTCTCCTGGCGAGTACGTTGGCGGTACGGGCACTGGTCAACACAGAATGGCTTCAAAGGCCCCCCGCTGGCCAGTAAACGGGCGGGCTGATTCCTCCCTCGCCTGCGTCAAGCGCACCGGCGTTGGCGACGACAGAATGCGGGCGAGAGCACGGGAGGTTGTTGTCAAGGGCGCGGTAGAGGGACGAGATGCGGTGCCGTGTGGAGCTGCGCTGCGACGGGGTGGGCTGAACCCGCTCTGCGTCCGCCGGTCCAAAGCTCCTACGCACAGCCCGATTCCAAACAACAACAACCGGCTTACTCTGGCGGCGGGCTGGGCAACCTCCCCGGCGCATCGACAAGTCCCTTGCCACTCGAGCTGGGCGGCCTCCTGCGTCCAGTCCTCTCGACGCCGTCCCTGACCGCGCTGGCCCACGCCTGCTTGCCCTCGTCGGTGCTCTTGACCCTGAGGTCCAAGAACGAGTCGCGCATGCCGCGCTTCATGCTGCCGACGCGCGCTGCGCCATCGTCGTGCGTCGTGCGTGCGTCGGCAAGGAGCGGGCGGACCTCGAGCGCGATCATCGTGTTGAGCTCGTTCTCGGCGAGCGAGCGCAGCTGCCCGAGGCGCTCGACGAACGGCCAGAGTTGCTCCGCATCGGTGCGCGCGCGCACTTGGGGGCTGAGGTGGTCCGGTGGTGGAGGTGGGCTGAAGAGTGGCAGGAGCTGCGAGAGGGCCACTGGGTGGGGGGCTGGGGGGTTAGTGAGGGGTGGTGGGAGCGAGTGCGAGTGGGACGGACTCGAGAGGCTGATGAAGAGTTGGCGGAGGAGCGCGATGTGCTCAAACGTCGTGCGCGGGAGGAAGAGCAGTGGCGAGGGCGAAGGGTGCACCACGAGCATCGTCTCGAGCGTGAGCGTGAGCACGAGGAGCGTGAACCGCCACTGTTGCGCACGAGTCAGCATAGCCCAGCTTGGAGAGCCACCAGGGACGCACAAAGCCGTTCCCGCGCTCGTCCTTCCGAAACAAGCTCAACAGCGCCACCCCAGCCCCCGCAAACAGATACCACCCTGCCGCACTCCTGACGCCGAGGACCAACAGCTCCCTAGTGCCCTCGCCCTTCCACTCGCCGACACCCGGCCCAAACCGCTCGTACGCCCACCTCGTGCCGTCGTCCTCAACCTCGTCGACCGCGTTCCGGAGCCGGACAAAGTGCGCCTCGCCCGCCTGGCCGACCTTGTCCGGGTGGTGGACCCGCGCGAGGCGCCGCCAGTGCGCCTTGACCACCTGTGACGACGAGTCGGCGTGGGCGAGGGAGGACGAGGGGAGGCCGAGGAGCGTAAAGTGCGACTGGTTCGCCGGCGAAGCCTGCAGCGCGTAGATGGACAAGACGGTGTAGAAGAGGTACGACGAGACGAGCAGCGTGCGCGTCACGACCGCGTGCCGCTGGGTGCGCGATTGGAAGTGGCTGAATTGGGACGGGGTCGGGTGGGGAGGGTGCGTCGGTCGGAGCGTGGGCAGGAACGCGTACGAGAGCGAGAGGAGGACCCGACTCGCGAGTGGCGGCACGACCGACCACAGGAGGAACGACGAGATGTGCGAACTGAAGATGGACGACGACATGCCCTGTGCGGGTCACCCCCCCCCCCGTGCAAAGAAAGAGTCAGCCATCCGGTTCTTGCAGCCCAAAACACGGGTTGAACAGAATCCACTCGGAACAGTCGGGGCATCAGCAGCCATCGCGCGGCCAACCTCCTCTCCTTCCCGCCGCACCCCATCGAGTCCCAGTATACGACAACCCACCACAGGCGCGTCCTCCGCTAACCCGCTTCCCGAGCACACAACGCTGTCCACGCGCTCTCCACGGGCCCGCCCAGTCTCTCTTGGCAGCCCCGCTGGTAAAAGCGCGTCGGTCGATGGCTGTCCCTCCGCGCATTGAGTCCTTGCTGAATCCACCCGGGCTGGCTTGGGACTTCGCACAGTCGGGCTCGGCCATAATTAGAGGGGCCCCCGTCGTCTCTCCCACTCGCTCACGGGGAACTAGCGACGAGAGACGACGAGGGGGGGGGGGGAAGGTGTCGCGCTCTGCCTTTACGCCGTACGCCTGGGGAAGGCGGCCCACGGGTATGTTAAGAGGCGTCGACTCGACCCACTCGTTCCTCACCGTCTGGGAAGACGGACGCCCATCCGGACCAGCGGGAACGCAGTCTCTACATCGAGCGGTTCCAGTGCCGTGTCCGGACCATGAGCAGCCCCCTCACCCGACAGCGAATCCAGAGGTGGGGAGTCGTGGGGTGTCATGTCCATCGCGTCGGTGCGCCGCCTTGTACTCCTGGGTCGTCCCACGAGGGGTGGAGCGCAAGGCGTTGCGGACGCTGGGTGTCGAGTGTCGGAAAGGGCCGCGAGGAAGGGTGGGGTGCAGGGGGGATCGAACCTTTTACTTGTTTGGAGGATCATCATAGCCCCCGACGAATGCGATTCTGGGCAAGATGAAGAGAGACTTACGAGGACCGGTCACGGGAATGCGTGACGTGCGCCTTGGGTTGACGCGCCCTCGTGCGAGACGCGCCTTGGACGGCTGCAGACGACCGTGCTCTATGGTTTGAGCGAGAGAGTCGGGAGGCGAGGGATCGTGTCGTGGCGGGGGACGAAAGCGCGAGGCGACGGCTCGGGGCGCGAGGCGTCAGGCGAAAAGATTCGGGGCGCCAGACGCGGCCGGCGCGGGGGGCGCGGTGGGGCCGTAGAGGCGTGCAGGAGCTGAGCTGGGCGGTGGGAAACGCTCGAGGGTCAGGACGGGGGTTGAGAACAAAGTCGGAGGTGAGGGGAACGAGTGCAAGAGGGGAACCTTGGGAGACTTGCCTACACCTACATCGCGGGCGATCTTACTCGATCACTTTCTTGCTCAGACCTACACCTGCCTCGGCAGACCTACATCTACATCTGCTGCGACAACAACAGCAGCGGGTGGGCCCACAGCCCCCCGATGCGCGTCTCGCTCTCCCCCCCACCGCGCCCGCCCTAGATCGCGCGCCCGCCTCCGCCCGCCGCACCTTGCACTCATCATGAACGTCAAGCCCTACAGCATCGACCAGCTCCTCGAGATGTTTACGCCGAGGGCGATGGAGGTGAGTCGCGGTCGACGGCGACTAGCGGGACCGCAGGCTGACGCGTCAGCCCCACCCAGTTTTTTTGGCACGCCTGACCGCCTCGTGCGGGAGGGCCGCCTGGCCGCTCTCTTTGAGGCGGTCCTCGAGCTTGTGTATATCCCCGAGACGCCGCCGGTAATCCCCCCCTCGCGCTTCCGCACGTCGTCCAGGCCGTCGCGTCGCCTGTCGTCGCGCGCGGCGCGTCTCCGCGTTTCTCCCCGCTCAGCCCGGCCGAGAACGCCATCAAGCTACAGCCCACGGCCGACGACGCCGAACTGATCGAGCTGCTCGACGTTGCTAACCGCGCGATCCTGTGCGTTTCTCTCGTCGCGCTCTCTCCCCAACTTGACCCTGAAGTGACTCCCCTCCGCAACCCCGGCGAGTTGCCGTAGCAGCCACTGAACAGAGTCGGCTCAGCCTGGTCCAATGAGGAAGACAATTTTTCAAGTGCGATCGTGAAACGAGGGGGAGCTTGGAGCTTGGTCGTCGAACGCCACAACTCGGAGTTTGTAGCGAGCCGAACCATTCGCGGATGTCAGGCGAGGTGGAGACTTATTCAACAGCGCGGCGGCGATGCGTAGGTGTTCTTGATCTCGTGTAGAAGTAAGACTTACGTCTCACGGGGTGGGGCCAAAGACAGCCGACAGTACCGGTTGAGGGAGCGACTGGGCTGACAACGAGCTTCCCAGAAAGCACTCATCAACGAGGCCTAAAAAAGCACTCATCAACGAGGCCTAAAATGGAGTACTTTTGACAACAACATCGACGCGCACCGATGATCCTACCGCTCCTCGAGCGGCGGCACCTCCCACAGGCCCGCAACCTTCAACCCATGGCCCACCTCGCTCCCCCTCAGCTCCTGGCCTGGTTTCGCGGCCTTGATCGCGTCCGCATAAACCGCATGGCTCGCGCGATCGACCTGGAGGTGGACGGCTTCACTCCCCCCTGCGGCGATGGCCGCGCTGGAGCGGTACAAGAGCGCGTCCTTCTCCGAGAGGTCCTGGCTGAGGCTCAGATGCGCAAACTGGTCCATGTACGACGCGTATTCCTTCGCCTCGTCGTCCGCCACGACCGGGTTCAGCAGCCGCCCGACGATCGCTTCGGTCGTGTTGGCCGGCAAGGGTGCGATGGGTGGGCCCTCGTCGATCCGCTGCGAGTGGATCCGCGTGCGGAGGGCTTGTTCGCGACGGCCTCGGTGGGACATCCAGCGACGGACGCCGCTGCCGACGTTCATTCTGGAGAGATGGAGGTTCAGCTGACGGTCGAGCGGGGACACGAACAAGGGACGCACTTGGTCGTCGAGGCCGAGTGCGAAAGTCGAGGGGTGAACGGGCTCATGTCCCGCGGTTCTGCGTGAGCACCAGCCAGCGACCTTGAAGACTGCAAGTCAGCGTCCGAGCACTCCCAGGAGCAACGGCTTGACGCACATCGACGAGTCATAGTTGGACGTGCTGTTGACAGTGAACGCAAAGACGTGCGTCAAGTCGGACCACATCATCGGGCGGTAGTACGTCTGCCAGTAGTTGTCGTCGAGGTCGACCGCCTGCGCGATCTTGTCGAGCGCGCCGGCGGGGTCGAGCGACTGCTCGAGGTGCGCCGGTGTGAACCAGTCGCGGTACGAGCGCCGCGCAGGCGCCTTGGAGCGCGCCTTCGGGGGCGGCGGCGCGGTGTCGATGCCGAGGAAGAGGTCGATCGCGGCTTGCTTGTCCGCGTCTGGCGGGAACGAGGTCAGCACCGCCGTTCGGGGGAAGGAATTCGTTCAGAAAAGGCTCACCGACAAAGCTGTTGGCATAGTAGCGCTTGAGGTTTTCGATCATGTCGCGAGAGTGGCTCGTCCACTGGCCGATCTTGCGATACGTCTCCATCGTGTTGACTAGCGCGGAGCCACCGTACTGTAGAGCGACCGTGTCTCCGTGGTCGTGGAACATCTGCGTGATGAGGTTCACCGCGTCCGAGTCGAAAGGCAGTCGCGGGTGGTGGATGACGCCGAGCGCGTGCAGCTGGTGGCCGAGCGCTGCCTTGGCGATCACGAACTGGGCGGCGTTGGTTCGGCTGACAAATCAAGTTAGCGAGGTACTCAAGCTCAAGACATAGCATGCAGCGCTCACTCGAGGCAATCTGGGAGAGGCGGGCGTCAGCTTTACGAAGCTCGAGGAAGGCTGGGAACGAGGGGGCTCACCGATGCAGTTGGTGCGAATCACGCCGTACTGCAGCAGAGGAGTACATCGAAATGGAGGTGTACTGGGGGACACCGAACAGTCAGGTCCAAACCTCGACCAGCAAGCCCCACTGTGCAGCACTCACTCCGCATCGCGATTCAGCGCGTACCACGATGGCTCCGGCCCCGTGTGGAAGAAGTTTGTGCTCTCGAGTGCCTCCTCAGCGATGTCCTCCAGGATCCCAATCACGTCCTTGTCGCGCCTGGTCGGCACTACGTCAGCCACCTTGCCTCGCCGCTGAGGAGAAGGTCGCACTGCTTGTTCGCGGCAGCAATGTCCCACGCGTTGTACCGGATGTGCTGCTCGGGCGGCAGGAACTGGTTGAGGTAGTCGATGCACTGCTTGAATTCGCCGAGGAGCTTCGACTCGCGCGGTTGACGCTCCTTTTGCTGCAGACGAGCAGGCCGGGGTCAGTGTTCGATGGGGGTGTCGAGGCACAAAGGAGCGAACCTTGATGAGGTTGAGGACCGTGATCGGCCCACCGTATCTTCCGAGCAGGTCGTCAAAGTGGAGCGCTGCCGCCGAAAAGTACGGATCGACGATGGTCACTGCACGCCTGCTCGGTCAGCATGTGCCATCTCGACAGAGGCGGGAAGGGACGCACGCTCGATCGGCGGCTTTGGGCTCATGTTGATCGATTCCTGGCTCCAGTACAGCGGGATGCTGCCGCGCACCTGGACGAAGCTCGTGTAGCGCGGGTTCGGCTGGCGGTGCCCGCTCGTCGAGATGGTGTAGAACGGCGTCGTGAGCGCCTCCGAGACAATCTGCTCCGACTCGACGTCGTTTGCCACGTAGCCCTGGAGGTGTGGGTAAGCGGAAGATCGCAGGAGAGCGGATGTGTGGGACGCACCTGGTCGTTTACGCCGCGCTTGAGGAACCGCGCGCCGGCAAAGTGGCGAGAGCGACGCGCGATGAGGGTGATGTAGACGGTGCGGCCAAAGACGGAGAGTTCTGTGGGACGAAAATTCGTCAGAAAAAGACGCCCTAGAGATCGTTCAAGCTCGTGAGACGCACTGGCCTGGTCGACGAAGCCGTGGATGAGCGGCAGGACCCAAGGGCTCTTGTCCTTGAAATGTCGGAAAGCCTGGAGAAGATTGTGATTCCAGACCCACTTGTCGTTAAATGCGGCGAGAGCGCCCCCGCCCTCTGCCTTCGTCGTCGATTGATCGAGGCAGGTGAGGTTGTGCTGGAGCGTGTGGGTGAGGTCGTACGAGTTGCTGCAGGGCCCGCGTCAGAGCGAGATCGATCAGAATTTTTGCATGAAGCCAACCTGAAGTAGAAGTTCTTGCTGAGGTCGACACCTTGGAACGCGGCGAGCAGGCGCGTCTCCTCGGCGTTGCGCGCGCCGGCCGACTGCGAGACGGCGCGGAGCGAGGTCGTCTCGCAGTGGTAGACGTAGTGCCCTCCAACGAGGGCGACTGGTGCGCGGGTCATGATCAGGATCATGTAGTACGTTCCAGTGAATCGTACAAAGCCTGCTTGCATACTCGTTAGCGAGTGCCCCTCGTCGCGGGCGGTGGCGGAACGGTCTCGCACCCGCGATGCCGTAGAACTCCTTGACGACCATCT
>ERZ1463038.899-NODE-899-length-10581-cov-17.132339_pt1 | contig 10581 bp, 17 predicted proteins | sample MGYA00564479_ERZ1463038 | MGnify/ENA primary metagenome ERZ1463038 (study PRJEB39244, sample SAMEA3635134) | Helicobacter pylori | study: EMG produced TPA metagenomics assembly of PRJEB11511 data set (Assembly of a 5300-year-old Helicobacter pylori... | reverse complement strand
CCGCTGGTCCGGCCGCTGCTGCCGCGCCTCGTGCACCGCCGTGAGCGACTCGTAGCTCAGGTTGAACGAGGTCGGCGTCGTGATGGATGGGAAGAACGGCGCCACGGCCGACAGCTCCGAAGCGTCGTACGGAGCTCCATCCTCGCGCTCAACGAACACGAACGAGTCCGACTCCATGGCGTGGCGTGATGGGGGCGCGCTGGGCCTGCTGGGCCGTCGCGAGCAACTGCTCTTTTTCTTCAATGAATTGTTTACGCCGAATTTATCCTCGAGCGTCGAGCCTCGCTCGTTGTCCTTCGCCAGATCACTCGCTCAATCTTTGGTACTCTCTGGTGTTGTCCCCGATTGCAACCAGGAGGTGGGCGCGGGACGGCCCGAGTCATCGTCGACTTCGCGGCGTCGCACTTGAACTCATCCTGCGAACCAGACAGTCGGCTGATACAGCTGCTCTCTCTGCTCCCCGTTGGCACTTTTCTGACTCACCTTGAGCCCAAGCCTGAACGATATCGGCCTCGACGTACAATCGTCGAGCCAAGTTGAGCCCCTGGAAGGTTAGATGCCGGCGCCGGCGATGCATCCTCAAAAGCTCTGTCTTCCTCAGCTTTCAATCTCACCCTCACCTTCTTCCACAACCCAACTCGCTCGAGCAAATTGAGCCTCGCTGCCCCGACGCAACCATGCCCCGCCTTGACCACAGCTCCCCCGCACTCCCTCCAGAGCTTATCGCCCAAGTGCTTCAAGACGCCGTCGTATCCCTCGTCGAAGCCGAGCGAAACGATATCAAGCTTCAGCATCACGTCATTCCCTTCCTGCTCTCGCTTCTCTCCACCAACTCGTCCCTCGCCGCCGTCGCCAGCCGCCTGCTGTTTGAATACGCCCTCATCACGCCGATGATGGGCGATGCGTACATCGAGGCAGTCGGGGATGCAGGCTTGGGACCAAGGATCGCGTCGATCCGCGTGATGGCGGACCAGCTGGACGACGAGTCGCGCGGCTGGGAAGGCGGCGCCGGTGGAGCGGTCGGCGTCCTCCTCTCCAAGATCGCAACGCAGCTACCGAACCTCAAGGAGATCGAGTGCCTCGGGTGCATCCCTGAGTGGGACTACTGGCCAGCAACCGGCGCTCCAACTCGTAGGTCTTCCCGTCGCAAGTCGGTCGTGCGAGAGCGGGTCATGTGGGGTACGAGGCTATGCGCTGATTATGCCACTGAAACCTGTCAGAAATGGACCGCATATTCTTCAGTCGTCAATCTGACTCAGAAGAGCGCCCGCGAGCGCCCCTCCCCACCTCCATCTCCAGTCGCGCCATCACCTTCCAGCTGCTGCACTTCGGCCCGCCTGCAAACCGCGCCCAGAAGGACCTCGGGCGACTCCTTCCCTTCTTCGAAAGAACCCTCGACCTGACTCTCATCGCTGACTGTCGCGGTGACATCGATCCGACCTTGAGGCTCGACGAGGTGCCCGTCGGGGTCACGTCGCTCCGGCTCGAGTCGCAGAACGGACTCTACGACACGGACTACGGCAACTGGAAAAACTTCCCATCCCTCAATCACCTCACGACGCCATACCAAGCCTTGATGCCCGACCCATCCTACCTTTCACCGAGCCACGAGCAACGCGTCGCCAGCGCTCCCCGGGCCCCGCCAATGATGGGGGAGCCGCTCCCCATCTCCCTCGCGTCGCTCGAAATAATCAACACGAGTGGCGGAGGGTCGATACTCCGACTTTCAGACCTCGAAGCGCGCGTCGTTCACGCGATCAAGCAGCTCCCGGCGTTGGAGCGGGTGGTGCTCCCCGCTGGCTGGTGGTCAGCGCGGATCGTCGAGAAACTTTGTGAGGAAAGAGGCATAAAGTATGTGCAGAGATCTTGGCGGTAAGTACTTCTTCCAACGAACCGCGAACAGCTTGCGCTGAAACAGAGTCGTGGTTACACAGCTCTTGAAAAGCACGCGGAATGTACAGGATTGCTGTGGCTACATGCTTCTACTCGTTACTGGATATTTATCTACTGTTGACATCACTATGTACATGGTGTTACAGCGACTCGTGGGGTTCAAAACGTCCAAGGCAACGACGTCTGGGCCGCGCAGTCGGACTGCACGCACAGCGTCGTTCTTGTGAGGTTCTTGTCCCTGCGCGGAGAAGCTACTATCAGTCTGGGTGGTTCAAACAAAAGGAAGGAATCTACGGACCCAGCTATGGGGCCCAGCGGACCTCCGCCGTAATGACACTCGTTCTCGATACAGCTGGAGGTGAGCAGCGTTCAATTTGTGGCTGCGGGGCATCAAGAGTGCTGAGAGACTCACTACTGCCGTGAATCATCATCCGGATACTGCTGGTCACCCCACTTACCAGCGAAGTTCAGATAGGCGACGCTGGCGTCGGTCCCCGTGACGGCCACAAAGCCCTTCGCGGCCGAGTACCAGAATCCCCAGTGATTCGCCGCAACGTTCCAGGCATGTCCAGCATTCGTGTAATCGGAAATGAGCACGAACGGGAAGGCATAATAGTGGCGACCGCTGGAAGAGACCGAGTCAGCAAGTGGCAAATCCGGAATGGCGGTACTGACGTCGTTGGGTAGTTTGCGTGGCTTCCGTGCGCCGAGTAAACTACAGGGTGATCTCCATGCTTCTCGACTGCATCCCAGTCGAACGCGAACCCGTCCGAGTGTTGACTGTAGAAAATGGCTTGCGGTGCGCCATCCTTGAACCGGATCATGTTGTGCTCCCCTGTGCCAGCTGGTCAGGAGGACCGCTTGAGCTTCAAAGTTTCTTCTCTCACAATCTCCAACCTGTAGTTGAGTCGAGGTTAGAAGTGCGTAGGATGGGCGAGACGGAGAGCGTACGTGATTTCCAAAATGCGGCGAAAGCACAGCTGGCCCCTCATTGAACGAGTAGAAATCTTGGGAACACAATTAATTCACTTCAGTACTCATGTATGTACTTCGGATGGATCGGCGTACAAAAGTAGAAGATCTGTCCGCCCGTCGCCGGGCGCATGTGAGTCCTCCGTGCACCCGCGATTGGCAAAACACTCACGTCGACGTATCCAGGCCCGATCTCCGACTTGTCCACCGCAATTATATGGCACGGTGCTTCGCTTGTTGCAGCAGTATCGGGCCTTCCGTAGTCGGACGTCAGCCAGCGCGCTTGCGGTCGCTTTGCCACGTCGTCCAGTGAGGTAAGGTAAACTCCAATCGAGTTGTTCGGGGCATAATTGACGTTTGATATCGTAAGAGGTGATGGTGTGGGATTAAGACGAGCGTAGTTGACTTCCGGCTGCACGTTCAGGAGGTGTGTGCGAACGTCGGACGGCCCTGCGAAGTTGTGTCAGCCTAGGAAAACAGCAGGTTCTCGGACAGCAGAAAACGTACACCAGGACTCGTTGGAGTACAGATACACGTAGGGAGAGTAGTCGAGAGCGTAGTCAGGAAGCGCCCGTGTTGTGGACAGCTTGCGTCCGCTTCGCGTTGGCAGTGGCGAACCGGCGGCAGCTGGCGCCAGCAGCACGATCGCCGCGAGCGCCCCGCGCACGAGACCTGTGAGCTGCATGCGACGCAGAAGTGTATAGAGTATTTGATGATGATAGGTGTACCAAGGAAGAGAGAGAGCGATTGCTCGCGCGGCTCCAAAGCGTGCGCACGTTCCCGGTGGCTACTAAGGCACTAGCGCTGGAGCTCCTTCGCGGGGAGAGACTGAGCGCCGCCGACAGGACTCAGTCGACTCTCTCCTTGAAGGACTGCCATCACAGGCACGTGGGTTCCGATTCGTGAGAGTCGCGCGGTAAGACTGCGATGCGGCGACTTTCAGCAGTGAAGCCCGAGATGGTTGTCGGGTGCAAACGAAATCGCTTGCCGAGCCGAGACGCTTGGGGACCGAATTGCAGCCAAACTCGATAAAGCCGTGGATACTGGATCGAGCGCAGACCGATTGGTCCTCGCCAACCCCGCGATGGGGCGACTCAACGCGCCAGCTGCTTCGCGGACCAGTGTCAGCGAGGGCCCTTCCGCATCGACAGGAGCTCACTTGCCCTGCACAGGATCATGAGATCCAACTTCGTCGTGAATCCGCACCACCACCCCAACCAAACCCCTCAGATCGCTACGAGTCCGGCCGCTCTCCGACAGCACCGAGACAAGCTCGCGGATCCGAGTGCTCACTCAGCCTCAGAAGCACCTCTTTTTGAGTTCCAAGATAGTACTCAATACTCGATTGAGGGCATTGCACGACCACCGCGTCGAGGAGTGGAGGAGTTGAGGCAGTGAAGGGACACAGGCCTGGGTCGAGAATTAATAGAGATGATTGATAGGAAATCAAGAATTTTACACCAGTAGATACCCTAAGTACAGCTGATGGACTTGAGGCGCTCAGTCTGAACAGAGAGGGCGTCAGCTGGTGGTCCGACGACATGCAGAATCGCGACGTACTGCCGCCGCCGCCTCCACCTTTAGAGCACGGAAATGAGGTCAGCTCCGTGTACTCGGTTTCCGCCCAGGTGGTACTTACACCCGCCACCGCCACCGCCACCACAACCCCCTCCTCCGCCACCACAAGAACCTCCTCCACCACAGCCGCCTAAAAAGAGATGATCGGTTAAAGACGCTCTCTAGATGTTGTGCGGACGATTCACCTCCGGCACACGACCCCACCGAACCGGTTCCGCAGGATCCGCCCATCTGCAGCGACGAGTCAGCACGAAGGCCACTGGATAACAGATTGGTAACCTCACCCCTCCCCCACCACAAGCAGAAACACTTGCATTCGGGTGAGAGTCAGCGCCGACGATTGAGCGAACTGCGCAGAGCAACTCACCCGGCTCCGGCGCCACCGTCTCCGCTCATGACACCCCCAGCCACAACGGCGCATCCTCCACCCATGGCCATCGGGTAGCCATACGCGCCATAGTATGGGTAGAGCATGACCGGGTAGAGAAACGCGCTGTCGTGGTCGCGACGGTGGTCCATCACCTCCTTGTCGAGCTTGCCCTTTGCGAAGAGCTTCTCGTCGCGGGCCCGGCGCTCCTCGAACTCCTTCTCGCGTTTGGCTCGAGCCCTGTCGGCCGCGGGGTTGTTGACCAGCAGGATCGAGTTGTGCGAGCTCGCGTGGGTAGCGTCGCAGTCGTCGGGCGAGGACGTCGATCCGAGGAGGGCCGTGGGCGTGAAGGCCTTCTTTGACGAAAAGCCGAGCTTTGAGACGAGCTTGGAGGAGAGCTTGTCGTCAGGGAGCGGGCATCCGCAGCTGTGAAGGACCCGTTGTCAGTTGCGAGGGTGTCGACGGGAAGTCGGCTGACGCACATGCTGTAGGGCACGTTGAAGCGCGCCTAGAAACCGACAAGTGAGTAAAAAAAAACGCACGAGCATCAATAGGGTGATCTGTACCTTCCAGGCCCGAACCGTGACATCGTACGCGGTCGAGAGTGCGCCTTCCTCGACGCGATCGTTGTGATCGACGAACCGGCCGAGGAGCGAGATCGTGTCATCGCGGTACTCTGGAGGGAAGATGGAGGAAATTGTCAGCTTTGAGGAGACAAGTGAACGAGCAACCGCACTGTTCGCCATGAGCTGGTGCGTGTGCCAAGCCTGCGTGACGACGGAGTCAGCGGAGCTCCACCGTACTGTGGTCGAGACCCACAAGGTCGATGTCGAGCGTCGGCACAAAGAATGTCGACGGACTGGATGAGATGAGGTCCAAGAAGGCGAAGTAGCGGCACGACGCGCGGAGCAAGATTGTGGACTCGTCGGCCGAGTCGAACCGGTTCGGGATCGACCAGCCCAGATCAATCATCTTCTGGACGAACGTTCCCTGGCGCAAAACCTGTATTTGCTTGAGTTAGAATAGAACAAACTCAAGAGCGTGGCAGTGAAAGCACGCACGGCTGTGACGAGGTCGAGGGAGAAGGGTCCCCCCTGCGTGTAGGCCGAGAGGATGCCGTTCAGGCTGTTTCGTCAAGCAGAAAGAATCAGAAAAAAAGGTCTCCTCTCATCGAGAAAGACGACTAACGCCTGAAGGCCCCTTCCACGGAACTGCACCGCGAGCTTGGACGTCGCGCCACTAACGCTCCACTCGAGAAAGTCGCCGAGCTTCTGCGGATTGGTCTCCTTGAAGCTGTCGCCCGCAAGCAAGAGCACCCTGACTCGGTCAGCGCGGATCTTGCTGAGTCCGGCATGCGCGGTCTCGTTCGAGGCAAAGATGGTGCCGCTGAAACGTCACGCGTCGAGTCAGCTTCGCGCGGTGCCGGACATGATCTCGAGACGCACGCGAGGTAGCCGTCGGTTGAGTTCTGACACTTCTTGATGTCCCGAACGAGCTTGGCGATGCCGAGGACCTCGTGCGTGATCTTGCGGCCGGTGCGACTGGTCGCCTCGAACCCCTGCTGAGCGTACCCGGTGCCCGCGTCGGTCACGAACGCTGGAGGACACTCGAAGTCAGCAGCTCTCCCAATCGCTGGAGGAATCAACTCACGGACGGAAAGCACCTCGGACGAGAAGGGGTCGTCGATGTTCCTTCCAGACGCCTGGCTGAGCGAGTCGAGAGGGTCAAAGGGCGTCTTGGTGCTCGTCTGCCAGGCCTCGACCTGGGCTGCAGTCGGGGTGAGCAGGAGAGTGGTCGAGTCGATAATATTGGCCTGCAGTTGTCAATAATCGTCAGCTCAGTACGACCCCTCCGCATGACTCCGAAGCCGCACGATTGCCTCGATCGGGAAGCCACCAAGCGCGAGGAGCGACGGGTGGTTCCTCTTGCCATCCTCCTGATACCACCTGTAGTAGATTAAGTTAGAGGATTCCTCTCAGGCGGCCACAAAGTCGAGCACGCGCCTTGGGTTCAGAGCATACGAGTGCCAGACGAGCGCCACATCGAGCGGCGGGAGCTCCGGCCTCCTTCCCGCAGCGCCGAGGGGCTCAACGCACGCGGTGATGTACTTCTCGAACCGGGAGACAGCGATAGCGATGAAGACGCTCCACCTGGCCGCGGGGTCGAGCGCGCTCGTGATCCCGTCGCTGCCGGCCTGGACCCGGGTGCGTAGATCATGGAACGCGCCCAGGAGACGGAGGTGATGCTTGAGGTCGTCGAGCGAGACGAGCGCCGGCGTGTGACGGTTGTTGATGCGGAAGGAGGTGGGGAAGACGCTGAAGTCCGGGGGCGCAGCGGACGAGGTCGAGCGCGTCTTGGAGACGAGCGCGGGAGCGGGAGCGCCCGACTCGAGCGAGTACGCGGGAGCGGCGTCGGCTGCTTGCACCATCTTGGATGGGTACGGTGGTGGTTGTGGTGTGTAAGAACAGAGCGATAGCGGAGGTTGAAGAGGGGCAACGATGCCAAGCCCTCGAGAATAGACATGTCGCACTGTCCCACGACCGAACTTGGTCTGAGCAGGTGGGGTACGCCGCAGGGACACGCCTCCCGGAGTTGCGGTCGAGACGAGGCCCCAGACGACCTCCAAACGGTTCGTCTTGCCCACACGCTTGCGATCCCACGATTGCAGTATCGCCGCAAGAAGCGGGCGGGCATCGGCAAGTGTGGGGGACAGGGGTGCGGGGCTCTCCTTCTTTCGCGAGTTTGGGCCACCGTCTCGGTTGTCGGTTGCAGTACAGCCCGTCCGTAGACCTCTGTCGAAAACGGAAATGGAGATCTCGAGAAGAACAGCGGTCATGCAGCCAGGATAGTGGCGCGTCCTGCTCGCCGGCCACCTGCGGAATGACGTCGGTCCTTTGACCGAGAGAGCCTTGCTAGCTCGCAGCGAGCTCTTGCTCTTGTTTCCCTACCCTCGACTACTTCAATACCTCAAACTCACCCCCACCCCCACGCCCTGTAAGTGGCCCCCTGCAGTTGTCGCTAGGTCTTGCTCAGCGCTCAGCTTGGTCCATGCTCGGCTTCGCACGCTGACCGAGCCCTCTCGCCACTAGACTCTCCACCGCCCTCTACAAACCATGTCTGGACTCCCGCCCCCACCCCACCACCCTGCTGCGACTGAAGTTCCGGCAACTGGAACTACGGCCGGCACTGGGGCGACGACCGGCACGACCGGCAGCAAGCTCGACGGCGTCGGAGGCGACATCGGAGAGCGTGCGAAGTGCGACACTTTTTGTGAACAGCTGTCACAGTGTGCTCACCAAAAACCTTTGTTGATTCTACAGGGGATTCTTCAGCTCTATCCATGGTGCTGGCGAAGCCATCAGGGGGACGATCAACAGCGGACTCGACGGCCTTGGGGACGGGTGCGCTCCGCTCCGTGTTCAGGGAGAACCACCGCTGACCACCATCTGCGTTTTTAGGATTGCTGGACGCAAGTCCGGCGAAGTCCAGTCCCATTCGGGTACCGGTCCGTCCGCGGGTGTGGCGCAGGACGGCTTGGCGGAGGCGAAGGCGGGTTTCAACAGCCTCGTCGGCGGCGCGAAGGGATCCGCGAAGTAAGCTTGACCTGTGGCAATGATACCTCTTCCGTGACCTGTATCCCACGGCGCCTGACCGTGTCCCAGCGCTTGGTAGGACTCGCGGAGGTCCATTTTCACGTACATCTATCAGCGCCCCCACATTACATGGCCGTGCCCGCCCGACTCGCATAACTCCGCACGAGCGCGACGCCGGTGGCTTCGCTGAGCACCTTCGCGGCGCCCTCGACGCCGGCGAGCGCGCACATGGTCTCGAGCCGGGACGGCTCCTGGAGGGCAAGTTCCTCGGGTGCGAGCGGCAGGAGCGGGAGGCCGTCCTTTGCGCGCTGCTCGTTCTCTGATCTGCGGCGGGCGACGTTCGGGTTCGTGTCGAGCCGGGCGCGGTCGCGAGCGAGTTGGCGCGACTGGAACGAAAGGGTCGAGAGGTGCGCCTGGTGCGTGTCGAGCGACGAAAGAAGCGCGGTGAGCGGCGAGGTCAGCGGCGCGGGGAGGGAAGACGCCGAGGACGAGGTCGGGAGCGAGAGCGAGGTGAAGGACGAGGTTTGGTCGAGCGCGGGCTGGCGCGGCGCGACGAGCGACGACGCGGGCGGGAACGACGGCGCGGACGCGGTCGACGACGGCGTCACCAGCGTCGACAGGAAGGCCGTCAACAGCGCAGACGAGCGCACGATGACCGGAACCTCCTCGAGCATGTTCGTCGGCACGACCTTGTGCTCAATCAGGCTGCGAGCATCGGGTCAGCGCGGCCCAATCTGGACCGAAAGGCCAGACGTACCTCGCGGTGTCGAACTTCCCTGCCCTGTACGTCTCAATAAAGTCCGGGGTGAGGCGGTAGGCCCGGAGACCGACGTGCCCCTGGGTCGCACTCGCGACGTCTGTGTGGCAACACGAGGGTCAGCCGACCCTCCCGACTGGATCTTGAAAGCCAAACGCACCAAAGACAAGCGCGATTCCCTTCCCACTCTTGGTGCCAGTACCGGTGAGCATCGGGGCCTTGGTGGCCGAGGTTCGCCCCACGGGGACTGCCTTCGACTGCCCACTGCCGATGCCGCCTCCGCTGAGCTGCGCGCCGACGAGGGCGTCGATGAAGCCCGGCATGGCGAGGTGCTGCCCGTTGTTGGTGCTGGTGTAGAATCCAACGAGCGATGCGTCCGCGTTGAGGTCGGCGAGGCGCGGGAGGAGCTGGGACGTGTACTTGTTGGCTGCGCGAGTGCGGTCGTCAGCTTTCCGAGCTTCGCCAGACACCTGGACGCGGTAACTGACCAGCCTTGAGCCCACGCGTCTCGGTCTCTCCCTCGCTCGCGGTTCCTCCGAGCGAGCCGGACGGGAGCGCAAACGCGTTGCTGACCTCGAGCGTGCCGTTCGAGTCGATGCCGAGCAGCTGGCCGACCGCGGGCGAAAAGGAAGCGGTCGCGTTCGAGGTACCGGCGGGAGGGGGCACGACCTGGTGTGCCTCGCGAGCGTGCTTGATGATCTTCATGAGCGCCTGCGAGAACAATCAACGGGTCAGTCCGAGTCGCGTGGGCGGGCGCTGGCTGTGTGCTTCGTTCCAGTCGCTCGGAGTTCGCTCGGGATCCACAGTACGCCTTCTCCAGCAAACCACGCCGCTTGGACGTCGTCCCAGCAGTTGTAGTCCGCGGGTCGCGGTGTGACCTCGGACCGCCCCAGCTCCGCGCCTTCATCTCGCTACTGCCCACTCCTGAGACCTCTCCAGAGCTTCCCACCAGCTCAACTGTCGCAGACCTTCCACCAAATGCGCACCAATCGCTTCCCGAACGTCCCGGACGCGCCATGGCGCGTTTGTGCTCCTCGCCCGCAAAATTCGGTGCCGTGAGCTCGTGCCGGGCCCTCTCGCGGCCCGCCCGGTTCCCAGCCCAGCTCCAGCTGCGCTGCAGACTTGCTGGAAGAGACTTACGAGACCGTCGACGCGGATGCGCTCGACGCGGACCTCGGCGAGGCCCTTGTCGATGGCTGCCTTCTCCTTCGCATTCTCCTTGCGCGCCGAGACGGCGGCGACCGGGGCCGAGACCGGGGCGGGAGCGGCGATGCTCGCGAGTGTCGGGGCCATTGCTGCGGGGTGGGGATCCTTCGTCGTCGTCGACAACGGCGAGGAGCTCGCTGGCAGGTCGTGGTGAAGCTGGGGCAAAACTCGAGCATGGTGCCGGTTTTAGATCGGAAGAGCGTCGTGTAGGGAAA
>ERZ1463038.898-NODE-898-length-10581-cov-17.624644_pt1 | contig 10581 bp, 7 predicted proteins | sample MGYA00564479_ERZ1463038 | MGnify/ENA primary metagenome ERZ1463038 (study PRJEB39244, sample SAMEA3635134) | Helicobacter pylori | study: EMG produced TPA metagenomics assembly of PRJEB11511 data set (Assembly of a 5300-year-old Helicobacter pylori... | reverse complement strand
CGAGATCTAACGGGTGACTGGAGTTCAGACGTGTGCTCTTCCGATCTCTCCTTGGTCTTCTCGCAGATCTCCTTGAGCAGCGCCTCGCCGAGCAGCTTCTTGCGCAGAAGGATCGCGATCGCGCCGTCCAGGTCGAGCCCCATCGTGCCACAGCCTTCGTGGTGCTGAGCCGGAACGCCGAGAACGGGAACGAGGTGGGCGAGTTGAGTTGTTGCGGGGTGAAGGGCGGCGCGGTCGGGTTGCGCGCGGAGCACTCGGGGCTCGGTACAGCGGCTGGGAGAGTCGGTGTTTCTAAGAGAGCTTTGTTGGGGTCTGGTTCCAGCGTGTAAGCCAGAAGTTGAGTCGGCGTGTCGATTGTGGCGGAGGTCGAGCAGCCCCGAGTCGGCTCGTCGCCTCTTGACCGCTGACGCGCACCTCGGCTCGCTCATCGCAAGCCGGTCTCGCGCATGAACACAACGGAATCGCATCTGAACCTGCTCGTAGGTGTGCTGGACTCGCTGGAGAGCCCTCCGAAGGATGAACAACTTCGCGCGCTCGCTCTCTTGGTCGGGTCCACAATGCTCGTCGCAGCGCTCGACCTCATCGACCAGAACCAAGGTACGACTCACGCATAACCGCTTGCACCTATTTCTGACCCCAAATCTACTCCACAGTCGCCAAGATCACCCTCCCGAGCGCGCGCGTGCTGTACCAGGTCGCAGGCTCGACGGGGCAGTACACAGTGCACCCGGACGTCCGTGGAGGCTACTGCCCTTGCCCGGCTTTCTCTCAGCTCGTTCTTTTCTCCCAATCGCACTTCACCGTGAGCCGCAAAACGTCAAGCTCTACCAAGCACGTGCTGACCTGCCGCAAAGTGCAAGCACCTCCTCGCCGTCATGCTCGCGGACCGGCTCGACGCGTTCACCGAGAAGAGCATGGGCTTGACCTGGCTTCAGGCCCTGTCCGCCAAGTTCTCAGTCGTGCCCGCGCCATGAATCGCCTCTCAATCCTCGCCATTGCGCCGATCCGCAAAGCTTGCGAAATGCCGCCGACCGACGTCGGCGTCCCAGAGCCATTGAGCTCTCACTTCAATCATTCTGTCAGGCTGTTCCTTACAAAAGGTGGGCCGCAAGCTTCTGCTGTCTTGACTGCATGCTGAAAAGCCCCCCCTCCTACAGTTTGCAACGGCCTGTGAGAACGCGAAGGGCATTGTAGAGCGCACTGTATATCACTCTTCGCGTTTTTACGCTCCTCTGAAAGCACCTTGCCGGCTTGCGCGTTCAACACGACCTTCCAGCGGAGCGCCGGTTGTCAGGCCGTCAGTGCTGCAGTGCAGCCCAGGCCCCTCCTTCGGTCTCAAAGCTCCGACCCCAGCATCACGATTCAACAATTCAAATGTAGCACCCACGTCCCCCTGACAGGCCATACGACCTTTGCGCGTGCGCCGTCGATGCCGACGTCGCGGTTCACCGGCCGGCTTAGCACGCGTCACGCACATCCAACTCCGGCAAAAGCACCGGTGTCTAGCAATCTCTACATTCTTGCAGACTGTTGGAAGTACGTAATCCGGTAGGCATGTGTCCAGGTGTGAACGCGCGAAGCGTTGAGTCTCATGCGCGTACGCGCTGCTTTAAATATTCTGGTCTTGATACAGTCTTGCAAAGCTTTCGTGCGTCTACTCCTCGCTATCAATTATGTCGTCGCGTTGTTGTGTCACCCTTGATGACTTCGCGCCACGGCAGCCCCTTGAAGCCCTCGCTGTAGGTCAAAGCCTCGAGCTTGACGCCGTCCGGAAGAGGTACGAGGACGTATAAGCTGCCGAATGGGCCCTTCTATACGTCAAAGCCCATCGTGCTGGCGTCAAACCCCCCCGACGGGGTCGCATGTGCCGTCGTTCAAGCGAGAAGCTTTCGGTCCAGACGACAGGGACGCGAGGTTGGGATTCAAATGTATGGAAGGGCGAGGTTCTGGGCTGTTTGTGGGAGGGAAGGGCAACGACGAGGGCGGCATGAAGACGACAGTTGTGACGTTGCGAGCAGCTGCGAAGGCTGGGTTGGCCAGTGGCGGCGCGCCGCACGCATGCTACGCAACCCCACCACCGTCTTCACGCAGAGCAAGGCAGGATTTAAGCTCGGAGAACGTCTCGACACCGTGGATCCCGAGTTCGGCTCAAAGGTGGGACACGGGGGTTCCCGATGTCAACGAAGTACGGGCGCTGGACTTTGGCGTCTTGCAAAGAAGGCGATCAGGAAGGAAATAAGCCCTGAGAACGTTCAAAATCAATGCGGAAGCGAGAGGACCCAGATGCAGCCTGATTACGAGAGCTCAAGGTCAGGTTCTCATCGTCGAATGACGAACATGAACGGCAGACCTTCACCTAGAGCGCACCCCATTCGCAGTAAGGGTTCTCCCGCGTGTATGATGCGAGGAGTCATGATCTTTGTGCGGAGGAGGAAGAGTAAAACGCGCAAGTGGGGCTCGAAACACGGCGGCAATGGGTGACCCGCCCAGGCGGACTTGCATTGCGGCTCACGGAGTTGTCTGAACGACGACCCTGCTCGCCCGTATCTCGTCGCAGGCGGGCAGGCAGTGGAAAACGACCGAGTCATCAGTAATCGCTCGGAAGGGGCAGGGAGGTGACGCAAGACGGCGAAGCGCCCAGCATCCTGCGCCCTCAGTGGCCGTCCTGCTCGCCCCAGACCCCGTGGTAGCGCATATAAGCGAGCCAAGCCGTGTCACAATGGAAGGTACGTCTGTATGCGACTTGTCCGAGGACTGGCCTGAGGGATAGTGGCGGGGTCGGACGGACACCGCCTTGTCGGAAGAGGCCACACTGCTCTAGTCTCAACCACATTCAATTCGAGATATATGCCAAAAGGATACCAAAGCCGCAGAGAAGCCGCTCAGTCGACAATCTTGCCAACGATGTTGTAGCGCTTTGAGGGACTGGTCAGCGGGAGCTCGGCCGACTCGTGCACCGAGTAAGAAGAGCACACCTTGGTAAAGTACTTGACCCAATCGTCGAGCACGGTCGACTCGGACTGGTCGAGCGTCGAGTAGTCCGCGACGGCGTCCTCGGGCTTGAGCGACGACTTGCCGAGACCGCGCGAGCCGTCCTTGCCGGCGAAGACCTGTTCCGGCGCTCGGTTCAGCACCCATGCGGGCATGTGTACGATAGAAGAATGCGGAAAGACGCACGTTGTAGCCAGCGCCCGGGCCGTACATGTCCCTCTTGGCCGAGACTGCGTTGGGGAGCTCGACCGTCAGCGCGCGCTCCTCGTCGGTGGGGTCGCACGACGCACCATCAAAGATCTGTCCCTTGATGGCGACGTAGATGGGGTTCCCCTCGACGGAGCCGTTGAACTTCTTGAGCTCCTCGGTGGTGAACGGCGTGCTCTTGGGCGCGTCGAGCACGATCAGGGCGGGGACTTCCTCGGCCATCTTCTTCTCTTTCTCTTTCTCGGCTTCGACTTTCGCGGCGGCTTCGGCTTCGAGCTTGCGGCGGAGCGCAGGGGGAGGCGCGGGCCGAGCGAACGGGACGGTGCGGGGAGCACGGGACTCGCGGTCGGCGAAGTAGAAGAAGACGACGGAGAACTGCACCCTGATTTAGCGGTGTCGAGGGTATACGGTGGGTGCACGTACGACGATCAGAAAGACTGCGACGCCGAGCTGGTTCTTGATGAGCCAGGCGTTGGCTTGGTCAGAGAACTGCGCGAGCTTGAGCTGCAGGGTCGAGAGGTCTGGAAGGTCGGACAGGCTTCTCAAGGTGTCAGTACAGTTTTACGAGGGCTGAGAACGAACGAGGTACGTTTGCATGCGTTGTGGGGGGAAGCAGAGTGTCGACGAGTCAGTTGGAGCTGATCAAGGTCTCACTCTGACCACCACGAATCATCACGACTTCAGCACCTCGTGGGACGTTCTCTACGCCACCTTCGAGCACCTGAACCGACCACGAACGCACGAGCGAGCGCGCACGACCGCACACGACCCGCGCTGGACGCTCCGCCAGCTTCCGTCTCCGAGCCCGTGCGCACGCTCCCGTCATGGTACGCCCGCCCCAGCCGAGCGCTCTACATTCCAGAAGCTTACGCCATGCACACAGCCCGCAATCAACTATGGTCTGCCGCCGCTGCCTGCCCGCGCACCCAGCTCGACGCTGACCCGACGCACCTCCCACAGACGAGGACACCGAGTTCAACGCCGCCCTGCGCGCCCACGGCATCATTCCCCAGCGCGAGCCAACCTCGCGCTCCCCCTCGCCCGAGATCCCGCGGTCACCCTCGCCGTCGCTGTCGGACCTGGACGACCTCGAGCTCGGCACCGACGACGCGCTCCCGCGAGCCGTGCTCGAGAAGTACCGCGCGGCGCGCATGGCCGAGGAGCACGTCGGCGAGAAGAACCGCAAGTTTGGCCGGGTGTACCCGATCGGCAAGGGCGATTACACGCGCGAGGTCAGCGAGGCGAGCAAGGAGGACTTGGAGAACGAGCCCGAGGGCAGCGGGACGGGCGTCGTGTGCTTTCTTTTCAAGGACTAGTGGGTCTCTCTTTCCACCTGGAAACGCTGATTGGGGCCCACCGACTGACCTCGAACCCAAAGCCTCCCCGACTGCAAGCTCCTCACGCCGCTGCTCGCCACCGTCGCGGCGCTGTACCCGTCGACCAAGTTCTGCTCAATCGTCGCAGACCACTGCATCGAAAACTACCCGGACAAGAACTGCCCGACACTGCTCATCTACCGGTGTGGCGACATGATGGGCCAGATCGTCGGCATGGGCGGCATGGGTGGCGTTAAGGCCACTGTCGAGGGTGCGTTCTCCCCCTCCCTTCCTGCCACTATTGATGCTCTCTTCAAAACTTCCTACTGTTGGATCACACTAGTGAGCGCAAGACTAACAACCACCCCCCGCCATCCACAGACGTCGAGCGAATCCTTTTCGCGTTCCGCGCGCTCGACCTGCACCTCAAGGTCGCCTCGGGCACACACTCGCAGTTCTCGTCCAAGCAAGCAAAGCGGGACGACAGCGACGATGATGACAGCGAGGACGATCAGGCGTTCGTCGGCGGCGGGAAGCGCAGCGGGATTCGCAAGTCGGTCGTGCGCGGTGGCCGCGACGACGATGACGACGACGAGTTTGATCTATAGGGCTGCGGGCAGTTGTTATGGATCCTTGCTCTTACGAGATGAGAACGTCTGGGCTGGGGATCAGCTGCTTTTGGGGTGACGGCTCAAGCGGGCGAGGAGCGTGTGCGGTCGCGGATGGTGAGTCTGGTCGCCTTCTCTATGATCTGAACAATAGCTGATTCTGCCCGCGTAACTCTACCGAGTCACCGCTCATGTGACACTTTCATCGTCCTCGAGCTCCCACGATACAGAAGGCTCGGTCATCTTCAGCTCGACGGCGTGACGCGCGCATGGCGACCTCACAACCGTCCGCCCCTACGACGTCAGTAATGCACCACGTGTGCCCCCTACTTATAAGCTCAGCCCGAGCTTCCCCAGTGCAGCTCATCTTCGTTCTTGACCCTCCCAATTCCCGATCCGGCGCCCGTTAATTCGTCCTCCGCGCGTCGTCCGGACGCTCACCATTTCCCTCTCCGCCTTGGCAACTATCAAAAAGTCGCTCGTGCAAGATAGCCACCTGATCTCCATTCCCCAGTCTACCTAGGAGCAATGCAGGTGAGCTGCTCTTCCCTCCACACCTCATCCGTCCTACTCAACTCGATCGCAACCAGCAATCCCCGCGCCCCCATCTTACCTCACGCCCCCATCTAACCTTGACCCCCATCGTTAAAGTCAACGACATGGTCAAAATGTCCTGCGTTGCCTTCATCTACTCCACCGGGGGTGGCGAGCCGGCGTTCCTGCTCGTTTCCAGCCGCAAGCACCCGGGCATGTGGATGCTCGCCAAGGGCGGAGTGCGTGTGGTCATTACACGGTGCATTGGCTTCCGATCCGCTGACGTGGTCTGTCCGTTACTCAGATCAAGCCTGGAGAGGACGCCAAGACGGCCGCGGAGCGCAAAGCCAGCGAGGAAGGTGCGCCGCCCGCTCCCAAACTCTCTCTGATCGTCTCTAATCTTGCCCTCGAAATCTAGGGGGCTACATCATAGGCTCGGCGGCGCACACCGGCCATCTCTGCTCCCTGAACGACCCTGACGGCACGCAAACATACTCCGTGGAGCTCCTTCACGTTTCAAATGAGAGTATAACTCTAGCTGATAGCTGGAGGGAGAAGGACTCGCGCCAGCCCAAGTGGGTGTATGGCTGGGCCGCGCTCGAGGCGGCCGTCCAAGGCGGCAGGCGCGAGGCGATCTGGGGCCAGATGGTGCAGGCCGCGATGGCGAAGACCTGAGGAGGGCGAGCGGGAGAGTGTGTTTTCACTCTTCTAGTGGCTCTTAAATTGTGGTGCAAGCAGAGAAAGGGCGCTGGATGCCACTCTGTGGTCGTCTGCGACAACGCGGTCGCGCAGCCGGAGGACGTCACAGCCGCAACCGTTGTTTCACCAGTAGTCAAGGTGCGATATCTCCCACGATTCCAAGAAAATGTTGATCTCCCGTCGCTCGCACTCGTCGATCAAAGACTGCGGGAGGGCCGGCGACGCGCCGGCTTCGATCTTGGCCGCGGACCGTCTCGAAGTACATGGTTTAAAGTTTCTTTCAGTGTCTGATCATTACTTGCTGGTCTCCTTCTTCACATCCCCGGCCGCCTGGTTGCCAACTTTCCTAGCCTCCTCGACTTTCTTTGCAAGGACCGCCTTGATTTCTGGTTTCCAGAAAAATCAGCAAAGTATCAATATGTTCGAGCCAGGAAACACTAACCATCGTAAGTCGACTCGAGGAGCTTCTCGGCCTCGGCGCCGTGCTTCTCGGCCAGGTTCTTGAGAGTCTCAAGCTCCTCGCCGCCGAGTACCTGTGACGTGCATTAGCACCAGCTAGCTATCTTGCGGCGAAAAAAGCACACCTTTCCAAGCCCACCGAGTCCCGGGATGGCAGCGGCGTACTTCGCAAGCTTGTCTGTGCTTCCGCTCGCGGCGTCCTTGGCCTTTCCAGCCGCGTCGCTGGCAACATCGGTGGCCTTCGCCTTGACGTCCTGCAGCGATCCGACTTTAGACTCGACGAGCTTCCTCGCGTCCTTGGCCATTTCCTCGGGTTTCTTTCCGCTCTTGCCGATCTTCTCGAGCTCAGAGTACAGCTCCTTGACGGCCTGCGAAAGTCGACAGTCAGCGCACTCGTCGGACGTGGTGTCAAATATGGACGCACCTCAACGTGCTCCTTCCCAACAACTCCCTCCAGGTCGCCCAATTTCTCCTTGAGCAGCTTCTGAATGTCGGGCATTTTCTGCAGCGCGGGACCGGCGGCCTTCTCGGCGGCCGCCCAGGCGTCCTTGCCGCTCTCCTGCGCGAGCTTACTGATCTCGGCCGATTTCTGCTTGATGAGCTTCTGGACCGCCTCGAGAGTCTCTGCGTTGAGGCCTCCGTTCGAGACGAGCTTCGACGCCTCTGAGTAGGTCGAGGTCGCGATCTTGCGCGCTTCGGGGCCGCTGGGAGGAGTTTCAGAGTGTCAGTGGTGACACAAAGCATGTAGATTTTGGTAATTTGGTGGCTCACTGAGACTTAGACAGCTCCTGGAGCTGCTCGAGTCCACCGCCGACGGCCTCCTTCCACTCGGGGTTCTTCTCGAGGACTTTGTTGAGCTGCCCCTGCGCGAGCTCGCCAATCTTGCTCATCGTCTCCTCGACGGCCTTCATGATCTTCTCGCCGCCCTCTTTTGGGTCTCCAACGGCAGTCTTGACGTCGTTGAGCGTCTTCTTGAGGATCTCCGAGACCTCGTCGCCGTGCTTCTCGAGGAGGCCCTCGAGCTGGCCTACGGACGCGTCGAGCATGGCTGCGCCACCGGGGACGACGGCGACGTATGGGGAGGCAAGGGTGCGGAGAAGGTGGAGAGCGTCCTTCGGGGACGGCGTTGAGGCGAGCGCCTTGTCCTTTGCGTGCGTCGCGGCGTTGATCGTCTGGCGAGCGGTCGATACTACGGCGGCTGTGCCGCTGTAGTGATAGTAACCATAGCTGTTCGTCGAATGTGAGTGATCGTGGTAAAGAATCGGAGTGAGGGCAACCTTACATGCCGCCAAGAACGACGGCACCGCCTGCGAGGCCAGCAGCGAGGTGCGAAGAGCCGGCTGGTGGCGGGGAGGCTGGTGTACCCGGTGCTGGCTGAACTCGAAGGAAGTGTCAGAGTAGCTCTCACCAAGAAGAATTCCGAGACGCACGTGGGTGGAAAGGTAGCGCGGGCGGACGGAGCGCGAGGCGGAGGCGTGGGACCGAGCCGAGCGAGCGGCGGTTTGGGCGAGGCGGGCAGACATGTCTTGATGGAGCGGTAACGTGGAGGATGGAGTAGAAGAGAGAGAGTGCAGTAGTCGGACTGCCCCGATGCGACTTCATCGGAATGACGCGTTTGATCTGCGTGAGGGTCAGTTCTGGGATCGCCGGTCTGGACGTTGACGCGTGCAAGATGCAACTGGACGCGCTCTTTAGAGGAAGTAAGACATCTGGTCCGGGTGTGAGGATGTGTGAGGGGTGCTTCAGGATTGAGGCTACTTCGCACATCACCCTTTGTTTCTTTCGACGAGCAACGTCGAGCGATGCCAGTGTACGAAACAACGGATGAGGGGGCCAGGGCTGGTGTTGCAGCCAGATCGAAAGCTGAAAATAAATAAGTGCCAGCTATTACACTCAGAGATTGGGACTGCACATCATTCAGACTGCTGTATAACACTGGCAGTCAAAGTTGGTCGGATCAGCTTCCGGAAGTGCGAAAGGTTTGGGGTGTACGGAGTACACAGACAGGGATGTTGAAAGTTCAGTGGAATTAGTGTTCATGCTGATACTCCAATCGCGGATATTCCACCCTGCAAGTGTGGTCAGCGGTGAGCGGCTCGCCGGATCTGTGGGAGCAGTCACCAGTGCAGATGCTTTGCTAGTTGCATGTAGCCGATTTGATTGTACAACACAGACAGTGCAGTCGAGAAGGCGTGAGCTCATGAATGGAGTTCCTTGCATCATATGAACCGGTCCCCATTCTGAACTCGACGAGTGCTCAATCAGACGATGCTCCCGGAAGCACGAGAGGCCTTCGGTGCTTAAAGCCAGGGTCCCTACGAAAATTCCAGATACAGATACGAAGAAACACTTACATCTCGCTGTCTAACATTGTGACAAAGTGGCGTTCAAGAGGGAGAGAACTCTGGCGTGGACGGTCGTCGCAATGAGAGCTCTCAGGAGCAGTGCAGGCTTCCAGTGGGAGCGACGAGGTTTGCAAGAGAGCATAATCACTTTTCATCTGGTGTATATGGCGGGATAGACCATTGGCGATCCAATCTCGCATCGCTGAGTCGACGCCGCAGCGAGCTCGCGGAAGCCAGGTCCGCGGACCGAAGCCAACCAGCTTCTGCGGCGCCCCTTTAGATCTCGTCAGTTCGAAAGGTCTGCACATGAGCAGGGGCCACAGGAAGCCGCATAATTGCATCGTGAGTAGTCCGCGTTGACCTCTCCGGGGCGTGCGCCCTGCCGAGCCGGGCTGCGAAGCTCACACCGGGTTCTCGCGCACTTGGTGCTCGTGTTCTGACATAGCTAGCATCAAGAACGTTCAACTAGTAACAAGGTGCAAGAGTAGCAGCGAGGCAGCGATCGGACGTCAAGTCGAACTTCGTGGTGAAACTTTGCGTCGCGCGCCGGTCCACCACGATTTTCGAACGTCTCGCCTGGGACGGCACGCGAACCCCGTCGCCGCCGCCGTGTCCCGTCGTCCGCCCACTCTCGCCTCCAAGATGGTAAGGCGCACCTCCACTGCAGACTGCTCGCACGACTGGAACCCTTCCCGCGCCGCCCCCGCCGTCGCGCGCCTTCGAACGACGCACCCGCGGGCGAATTTGCGCAAGGCGCGGTGGGCACGCGCACGTTCGAAGACGCTCGCGGGGTGGTCCGCTGGAGGGCACACGCTGGAGGGGACGAAGGGGACGGCCGAGGGCTGCCCGTCGAAGCGGTCCGACCAGGCCTGGCAGCAGGAGGGTGCGGCAGGATCACAGCGACGCCGGTCGTGCACCCTGCGGACGGCCCACGGGCGGACGCCTCACGACTCAAACCAAGCGATTTTGGAGAGGCGGCAAGACTGGGTGCTAACGTACTCTTTTCCGTCGATCGCAGTCCGCCGCGTCCAAGATCCTCCGCACCGCCAACGCGCCCAAGACGGCCCCCGACGCGACCGAGATCCTCGTCGCCCAGGCGCTCCAGGACCTCGAGGCCAACGTCCCCGACCTCAAGGCCGAGCTTCGTCCCCTCCAGATCTCTGCTGCCCGCGAGGTCGATGTCAAGTGAGCCGCGCTCGACCGACGGTTTCTCGAGTGAGGCAGGGTGCTGACGCAGTGGATTTCGCAGGGGTGGCAAGAAGGCGATTGTAATCTTCGTCCCCGTCCCCCAGGTCAAGGCTTTCCACAAGATCCAGGGCCGGTACGTCCTTTCCCCTTCGCGCGCTCGCAGAGCCGCGTGCTGACGTCCTGCACCCCAACCCAGATCACGACCGATTCGTCCGTCAAAATAGAGATCGGAAG
>ERZ1463038.897-NODE-897-length-10590-cov-20.527954_pt1 | contig 10590 bp, 8 predicted proteins | sample MGYA00564479_ERZ1463038 | MGnify/ENA primary metagenome ERZ1463038 (study PRJEB39244, sample SAMEA3635134) | Helicobacter pylori | study: EMG produced TPA metagenomics assembly of PRJEB11511 data set (Assembly of a 5300-year-old Helicobacter pylori... | reverse complement strand
GTGCTGGATTGGTCGTTGCAGGCTTGGTTGTCGGGTTTGTTGTAGGGATGACAGGCGTGGGTGGCGGCTCTTTAATGACGCCGATTTTACTTTGGTTTGGAATTAACCCGGCCACCGCAGTAGGCACGGACTTACTGTATGCGGCCATCACGAAGTCGGGCGGCGTACTGGTTCACCGAAAGAACAAAAATATTGACTGGGCCATCACCGGCTGGCTGACACTTGGTAGTGTGCCGGCGGTGGCGCTGACGCTGTGGTTTTTGAGCAGTCTGCATGCCCCTGAAGCAATGAATGCGGTGATTAAGCAAACATTGGGCTTTGTTTTGCTGGTGACAGCACTCGCCGTTTTCTTCAAGAAAAGGCTGCTTGAATTTGCCCACAAACGTGCTGGCGGCAGCTATAACCTCAGCGGCTCGCGCTTGAATCTGCTGACGGTACTCACGGGGTTGATACTGGGCACCATGGTGGCATTGACCTCCATTGGCGCTGGCGCATTAGGCACCGTAGCACTCTTTATCCTGTACCCTTTTCTGGCCACCAAGCGCTTAGTCGGTACCGAAATCGCACACGCGGTCCCGCTGACGCTGGTTGCGGGTTTGGGGCATGCGAGTATGGGTAATATGGATTGGCACGTATTAGGTTTCCTGTTGATAGGTTCACTTCCAGGGATTTACATGGGGAGCCATTTAACGGGTCGAGTGTCTGACGAGGCACTGCGTCCTTGCCTGGCAATAATGCTGGTTTTCATTGGTTACAAGCTGGCGTTTTAATCTGGCTTGAATCATCGCCCCTCTGTTGTTTTACTCCTCAGGTCGACATCCACCTCAAAAAAAAGGCACCCGAAGGCGCCTATGGTTGTATTCAAGGTGGCGTTCTATTTACTTACCGGGTTTTACGCGTGTCCAGCGGCGGTTCATAGAACTGCGGCTGCCTAGGCAACCGCTTCTGCCATTTTCTGTTCCGGTTGTTTCCACGATTCGCTCGCGGTCTGCTCCATGGCTTCCTGAATCGCGACTTTGCGGTTGGCTTCGGCCCTGCGACCGAAATACCAGACCAGGAACGTGGCGAAAGAGACCGTCAGCAGAATCAGACTCGCAATGGCGTTGATCTCGGGCTTGACCCCAAGGCGTACCGCAGAGAAAACCTCCATTGGCAACGTTGTCGAGCCTGGGCCGGAAACGAAACTGGCGAGTACCAGGTCGTCCAGCGATAAGGCGAAGGACATCATGCCGCCTGCTGCCAGTGACGGCGCGATCATGGGGATGGTGATCAGCGCAAACACCTTCCAGGGACGCGCGCCCAGGTCCATGGCCGCTTCCTCGATCGACAGGTCCAACTCACGCAGACGTGACGAAACCACCACCGCTACATAAGCGGAGCAGAAGGTGGTGTGGGCGATCCAGATTGTCATCAGGCCGCGCTCCTGCGGCCACCCCAGTATCTGGGCCATCGCGATGAACAGCAGCAGCAACGACAGGCCGGTGATCACCTCCGGCATGACCAGTGGCGCCGTTACCAGACCACCAAACAGCGTGCGGCCCTTGAAGCGAGTCACTCGCGTCAGGACAAAGGCGGCCAGGGTTCCGAGGATCACGGCGGCGACTGCGGTGTAGCAGGCAATTTCAAGGGACCGGGCGACGGACCCCATCAATTGCTTGTTGTCGAGCAGGCCCGCGTACCAATGAATGGACCATCCACCCCAGACAGTGACGAGCTTGGAGGCGTTGAACGAGAAGATCACCAGAATCAGCATTGGCAGATAAATGAACATCAGGCCAAGCACCAGCATCAGTCTTGAAAATCCGAAACGGTTCATGCCCGTCCCTCCATCTCTTTGGCTTGGCTACGGTTGAAGAGCACGATGGGCACGATCAGGATGGCGAGCATGATCACTGCGAGTGCAGAGGCGACAGGCCAGTCACGGTTGTTGAAAAACTCCTGCCACAACACACGGCCGATCATCAGGGTTTCCGGCCCGCCCAGTAGTTCGGGAATGACGAACTCACCGACCACAGGAATGAACACCAACATACAGCCGGCGATGATGCCGTTCCTGGCCAAGGGCAGGGTGATTTTCCAGAAGCTGTTGAGCGTGCTTGAGCCCAGGTCCGAGGCGGCTTCGAGCAGGCTCTGGTCATGCTTGACCAGGTTGGCAAACAGCGGCAGGACCATGAAGGGCAGGTAGGCGTACACCACGCCTATGTACACAGCGATATTGGTGTTCAATATTTCTATCGGCTCTTGAATCAGACCGGTCCAAAGCAAAAACGCATTCAACAGACCGTTATTGCTCAGGATGCCCATCCAGGCGTAAACCCTGATCAGGATCGCCGTCCAGGTAGGCATCATGATCAGCAGCAACAATACGGTCTGTGCTTCCTTTCGGGCTTTGGAGATGGCATAGGCCATTGGGAAGCCGATCAACAGGCACATCAGCGTACTGAAAAAGGCCACTTTCAATGAGCCCAGGTACGCCGAGAGGTACAACTCATCATTGGTCAACAGGGCATAGTTGCCCATGTTCAGGAGCAGTTGAAACTTCTGCTCGGCGAAGGTGTAAATATCTGTGTAGGGTGGAATGGCCAACGCTGCTTCGGAAAAGCTGATCTTCATCACGATGAAGAACGGCAGCGCAAAAAACAGGCATAGCCATATGAAGGGGACGCCGATAACCATTTGGCGTCCGCTGGGTATTAGCCGCTTGATAGTGCTCATGAGCGCAATACCACGCCGCTGTCATCCTCCCACCAGACATAGACCGAATCATCCCAGGTCGGACGCGCGCCTCTGCGTTCAGCATTGGCCATGAATGCCTGAACGATCTTGCCACTGGGCAGTTCTACGTAAAACACCGAGTGCCCGCCCAAATAGGCGATGTCGTGAACCTTGCCTTCGGACCAGTTATACCGGGCGTCGGGTTTTATCGTCGTCACCAGGAGCTTCTCCGGGCGAAGGGCATAGGTGATGGTCTTGTCTTCGACCGATGTACTGATCCCATGGCCGACGTATATGTTCTGCGCAAGATCCGGGCACTGGATGACCGCGTAGCCTTCCTGGTCTTCAATTACGACGCCGTCGAACGCATTCACGTTGCCAATGAATTCGCACACCAGGCGGCTGGCGGGTGCTTCGTAGATGTCGATCGGGCTACCGGTCTGAGCGATCCAGCCCAGGTGCATGATGGAGATACGTTGGGCCATGGTCATGGCCTCTTCCTGATCGTGGGTCACCATGATGCAGGTCACGCCGACCCGCTCAATGATTTCAACCAGCTCCAGTTGCATGTGCGAGCGCAGCTTCTTGTCCAACGCGCCCATTGGCTCGTCGAGCAACAGCAGTTTGGGCCTTTTAGCCAGTGAGCGAGCCAAGGCAACACGCTGACGTTGTCCCCCCGAGAGCTGGTGGGGCTTGCGTTTGGCGTATTGGCTCATATGAACCAGTTTGAGCATTTCTTCTACGCGGGCTTCGATTTCAACTGCGGGAAGTCGGTCCTGCTTAAGCCCAAAGGCAATGTTCTGCGCCACCGTCATGTGCGGGAACAGCGCGTAAGACTGAAACATCATGTTGATTGGCCGCTCGTAGGGCGGCATGTCAGTGATGTCCACACCATCAAGGTGGATTCGCCCTTCAGTCGGTCGCTCAAAGCCTGCCAGCATGCGCAAGAGCGTTGATTTGCCTGAGCCTGAACCGCCTAGCAAGGCGAAAATTTCACCCTGATGGATTTCCAGGGACACATCGTCCACCGCAATCGTTTCGTCAAACTTCTTGGTTACGCGATCAATTTTAACCAGCACCTTTTTAGGGCGCGGATTGCCTTCAAGAGCCTTCCTGTAAATGCTGGAGGCGTTAGCCATGTGAAACTCCCAACAGGTGTTAGTAGCCTGGCCAATACGGCCGGACTTAATGGGTTGATGACAAACCCGCTTGAGGCGGGTTTATCCGGCGCAGCTGTCCCTGCCGCCCAATGCTGCATCTTGTTTTGTCGTTAATACCGGGGTGGCCGCTGTGAGGGACGTGCAGATGCACAGTCCACTTCACAGTGACGTCTGGATCATTGGATATTGTCGTGTGCGCTTGAAATCGAGCCGTCAGCGCACGCTTCGACGCGCAGCACGCTGCCGACACGCGTCGCCAAACGCCTGGAAAATACTCAAGTAAGGAGGGTTCGATAGCACCTGCCATTCAGGGTGCCATTGCACGCCGACGGCAAAGGTCTTGCTGCCCTCGATTGAGATCGCCTCGATCAGTCCATCGCTGGCGGTGGCTTCGACCCGTAAGCCGGGTGCCAGCCGTTCAATGCCTTGGGAATGAATTGAATTGACCTGGATAACAGGAGGCAGATCGAGTGCTTCGAATACGCCGCCAGGCTGCACATGCACGGTATGGGCGGCACCATATTGGATTTCCAGGCTTGAATCGTCGGCTTCGCGATGATCCATGAACGTGCCGGTCTCATGCACTTTCTGGTGAAGGCTGCCGCCGAACGCCACGTTCATTTCCTGGAAACCCCGACAAATGCCGAGCACTGGAACGCCAGCAGCCACCGCTGCGCGTAACAGGGGAAGGGTGGTGCTATCACGCTGGGGGTCGTGGGCGGTGCCCGCTTCGCTTGCCGCGCCCTGATAGTGGAACGGCTCAACATTTGAGGGCGAACCGGTAAACAACAGGCCGTCCAAATGTTCCAGCAACCCGTCTATATCAGTCAGTTCCGCCAGGGACGGAATAACGACGGGAATCCCTTGCGCGGCGACGCACACAGCACGCAAGTACTTGTCCCCGCTCACATGGTAGGTATGCAACCCAATGTCTTTGACGCACGCAGTCACACCAACCAATGGCTTGATTGCCATTTTTATCACCTCGAAAAATGCACTTGAACGAGCTTTTCCGGAGCTTAGCCATGTTGATTTTAATTAACAACCGTTCTGTAAAAGATTTCGCACAAAAGATCCTTACTGTTCGATATTGCGCAAATAATACCCGTTGACTTCCTAAATCCTTTCGGATTGACTGGGGGTGTGAAAGGGCGGTGAATATTATTATTAACAATAAAGGTCTTCCAACATGTCGGTACCCCTGCGTGCCGTTCAGCTCAATGAAGCGAACGCATTCCTTAAGAAACATCCTGAGGTTTTGTACGTTGACCTGCTGATTGCGGACATGAACGGCGTGGTGCGTGGTAAACGCATCGAGCGCACCAGTCTCCACAAGGTCTACGAGAAAGGTATCAACCTGCCTGCCTCCCTGTTTGCCCTGGACATCAACGGCTCTACAGTGGAAAGCACAGGCTTGGGTCTGGATATCGGTGATTCCGACCGAATCTGTTATCCGATCCCTGACACCCTCTGCGACGAACCTTGGCAAAAACGTCCGACTGCTCAACTGCTCATGACCATGCACGAACTCGAAGGGCAGCCGTTTTTCGCCGACCCTCGCGAAGTATTGCGTCAGGTCGTCAGCAAATTCGATGAGATGGGGCTGACCATCTGCGCCGCCTTCGAGCTGGAGTTCTACCTGATTGACCAGGAGAACGTGAACGGTCGTCCGCAGTCTCCACGCTCGCCAATCTCCGGCAAACGTCCGCATTCGACTCAGGTGTACCTGATCGATGATCTGGACGAATACGTCGATTGCCTGCAAGACATTCTTGAAGGTGCCAAGGAGCAAGGTATCCCCGCGGATGCCATCGTCAAGGAAAGTGCGCCCGCGCAATTCGAGGTGAACCTGCATCACGTCGCTGATCCGATCAAGGCGTGCGATTACGCGGTCTTGCTCAAGCGCCTGATCAAGAACATCGCTTATGACCATGAAATGGACACCACCTTCATGGCCAAACCGTATCCCGGACAAGCGGGTAACGGGCTGCACGTGCATATTTCTATTTTGGACAAAGACGGCAAAAACATTTTTACCTGCGACGACCCGGAAAAAAGCGAGATCCTGCGCCATGCCATTGGTGGTGTGCTGGAAACCTTACCGGCCTCGATGGCTTTCCTCTGCCCGAACGTAAACTCGTACCGTCGCTTCGGCGCGCAGTTCTATGTACCGAACTCTCCTAGCTGGGGGATCGATAACCGGACGGTGGCGATTCGAGTACCGACCGGGTCCCCGGATGCGGTGCGTATCGAACACCGGGTGGCGGGCGCGGACGCCAACCCGTATCTGTTGATGGCGGCGGTCCTCGCCGGTGTGCATCACGGCCTGACCAACAAGATCGAGCCGGGGGAGCCTGTTGCAGGCAACTCCTACGAACAGAACGAGCAAAGCCTGCCCAACAACCTGCGCGATGCGTTGCGCGAGCTGGATGACAGCGAGATTTTGGCGCGCTACATCGACCCCAAGTACATCGACGTTTTTGTTGCGTGCAAGGAGAGCGAGCTTGCCGAGTTTGAGAACTCCATTTCAGACCTTGAGTACAACTGGTACTTGCACACGGTCTGACGCTCGCCAACATTCTCTGCGTTGAGTTTTAAATATGGTCAAAAATCGTAGCGACTGGGAGCAGTACTTCCAGTCACTCACCCTTGAAGGTCGGGCATTCATTGACGGCCAATACTGCTGGGCCGCCAGCGGCCAAACGTTCGCCAGTAACAGCCCGGTCGACGGGCGCTTTCTGGCGAACGTCGCCAGCACCGACGTGGCCGATGCCGACATCGCGGTACAGGCCGCTCGTCGGGCGTTCGAATCGGGCGTGTGGTCACGGCTCGCGCCGGTAGAGCGCAAGCGGATTCTTATCCGTTTCGCCGACCTGATCCTCGCCCATCGAGAGGAACTGGCGCTGCTGGAAACCCTTGATATGGGTAAACCCATCAGCGACGCCCTGGCGATCGATGTGCCCGCGACTGCTAACGCGATCCGATGGAACGCAGAGGCAATCGACAAGATTTACGACGAGGTCGCACCTACCTCGGCGGACCAACTTGGGCTGATCACCCGTGAGCCGACGGGAGTCGTCGCGGCCATCGTGCCATGGAACTTTCCGTTGATCATGGCCAGCTGGAAGTTTGCGCCGGCGCTGGCTGCAGGTAACTCCTTTATTCTCAAACCGTCTGAGAAGTCGCCACTGTCGGCGATCAGGATTGCCCAGTTGGCGCTGGAAGCGGGGATACCCAAGGGTGTCTTCAACGTATTGCCGGGGTTCGGTCATACGGTCGGCAAGGCGCTGGCGTTGCATGCGGATGTTGATGTACTGGCGTTTACCGGCTCCACCGCTGTCGCCAAGCAGCTGCTGATCTATGCCGGGCAAAGCAACCTGAAACGGGTGTGGCTCGAGGCGGGTGGCAAAAGCCCTAACATCGTCTTTGCCGATGCTCCCGATTTGCACGCTGCAGCGCAGGCGGCGGCCAGTGCTATTGCCTTCAACCAGGGCGAAGTCTGTACGGCGGGTTCACGGTTGCTGGTTGAGCGGTCGATCAAGGATCAGTTCGTTCCCATGGTGGTCGACGCACTAAAAGCCTGGATGCCAGGGCATGCTCTGGACCCAGCGACGACCGTAGGCGCAGTGGTCGATGAGCGTCAGCTTGAGTCCGTACTCAGGTACATCGAAGTCGGCAAGAAGGAAGGCGCCCGGTTACTCGCGGGCGGCAATAGAATTCTTGAGGACACCGGCGGCCTGTATATCGAACCGACGATCTTCGAGGGTGTGACCAATGCGATGACCATTGCCCAGGAAGAGATCTTCGGTCCGGTGCTATCGGTCATCACCTTCGACACGGTCGAAGAAGCGTTGAGCATCGCCAACGACAGCATCTTTGGCTTGGCGGCGGGCGTCTGGACGCGGGACTTGAGCAAGGCTCACCGCGTTGCCAGAGGCCTTCGGGCCGGCAGTGTCTGGGTCAACCAGTACGACGGCGGCGATATGACCGCGCCCTTTGGCGGATTCAAGCAATCGGGCAACGGTCGAGACAAGTCATTGCATGCGTTCGATAAGTACACCGAGCTCAAGGCAACCTGGATCAAGCTTTAAACCTCTTGAAAAAGGCGGACACATGCGCAGATGTGTGTCCCGCCGAGGAATTCAATCATGCAACCTTACGTAAATAGCTACTACGCCGCGACCCGGAACAACGTCGGCGATTTCCCGATTCTTGACCAGGTTATCGAATGCGATGTCTGTGTGATCGGCGCGGGATACACCGGCTTGTCATCGGCGCTGTTTCTCACCGAAGCAGGCTACAGCGTGACCGTCCTGGAAAGCGCCAAAGTGGGCTTCGGGGCGAGCGGTCGCAACGGCGGTCAACTGGTCAACTCGTACAGCCGTGACGTCGATGTCATCGAACAGCGTTACGGCGATAAAACCGCGCAAGTGCTGGGAAGCATGATTTTCGAGGGGGGAGACATCATCCGCCAGCGAATCAAGCAATACGACATCCAATGCGATTACCGCCAAGGCGGCATTTTCGCTGCGCTCAACAAGAAGCAACTCAAAGGTCTTGCAGGGCAAAAAAGTCATTGGGAGCGCTACGGAAACCAGCAACTGCAGATGCTCAGTGCCGCCGACATTGCTAAAGAAGTCGGTACTGATAATTATGTCGGTGGCCTTCTGGACATGTCGGGTGGGCACGTTCATCCGTTGAACCTGGCGCTGGGTGAAGCGGCGGCCATCATTCGGCTGGGCGGTAAAATCTTCGAGCAGTCGGCCGCGATCAACATCGCTTACGGCGAGCCTATCGTTGTGAGCACGGCCAAAGGCCAGGTCAGAGCAAAGTACCTGCTGATTGCGGGCAACGCTTACCTGAACGAAGACCTGGACCCGCGCGTGACGCGCAAGAGCATGCCGTGCGGTTCACAAATCGTCGTGACCGAGCCGTTGTCGGAGAAAGTTGCCAAGAGCCTGATCACTCATAATTACTGTGTCGAAGACTGTAACTACCTGCTCGATTACTTCCGGCTCACGGCGGACAACCGCCTGCTTTACGGGGGTGGGGTGGTTTACGGTGCCCGCGAGCCAAAAGACATTGAGCAACTGATCCTGCCCAAAATTCTCAAGACGTTTCCGCAGTTGAAAGGGGTCAAAATTGATTACCGCTGGACAGGCAACTTCTTGCTGACCATGTCCCGCATGCCCCAGTTCGGTCGTGTTGAAAAAAATGCCTACTACATGCAAGGCTACAGCGGGCATGGCGTGACCTGCTCGCACCTGGCCGGGAAACTGATCTCGGAGATGATCCGTGGTGACGCGGAACGCTTCGACGCGTTTGCATCGCTCCCGCACATGCCGATGATGGGTGGCAGGGCATTCCAGGTTCCACTTACGGCCCTGGGTGCCACGTATTACGCCATGCGTGACCGGTTCGGCATCTAGCACACATTGATTGCGGCGGCCCGTTCAACGCAGGCCGCCGTTCTTTTTGTCGGCCACTTATGCAATCGGCTGAGCTCTATGAACAAACGTGATTTAATACTCGACGCTCTACCCTTTGAGTATTTTTCACATAAGGCTGCCATGGACACGGGGACACGACTCAAATTAGTACGTGAAAGCTACAAACTGTCTCAGCGCGAGCTGGCCAGGCGTAGCGGCGTCACGAATGCCACGGTCTCCCTGATTGAGCAGAATCGTGTAAGCCCTTCAGTCAGCTCTCTGAAGAAATTGCTCGGCGGCATACCCATGTCGCTGGCGGATTTCTTTACCTTTGATCAACCCCCTCGGGAGGACCGCTACGTCTTCCGCGCCAATGAACAACCCGATCTGGGCCGTAATGGCCTGCGTCTGTTGCTCATAGGTGCGACCGTGGCGAGTCGGCAGATGCGTTTTTTGCGCGAGCAATACGCACCAGGCGCGAGTTCTGGCGAGGAACCCATCGTGCATGCCGAAGGCGAGGAGTGCGGACTGGTGACACGCGGCACGGTCGAGTTGACGGTTGATGGCCAGGTCAGCGTGCTCAATGCCGGTGACGGTTACTATTTCTCCACCACCTTGCCTCACCGGTTCCAGAATATCGGGCATGACGAGGCTGAGATCATCAGCGCGAACACCCCCGCGAACTTCTGATATCCAGCACCTTGATCAGGGATGGCTGGCAGTTGGCGATCACCGGCGATCCGGTTTCATTACAGCGCTTGCAATCTTGACTAAAGTATCAAGTGTCGGCGGCCGCGCCGTCGACGCAAGCGTGATCGTCCAAGACACCCCGGCCACGTCCAGAGTGTCCTCCACCTGATCAGGAGTACACGATGGATCTCAACCGTCGTCAGTTCTTCAAGGTCGCCGCTGTTGGACTTGGCGGCTCAAGCCTGGCCGCGCTAGGCATGGCCCCGGAGCCAGCCTTCGCCGAGCACGTGCGTCACTTCAAGCTGGCCCACACCCATGAAACCCGTAACACCTGCCCCTATTGTTCGGTGGGCTGCGGCTTGATCATGTACAGCCAGGGCGATACGGCCAAGAACGTCGCCCAAAGCATCATCCACATCGAAGGCGATGCTGACCATCCGGTCAACCGCGGCACTTTGTGTCCTAAAGGCGCTGGCTTGCTGGACTTCATCCACAGTCCAGACCGTTTGCAATACCCGCAGGTGCGCAAGGCGGGTAGCGATGAGTGGATAGATCGGAAGAGCACACGTCTGAACTCCAGTCACCCGTTAGATCTC
>ERZ1463038.896-NODE-896-length-10596-cov-20.590361_pt1 | contig 10596 bp, 14 predicted proteins | sample MGYA00564479_ERZ1463038 | MGnify/ENA primary metagenome ERZ1463038 (study PRJEB39244, sample SAMEA3635134) | Helicobacter pylori | study: EMG produced TPA metagenomics assembly of PRJEB11511 data set (Assembly of a 5300-year-old Helicobacter pylori... | reverse complement strand
TACGAGATCTAACGGGTGACTGGAGTTCAGACGTGTGCTCTTCCGATCTGAGATTCTAGGTCACGACTCGAACTTTGACTGGCGGTCAAGTTGTGACGGAAAGTGAATAGCTCAAATATGGATTTCCGAGGCTGGCTGGCTCACACGGCGTCTTTCAGCGCTGGCGCCCGGCGCAACCTTCCTCACCACGGCACCACAGCCGCCTACCACCATAACTCGGACTATTACATCACCCGGAGAAACTCCCAGCGTCATTACGGTGCCTAGCACTCAACTTCTTCGCGGAAGTCGCTTACTCACTCACCGCTCTCCTCTCGTGCTGCTGTCCCAATTTGCAGATTACGGTACCTGCTGGCGGGCAGACAATTACGCGGACCGTTACCCCAGGTGGTGCTACAATCACGCAGACCCTAATTGGAGGCGAGGTTCGTCGAATCCACTTACACGGCCGTTTGACTGGGGCGCGCCCGGTCCGGGCAGCGAGCAGCACAAGCCGAGACCTTAGGCTGATGCCTGGGTTTTCAGGTCACAACCCGAACTTTGACTGGCGGTGAAGTTGTGACGGAGAGTATATCTGCCTCCAGCTCAAATTTTCGTTTCGCTTGCTTACCAGCTTCGGCAGCCTTGCGACCAGGAGCGGTCATTACCACGACTCTCGCACCAGCTCCCATCACGATCACGCGGACCGCATCCATATGCAGCAGCACTACGATCCAGCAGCCATTAACTATCACGAGAACTTCTACGTCGATGGCATCCGCCCTCCCGCCAACGCCGAGCGGCACCTGCCCACCCGTCGAGGATACGGGTTGCGGCAGCGGTAACTCGTCGCAGAGCAGCATCGAGGCCAACCTCATCACTGGCGCCTTCGGGTGCGTCCTATTTCAATTCTACCTGTACATTGCTGACTTTTGACTCTGATCAGCGTAATTACGGATCTTTCAGCGAAGCTCGCCACCTTGGTGCAGACACTCGACTTCGTGAGCTCGTCTCCCCGCCCAACTCTTCCTCCGCTCACATCAGTGTCTCTCGCAGTTCAATGCGCCTGTCGTCTTCATCCAGGTCGCTCCCGCGTTTGGAAACATCATCGCGGAAATCACGAAGGATGTGGCGGCTCTCGGCCAGCCTGGCATGGCGCCCGTCGGGTGCGGCGACGCGGACGCCATCGTCATCGCTCTTGCCGACTTTGTGGAGGTCCACCAGAATCTCCTCTCGGCCGTTATTGGAAAGGTACACCCTTTGGGTCTCCTTGTCAGCCGCTGGTGTGCTGATCCGGCTTCGGACGTTCGCAGCGTGGTCTGCTCAACCAGGTCCCGGGATTGCAGTTTGCCATCCTGCCTATCAACTTGGTCCTTGTTACGCTTGAAGGTGTGGTCGACGTGAGCATCTCTTTCACAGTCTACTCAAAGCACTAAACTGATCCACCTCCCGCCAGACCATTGCCGGTATCGTCATCGGCTTCATCCCCTCCCGCTCCTGCATAGCAAAGCAGAAGGTCGATGCGCTCAAGGCGTCCGTCCAGACCGCTATCAGCGCCTGTGCGTTCCCGTCGGCACTGCCCAACCTCAGGATTGCGTGCTGACTTTCACCCCCCTCGCGCAGTCTCGTAGAGGGGTTTTTCTTGGTCCTCTGTCTTTTCCTGGGGCTCAAATCTCAGACCTTACCGATCGGCTCGCTTCCGAACATCAGTGCTGGCCCTCCCGATTAGCAGCAGGACGCCGGAGTCCGTGCTGGTGGCCCTCTCGATACCCGTAATGCAGGACGTTCCTCTGGTATTTTGCCTTGAGCAAGTACCTCATTAGACCCGAGATCTGGTCTTGGCTCTCGTGCGATCCCGGAGGACTCATCGCAATTGCTCAGGCCACTCGTGGGGCGCGCGCGTCTAGAGGTACACCGCCGCATTAAGGGACGAAAGGCCGACCTGGTCCATGTAACTCGAACTTGAACTCAAGGCTCTGCCACCCTCCAGGGCTCCCGTGTGCCGTTCAAACGAGGACAAAGATGGACGCCGTGTGACGCCGTCGACCTTTCCTCAACTCCAGAAACGCAGCGAGGCGCACGATCGACTCTCCATGACCCGCTTGCAGGCGCTTCCTGCTCAAAAACGGCTTGAAGAGAACGAAGAGCGAACCCAAGCGCGATCAGTGACGACTCACAAGCTCGACCACTCCGGGGTCCCGCGCGGAGGTCAGCTGCGGCTTGCCTGGGGGATGACATCGTCCCAAAAACGGCTCTTCCTTCCTGAATTCTCGTGGGTTGAGCAGTACTCCATCCGAGGTGAGCTGAATATATGCAAGGCCTGGATGGTGTAGCGGTATCACACGCCGTTCGGGCGTAGCTTCCCCCTGTTCCTCATGGAGCGGGTTGACTCGGCGAGGTCATCGGTTCAATCCCGGTTTCGGGCCATTTCTTTTTCTCTCGAGCACTCGGGGTCCTTGTAGCACCCAGACGCCAGCTGGAGACGCTGGCGTGGAGCGAGGGTCTTCGCAGGTGCGCCGGCAAACTTTTTGGCGAGCCAGCGACGCCACCACAAGCTTTGGCCTGAAAGAAAGTTTTAAAAGAGTTCTTCAATCGAGTGTCCTTAGCCTTTGGAGAAGCGTGCACGCGCTGTTTGAACGTTTGAACACTGACGGGGGAGCAGTGACGTTGGCGAGCGCCGCTCGACATCATCGCACCCCTCCACTTGTGAGCGAAGGGCGTGATTCGAAGAGCACGCAGGGGGACAAAATAACTGAGGTTCTACATATTGTTCTTTTCTCTGGGAACCAACCTTCACACCTGGACTCCACAAGCACGATCACCAGCCCGGCGCTCTTCGCGACCTCGACCAACTCGCAAACCTCCGGCGCCCGCTGCAACTCCACGTTAACTAGTACCACCACGATCTTCTCCAGCTTCAGAGATCTCCCGGTCTTGCTGGTGGCAACCGCGCTGAGATCCACGACGAGTTGCGTCAGGCGAGCCCGGTAAGAAGTGGCATTGGCGCTGAGCGAGCGGAGGTGGACGGGGAGGGAACCGACGAAGTCCGGGAGGAGAGTGATGGTGGTATAGAGGTTCTTGAAGTGCTTATTGTTCCTAAGACGGGCGAATAGCCTCGCGTGCTGTCGGGGGTGGACATGGTCGATTCCTCTTGGAGGTAAAGGGTGTCGATGGTTGGCGCCGCCGCGAGAAGCATGCCGACATCGGCGAACAGGTTGCTGTAGGCGATGCTTAATCTCTTGAGAGAGCCCGAGGCGCGGGACAGCAACCGCCACATGACCGGCGGCCACATCGTTCAGGCTGCCCGCGATGGTGAGAACGCGAAGGTGTGCGAGGGGCTGGTCTTGAGGACTCGGGTCGAGGACTGAATCGATAGTTCAGTTTTTGAAGTAGTCGATGTGTAGCTATTCGAGGTTTGGAGTCATGTTGAGAAGGGTTGGAAGCGGGTAGAGAGCGGTGCGGCGAAGGTCGAGGACGGTGAGGTGGGTGATGTGTTACAGCATTTGCGGCAAGCAGGCATGAAGATAATCCGCTGGGACGTTCCCGAAGTCAAAGTTGTGCAAGTTGAGTGTCGTGAGGCGCGGGCAGCGACTGACGAGCCCGATCAGCTCGCGCGCGCCGATCCTGTGCCCCATGTCGCCTTTCGTTCCGCCGTCCATCCACGCCGAAGCTCCCGCCGCATCGATTGCTGCCTGAGTTTTCAATCGGGCGACCCTCTCGAGACTCTGGCGGGCGGCGTCTCGTGCCTCGGAATCCATGGCACTGTCCCCCATCCTCACGAGAGAGTCGCGGCCGAGCCGGGACATCTCATCAGCGAGGCGAGAGTACATCTCATATCCCCAGGTCTCAATTCGTGGATCGCTCGTCGCTAGCGTGCGCAAGTGCGCGAGAAGTGTCGACGTCGTGCTAAGCGCGCAAAGGATCGTGTTCTGGACGCGCGAGTCCCATTCCTCGATGCAGATGTTCTGGTAGATGAAGGGTGTCGCGCAGTGGTTCCAGAACTTTTGAGACGAGGGCGGACGAGGTGAGAGTGGCGGAGGAGTGCTCGTCGGCCGCTGCGAAGGCGAAGATGGCGGAGAGCGTCTCGGCGGGGAGGTGGATCGTGAGTGGTGAGCTATTGTAGACTGGGGAACGATGTTGAGCCGTCAGTGTACTTTCTAGGTAAGCAATTGCAGCGCCTCGTACTTTTCCCGTCATGATCTGTGAGGATGAGGAAGCGCTTCCCGCACGAGACGCACTCAAGCTTGAGCACGTTTGGCCGGGGCTTTTCGGGAGCAACATCAGACGGCAAGTATCCGACCACTGCGAGGCATTAGGCACACGTGGTTGGAACGAGGATCTCGTAGGGGCGGGTGGGGACGGTCGGCAGGCCCGACATGATTGCGAAGTTGTGCGCGGAGGCTGTGGTCAGTGGCCTTGAGCAAGATGACTTGGCCGGGGAGCTCACCTGTGGAGCTTCTGGCGGTAGTCAGACTTGCGTTGATCCTGGCGGGAGCCAACAGGCAGCCAGACCCTCGAGGCGGGTGTACCATTGGCAGTGGACCGGGGAGCGCTCCCGGCTGCGACGTCGCGACGATCCCGACAAGGAGCCGAGACCACTTCGCTGTCGCACACTGCAGGTCGCATTTGACGTTGAATTCAGAGTCTACTCGGATGCATATTAGCTTCCATATGAAAACCAGGAGCAGTAGTAGTGTACGCACTGAGGGTCTTCCGATCGTCGCGCAACGCAACAACGCGAAGTCTCCCGAGGCAGGCTTGGACTCGGCACCTTCGAATATTCCTCCAAAGGCTTGAACACTCCAATCCAATCTTCGAGCGACTCAACCCAGCAGCCTTCCTGCCGTCCTCAACCTGCCAGACATTCCGCGACGCCGGTCTCACAGAACCACTCAAGCCAGTCTCCCGCCGCTTCCGGCTGCCATCCCATCCAGATCTCATCCGAGGTCCTTCGAGATCCAATCACGTCAGCACAACAAGACTGGCTGCAGTGAAAGACGGGGGCGCACTGGTATCGGCCGTCGCAGACGAGCGCGATCCCCCGCGCATCGCACTCGGCGAGCGCGGCTCCGCACGCCGTCCTCGAGTGGGCGCCAAAGCTGGTGGGCGAGAGTTTAGGGAGGTAGAGGCGCTCGAGTCCTTGCAGGTGTGGCGATTCGAGGAGGTGCAGGAGGCCGTCGAGGACGCAGTGTGGCATCAGGCTCTCCCAGATGATGTCGGGGCGGCCGATCACAAGGCAGTTTATCTGTAAGGACGGATCAACTGACTCGGGCGCCTCGAAGCTGTAGTCAACCGGCCTTGAGGAGGCCCAGTAGGACATTTCTGGATCTTGAGCGCGGGGAGCAAGTCGAAGATGGCGGATACGCAGTCCCAGTCGCTCGGTGAAAAGATCAGTCGACGGAGGGACGTGAACTTCGTAGACTTGAAGTAAGAGGAGAGTACTTCGGGAGGAGTGTATGTCGACTCGAAGAGCTCGAGCTCGAGCGACGTAAGCGTCTCCTGGGACGAGTCGAGTATGTTCTGAAGGTTCCGGTACGTCCAGGGGTCCGGGTTGAGGCTCAGATAATCGCCCCCGCCGAGCTTGAGGGTGATACTTTGAAGGCTGCATGTAAGTGGTGCTGCGCTCGGGAGCGTCGCGCCCTCGTCGAGGATTAGGTGGCGCACTCCTGCGGAGGAGCAAGTCAGCTTCAGTTCTGCGAGTGTCTTTCCGAATTCGATTACGTTCGATCCCAGCGCAGCTGAACCAATTGAGCCTCTCGATGATCGGGAACTCCAAAGTGGCCAGCAGGGAGGCGGGCACGTACTTGCTCTTCTCGTGCGGCCGAAGCGAGATAAGCTCGGGGCAGGCTTCGATTAAAGTGGAGGCGATGAAGTACTCGAGGTCGTTCGAGAGTACCAGGTGCTTCGTCGAAAAGCGGGCTCTCGCGGGAGACGCGAGCCAGCGCAGGGCCTGCCGGTCCGACTCTCGCGCGTTGCGGTCGCCTTTGGCTCGCGCAGCCACTTTGAGTTCTCTGTAGTCGCGCTCCTCGTATGAGCTAAAGTTTCCAAGGAACACGGTCTCGAACAGCGCGCGTTGAGATTCGTCACGCCACGCCCGACAAACGAGCGCCGCGCAGAAGAGCGACGGCATGAGGCATTCGCACGAGCCGGGACAGGGGCAGCTCTTTCTCGAGTCGTCGGTAAGGTAGTCGAAAATCTGGGCGAGCGTCTCGGGTGCGAGCGAGTGGATGGTCGCCATGACTCGGGTGCTGGCAACTCGGGGTCAGCTTGTGCCTACTCCGGCTCACGTCGGTGGGTTTTGCTCACCCTGGGGTCTGTCTCTGCTGGAGGTTGTTCGAAGAGCGTTTCGGGCAAGGTCGAGACGGGGAAAAGCGAGACAGCTGGCATGCTCAAACTCACGACCGCCTGCGCCGGAAGTGAGCCGGGCGGGCCGGTGGGCCTGTGGGCGCGCTCGCCGCCTTCGCAGGTTGCAAATGAACTTTTACATCTCAAATACCAGTCCCAGAACGAGGTCCGATATCTAAAAGCGCGCATTCACCGCGCCCGCCTCGCCCCGTGCCGGCGGCGGAACCTCGTCGCCCACGGCGACGTCCTTGACCCGCTCCCACACGTCTGGTCGTTCCCGCTGTACCCGCTCCCGTACAGCTTCCCATCTCCCCTTCTCCCTCCGCGAAAACTTCAACAGCGTCTCGACCGTCGTCGCCCTCGCCTCGACCCCGCTCCCAATCGCCATGTCCTCAAAGACGACCCGCTCCGCCTCGGGGAGTTCGCCCAATCTCGCCAGGCACTCGACCCAGCTCTCCCAGTTTTTAAGATTGAGCGCAAACCCATCTCGTCTCAGGGCGTCCCACGTCCGATGCGCCCGTCGCGGTTCGTTCGCAAACCCGCACGCGTCGAGCACGGTACTGACCGACACCTCGTCGTGCTGGCCATTCGCGCGGAGGGTGTCCCAGACGCGGAACGCGGTGTGGTGCGCCCCTACGCGGGAGTAAGCGCCCATCAGGGCGTTGAAGAGGGGCGTGTCGGGGTCGACGTGGGTGTCGAGCTTGAGCAGCGAGTGGAGGTGCGCGATTAGGGCGGGCGAGGCGGTCGAGGTGCGCGAGTAGTAGGTCAGGAGAAGCGAGTAGGTGATCGAGTCGGGTGGGTGCGAGGTGCGGCGCATGTCGGATAGGAATTCGAGGATTAGTGGTGGTGGTGCGATTTGCGAGTCGATGGGCAGGGAAGGGAAGGTGAGGGAGGTGAAGGCGGCCAGGATCGTGTTGTAGGCCGGTGTGTCGAGAAGCGTGGCGTCCAAGGCGCGCACGGTGTCGTACGCGGCGAACGCGGAGGGGAAGTCGGCCGCGACGCGCATCAGCGCGACGATGTGCCAGGTGACGCTCGGCGCATCGAGCTTGACTGATCGCTCGCGCATGTCGGCGAGGAGCGTCTTGCTGAACTCGAGGTCGGGGCTGGCCGGGTGGGCGCATGCGCGCAGGAGCGTGACGTAGACGCTCGTGTCGGGCGCGGTCGAGTACGCGCGCGAGCTACTCGCGAGGTCCTCGTACACCGCTTTTGCTGCGGCGAACCGCTCGGGCGTCGGGTGTGCGAGAAGCGCCGACAGGACCGGGTGCACGAGCGCCGAGTCGGGCGCGACGGACCGGTCGCGCGCCTCCTGCAGCACCTTCTGCGCCTCGACGACCCCGCCCGGTCCGGCGAGAACGCCGTTGAGAACGAGGCTCCACGCCTTGCGACCTGCGGCGAGCCCCGTCGACTGCTCGAGCTGCTCAATGAGCGCGATGCCCGCGGTGGCGTCCTCGAGCCCTTCGCGAGCACCGGCGGCGGCGAGCGTCGTGAGCGAGAGCTCGTCGAGCGCGACGCCCTGCGCGCGATACCCCTCGACGAGCCTCACGCCTGCCTCGAGTCCCTGGCTCGCGCACGCGTATTTCGCGAGCGCGTTCAGCGCAGCGAGGTCTCCGCCTCGTGGTGCGAGTCGGGCGTGGACTCGCGCCGCGCTGTCGAGGTCGCCCGCGTCGACGAAGCCGGACAAGAGCGTCGTCTCGGTCCATACGTCCGCTTCGACTCCCTCCCGGTCCATCTCGGCCCGCACGTCTGCGGCCTGGGCAGCTTGCCCCGCCTCGAACAGCGCCGCGACGAGCTGGTTGTACGAGACGACCGTCGGCGGCGTTCCGGCTTCTCTCATGCGGCCGAGGATCGACCGCATGCCCTCGAGGTCACTTTCGCGGCGGTACGCGCCCGCGACGACGTTCCAGTCGCGCGCGCTGGGCCGGACGCCGAACGTCGGCTGCATGCCCTCGATCCACGCGCGGGCTCGCGCTGCGGTGCCGTTGCGCGCGAGGCCGGACAGGACGAGCGAGTGGTCTGCTGCGGTTTGGGTGAGGCCGAGGGTGGGGAGGTCGGCGAACATGCGCAGGAGGAGCGAAAGGCGGGAGGTGGTGCCGACGAAGGCCATGACGGCTTGTAGCTGGCTGTGCGCGCCGCTGGCGGGGAGCGTGGATCGCCCGGTGGTGAGGGACGTATAGAGCGTCGGGTAGAGCTTCGAGATGAGGTCGAGTCGCTCCGACTGCCGCGCGGCCGAAAGCTCGTCGAGCAGCTTGGACGCCGTCGGCGGAGGCGGCTTGTTGAAGAACGAGAACGACGCCCGCGACGACGGGCCCGCCATGGGTCGGGCCCGGGAGACGGCAAGCGCGCCGCTCAGAAGTGTCGGTGCCATTCGAGGGTGAAGAGACCCGCTCGCCGCCGTCGCGTCTTGGTCGGCGATCTTGCACTTTTTATTGGCCGAAAAACAATGGGCGCGAGAAATTGTATCGCTGTTGGGATCGAACTCATCTTCGCTTTCCAGGTGAGTATTCAGATTTGTGCCCGTACTCCTATCGAGGTGTCCCGCTCCATGCATCAGAGCAATCTGCAACGTCAAATCGCGGCTCGCGGACCGTCGACAAGAACGGGTTGGAACCACAGTGGAGCACGGCTACTACCCAGCACTGACCAAGGAGATTAAAGCACGATCGGATCCGGCTCCTTTTATGTCCGCGAGGCCCGCCACGCCCGCCTCCAGCCTGGACGACTTCGCAGCCGCGAGCATCCGAGAGCTGGAGCAGCGATGCTCCTGCGGATTACCAAGAAATGTCACTCAGCTCTGTATGTATGATCTACAATCGGACGGGAAGCACTCAGGTAGCGGCATCCCTTTCCTGAGAATGAACGGATCCGAAGGGCTCCGCAGAGTCGGCGGTGGGCCACCACCTGTGCCAGTGTTTCCCTGCTTCAGACTCTGTGGGAAGGCCGGGAGGGTATAATATTACTCGTCCTTAATTTGTGGCTAAGAACAGAACAATCGGGACTGCGTTGTGGGAAAGAAAGAGACAGGTGCACTCCGACGAGTCAAAGCTGTTTACACTGCTCATACTATTCAGAGCTGAACGCCCTAGACCTCGCAAATGTCGTTGGGTGTTGTTCGTCGTCAGCGCCAATAATCAACAGCGTCGACTGCGGCTCCGTCTCCAAAAATTAAACAAGTTGAAAATTTGATTCTTTTCCAAGCGGGTTTACCCCTCGGTTCCGCCACCAACGTCCCCCACCAGCGACCACGAGCCCCACGATCAGTGACGAGCGTTTCCTGCACACCTTCCGCGGCCCTCTCACCTTGCGAGCACCCAGTCAAGCGCCCGCGCTCGGATCCGCCTTCCTTCGGCCCGCGCGGATCGCATTCAGCCAGCCACCTCCCCCAGCGCCCTGCGCCCACTCTCGCGACTGCTCGACTCGGTTCGCATCCAAAACGTACGTTGTGGCCAACAAATCATCGTGGCGGAGCGTGACGGCAGGCGGGAGCGAAGCAGAGGGCGCGGGACGAGGTGGGACCCATCACACCCACTGCCATCCGAGGGCAGCCCCGGCGGCGACCCGAGCACGAGGAGCGCGTTGGATAGGCGCATCTCGGTCACCTTGAACGGAATTGGAGACGGGGCAGCTGCAGCAGATTCGAGGAGGGGCGACTGCGGGAACGCGTCTCTTGTCCAAGGCGTGACCAGCACGTCGCGTTGGACCTGAGGCATGCACCCAATCGGCTGCACCAGACCACGCTTTTCGTCAAAGACGATGCTGACGCTCTTCTGCCTTCGCACAGACAACCTCGTCGACCGTCATCGACCCCGCCGCAACCCACTTGTGACACCCGCAAGAACAGGTCCGTCTGCCTTTGCTTCACTCTTCAACGCGCGACTGATCCCGCCTCGCGCAGACCACCATGTTTTATAACACCGAGATGCTCACGAAGCGCGGTCCACTCGCTCGCGTGTGGATGGCGTCCCACCTGTCGACCAAGCTCAACAAGTCGGCGCTGCTGTCGACCTCGATCCCGTCCTCCGTCACGTCCATCCTGGGCCAGGACCTGCTCCCGATGGCGCTCCGACTCTCGGGCCAGCTGCTCCTCGGTGTCGCGCGCATCTACAGCCGCAAGGCCAAGTACCTCCTCGACGACTGCAACGAGACGCTCGCCAAGGTCAAGAACGCGTTCGGTAGGCCCGGCGCGGTCGACCTCGACGAGGGCGAGCAGCGCGGAAGGGACGCCATCACGCTCAGGACCGAGCAGGGTGGACTCGACGACATCCTCGGGTACAA
>ERZ1463038.895-NODE-895-length-10597-cov-10.840353_pt1 | contig 10597 bp, 15 predicted proteins | sample MGYA00564479_ERZ1463038 | MGnify/ENA primary metagenome ERZ1463038 (study PRJEB39244, sample SAMEA3635134) | Helicobacter pylori | study: EMG produced TPA metagenomics assembly of PRJEB11511 data set (Assembly of a 5300-year-old Helicobacter pylori... | reverse complement strand
AGGACACTCTTTCCCTACACGACGCTCTTCCGATCTATCGTGGCGGACGAGGCGGAGCTGTACGCGCTGCTCCGCACGCTCGCGTCGTCGACCGTGTTGGCCCGGTCCGACAGCAGCGGCCGCTTCGAGGAGGTCGACCTCGTCGGAGCGTCAAAGATCGACTCGGCGTCGCTGACCATGAGCTTGCGGAGGTCGGGCGTCGAGTGCTTGACCGCGAGCGACGGGCGCGTCTTGGTCTTGGTCGCGTTGACGCGGATCGTCGCGTTCGGCGACGGCGAGTGCACGCCGGTGAGGAAGTGTGAGAACGAGCCAGGCTCGCCGTCGTCGAGCGGTGTGGTCGGCGACGACTCGCCCGAGGATGGCGGCGTCGACACGATCGTCGTGCCGAGGAGGTCGTTCTCGCGGATGCGGAAGAAGTCGTGCACGAGGTCGCTGCGTCGAATCACGTCCGGCATTTCGAACAGGCGGCGCACGAAAAGGTCGAGGTCGTCCTGGCGCTGAATGAGAGTCGAGCGCGTGACAAAGAGGGTGAGTTTGCGGGTGAGCCGAGGCATTTGGCGGTAAAACGAAGACGGCAGTGCTTCAGAGGAGGACGGCGATTTGGGGAGTACTCCGGTGCCAGGCGAGACGAACGGGAACGCAGCGGACAGTCTGTGTGGACGCGAGTCAGCGCGACGGCCGGCTTGTCGCCAAACGCACGCGAGAGACACGCACCTCGAGCTGAAGTCCACAAATTCGCCCCAGGTCCTCCAGACCGTGTGGGGCTCTCTCGCACCGTCGTGCCCAGCGCCTGCCATCTGCATCCGCCCGAGGCTGCCCGCCCGCGACATCGCGACGGCTTCCTGCGAGCCTCCAGCGCACCCGTCTGGGACGACGCGGCACGCAAAGACCCACTTGCCACCGGACTTGGCGTGGTGCGGCACGGAGACGGTTATGATGTGCGTTCGCGACATGTCGTTCGAGAAGCTCGGCCGCCGCCACGGTCGGCTGACGTCCGACGACGAGTGCGAGAACGCGGACGGGATCGACGGCACCGGTGGCGGCGCGATCGAGTCGGACCGCTGGCGGGAGAACGAGGCTGACGATGAGAGCGAGTGGAGCGAGTTGGAGCGCGCGCGGGTGAAGAACTGCCCGATCGACGACGCGGACGGCGACGGCGGCGGCGAGTCGCTGGGGAAGGCCGAGCTGGGCGCGACTGGGTCGCTCGGGATCGAGTGGGCCGAGTCGAACGCCGGAAGGAGGGTCGCAGGAAGGAATGGAGGTGATACGGAGGTCTGCACAACACCGCATGAGCACGGCGCTGGCCCGAGCACGACAGGTTCGCAGCGCACCATGGCAGGCGGCGGTTGACACGCGGGAGAGGCCTCGAAGTCGGGAGAGCGCAGCGAGGTACGAGGTATGGATCAGTCACGAGGTTAGAGGTCTGTCAACAGCGGCCGAAAGTCAGCGAGGACAACACAGCGGGGTCGCTAGACGCCGGCGACTGACCCAGTCCTGATGATGATCCGTGACGACGGCGCCGGTTCGGAACTGACGCGAATCGAATCCCTTTCGACTCGTTCGAGGCAATCAATCGGTCGGATCGCTGACCAGAACCAAGGTCGTGTGCGTGTGACTGGGTCGACTGCGCGCGGAGGTGTGGGGGGTCAGCGGTGTGATCGCGCGGCGAACAAGCTGACGGGAGCACGCGCAACACCGAATGCGCTCAGGCGCTCGATACCGATGCCTGGACGTGTCTATCGCTTCTCTGACGCGGTCCCGGCCGTGTGGGAAGGCAGGTGCGCGAGAGTGGGGCCGTTTTGCGCGGGTCCATGCGCCGGCGCACGCGTCCAGATCGACGCTCCCCCTGCGCCGCCACGATGCACCCAGGCCTGACCTCCTTCGTGGCTATCCCCGCCCCGGTCAGAGCCGTAGTGGCATACAAGGCGCTCCCCCGCTCGCGTGGATGCAGACTTGTTGCTTGCCGGGAGCTAGAGCTCGGACTCACTTGGCACCAAGCCGCGAACGCGCGAAGCTCGGTTGGGAGAGGCGACTGTTGTAGATGGAGGGTGGTGCTGGGAGCAGAAGGAAGTCAGCCAAAGCGCGATGCGAATTGCCCGGCGGGCGCACGCGAGCCGTTGCGCCGAGCCTCGAGCTCGATCGGAAAGTGCAAGCTCACTTTAGGTTCTCGCCGTCCTGAGTAGCACCCGCACTTTGCTGGAAACTTGGTCTCCTGCCGATGGGGTGGTGCAGGTGAGGGGAGAGGGTCACAGGCGGTGCTGGGATTCTCGAGGAGCGACTGGGGCGATCGGCGCTGCGGACTCTGGCGCGTCGCGATGTTTGACTGGCTCCCAGAGCGCGTGCACCGTCTGTCTCGTGCTCTCGCTGGGCGGAGTTCGTACGAGCGATGTCGTCTGGACTAGGGCAGGTAAACGCGAGAAAAAATCAACGGCGTCAGCTCCTCGCCTTGCCTCGCACCAGATGCAGCACCCTCAATTTCCCCGGACTCGACCGGTGCGCGTGGCCGCCGCCGCGCGGGTGCACACCCGGGGACGCGGCATCGTTCGCTCAACCCTCAACCACTCACCTGTTGGTGTCGTGGAAGAGAAAGAGGAGCAACGCCACCTCGCGTCACAGAGTTGCAACCGATCATCCATCCACTGTTCGCCAGATGACTTCTCCTGAGGAGCTGAGGATCACCCACGCAGGGCCCTCCGCAGAGCCCGAGCTCCTTGCCTGCGTCCCCTCATTATCACCCTCCTTTTTACGAATCAATACTGTAGACTGTTTGAGGGACAGGTGGAGAATAAGTCCGTCGCTTCAGACGCGCTCAAGCTGGCCGCGAAGTCGCGACTCCGCGGGGAGGTCGCGATCACCCGCGCCCCGAGTTCCGAGATTTGGGGCGCTGCGAGCCGAGGACGTTGCCGAAGAGGGAGATTCACGTGGACGTGAGTGGTACAGGCGAGCGCCACCCGTAACGGGGCACCCATAAGGCCGGCACGCGAGCTGTTGCCGCGCGACAGCACTTCTCGTGACGTTCAGAAAGGGCGTGGTTCATATATCTCCCCGTGGACGGTCAAACAATTTTCTGATTCGTTTTTGAGCCGTACAACTGGTGCCGAAGCGCGATTGCTGTACTTGGCAAGGCAGCTGGCGGCCGCACCGGCGTCGCCGACTTCGTCTCGTCTCGTGGCTCCCTTGAAACCTGGCGTAAGATTGCTGTGAAAATTATCGTATGGTTCAATACCCCACGACGGCCCTAGTAGCAGCTTTGGCGCTGCGTGCCCCGTGGACCGCCACTCGCGGCGGCGCGGCGCACAGCGCTGCGACACTGAGTCGCACCGCTGCACCCACCCGCCTGACTGACCTGGGTTGGCTCTCGTCGGACAATAGCTCAATGCTGATTCATGCGTTATGTACTCCAGATTGAAGTGCGTATCAGGATCGACTGATCGCCAGCGGGAGCTCGAGGGGCTCCCAAGTCTCAAGTCAACAAGTTGGGTCAGCCCCGTCGCGTCCTGCGAATGGTGAATCCTGAAGAACGTGGGCGATGGCACAACTCGGTTTTCTGCGTTGTCACATGCGACGACGACCCATCGCGAGCGCGTTGCGTGGCTCCAGACGAGGCGGCCTTCTTGCCATTCGGCGGCCTTCGGCCCTCTGGAATGGACGCAGTGCACCAAATCCCGGTCACTGAAACATGGAAGACACGTAGCTCCATCTGCCTCACTGCCATTGAGCCCGCTCGGTTGTCCACCTGACAGTGCGCGAAGCGCTCGGCTTGATGGAAGCTCGCCTGAGACACGCTGACCGGTCTCATGACCCCCGAACTCGTGTAAATGACCATGCAAGTAAGTAGCTAGATGATTTTGATTGCCGAAGATTCCGAAAGACGCAGGCTCTAGTCTCCCGTTGCACCAGTCGAGCGGTTGGAGGAGCGTTGAACGCAACGACGGGCACTCTTTCCATGGATACGGCTGAGGAAACCATCACAGAGCCCGTACAATACTAAGAGCTCCGTACTCCACAAGATCAGCGTGCTTGTGCAGCCCAGAGAGCGACCACCAGCGAAACCAGTCGAGGTGAGCCCTGACTGTCTGCAGTCCAGTCGGCACCCAGGAAACAAATTCTCGCGCACAAATCCGCCCGGGCGTGGCCACCTTAGGTAGGTTAGTTGATCCGAGGTGTGAAAGAAAATTTGCACTCTCGGAAGAGGGCTTAGGCGATGTTGTGGCTGGTAAACTTCGCGTGCGTCTGTTGAGTTCGAGTCGCCCGTGGGTCTCAGGCCGTCTGGCGTGCAGGATGCAGCAAGTATACATACGACACTCTTTGGCAGAATTATCCCGGTATCCAAGCTGAAGTTCACCGTTGCATTCCACGAGTCGCGCTCTCGCTTCGCAGAGTCGCACCCAGCCGAACGATACGACGGTGGAATCGTGGGCTAAACGAGTCGTACGAGCAGACTCCTCAGTCAGTCGTCTTTGTTCAAGGTTGACACACCACCGGCAGATCCCATCACCAAGTCACGAAACCAGCCGCCGCGTCCACGCTGGGCGCGTTCGGCATCGAGGCGGACGGGCGGTGATTGAAAGCGGGTCCGGTAACTCAGATCGATGCGAGCTTGAGATTCTCGAGGAGGGTCGAGGCCTGGGAAATGGGCAAGGATTGACGGGTGACTGGAAGCGCTGGACGGCGCCGCGACGAGGGCTCGGCCGATTTTTGAGTCCGGAGCATCGAAGGACGAGACGACACATGGTCTGACTCTGTATCTCTGCGTGACCAGGTCTTGAAGGCCTCAAGTCGGGTGCTGAACGGCAGCCACATGGACCGCAGAGGTGAGCTGTCGGGGCTGCCGTCGTCGCCCCAGACGAGTTCCCGACCCGGCCTCAACCCTTACCCTCGCCAGTAGATACGTCCCAGCGACGTATCTGGTCCTTCGTCGCGCGTCCTCACACCCCCTCGCTGTGCCGCGGGAGCCAACAGCTCGCTGCCCATTGGCTGAAATGAAACGCGCCAGTGCTTTACATCGAGCCCCATTGCGCCCGCCGGTACAGAAGGCCCTCGCTCGCTTAGAGGTAGAAAGCGATGCCAGCGCCGGAGGCCAGCGAGGCGGCAATGACGGCGTAGCCAGCGGCGTACGACGTCTTGAGGTCGAGGACTGCGCGGTCGGTCTGCGTTAGCTCGGAGCGGGTGAGGCAGGATCGAGCAGCGCACGCTTGCCGGCGTCCCAGGACAGGTGACGGAGTCCGTTGAGGGTGTGGAAGGCGGCGGGGAAGGCGATGAGCGCCTTAGTCGAGAGCTTGAACCACTCGGGGAACTCGGCGAAGGTGGACACGATCGTGGCCGAGTCGAAGGGCACTCCGAACGCGGGCAGCATGAGGTGTCCGAGGAAGAGAGCGTACATGCCTGATCAGCGAGCGTCGGCGTCAGTTCTGGCCGGATCGGAAGGCGCGCGCGAGTGGGGGACGCACCGGCGGAGAGTCCAGCGCCGGTCGCGCGGTTGGCGATCGACGAGACGGAGGTGAGCTGCGGCTGGTAGATGTGCCACGGCGAGTTCGGGCGCAGGTTGCGCTGCTTGTTCAGGAGCGCGAGGTTCTCGTCCGTCGTGAGCGTCGAGGTCGAGACGTCCCTGGTGCGCCGCCAGCATCAGCCCCACGAGCCTCGATCTTCCCACTTGCTTCCCTTCGCCCAAGCCTGCTACTCACCTGGACGAGACCGCCGAGACGGGGCGAAGGACGGCCCTCCTGAGCGCCTGGGCTGCAGCGCGATGGGGCTCGTCAGTTCGACACCCGAGGCGCGCTTGAAGCAGCACTCACACTTGACGAGGGTAGACATCGTTCCGTTGGCGCGCTGCATCGTGACTGAGTCCTCGCGGTCGTGTGGAGCAGCGAGAGCAGGGCCAGCGGGACGTTCCGGGGCCGACTGGACTGCGGCCAGATTTGGCAACCTGAGCACTTTGGCTTGAGCATCGCGAGCGCGGTGCTGAAACCACACCACCACCCACTAGCGGCAAGAATGAATAGCTTGAGCCTCTTGCGCGCCTCGCTCGCACCCGCCCGCCGCTCGTTCGCGTCGACGTCGTTCGCCCGGGCCGACGCGGTGCCATCGACGTCCGCACCAACACCAGACGCCGACGCTGCCGCCCCACCACCCGCCGAGTCCGCCGAGGCAGCCGCACCGGTTGAGGACGAGCCCCAGCTCGACCCGGAACCGACTGGGAGGACTGGGAACGGGTACCGCGCCTGGCTGAACGGCGAGGGAGCAAAGTTTCGCAACGCGCTCCACGGGCGTACGAACTGGATCGGAGACACGGTGAGTGACTTGGGCTGTCTTGGGACACTTGTTCCAGCTGGGTCTAGAGTTGCGGGAACAGCACGAGGTGATGGATGGCGGCGACGGGGCGCGATCTCGGGGAGAGCGAGCGGCACGCGACCATTGCCAGAACGCGGTACGGCAGGACCACCGGCGGTTCAGGAGCATTGGGAAACGTCCTGAGGGAACTCAAGCGCAGCAGGATCGTTTGCAGAGTTGCCCATCGTCGCGTCGGGCTCCCAGCTCCGCTTCCCAAGCCTTCGTCCGTCCGCAACACCTACTGATGCCGCACCCGTTCTCACCAGCCCTTCCCCATGAACCCGACCTTCTCGCCTCTCCCCCCACTCGCCGACGTCGTCAAGACCAAGATCTACAATGCCTACATCATCAACCTCATCTCGACCCCCTCCGCGACCGACTCGGTCGTCGTGCGCGCCGTCAGCCAGAAGTTCGGCGTCAGTATGGACCGCGTGCGCGCAATCATCCGGCTCAAGGAGCTCGAGAAGCGGTGGAAGGACGAGGTGCGTCGACCCGCGCGCGTGCAGGGACGCTGGAGCTGACTCGGTTCGCGCGTGCGCAGGGCCGACCGCTGCAGACGGAGCTGCTGAAGGGCATGGAGAGTCATCTGGGAGTCAAGGCGCCGGGCGAGCACTGGAAGGGGATGGAACCGCCAGAACCCGAGTCGACGACCGTGCCGTCCAAGAACCGCACCATCTTCGAGATGGTCGACGTCGAGTCTGTGCGTAGCCCCTCCGTCCCGGTGATCCGTTTACGCGAGCTAACAGCGTGACTCGATTACAGGGCGACTCGCCAGTGTTTCTCCCACTGCTCGCCAAGGTGTCCGAGTCGGGCGACAAGCCCAAGCCGCGGCGAGTGCGCGAGGACCTGGTCGCACCCGCCTCGAGGCCAGGGCGCGCCGCGACCGTCTTCAAGGACGTCAGTGGGACGTCTGCGGGCAAGGCGTTCGCCGCAACACGGAAGGAGCAGACGAAGCGAGGGAAGAAGCGGGCACCGAGTACGGGTGAGGAGCCTGCGACGCTCTGAGGCGGGGACTCGCTGCAACGCACCCTGATCTCGTTGCGCCTGCATTTGTGAGACTGGTCCTTCGCCCTTCTTTTGGTACTCGAGGGGTTGAACGTAAAGGTCTGCAATAGGCTAGAGATGCGATCGACGAAGCTGCGAGAGCACGGTCCTCGTCCGTGTGCCGTCAGCGGCGCTCTCGTCGGTCTCTTCCCGCCCACACACCTCGGATCGAGCTCACGATGACGACGATCTTGATTCTTGGCGGCCTCGGTGAGCTCTCGTCGCCTTCGCAGGAGACGCTGCCCGTGCCACGCTTGGCTGGGGCGTGGCTCGTGCACCTGCTACCACCCCCACGCGCGCTGACTCGTCTCTGGCAGGCGAGGACCGCACGCGATGCCTGCTGCCGTACCTGCTTTCGGCTGCTGGGCCCTCACCGGCGTTCGTGCGGATCGTCGACAAGCATCTGGTCCTCGTGCAAGCGGACGCGTACACGACCTACGTCGACTCGAACGCCCGCGAGGCGCTGAAGAAGGGCGTCGCAAGCGGCGTCGTCGAGTACGTGCAGGGGAACCTGCTCACGGAAGGTGAGCTCCGACTCGCGCGGGCGATCGAACGCTGCGCACGGCACAGGTGGGGGGTCGCGCTCGGAGAAGAAAGCGCCCGCCACACGCGTCGAGGCGGAAGACACCGAGCCGCGAGCAGGCACAGACCGCTCGCATGGATCGTTGAGACTCGTCAGGCGGCTCGGGAGGCGTGGCTGGATCGCTTGCTGACTTGACCCCTCGCCCCGCGTGCGCCGACCCCGTGCCTCAGCAACCCGCACCAAGGTCTTCACGCTCCCGGCAGCGCACGGCGGACCCGACAAGGGGTTCGCAACCGTCTTCGACTTCACCGGCGAGGCCGACTTTGAGCTTCCCGATGCCGTGCGTGCCCGCGCTTGACCGGCGACGTCGACTGACTCCGAGCTCGCGCCCTCGCTGGTCCACGTCGAACGGTCGCTCCGACTCGCGCTCCTGCTCGGTCAGACTGCCGTCGCGAGCAAAGTCGGTGTCTACGTGCGCGGGATCGCGACGCTGTACAAGCTCGTTGGCGGGAAGAAGGGCAAGGTCGGCGGCGCGGACGGGTCGCCTGCTGAACCGTGGGGCGTGAGGTCCGGCTGGCAGCACGAGGCCGCCAGAGGGTTGGCTCAGATCACGGGGTGAGTACTGCCTTTCCTGGCCCAGGGCTTGCAGAGGGCAGTGAGCTGACTGCGTGCGTGCGGACAGCTTGAAGCTCGTCTTGATCCGCACTGGCATAATGTACGGACCTTTTACGATCACCGGGAGTAAGCTGTTCGCTGCTACACTCCGCCTTCTCAGCCGTTCTCACTTTCCGTCCTTCTAGTCACCCCTCGATGCCTCATTGGCGAGGTCTACCGATATGAAGGCGAGAAGCTCGAGTTCCTGTACGTCTTGCCTCCCAAGCTTTTTCGGGCTAGTCCCTGACATACTTTCTGTAGCTGGGCCGAGTCCCTCGCACAAAACACGATCCACGCGCAAGACTTCTCTTCGGCGTTGGTCGCGATCGCCTCGTGGGCGGCAACCAAGTCCGCGGCCGAGCTCGTCGCGCTCGCGGGCGAGGAGCTCCCGACGACGCTCAAGTCGAACGATCTTGTCAAGGACGTCGCCGGCGCCGCGAAGAAGGACGACAAGGTCTCCGCCGCCGTGTTCTCGATTGTCGACGACTGCGACACTTCGCAGGCCGAGATCGCAAAGGTCATCGCCCAGGTCGTCGGCGTTGAGGCGGGCTTCCACGGGTCCCTCATCTCGACGTTTGCCAAGATGAACATGTCGGACGTGATTGAGGACGTCAACGACAAGGTGCGGCGCTCCCGTCTGCTTCCCTTGCAGCTCGCTCACTGACGTCCTTGCGTGCATAGCACCTCGAAGGCTGGTCAGCGCTGCTCACCAACTCGAACCCCCCGATATCGAGCACCCTTCCGATCTCGCCCCACACGGCCGCTGACATCCTTCAGCCGTACCCGATCGACTTCTCCAACGAGCGCCTCCACCGCCTCGTTGGCTGGACACCCGCGTTCAAGCTCACCCCGGATATCGTCAAGGCGACCATCGAGGGCTTCCGGAAAGAGGGCAACTGGCCAAACGCGACCCCAAAGTGTGTCTGGCTCCTGATCCTCGGGGCTTGCGAGCGGTCCGCTGACGCCGGCCCACCCCGTTCGCAGAGCGCAGGCGAAGGCGAAGAAGTAGATGAGCCAGCTTCGCACCCGCTACCCACCTTGCATCGTTGTCGGTCATGCTTTCTCTGAGCCAAGAGCCTACTCCCTCAGTTGCATCGGTCATTGCGGCCCTCCCCTCCCAGCATCCCCTCGTCAGTTTTAATACCAGCACCGCGTTGCGTTTTCCTGCAGCTCTGCATGCCAGTGATGATTGCTTTCAAGAAAGTCAGGGATTTCCTTTCCATCCATATCGCGGCATGAAGCAGAAGCGGTATGCGGACTGCGATCGACAACTCAACGTCTTCACTTCGCGAAGGCTACATCTCTCGGCCACTCGTAGTTGTCGTCGTTATCCGGCTCCCGCCATTCCAGCCGAGCTTCTGGCAGCATCTTTCAGTGCGGTGCGCGCTCACTCGGCCAGACGACGCCCCTCGCGAGTTGGAGTCGCCACTCCGCGGCCTTCGTCCCGCCCCACATCGTTCGACGCTTGAACCGGAGGTGAGAGTCGAATCTGCCTGAAGCTCAATCAGCCCAGTGTACTGTCGTTAGAAGGATCGACGCACCGCCTCTGGCCGCTCTCGTCGACCTCGGGTGGTCAGACGAAACAGGGCCCCACCCGGCTGTGCCGAAGTGACTCGCGCGGCGCCCCCGTCGCTCTCTCTCTCTCTCCCGGACGTCTTTCATCGTCTCAACTTGTCCCCACAAGTGATGCCGCGCGACCGCCTCGCCCAGTCCAAGGTGCGGCGTGCGCTCGGAGGTTCCGTACTGTGGCGCAGCTGACCTCGTCGCTCCAGATCCTCGACAGCGCACCGCACGAGGTTCCCCTTCTGGACCGAGATGGAAACTCATACGCGATGGGCACTCTCTCAGTCGGTGGGGTGAGCATGGAAGCCTTCCTGCTGCAGGTACGTACAAACGGGGGCGTCGGGGCTCCGGGGGCAAGGCGCTCACCTCCGGCGTTCCCAGGTCGACGAAGTGAAGAGCGTGATCTATAACTACCGCGCCTCGATCTCGGTGCTGTCCCAGCTCCACGCACAGCACCTCCGAGCGACGGAGGCCGCTGCGCCG
>ERZ1463038.894-NODE-894-length-10612-cov-16.936914_pt1 | contig 10612 bp, 16 predicted proteins | sample MGYA00564479_ERZ1463038 | MGnify/ENA primary metagenome ERZ1463038 (study PRJEB39244, sample SAMEA3635134) | Helicobacter pylori | study: EMG produced TPA metagenomics assembly of PRJEB11511 data set (Assembly of a 5300-year-old Helicobacter pylori... | reverse complement strand
GGGCACGGGTGGAAGAACATGGGGCTCCTGAGGTGCGTGATCCCAAGCCCCTTGAAGTAGCCGTCCCACTTGCCGAGCCAGCCGGCCGCGGAGCTGTCGAGCACCTTGAGGTCGTCGCTCGGCGCCGGCACCGCCGCGCGCGACGCGACGAGCTTCGGCTTGCCCTTGATGGTGATGCGCTTCCCGCGCGATCGCTCGCGCTCGGTGTGCAGCCACGAGAGCCGCGCGTGCTCGAGGTCGGTGAAGAGTGCCGCGGGGCGGCTCTCGCGAAGTCGTGCGGCGACGGCGAGCGCGTGTGGGCCTGCACCGATGATGATGGTCGAGTGGAAGTTGGCGGGGTCGATGGTAGTGATGAGTGGGGATGGCTTGGAAGGCGGGTCGGAGCAGCAGTCACAGTCGCCTGATGCCGACGAGGGCGGCGAGGGCACGTCGAGCGTGAAGGTGTCGGAGCTCGAGTCCGAGTCCGAGTCGTACGCCGAGGGCGCGAGGGTTGGGGTTTCTGGAAACATCCTGAGGTGGTTAAGAAGGTGGATTGGTCAAGAGAAGAGTTGAGGTGCGTGGTATTTGGGCGGGCCGGCATCACCGGTGGCGGCACTGGTGGGGACCCTCGAGTTGTGACTTGATCGAACGCGACTTGGCCCGTTCCCTTGGAAAGGAGATCACTTGCTGCAGTAGATCCGGATCAGTTATAGTCGATGGTGGCATCCCAGGGAGAGGGTACTGACCAGGAACGAAATAACCGACAGCGCAACGCGTCAGAGAGATCCGCTCCGACAGAACCGCTCGCCGGGTCGACGATGGTGTCAGCAAGCAGCGTCAAATTATTCATGCCGAGCCTTCCTGGTCCAACCAGCGGAGGACTTTGACCTGTTCAGGTCGAGCCGTGGCCAGCCCGAGCAACCCTCGCCGCGAGCACCCAGACGCACCTCGATGCTCCTCATCCAAACTGAGCGGAAGACGACGAGCTGCTTCGCCTTCTGCTTGCGTTCCTCGCCCTTGAGCTCAGCCTGCACCCGCACAACCGCGCCCCATTCGCCCTGGAAGAAGACTTCCACTCGTCGTCGTCGCCGTCCTGCCAGCTCTCGCCGTCGCCGCCAGCCGCGGGAGCAAACGTCGCGCGGTTGAGCCGGTGATGTGTGGCTCGAGCGGCGGGAACGGCTTGGCTGGAGGTCGGATCGAGCGTGCGCCGGTTGCGGGGTCGACGCGCACGTCCTGGTGGTGCAGCGGCAGCGGGACCGGCGGCGACGCGTCCGAGCCGGGCGACGGGCGGCGTCGCGGCCGTTGATCCGGGGCCGATCTGGCAAGACGGTCACGAGCTGGTCTAGCTCGACGAGCGCGCCACGGTGATTGACATGCGTCAGAGATGGGACGGAACGAAGCCGGCTTGCGCGATTTCCAGCGCGAGCACGCACAGCTCGACTCGGCTTGCGCATCTCCCAACCACTTCTTCCTTTGAACATCACAACCTACTGTCTTCCGAGCAAGATGGTCGCCGAGTCGACGCCACTACCAGTGCTCTCCCTCGCACTCGCCCACTCGTCGCCAACCGCGTTCACCGATGAGCTGCACTCGGCGCTCACAACCGTCGGCTTCTTCCAGCTGATCGACATCAAGATCGTCGAGCCCGCCTGGGAGCAGTCCTGGGACGCAGCGTTCGCCGCGTCGGCCGCCTTCTTCGCGCTGCCCGACAGCTCGAAGCGGGAGCTCCAGATGCTCGAATCGCGGCACTTCCGCGGGTACTCTGGTGTCGCCGAGGAGGTCACGTTCGGCAAGAAGGACTTGCGAGAGCAGATCGACCTCGGGTGCGCCTTCGTCCTGCCCCGCGCTGCTCTCCGCTTACCCCGCATTCGCCAGGCCGGACTCGCAGCCCGTGGTGCCGTATCCACCTTCGCCATCCCAGCCCATCGAATTATCCCTTTACGGCCCCAACCAATATCCACCTCAAATCCCCGAGTTCGCTCCAGCGATCCAAGCCCACCGAGCGGCCTGCGAGCGCATCGCGAGAACGCTCGTCGAACGCATCGCGGACGCGCTCACGCCCACTCCGGAGCTGTTCACGGGATTGTTTGACGAGACGGAAGAGCAGCCGTGCTACTCGAGGATGAAGGTCGTGCGGTATCCGGGTGTTGTGGAAGGCGTCGAGGGCCTCGGTGTGGGACCCCACAAGGACGGCGGAGGTGCGTCTGCGAGGCTTTGTTGGATGCTGGACGCCGGGCGGGAGCTAATTCGGATTATATCGGAAAGGTTTGACGCTTCTGGCGCAAGATGGGACCGGTGGTCTGCAGGTACAGCGCTGGAATGGCTCGTGGGGAGACGTCGCACCGATCCCATACGCGCTCGTGATCAACAACGGGCAGGTCATGTACACCCTGCTCCTCACAAAAGTTTTTCACCCCCAGACTGACTGAATTGCTCTACAGTGAGCGCCTCTCCGCCTCCCTCTACCCCGCCACGACGCACCGCGTCGTCCCCCCACCAGCGCCGCGGATCTCGATCCCCTTCTTCTTCTGCCCACCTCTCCGTGCCCCAATTATCCCGCTCGTACAAGAACAGCTGCACCCGTACCTGCGCGAGACGGCGAAACCGCCAGAAGAGGTGTCGGTCGTGCCGAAGGGCGACCTGCACGAGGACGTCTTTGGCCGGAGTGCGTGGAGGGGCGTCAGCCGGAGTCATGGAGCGACGTGGAGGAGGTGGTACGGACAGTGGGACACGCTGGGGGGTCCGGTCGTGGTGGCTTGAGTCCGGATTCGAGAGTGGCGTTCAGTGCGAGATGGAGACGGTCGCTATCTCCCAGTATTCCCCCACTTCAGCATTGAGGAATGTAAGAAAATATCCGTGTTGCTATACAAAAGTGGTCCGTGGTCGCTTTCTACTCCCCTGCTCAGTCCAACTCTTCGACCCTCTCCGGCTCAACGCCACCATTCAGAGCCTCAACTGGCCTGCGAGCTTCCACTTGACACCGCCGTCCCTGACGTCGAGTTGAAGCATGCCTTCTTCGAGCAGGACGCTGCACTCGTCGGGCACACGCAGCCCAGCCGACGCGAGCGCGACGCTCAGCCTCCCCTGCGCCTCGACCGCGGCGCCCGGGACCACGAACGCGTGCGAGCTCACGACGCTCTTGGCCGTCGAAGTGTGCGAGATGGAGACTGGGCGCAGCACGCGCGGGAACTCTTCGGAGCGGTACGACACGCGAGGGTGCAGGCTCGCGTCGCCCCAGACCTGCTCGGGTCGTGAGGAATCAGCTGACTGTCTCCGACTCCGTGAGCCCTGGAAGCGCACCGTAATCACAAATTCCGGGACCTGGTCATCCGCCGAGCAGAGTACGGCTTTGCGAACCGCCTTCCGCTTCGGCGCGGGCACAGGTGCGACCTTGCGGAAGCCGCCGTTGCGGGTCCGCCCAACGTCCTCGTCGTCATTGGAGTCCGGCTCGCGGGTGCGTATAACGCTCAGCCTCGTCGGCTCTTTGCGCACCAGCTGGTCCTCGGGCTTCGCCGAGCCTGGCGGGCCGTCCCAGTCGACGGCGGCCTTCGCGGACCCCTGCGCCGGCTTGAACGGCGCGCGCGGCTCTTTCTTCTTGTACACAGCCTTCGGTGGAGCCAGTAGTGAGTTTGTGGGAGTTTGCGCCGCTGGATGGGGAGGCGCTCGGTGCGAGGTCGGCGGCGTCGGGAGCGGGAACGATGGGAACTGACCCTGGTCGAGAATGCCCTCGGACGCGAACTGCGTCGCTCGCGGCAGAGGTGGCCCGCCGAAGAGGCGCAGGATCGGCGCTCTCGCCTCGCCGATCGACGTGCACTGACAGATGTGCGAAATGATGTCGTGGTGCCCGACGAGTGGCAGCCCGCGGTCGACGGGCGCGGTGGGTGGCGTCGCTGGCTGTCCGCAGAATGAGCACTCGAAGAAGCCTTGCTGAAGGGTTGGGATCGAAGACGCTGCGAGGGGCGGATAGACGCGCCGCCAGTGGAAGACGGGCTCGGCACGGCGAGGTTGGGAGTGCGGCGCGGACGAGGTCGCGGAACCGGGCGAAGCGGGACCGCCGCTGCTCGAAAGAGGACGGGCTTGCGAGCTGTAGAAGTTTTCGGAGGAAGAGGCGGCGGCGGAAGAAATCGACGCGGGGGGTGGGTCCGGCTGGGACGGCGCTCGCTCGCCACGCTGCGAAGGCGCCACCGTTCGGCGGTCAGCGACGCGCCGGCCATCCTTGCGCCCTGCCGAATTGGCGCTGACATTGTCCCACGACTGTGGCTTGAGTGCAGTAAGAACCTGGTGTGAGAAGACGGGTGTCGCCGTTAATGGTGGGAGCTCGCGAGGCGGACGATGCGGGTCGAAGACGGGGATTCCGCTCAACGGTCGAGCAGAGGTGTTCGGAGTAGTGTCCTTCCGGAGCTCTTGGCTGGGAGAATCCTGGTGGGCGGCCTCGGGTTGGTTGTTGCGGGTTGCGGGTTGAGTGGTCGGCGCGAACGTCGCTCCGCTGGTCCTGCGGTGCACAACTGTTCAAGAGTGATTTCGAGATAAAATTCAAGAGTGTTTTTACCTTGATGGGGCAGAAGAGGGCGCTGGGACAGGAAGAGGTGACGTGTGCTCGCCGTTGAGCGCCGCGAGTTGGAAGCGCGCGAGCCTGGCGAGGATGTCGACGCGGCCCATGGGCTCGAAAGTTCTGCGGCGTTTGTAGCACGTCTGAAGATGCTCCACGAGAGACGACGTCCGCTTGCGGTCGGCGTTGTCGAAGAAGTCGCAACCGGGGATGCACGCCTGCGCCTTGACGAAGGCAGCGTGCGCGGTGGGGTCACCCTCGAGTGGAAGTGTGCCGCAGTAGTCGTCTGGCTTCAGGTCGAGTACCGTGCACGAGGCCGGATCAAACAGCTTCGACGGGAACGCGTACAGCTGGGCGTGCCCGTGGTGCCAGAAGTAGAAAGCGCGACGGTCCGCGGAGGAGGTGCGCGAGCTAGAGCCCGACCCCGACGCGACGGCTTGCGGTTGTTCGACGCGCGGGTGGAGCGACGTCGAGTAGAACTTGAGTGGAGCAGATGTAGGCACCTTCGGCCTTTGCCCCGAAGCGAGTCCCGCGAGGTCGGCCTTCGCATTGTGCTCCGGCCGCGGGCGTCGACGGATCGGAGGCGGCAGAAGGCTTTCGAACTGGGCGTCGTTCATCTGGCTGAACTCGGAGGTCGAGCGCTTGGTGCGAGCTCGTTTTTCGTGAGGTTGGTCTTCCGGGGCGCGCTTGGACCTTCTTGAGGCGGTGATGGCTTGCGCTGGGACGCGGCTCCTCCTCGGTGGCGCACCTGGTTGGGGCTCGGACGGGGTGAGCACCGGTTCTATGGATCGCCCGGAAGCTTATTATCTGACCTGTGTGGTGCTGGGACGCGTCGGTGGGGTCCTGTTGCAATGTGGAGGTCAGCGCAAGCTCCACCGAGGGGACCGTGACGTGCGAAAGCTCGTCCTGATGCCGCTCCGTGGATCCGTGAACTGCCTGAACGTACCATCGCTCGCGGTAGCTCTGAAGCGCGTTCTGAAGTGAGGTGAAGCGGAGGAAGAGCGTGGTGCGCGTTCCAGCAGTGCGTCGTTGCCGGCGGAGGCCCGTGCGCTCGCGAACCTCATTGCACGGCCAACTTCGGCAGGGTCGATGTGCAAGGCATTTCGGCAGGATCACGTTTAAAAGAGCCAGGCAGCGTGTGGAGAACCAAGGTAAACGAGTGTCTTTGCAGCCGATACTCAGACGCCCTGCGTCGCGGCCGCTTTTCAAAAGAAGGTGAACTCCTAATCCCCGACCACCGCTCATACACACACAACCTCGATCGACCTCGGGTCCTTCGCCTTCTTCTTCTTCCGCGCCTCCTGCGCGCAGCGGTCGTTGTAGTGCTTCGCGAGCGCGCGACGGAACCCGGGCACGCCGGCCTGGCCGACCGCCTGCTCCTCGAGGATCTGCACCGCGCTGCGGTCGTCGTCCGGCCCGAACGGCAGGTTGGCGTCCGAGAATACGAACGAGAAGTCGGGACTGGGGTGGGCGGTGATCTCGCGCAGCTCGGCGCCGATTTTCTGGAACCCGCACGAGTCAGCATGAGGCCGTGACCGTGGCGAAATGACGAGCTTACCTGGCAGAAGTTGTCGAGATCGAGGTCACTGTCGTCGTAGTTGAAGGCTGTACGTCAAACGACTCGAATCAGCTCAAATGGACAGTGGTGCGAAGCGTGAAGCCGGATTCTGCGCACGGTCTTCGAGCTCTGCACGTCATGGCGGTCAAAGTGTGTCGTATAAACAGATCCTGAAGTTTAGAACTCACGGTTACCGAGTTCCATGAAGCCCAAGAACATTGTGGCCGCGACGGCCACACCTGAAGCCGGGATTGTCAGCGCCCGATCCTGAGGGACCGAACAGATGATTTCCCCATACCGACGATAGACAAGTATCCAAGTGCTTGGTGCACCTGGAACGGCAGGAACACCAAGTAGATGTATACGGAGAAGCGAAGGTGGGCCTGCGAAGGCTCAAGTTAGCACTCAGCTCGTCGGCGAGGAGTTGGAAGCCGTACCGAGTACGCGAAGGGGAGGGGAGTCGTGAGAATGCGCTCGAGTACCGTGACGCTGCAAGCAGGGTGGTGAGCCGGCTTTTCTTGGAGTCGCGATGAGTCCCAACTCGCCAATCCTGCAGTGCCGTCACTGGTGCGAGGAACGTCGAGTAGAGAGGCGGCTCGAGAGTTCCGCGACGGATAAGCTGGTGGACGTAGCCATTCAGGAAGAGCAGCAGCTCGAGCGGGACGTGCGAGTTGTGGCTCCGCGCGTCCTCCTTCCGCTGGCGCTCGGCCTTCTTGGTCGAGTCCCCGCGGGTGAAGAACGAGATGATGGGCTGCAAGAAATCGTGAGCACAACTTTCGCAATGTGAGATTGTCAGAGTGCTCGCCTTGAAGATCACGAGGGGAGGGATGTAGTGGTACAGTGTTCGGCTTGGTGGGTTCTCTGCCGGGGCGAGAGTGATGACCATCGGGGAGCTGTCCGTTCCCTTCTCCATGTCGAGGTACGCAGAGGCAGATGAGGACACCGATCCGCTTAGCGCCGCTTCTTGCAGCGTGTCGGACGCAGACGCCGTGCGGGGTCGGCGGGTACGGTGGGCCGGCAATCGCATCAGGCCATCAGGTCCTGGTGGACCTGCGAGGGAGGTAGTGAGCTTCGCAGTCCCACTGTGCAATCTGAGCGGGGGTGGAGCTTACTTTGGCAACGCAGCGATCAGGTGGTAGAGATCCTCGTAGTAGACGCCGCTCTCAGCGCGCAGGTAGTGCTGGGAAGCGAAACGTCAGACGCGACCAGCTTTCGGAGTTCCGGAAAAGTACCTTGGCCGCGATAGAAAAAGCTTCCACGAGGTTGATCATGCTCCTCTTCTCGACGAGTCCTTTCTAAAGAGCCAGCCAGGGTCGTGTCAGCGGCGATTGTGACCCCGCAGGGGCGCAAACTGACCAGGTTCTCGACCTCAAGCTGCGCCGGGGAGAGGTCCTTCAGCGCAGCAGCTGATAGGGTCGTCGGCGGCGAGTGGATCCAGATTAGAAGGGCCATCGTCCTCGAGTGCAACGTGACTGGCAAAGAACGAGTCAGCTCCGAGCCTCCGATGCTGGTCCGTGCGCGGACCCATCCGCGACGCGCAGACGCCCGACTCAACTCGTACTCCAGGCGCGGCGTCCCTCGTTGTACCGGTCGTTCGCAGACGAGACTCGCAGGTTGATCGCTGCGTGAAGTATTCAGCAACGGGCCACCAAACCTGAAACGTCAGCAACGCCGAGCTCGGCGAGGCGAAGCTCCAGGACGCAGACGTACCGAAAGAGAGTATCGTGGTGAGGACCGAGAGCATGACCACGTTGACCGAGATCTTTGCTCCGCTCCTCTCGGACCCGAACGCGACCGCAAAAGCCTGGCAAAACGGTGTGAGCCCCGCGGGGAATAGCGACTCGAACCGACGCGCGACCCTCGAAAGGCGACTCACAACCAGCGTGAAGAACGTGACCTGGGGGAAGATCTCTGGGAAGACGGTCGAGTTGAGGCGCTCAAACCACCCGGAGCCACGGGACGGCATGCTGGCGCTGTGATGGAGGCCGGGAAGCTGCGCGCGAGTGCTGGAGCGCTGGAGGTTGTGTGCGGCGGAGATTCGTGTACGCCCTCTGCGTCGTAGGCAGGGGAATCGGGGGCGAGCCAGTCCGGAGTGTGATAGGAAGAGAAGAGAGGAGCGGCATACTGGGGGGTCGTTTGCTGGAGCCGTCGTGCTGCGCACGAGCATGGACCGTGTCGCCAAGGCCGTGCAAATCCTCGCTGTCCGTTCTCTCCCTCGCGACGGGACCCTATTTGCAGCTTGATCCGTGTAGGGCGGTGCAAAGAAATGTCTAAGTGGTGAGAAAGGCCGCGGGAACAGCGGAGGTGCGACCGCGTCGCGTCGCACGAGGGGAGACAAGATCTTCGACAAGAATCATGCGCATACTAAACTCCTAGCGAAGATCCATCCTTGAAGGACTTCCAACAGATAATCAGAGGTCAGTAGATGTCAAGCGTGCACGCCCAAGGATCCTGGCGCTGAGTCGCGTGCGAAGGAACGTCGTGAAGGCCAGCACTAGTGGGATCGGAGAAGCCACAGGCGTCGACGCGTGCACCGGTGTCTAAAGATCACACAGTGTGATCGTATGTATGTTTGGTGCTCCAATCAGGGTGTTATAGACTCGATGAGCCGTTTGCCATGACCTACCGGCGCGAGGACCGGCGCAGATGGCGCTCGCGACTCGCGGCGCGCCTTCAGCCTTGTGGAGTCTTGTGGGACAATGAATCTGACTCTTTGCATAATGAGGTCGCTCCGGACCGCACCTCGATACACATAGAAGTGCCGTCCCCATCGGCGGCGCTTGCGGAGGTCGGGGCCCCAAGGATAAGAAGCCAACCTGCAAAAAGTGCGCAAACGCTTCAGATCCAGGTGCCAGCAAGGTCACGTCGGTTATACATAGTATTGTATCCTATTTGGAAGGGTGGTTACTCTGGTCCGTCGCGAGCGGCAAAAAGCAGGACGTTGTCCGGCCAGCCGCTCGTCGCGGCTGGTCGTCAGACTGTCTCCTCTCGTTGGAGGACCAGGGAATTGAACCCGGGACCTCATGCATGCTAAGCAAGCGCTCTACCACTGAGCTAGACCCCCTCACGATGTAGGGCGTGGTCCAGGATGGCGAACCGGTCGCGGCGCGCGCGTGACCGCACCGTGGACTCTCTTTGGCGTTGAGAGGCTCCCTCCAAATCAAAAGGAATATATATTCACAGACACCAGCTGCACTGGGGTGTCTATCGCGCGACTGCTCAAAGGATGTTGCCGGCCCACCGCGACAGCACCGCCGCCGCCACCGATCGCGCGTGTGAAGCCCGTTGCACTCGCCTTCTGTGGAGTCTCAGGATCACTTCACTCTTCCTATGTAAAGCTACGGTATTTGTTCACACCAATTGGGATCACGCGACGTCAACTGCCAAGCGCGAAGCCTCCTCCTCCACGCTCCGGCTAAGGCGCCGGCGACTTCGCTTCCTCTCCGTCCTCTCTCGATCTCCTTTACCCCACACGTCTACAACTACCGAACTCATGCCGCCCGCCACCTTTGACGCCCACACGACTGCCGAGCAGGTCGGGGAGGAGTTCGCCGCCTCCATCGCTGGGAAGACGGTCATCGTCACCGGGGCGTCCCTGGGGGGGCTTGGAGGCGAGAGCGCTCGGGTGGTGGCCAAGTTTGGCGCCAGGCTTGTCATCCTCGCCGGCAGGTCACAGTCAAAGTGCGCCGTCCTGCCGCTTGAGCTTAAGTCGCGGCCAACCCCATCGCTAACGCGGCTCTTGGGCAGGCTGGACGAGGCGGAGGCGTTCATCTTGGCGGAGACACCAGCTGCAAAGCTTCGTAAGCTCATCGTGGACCTAGCGTCACTTGAGTCAGTCCGGTCGGCCGCCGCCGAGGTCAACGCATACCCCCAGCCGATTGATGTGAGCCCTGTCGCACAAACTTAAACCTCATAAAGAACTGAAGCAATTTATCTCTCGCAGGTTCTCATCAACAATGCCGCCATCAGTGCGCTTCCGCTCTCTGCCGTTGCTCCGCGGACTGCGGCACTGACGCTCATCTGCAGTGGCGGGTCCTTACCACCTTACGACTGACGGCTTTGAGAGCCAGTTTGGAACCAACCACCTGGGACCGTTTCTGTTCACAAATCTTATTTTTCCACGTCTGCTCGCCTCACCATCCCCGCGAATTGTCAACGTCTCGAGCCTTGGCCATCGATTCTGCGACATCCGCTACGATGACCTGGAGTTTTCTAAAGGAGCCACTTACGACAAGTGGCTGTCTTACGGTCAGAGCAAGACTGCCAACACGCTCTTCGCGGTCAGCTTGGCGCAGCGCGGCGTCGTCACTTTCTCGCTGCACCCGGGAGGTCAGCCCCACCGTCCTTCTGCCTAGTCGCAGATCTAACGAAGTTTTGTCGCAGCAATCTGGACCAATCTTTTACGATTCCTCACAATCGAGGACCAGAAGAAGATGAAGTTCGTCGGTGAGGATGGTCTACCCTTTAAGGCAGGTGAAGGCCCGTTCGAGTGGAAGTCGATCCCGGAGGGGACCTCCACTCAGCTG
>ERZ1463038.893-NODE-893-length-10617-cov-16.636148_pt1 | contig 10617 bp, 6 predicted proteins | sample MGYA00564479_ERZ1463038 | MGnify/ENA primary metagenome ERZ1463038 (study PRJEB39244, sample SAMEA3635134) | Helicobacter pylori | study: EMG produced TPA metagenomics assembly of PRJEB11511 data set (Assembly of a 5300-year-old Helicobacter pylori... | reverse complement strand
GCATCACAGGTGGCCGCTAAACTGTTGGTGCATGGGCGGCAGATCCCGCTCGCTGCGATAGTGACAGGTGAGCAGCTGGACTCGCAACCCGTTGCAAAGCTCGAAATGGCGCACAAGTGTCCTGATAAGTCCCCGGTTTGCTGTTGGGTCGTGGTCAGTTTGCTCTCTAAATCGGCCGCCTTTGGAAAGTGCTCACCAAAGCGCGCAGGTACCAGTAGCCTTTGAGGCGCCAGAAACACTGCGAGCAGATCAGTCTCAGTGTGAATATGCTAGGGTTCAGCGAATCACAAACCAGGTGACATCTTTTCCGCCCGCGCCACAGGTGGCGGCAAGCTGGTTTGGGCATGCAACGCAGCTACCTGAACAGCCCACCCGAGCGAGTGAGTGACGTTTTTAAGATGAACGGAATTCAAGGCAAGCTCGCCTGCACTGAAGTAAGTGCCCGATTTGCTGAGAGGAACGGGTCAGCTTTAAAGTCGTTTCGAAGTTGAACGTGGACGGCTCACCACTTGGTACAGGTCCCGAAGACGAGCGTGGCCCCATCAGCACTGAACAGAGGACGTATTAGCTTCTTTTCTTTGAACCTCGTACCAAAGAGCTCCTACCAGGTCACGTCCTTGGACTTCGCGTCACAAGAGGCGGCAAGTTTATTCGGGCACGAAGCGCAAACACCGGTTGCTACGGATCACGATCAGACTCAAGATTGATCGAGCACCAACTTTGTTCCCTCATTCGAGTTCAAGAATGTACCGGCGGCGCTGAATAGGGCTGGGTCAGCGTCCTGCACTCTGGCTGACTGAGCGTCGGAGGTCGCGGACTCACCACAGGGCACACAATCCGGTCGCCTGTGACACTCCAGCTCCAGTCGTACTGAGTTTCATCTTGAATTAGCTCTGTGTTCCCTCAAAGTTTCAGGCCAAAGCTGCTCACCAGGTGAGGTCCAGTCCGCCAGCGTCACACGTCGCGGCCAACGGCGCGTTCGGGCAAGCAGCACAGATGGCCTCTGTTGCCGATCATCATCGTCAGATTTGAGGCACAGCCACTGATGTGGGATGGATTGATCTCACGACTGTTGAGATAGTTTCCTGGGGTGCTGGGGAGGGGGCACTTGTCAGCGGCGAGACTTTGGGGGGCACAGGCCGTCGAGTTTTACCAGAGCTGGCAGGTTCCTGACGAAATGGAGGCTCCAGCAACACTGTGGAATCAACAGAATGAGCTCGAATTCCTTCCAGAGCTCTTGTTTGGACTGACCAGCTGAGATCCGAGCCGCTGTCATCGCAGGTCGCAGCCGCGGTGTTCAGACATGCCTCGCAGTTTCCCGAGTCGGCGTTCATGTACGCGCCCGCCAAGCTGGGCGTTGTGTTTTAAGTACTTTATCCCACACACACAGCGGTGAAACTTGCTCACCAGGTGATGTCACCTCCGTCGTCGGCACAAGTAGCAGCGAACTCGCTCATGCAGGGCTCGCACTTGCTGGTGTCTACGAGAAAGATATCAGCATCCGGTTGTCCGGGAATATTCAATTCACGTACCGTTGTTTATGTACGCCTCGGGGGTGCTGATCGAAGCAGGGTCATCAGCAAGTTTCAAGAGAGCTCAGAACGGTGCTCTTACCAAGTCACGTCATCACCGTTGGTGTCGCAGGTCAGAGCCAATGGATTGTAGCAAGTATCACAGTTCCCGTTGTCTGAGCGCCAGGAGTCAGTCATCAAGTCGGGACTTTAATGATGACGAGCTGACCAGGGTTTGGGTACGCGCCAGGACCGCTGCGAGGACACGAAAACTTAGCTTCCAACAAAGAAAGACGCTGCAGTCGTCGTACCACGTGAGGTCGGCTCCGTAACTGTCGCATGTAGCGGCGAGCGAGTTGGTGCATGGCGAGCAGATGCCTGAAGTTCAAGGGCGCCAGTCAGTGGAGCAGAGCGAATGCTTCCATCGACAAAAACTTACCACCGCTGAGGTATGCGCCATCATCACTATAGTTCGGAGTCAACAGCCCATTCATAAAAGATCGGTCAGATCTTACCAAATGACGTCGGAGCCGTCGGCACCGCAAGTCGCGGCCAACGAGTTCGAGCATGGCTCACAGCCGGTAGCTGCAGATTGTGTGAGCTGTGGTAGCTTAGCTACCCTCGTCTCCCCACTCACCTGGGTTGAAGTAGGTTCCAGGATCACTGGACTCATCAGGTTGGCCACATTCACAATCAGAAGTTATCAGGGAGCTTACCAAGTCGTGCAGACACCGGTGGGATTCATGAACGCGCCCGAAACACTGGGTTGCAATTATGAGTGGGTCATGCCTTCGGTCGGCCGGATGTGAGCTCACCACGTAGAATCCACGCCCGAATCATTGCAGGTTGCGGCCAAAGTGTTTGAGCAGCTTTCGCAGACGCCGGTAGCTTAGGTCCAGGACAGTAGGTCAGTCCAGGCTTTCGACGGCAGCGGCAGAATTGAAGTACAAGTGCTGCGGTAGTGTCCAGGTGTACTATAAAGGCCAGTTGTATTTAGCGCGCTACGTTTTCGCAGATCTTGAGACTTATTGCGGCCTACCAGGTGATCGAGTTTGCCCAATTAGCGCAGGCGCCGTCCTGCGAGAGGACCGAGGATCAACTGACGAGTCAAAAGGAGAAAAGCCCGTGTGCTTACCCATTTCCACTTAATCTGGCCTTCATTCGCTGAATTCAGGTAGTACCCGCATTGGGTCCAGTGACAATAGCCTTGCTTCCAGTAGGTGCAGGATAGCGAATCCGCGGTGCTGTGAGCGGTTGACGTAAGTATCTCCGTGAATGACAACATTGACCAATACGCACGTCACGACGTTACATATTCCATTGTCCGTACCGTCCAACAGCCTCTGCAAGTAAAGTGGTTTAGAGGGCCAGGCGAGCCTGCGGAGTCAAGGATGAGGCTCACTGGGGGGCAGGTCAGCGCCGATACGGAATTCGGCCAGAGGGCAAGCACGGAGCCCACAAGGACGGCGAGCTTCAGCGTGTTGGTGTCAAGCGGTGCGGAGATGGGAGCAGAAGGTCGAAGGGCGAGAGGGCAACTTGGGACGGATCTTCGGGCGAGGCTTGATAAGGGCCACTGGTCGGGTGTCTAGAGTGCACCATACGTAAGGCCGAAGACCGTGCGGTCTCGCCTGCAGGTCCATTCGAGTGGCGTTCAGGTTCCACACTCCCGCACTCCCGCGAGAGCCTCGCCCGCCGCATGTGCTCCCCGATCCGCAAACAATGAAGCGTCGGCACGAACGGAGATTCGATACTGTTCGAAATACGGAATCCGGTGGGTGTTCCGGCATGCTTCAGCTCCAGGTCTCGGTGATCAGACGCTTGACACTTGACGCGTGACTACTCGCGCCTGTCCGCAGCGCAGAAGCATGGAAGCTGCTACATCTGCAAGGCGTGGGAATGACAGACGAGAAGTGAAGCTGGTCCGACGCTATGGGACCGACCTCGAACTTGCTGCCGCCACCCCGGGCCCGCCCCAGCGGCCCCACCAGCCAGAGCCGCCTTGTCCAACCGCGCCTGGTGCCGGCGGCGGGCAGGGAAGTGAAATCAGCAGGAGTATGTCGTGTAGAAGCGCCCCGTGTGACTTGATGCCACCCAAACTACGGTGCAAGGCTGAGAGGTTCGGCACAGTCCGACTCCGAGTCGGAAGGCTGAGTTCGTCCGAGGACGCTCCTTCTCCGAGGACGCGAGTAGCTACGGCTCAAGCCACAGAGGGTACACTGAACGGGTGTTGCAGTCACTGAGCGTGCAGCGCTGAGAGGGGCGAAGTCAAAAGTCGCTCGCCGCTGCGTGCCGGTCAACTTCCTTCTTGCGCTGCGGGTTCCGGACCCTCCTCAGCCACGCCGCTGAAATCGACCCACGCCAAGACCAGCCCACGCACGATGCTCATCCGACCACTCCGAGCCGTCACGCGGCCCTCCCTGTGCCCACTCTGCCACACGCGGCTCGTTTCAACGCTCCCAGCTCGGCCGGCCAAGAAATCAGCCCGAGCGACGACGCTCACGCCGCCCTCGATCGATCTCTCGGCGCTGCTCGCCAACCCCGCCCTCGCAAAGAAGAACCTCATCGACCGCGCCTACCCACTCGCTGCGTCGGTCGTGGACGACATCGCGCGGCTCGAGCTCGAGGCGAGCGCGCTTCGAAACGAACTGCAGCGCGCGCGGGAGCGCAGGAACGCGGCGTCGGCAGCGGGTGCGAGAGAAGAGGGAAGGGAGATCAAGGTGTTGCTGAAGAGGCTCGAGGGCGAGCTGGCGACGCGCGCAACGACGCTCGACGCGCTCGCGCTGCAGCTGCCCAACACTTCGCACCCGTCGTCGCCGATCGGTGACGAGTCGGCCGCACGTACGATCCGCACTTTTGGCCCATCCATTCCCACCCCAGCGCCGCCCGCCACGCCCGCGTTGGACCATCTTCACCTCTCCTCGCCCGCGCACCTCAGCTGGACCGACTTTCCATCATCGTCGCTCATCTCCGGCCCTTCCTGGCCCCTGCTCACCAACACCGGCGCACTCCTCGAACTCGCCCTTACTTCGTACGCCATCTCCACCGCGACTTCGCGCGGCTTCGCCCCCGTCCTTCCACCCGACGTCGTTCGCGCCGACGTCGCCGAGCGCTGCGGCTTCCACCCACGAGACGGGGATGCTCAGCAGACCTACTTTCTCTCGGATGGCACGGTCGGAGGCGACACGAGCCTCGTACTGGTCGGCACGGCCGAGGTCCCGCTCGTCGCGATGAGCGCTGCGATGACCTACCGCGAGGACGAGCTGCCGATTCGGCGGGTCGGCTTGGGGCGGGCGTTCAGGGCGGAAGCAGGCGCGAGAGGCGCGGAAAGCAGGGGACTGTACCGCGTGCACCAGTTCTCGAAGGTCGAGATGGTCGTCGTCTGTGCCGAGGAGGACAGCGGGCGCATCCTCGAGGAGCTCAGGAGCGTGCAAGAGCAGATCTTGGGCTCATTGGGGCTGTCCCTAAGGTCAGTACCTGCCGCTTTCGGTGCCAGTGCGAGTTGATCTGACGCAGCCGACTCGCAGGGTCCTCGAGATGCCGACGCAGGAGCTCGGCGCGTCGGCGCACCGCAAGTACGACATCGAAGGCTGGATGCCCGGCCGCGGCAAATGGGGCGAAGTGCGTCCCAAATCCTTGCCCTTTCTCACACTTACTCACCTCAGCCGCTCCAGCTCTCCTCGGCGTCAAACTGCACGTCGTACCAATCCCGCCGGCTCTCCATCCGCTACCGCCCCACGCCCCTCCCGCCGCCACCCACCACAACACTTGAGACCCTCAACATCCCCACACCAGCAGCGATGGAAGCCACCGCCGCGCACCCTCAACTCGCCCACGCCGGTCAGGCCAAGACGCGGTTCGCGCACACGCTCAACGCGACCGCCGCTGCGATCCCGAGGTTGATCGTGGCGATCTTGGAGAATGGGGCCGTACTGGGTGAGGACGGGAGTGTGGAGAAGGTGCGCTTGCCGGGCGTGTTGAAGCGGTTTTGGCTCGGGAGCGAGGAGGGCGTCGAGTGGGTCAAGGAGGGCGAGCCGCTCAGATTGGACAGCTGAACAACAGGTGGAAGCACGATGCACCTCTTAATCGCGAGATCGCGTTGTCCGAAGCAAGGCGAGCAAAGAGGCGATGAATTGGCAGCCTGAGGAAGAAAAGAAATGGACCCAAAGACACACGACATCCCAGAAGAAGAGACGATATCCAAGCTAGCACACCGCAGGGCCGAGGTAGGGAAAGGTGATCTTGATGCCCACCATGGCGCAAAGGCGAGGCCGGCAGGACTCGAGGATTACCAGAACCGTCTGACGGTGCTCTTGGCGCACTTGCCAGCCGACAAGCGGTAGCCCTTGATGCTTATAGTTTTGACTGAGATTAGTTAGAGGTTTTGAGACAAAGAGAAGGGCGTTACATACCAGGACTTCGGGACGTTGCCGGGGCACGAGCTCGCACCGGGGTCGGTACAGGGCGTGCAAATGGCGACTGGCGGGAGAACAGGCTCAAAATGCGGTACCAGTATTAAAAAGGTGATGAAAATACAGTTTTTCTTCTTGAGCGAGTAGTATTGGTTGGGGCACACCGCGGTGCACGCTGACTTGTAGACGACCGGGGCGCTCGCCGGGCACGAAGTGACGGTGCACACCATGCCAGACTTACTCGCAGGATTGACGCTACACCCGTTAAATGTCAGAAGGAGAGCTTGTAGGTTAGCATGGGAGACCCACCAGGTGGAAGGCGAGATGGTGGTGTCGCAGGTCGACACCAGCGTGAATCCAGATGCACTTTATCCGAGCGTCAGCCCCATGCAGAAAAAAAAAATCAAATCGGTTCTGACTTACCAGACTGAAGGAACATTGCCAGGGCAAGTTGTCGCGCTGACATCAGAGCAAGGCGTGCAAACATTGACTGACCGGACGCGTCCTGTGATCAGTACAGCTACAAGGAAGTGCTTTTGTACTCACACTTGGCCACGGGCTTCAGGTAAAAGGGTCCGACAGGGCATGCCTTGACGCAGACGCCACTAGCGAGGTAGGCCGGAGTCGCCGATGGGCACGACGTGCGGATGCAGACACCGTTGGTCCTGGTAGCGCCCACAACACTGCGCACCATATTCATCAGAGCGCTTCCCAGTATTGATGGCAATAGCAACTTACCAGGTGACATCGTTCCCGGTCAAGTCGCACGTCTTGGCCAGCGGGTTAGTGCACGCAGCGCAGGCCCCAGAAGCTGTGAAATCGTCAGTGAGTGCAGATGCTTTTGTTGAATATCGAAATATCTCACAAGGATTGAGGTAAGTGCCCGGAAGACTGTGGCAGGAGGTCAGTGATGCTGGTGCGATGTGAGACCCGTTAGAACTCACCACATCGTACAGGTACCAGTCGAGTTTGAAGCTCCAGCCACAGTGGAATTTCGAAAAGTAAGACCTCGAAGATGAATTCGAGACGGGCCTGCTGTTTACCAAGTCAAATCCTTGGCGGCCGCATCGCAGGTCACAGCCAGAGGGTTCGGGCAAGACGTGCAAGCCCCATTTTCTGTGGGTCCGGATTCAGCAAGGTATGTGGAGTTCAAATACTCGATCTGAACTCACGTGTGTTGAGGTACGTTCCTGATAGGCTGAGACGGACAGCGTCAGCCTCATGGGTCCGCCTCGCGAGAGACGGCCGACTTACCACATGGCACAAGTTCCGGATGGCTTAGAAGAAGCACCAGCAACGCTTGTTGAAGAATTTTTGATCAGACATTCTCATCCTGCGGGACACAGAGCGGCTCACCATGTCAAGTCTTTGCCCTTGGCGTCGCACGACGTCGCCAGTGAGTTTGGGCACGCGACGCAGCTCTTGGACACTGTTCGGGAGAGACGGTCAGGGGAGCTCGCTTACCCAGCACTGTAACTGAAGACTCGCGTGCTTTGTAGAACGTCCCCGTTTTGCTGTTCACCGGGGTTCAGCGGTAAGTTTTGACTTCGAGCAGGAAGACTCACCAGGGCGCGCAGGTACCAGCAACCTTTGCCACTCCGGCAGCACTGTAGTATTTGTGTAAGTGTCTGGAGTGTCGGGGATGTACGCGACACGTACCAGGTGAGATCCTGACCCTTGCTGTCGCAGGTCGCGGCCAGTTTGTTGAGGCAGGGGTCGCAGTTAAGAGTAGCTGGGTGGCAGGATTGTGAGACTCGCAGGGGAAGACTTTGATTTTTGGAGCCTACCAGTGTTGAAGTACGTCGTCCCAGCCATGCTGAAAGGAAGGCTTTAAAACTTGCTTCATGTGAAGACTCGGAGGAGGAGCACTCACCACGCCACACAGGATCCGGTGGCCTTCGACGCTCCTGAGGTGCTGTTAAAACACAGCCCAGTTAAAATCGACTTGTACGGCTGAGATGGAAAGTAGTACCAGGTGACATCTTTGCCCGAGAGATCACAGCTAGCCGCCAGCGGGTTGGTGCACGGCACACACTTGCCCGAGGCTGGTGACGACGCGGTCAGTTTGCCGACGCTTCGGCTGTATGAGTCAGATTGAGACGCACCAGTGTTTAAAAAGGTCCCAGTTTGACTGAGGGAAGCGGGTCAGCGGCCGGAGAGGGCTAGTTTGTTCTTTTGAGACGCACCACATGACGCAGGTTCCAGTGGCCTTCAAAGCTCCAGCGACACTGTGGGTCTCGATGTGAGCTCTGAGATCGGTCTATCGAGAGCTGCATCTCCTGACCGGGTCAGGTCCTTGGCCTTCGCATCACAGGTGGCCGCTAAACTGTTGGTGCATGGGCGGCAGATCCCGCTCGCTGTGATAGTGACACGTGAGCAGCTGGACTTGCAATCCGTTGCGAGACTTAAGATTACGCACAGGTGTCCTGATAAGTGCCCGGTCTGCTGTTGGGTCGCTGTCAGTTTGCTTTAAGTTGGCCGCCTTTGGAAAGAGCTCACCAGAGCGCGCAGGTGCCAGTAGCCTTTGAGGCGCCAGAAACACTGCGAGCGGATCCAGCTCAATAAACATTTGCGATGATGGTGCAGCGAATCACGTACCAGGTCACATCTTTCCCGCCCGCGCCACAGGTGGCGGCAAGCTGGTTTGGGCATGCAACGCAGCTACCTGAACAGCCCACCCAAGCCAGTGAATGATGTTTCCAGGATGAAGATAATTCAAGGTAGACTCACCTGCGCTGGAGTAAGTACCCGATTTGCTGAGAGGAACGGGTCAGCTTTAAAGTCGTCTTGAAGTTGAACGTGGACAACTTACCACTTGGTACAAGTCCCGAAGACCAGCGTCGCCCCATCAACACTGGGCAGAAGACGTGTTAATACTTTTCATTTAAACATCGTGCCAATCAGCTCGCACCAGGTCACGTCCTTGGCCTTGGCATCGCAGGAGGCGGCGAGAGTGTTCGGGCACGACGTGCAGACGGCGGTAGCTGTGGATCCAATATTAGGGAGGTTTCGTGACGCAAAATATCTGCCGCTCACCTGAGTTAAGGTAGGTGCCGGCCGTACTAAGCGTACTGCGTCAGCGACATAAGGTTGATGGTGCGGCGGCAACTCACCACATGGCGCAAGCACCCGTCGATTTAGACACTCCAGCCCCAGGAACACTAGTGAATAAGAGTACGGGATCAGTGCTTGTCTTTCAAAGCATGCATAAGACGCCCACCAGGTAGCGTCCACACCGCCGGCGCCACAGGTTGCGGCCATCGCGTTCGGGCAGGAGGCGCAGCTGCCGGCTGTGGGTGACGACCAACATCAGCTAAAGATCACAAATGAATTTCATAAATAGTATCACCAGCGTTTAGATAGCTTCCAGCGGTGCTGGAGGAGCCCACTCGTTAGTCGCGAGATTTGAGAATGCGCAGCGCGCAGAGGGATGGCGATGAGCGTACCAGAGCACACACGCTCCCGACGACTTGGACGCTCTGGCGATACTTAAAAGTGTTCCCACTATATTAGAATAAGTGATCCTACAATGTGTGATGTTGACGCACCAGGTCACGTCTGAGCCGCTTGCGTCGCAGGTCGCAGCCACGGTGTTCAAGCAGGCCTCGCAATTGCCCGAGTCGGCGTTGATGTACGCCCCCGGTAGACTGGACGTCAATATATTAGTTTTGAGCTCAGACAGAAAACAGTGAGATAATTCACCAGGTGATGTCACCTCCGTCGTCTGCGCAGGTCGCAGCGAACTCACTCATGCACGGCTCGCACTTGCCGGTGTCTGTGACGAGGAGGGTTGGCAATGGTCAAGCACCCTTTGGAATCAAAAATACCCGTGTTGATGTAAGCTTCTGGGTAGCTAAAATAGGATGCGCGCCGGTCAGCAAGATCGAGAGAGCTCGGGTGGGTCGCGGCCGTACCAGGTAGCATCATCTCCGTTGGTATCGCAGGTCAGCGCCAAAGGGTTGTAGCATGCATCACAGCTTCCCGTTTCTGTGTGGCAGAGTTTAGCTGCTAGGTCAAAATTTGACGGTGCCAATCGGACCTGGGTTCGGGTAGGCGTCGGCCCCGCTGCAAGGACGGTCGTGATGAGCTTCGAACAAATGGGTACCGTAAGCATAGATTTACCATGTGAGATCCAAGCCGTCCGAGTCGCAAGTTGCGGCAAAGGGGTTCAGGCATGGAGTGCAGTTCCCTAATCCGCGAAATGTCAGCCGGCGGCGATCGAGCCAGCGCGAATTACTAACCAGCGCTGAGATAGGTTCCGTCGTCACTGAAGGATCAATGTCAGCTCCTGCGTTTCAGATTCGAAAAGATCTTTACCAAGTAAGGTCCTTTCCGTGGGAGTCACACGTAGCCGCCAGTTCGTTCAGGCAAAGGTCACAGTTTCCAGTAGCTGAGGAGTGAATTGTCAGCCCTGATCGTAAGGGAATGCGAACCAGGATGAACCAGTTTTAATGAAGGTACCAGCGACACTATATACGGCAAGTCAGTGATGCATTATTCAACGCTTGGTGATTGATCGGCACCGAACAGGTCTTCGTGCAAGATCCGCCGACAAGACGCGCTCCAGAGATACTGAGAGCTTGAATTGTTAGGTTTGAACATCCGGCCGGTCTTGGGCCACTCACCAGGTCAAATCCTTGGAGGAGGTGTCACAGGTCGCAGCCAGTGCGTTGGTGCACGCCACACAGGTGTTGGAG
>ERZ1463038.892-NODE-892-length-10620-cov-14.939707_pt1 | contig 10620 bp, 19 predicted proteins | sample MGYA00564479_ERZ1463038 | MGnify/ENA primary metagenome ERZ1463038 (study PRJEB39244, sample SAMEA3635134) | Helicobacter pylori | study: EMG produced TPA metagenomics assembly of PRJEB11511 data set (Assembly of a 5300-year-old Helicobacter pylori... | reverse complement strand
TGTGATTGCGGTGCTGCTCACCTGCGCTGCTCGTCAGGATGCTGAAACTCGATGAAGAGAAACAGTCTGACGAGCGCGCCCAAACTAGCTGCCCGGCGCTCGGGCCACCAAAGCTCCCCCTCGCCCAAATCCTTCCTTCCGCCCTTGATCCCCACCTCAACACTTTCCACCGATTTGAGCAGTCGCGATAGCTACGTGCTCATAGTTTTGATGCCTGACGTCGAGGTTGCCTCGAAGCAGCAGCTCGTGTACGGTGTAGATGCCGGAAGAGTTCACGATGGTGGTGGTTGGCTGATTAGAAATAAGCGTCAACAAAATAACCCATTACCGGAAGCGATGAGGAGCATACAGGTTGTGAATAGATCACAATCGCACCGTTTCCCCCAAGAAACCTGGTGGCGTCGTCGGTGCGTTGGACCGCACACAAGCCGATATCAGCCGGAGTGTGTTTGATGAAGAAATCTGTATTCCGCCGCAAAACGTATGTCGGCGTCCATTCCGCAATGGCTGAAACCTGACGCTTCACAGGCCGCGACGCAATTGTCACCACCCAGCCGACCCATGCATGTCTTTGCCCGACGACTTGCGCCCCACGATCGGCCCCTCGAACCCAAAGGAGTTTATTTTTTCACTTCGTTATATGGAGTACGATTCGGGGGGATAGGTGTTGAGCTCTCGTGAAGGAACGTTGGATTTGCCTGGAGAGTGAGTGTGGCGGAGCGGCCGCGAGTTGCGTTGTTGAGCACTAGTACTGGTTCGCGGATGGCGGGGTCGGGCGAGGCAGCGTCCTCGGCAACGAGCCAGAGAGAATTGGGGTCGAGAGGGTTCTGTGGAACTCAATGAGGTATGCATGGCGACCGAAGCGATCTTATGTCTGTCCAGAAGGGGTTGACGGCTCGCGGCGCGGAGACGTCCTTCGAGGAGTATACGCCCAGGGGTGGTGACAATCATGAGCGATGCAGGCTGAGTACAGGTGAGTTTGAGCAAACACCCGACATAACTGTGGTCCGATGGAGGAAGACGAACGTTCGGGAGCCAGTGCGACTCGAGCTAGCGCGCGACTCGCGGAGCCGTTCAGCAACGACGAGGGCGACGCCGTGGGGCCGGCCTTGCGCCGAGCTTGCCCCATGTGCCACGAGAGGCGTCCGGAATCGAAGCCCAACGCAGACAATGAAGATGCCAAAGCAAGCCAAAGAGGCGCGCCCGACACCCGGCTCAGCTCGGCCCCTCTAGCTCTGCTCCAGCACGCACGAGCGCGCGCGCTTGACTCTTGCACCGTCGCTCGCCACCGCCCACAGCTCAGGTCGCTCGACTCGGCAGCACTCGCAGGCTCCCCGCCCACTCGCTCTATGTCCGCGCCCTCGGCCGCTGACTCGACGACTGTGCCGCACGCCTCGAGCTCGGCCACGCGCTCACTTGGAGACGACGGAATGCTCAACCGGCGCGACGTGTTCGGCACCGTGCGCGAGAAGAGCGCTCAGGATGAGGTTGAGCTCCTCGAGAAGGGCCACCGGGTCGACATGGCCGTCGCGGACGACGCGACGCCCACAGGAGACGCCGCGCTGTCGGTGAGGGACCAGCGAGCGATTGCGCTGCTCGTCGTGCTCTGTAAGCTATCATGTCGGGTGGGCGAGTGCTGGCCTGCGTGCAGCTGCTGACGGTCGCGTGCGCAGACCTGCTGCAGGGGATCCCCGTCGGGCTCGCGTTCGGGTCCATCCCGTTCCTCCTGCGCGCCAAGCTGTCGTACTCGCAGATCGGCATCTTCACCCTGTGCACCTACCCGTACTCGCTCAAGCTCCTCTGGTCCCCTATCGTCGACTCGATATTCTCCCCCACCGTCGGGCGCCGCAAGAGCTGGATCGTGCCCATCCAGACCATCGTCGCGGTCATGCTCTGGTGGCTCGCGGGCAACATCACCGCGTTGATGGAGGCGGTGCGTCTTACGCACTAGAATAAGCGACTCGAGCTGATTCCTGAACGGGTGCAGGCCGAGCCGGACGTGAACAAGCTCACGATGCTGTTCTTCGTGCTCGTCTTCTTCGCGGCCACGCAAGGTGCGTCGCTTGAGTCCGCCACCTGGAACTCCGCTCACGCCAATTGATCTTCAGATATCGCTGTTGATGGTACCTAGTCCCATTTATGCATCACCGTGCGAGTCTGACAAGCCGTTACCAGGCTGGGCCTTGACCTTGCTGTCAAAGGACAACCTGTCGTACGCCTCCACCGCGCAGACAATCGGCCTCAACACGGGCTACTTCCTGTCCTTTACTGTCTTCCTCGCCTTCAATAGCCTCGAATTCAGGTTGGACCCTCCTTGCTCGCCTGCCGCGGGCGATGCTGACCTCCAAACTGTCGCAGCAACGCCTACTTCCGATCGGTCCCGCTCGACTACCCGCTCGTCTCACTCAGCGGCTACTTGCGGTTCTCGTCCATCGGATTCCTCGTCGTCACGGCCTACCTCGCGTTCTTCCAGACCGAGGACCCCGTCGCGGCCGACGAGCCCGACATGGACCTCAAGAGCGTGTACTCGATCATGTGGGACATCTGCCAGCTCAAGCGTGAGCTGAAACACTCCGCGTCTGGTTGAATTGAACTCACGTAAGCTCCCAGACGTGCAAACGTTCATCCTGGTCCACCTCGTGACGAAGCTCGGCGCCGCGACGAACGACGCCGCGACGAGCCTGAAGCTGCTCGAGAAGGGACTGAAGAAGGAGGACCTCTCGCTCGCCGTCCTAATCGACTTTCCTTTCCAAATCCTGTTCGGGTATCTTGCCGCCAAGTGGAGCAAGGGCGACAGCCCCCTGCGACCAGTGCGTTCTACTTCAAGCGGCCTCGCCTGGTGCCTACTGACAACCTTGGTAAACAGTGGTTGATTTCGATGTGGAGTCGCCTCGGGTGGGCGATCGTGTCGATGCTCTTGATTCACAACTTCCCGCAAGGCCAGATCTCGACGTCGTACTTCCTCCTCGTCGTTTTCTGCACCGTCGGGTCGAGCTTCTCCAGGTTTGTCTCAATCCGCATCCCCTAGGAGACAAGCACTAATCATGTCTGGAGCAGCACGGTCCAGTTCGTCGGCATTTCGGCGTTCCACACGCAAATCGCGGACCCGTTAATCGGCGGCACCTACATGACCGTGAGCTTGACGCCGCCTCTTCCCTCGAAGCACGGCTAAAGCAGAGCCGTTCCACAGCTTCTCAACACTGTCAGCAACCTCGGTGGAACGTGGCCGCGGTTCTTTGTGCTCAAGGGTGTGGACGCGTTCAGCATCGCGACGTGCCGAATCAAGGAGGACGGTCTCGATCTCGCCGTCGTCGGTCAGTCCAGCTCTCCGTGGGTACCGCGCATCTGAGCTGACCAGCTTCACACCAGCTCGCGAGTGTGTCTCGGACCACGGCAAGGCCGCTTGCGCCGAGATTGGAGGGCAGTGCGAGACGCTCCGGGACGGGTACTACTGGACGTCGTCCCTGTGCATCATCGCGGGGGCGCTGTCCCTGCTCTTCTTCGTGCAACCGGCAGCCAAGCGGTTACAGTGTCAGTCTACCCCTCGTCGCAAGCTGTGAACAACCTGAGCTGACTGCCCCTTCGTGCAGCGCTTCCGTTGACGGCGTGGCGGGTTAAGCACAGGGCGTAGAGGCGACAAGACACGATGCAAGATATTATCATGTCCAACAATCTGCGTTTCAGACGATTCCGATTTGTGCTACTGAAGGTGGCTTTTCGATCACGCGTCCGAGGTCTGCAGAACGGCAGGTGAGCTCGTGCGTCCCTGCGACCAACAGAATGCACAGAACTAACCTTCTCCTCAGTCTCGACAGCCTTCTCCTCGACTGGTTCCCCCTTGCCCTCACTGCCGTGCTCCTTGGCGACCTCGTTGACGTCCTTGGGCTTGCTAGCCGGCTCGCCGGCCTCCACCTGAGCCGCGACGGGTGTCGGTGCGTCCACAGGCTCAGGCTCCGGCTCCGGCTCAGCAACGGGCTCCTCCGCTGCCGGCTGCTCTTCCTCGACCGACTCCTCGGGCTCGGGCTCGGGCGTGTGCTTCACCGAGTGCGCGGCGGCGTGCGGAGCGGCGTGCGACTTGTCGCCGGCGCTGAGGTAGACTGCGGGTGCGGGCTAGTGAGTACCAAGCTCGCTACCTTTGGGGGAGAACGCAGCGAACAGATTGTGGGTCCGACTGGGAGAAAGGAAGCTGATCAGTGCTTTGACCGAGCGGAGCGGGATCCGGGACGCACAGACGGCGACAGAGGTGACGATCCAGTACACGTCCGAGGACGGCTTTGCGGCCGCGTGGGCGGTCGAGTAGGCGACCGTTCGTCGTGGCCTGAATGAAGACCTGGCGGCGGAGCGAGCGGCGCGGAAGAAGGACATGGCAGGACGAGGTGGTACCGGGGGTGTCGGGGAGGTGCGGGAGCGTTCTAGCGAGCAAGTTTCTAGGCTGTAGGTGCTGAGGCGACGGGAAGAAAAGCGAAAGAAGGCGGGCCGCGTTCGAGAACGCGCTGAGCTTGGGTTTCGGCAGGTCAAGCCCGGATCAGGCCCGGTACCGCCCGCGCTCTGAAAATGGCGCGCGCGTCCTCGGCTCGGCTTGGTTCCGCCCTCGTCACTTCGCTCGCCGCCCTCGCCGGGCCGTCCTCCGCATCTCGACGCGCTGGACCCCGCCGGCTGCCCTTCGACGCCGACCGCGTCCGCGTCCGTCGCTCACCCACGTCGGAGCGCGGGGATGGCCGCGTGAGGGCCCACACGATGCGCATCACGCTCTCGGACAGGAACCCCACCGACGTCCAGACCGTCTGGTTTTCTGGCTATGAGTCGATGCTCGCCGGCGCGGGCGCAGGGCTCGTCACCTCGGTCCTCACCTGCCCGCTCGACGTCGTCAAGACCAAGCTCCAGGCCAGCGGCGCCGGCACTCGTCCTTCTCGCGGAATCATAGGTGAGCCCTACCATCCCGTTGCCCGTCTTGTACGTCAGCGCGTGCCCGTGTCGCGTGCTCGAGCAGCCCCACCGCGGCTCGCACGCGCCTGCTAGGCCGACAAATTTTCTGGCCGGGCGCGGTCGTGTGCGGCCCGTTGAGCTTGCAGCGGACGCTGATTCTGCTTCCTGTTACTCGTGCAGGCACGTTCGGCAGCATCTGGGCCACCGAGGGCTTCCGTGGGCTCTACCGCGGACTCGGCCCCACCATATTTGGCTACCTCCCCACCTGGGCCATCTACTTCACGGTCTACGACAAGGTCAAGGCGAACCTCGGCGCCTCTCGAGGTGAGTATATTCGCACCAGCTTGCCTTGTTTCCGTGGCTGCGTCAATACGAAGGGGCCCAAATTTTCGCGGGGCAAGCAGCATGGGACGGGACAAGATGACACAATCTCCTTAGACCTCTGACGAACCTTCTACTCTTGCTTGCTCTGCCCTCGGGTGGGGTCGGTGGGGGTAGATGTATCTGAATCTAGACAACCTCCCCTACCAGGGCGTCTGATCTCGTCCTTGCTGCCTGCTTTCCTGAGGGCACGAACAACCGAACGAACCGCGCGAGCCCGAGCACTAACCAGTCCTCCCTGCGCCACAGGCAACGACAATCCTATCGCTCACATCATCGCGGCCATGACGGCCGGCGCGACCAGCACGATCGTGACGAACCCGATCTGGGTCATCAAGACGCGCTTCATGGTGCGCCCACCTTGCTCAGGGTCCATGCCGTTGACGGTTGTTAACATCTACACGTGCGTAGACGCAAGAGACGGGCGCTGGAGAGACTCGGTACCGGCACACGTTCGACGCGATTCGTCGGATCTACCAAACCGAGGGCCTCCACTCGTTCTACCGCGGCATGGCCCCGAGCCTCATCGGAGTCAGTCACATTGCCGTGCAATTCCCGCTTTATGAGCAGTTCAAGGTTTACAACCGTACGTCTCGCCCCTGCCGCGAACGAAAACTCGGTCGCTGACTCCCACCGTTCGCAGGCCCGCTCGACGGCTCCGACATCCCCTCGAGCACGATCCTCCTCTGCTCGTCGACGTCCAAGATGATCGCCTCGGTCGCGACGTACCCGCACGAGGTCCTTCGCACGCGGCTCCAGATCCAGAAGTACGCCGCCGCGAACATCACTGCGGCCCCCTACGAGGGCATCGGCGCCACTTTCCAGCGCATCCTGCGCGAGGAAGGCTACATTGGCCTCTACCGCGGCATGGGCGTCAATCTCTTGCGCACCGTGCCCGCCAGCGCGTTGACCATCCTTACGTACGCCTGCTTCCTGCCCGCATCTAGGTCAGCGCTCACGCCGCCTCTCCCAACAGGTACGAGGTGCTCATGCGCCGGCTCACTTCGGTCTCTCGCAACCGTGGGGCATGATCCGCCTCCACCCTCCCCCCTGTCCTTGCTCCTCCCCTGTTCCGCATTAGAGTTGGTCTGCAGTGCTGTTGTCTCGAGTCTTCGCCTACGCTGCAAAGGGCCCTGATAGAATTTATGGAGCATGCTGTGAATACGGATGTGAACCACACAACATCCATGCACCCGCACTCGAGAGGCGAAACGAACGCGACGTGTGTTCAGAACGTTCACGGGAGCCGGCGACTTCGGCGCGAAGCGCGCGACGGGTTCCTCGCTCAACGACCACACGCGATGGACCGCGCACTCGCCCCCGATGAGCGGTCACGGGCACGGCGAGAGTCCAGTGCGGGTCCTCCACTGCTCGCCCCACAGGCTCGACGGCCCGATAGTGCGGCGTTCCCGAGCTCGACGTCGTCGCGCTCGCTCGCAAGCTCTAACCGCTCGGGGCGCGAGCACGGTCGCGACCGCGATCGCAGCCACGAGGACACGGTCACATTTCCTTCCACTGGCGCAGCGCCCCGCACCAACAGCCGCGTCGTATCGTCGGCCGCGCTCGAGCCGGCGCCGGCGCGCACGCGGCGGACGAGCACCCGAACCGAGGACGGGCAGCGCGTCGCGACGAGCCTCCGCTCCGTCTCGACGGGCACACCGCTCAACCGACAGAATAGCGGAGGCGCGTTCGCGGCGGCGCTCAAGCCGACGACGCTCAAGCCGGACCGGCGGTGGGAGCACCTCGACGCCCAGACGCTCGCGAACAGGGCGAGCGCGACCAAGGCCAGCCGAAGCCTCCGGTCAGGACCGACCTCGGGCGACGAGTCGGCGAGCGAGTCGGGCCAGTCTGCGCTCTCCAACTTTGTGCCGACGACGGGGCGGCCAACACGCGCGCGCGGCAGCACCCCGCGAGACGTCACCAACTCGCCTCTCCGAACCTGGGCTCGCTGGATGCGCAACAGTGGCAAGTCACAGTGGCTCGTACCGACCGTCGTCGCCGTTGCGCTGCTCGTCAAGTTCGCCGTCGGGCTTGGCAGCTACTCCGGTCAGTTGCCCCTGCCAGCTTCATGCTCGCGCAACTAACAGCCTTCAAATCTTCAGGGTCGGGAATACCTCCAGTACGAGGAGACCTTGAAGCACAGCGCCATGTAGGACGCTCGCCCCGTCATTGGGACGAAACGAAACGCTAACAACCCGCGACAGTGGCTGTCGCTCACCACGTCGGCGCTCAACTCGACCCACCTGCATCAACCCTCATCGCAAGCCGTCACACACGACCGCTGGTACAGCCACGACGTCTCGTACTGGGGACTCGACTATCCGCCGCTGACGGCGTACCACTCGCTCCTCCTCGGCACACTCGCGCGCCTCTCGTCCGCCTCGGCACCGTTTGTTGCCCTGCGCCCAGAAACGACCGCACCCGAACGCGACCTCGCCAGCTGGGAGGCGGCCATGGCAGCCCTCGAGCGGGCCGGCGCGATGAAGAGCTGGCTGCGCGCGTCCGTCGTCGGCGGCGACCTCGTCGTCTGGGTCAGCGCCGTGCTCGCGTTCTGCCACATTCGATACAAGACTGGTGGGAGAAAGGAAAGCCAGACTTTGGTGCGTGGGGTTGTTGAGGCTGGGCGTGCGAGCAGCGACTGACGACTCGACTGCCGCACAGGCCGTGGTGGCGTTGAGCATCTTGCTCCAGCCGGCGCTCATCTTGGTCGACAACGGGCACTTCCAGTGAGCCTCCTCACCCTTCGATTTCGGTGCTTGTATTTGAGACTGACAGCATCTCGGAGGTACAACTCGATCATGCTCGGACTCACGCTCTGGGCGATCAATCTCTTCCACGGCGGGCACGACCTCCTAGGCGCCGTCGCGTTCGTCCTATCACTCGGATTCAAGCAGATGGCGCTCTACTATAGCCCAGCCATGTTCGATCTCTCTAAACCAAGTGAAGACAAGTACTGAACGCCCATACTCGACAGCTTCGCGTACCTACTCGGAAAGAGCTTGTGGATCGGCGGGAGACCAGGGTACGTCTCCTCGGCACTTTTACACTGAGGATGTTTCTGTAAACAGGCGAAAAGCTGACCCGTTTTCTGCTGTCTTCAGGTTGTCACTACTGCTCAGGATCGGTACCGTCACGGTTGCGTCGTTCGCGGTCGTCTTCGCCCCATTCCTTTCTTCACCGTCGCTCCTCCTCCAGTCCATCCACCGCATCTTCCCCTTCGCTCGCGGTTTGTTCGAGGACAAGGTCGCAAACTTGTGGTGCGCGCTCAACGTCGCCGTCAAGCTGCGCGACCTCGCGAGCGTGAGCGTGCTCGCCAAGCTCGCGCTCCTCACCACGCTCGCCGCCGTCCTACCGAGCGTAATCGGCATGCTCTGGATCAGCCACGAGGCCGGTGCGCGCCGACGCGCAAGCACGCCGGACGAGCCCGCCGGCCCGCCACCGACCCTCGTGCTCCTCCCGCACGCGCTGTTCGTGTCGGCGATGGCGTTCTTCCTGTTCTCGTTCCAGGTGCACGAGAAGAGCATCCTACTTCCGCTCATGCCTCTCACGATGCTCATGGGCGGCAGAGAGGCCGGATTTGGCCGCCTCGACTGGGAGTGGGCCGTCCTGCTCAACAACGTCGGCGTCTTCAGGTGCGCTCTCCGTAGCTCCCGCTGTCCTTAACCCACTGATGCGACGGTCTGGCAGCATGTGGCCGCTGCTGAAACGAGACGGACTCGGGCTCCAATACATCGTCTCGCTTGCCGCGTGGAACGCAGTCGTGGGGTACAATCCGCTCAAGTTGCGCCGCTCCTTTGTCAAGTACCTGAGCCTGGTACGCCCTCCCACACGTTTCGTTCACCCCCTGAGCTCTTTCTAAGTGGCGCTCCCAGGGATCGTACGCCGTCATCTTCCTCATCCACGCCCTCGAGCTCGTCGCGGCGCCCCCGGCGCACCTCCCAGACCTCTTTGTCGTGCTCAACCTCACGCTCTCCGCCGGTATCTTTGGGATCGGATTCTTGTGGGCATCGAAACGGCTTGTCCAAGAGGGGTGGGCCGCAGTGGGAAGCGCTCAGCTGTGAGATGTGCAACTGGAACTCCCACACAGAACAAAGTGGAGCCGACTCTTCCAAGCAGACCACGCTCTCCGGAAAGCCGTACTGTGCTTAGACGGGTCGGTGGCGAGGGACTTGGCGAGGGCCTGCGACGATTCGCGCCCATTGTATACCGTACCTACCTGCGCATCGGCCCGTTCGTAATACAGGGTCGAGCCTGAGCAATTCATCTGTATCTGTATTAAATTGCTTCCCGTCTGAGAGTCGAGTTGCAGTCGAGAGGAGCAGGCTCGACTCCGATAGTTGCCGGGGTCGGCGCGGCCGGTCGGTGCATGCGATGGATCCAGGTGGTATACCCAGTCCCTCATGCGTACGGCATCAGTCGCCGCAACAGCTTCTTCTCGATCGGCCTCGCGAACGTCGGCTCGCCCAGCCGGTTCAGGCGTGTTGGTGAAAGGTGGCCTGCAGATCTGATCAGCTCACCCTGTGTCTTTCACCCCCGTCTCTGCACGCGTACCGTTCAGGTGCACCTTGCCCGCTTTTGACTGGAGGCGATGGGGGAAGTCAGTCGAGCGCCGACGCAAAGCGGGAACGAGGCCGAGCACGCACCCGCTTGTAGTTGCCGTGTGATACGACGAGCCACCGCTTGGCCGCCCCCTTGTGCGTCTTGAGCTTGGTCTTGGTGGGTTTGCGGAGCAGCGCGGCAGGTGCGCTGGATGAGAAGGGGTTGGCGAACGCGCGCAAGGAAAGGAGCGACGAAGGGCTGAGGAGGGACGGCAGGCGCGCGAAGAGGAACGACATGGCGGCCGAAGCGGAGCGGTCTGGATTTGGTGAGGTACGGGGGTAGTCCAGAGTGGTTGAGAGCTGGCGAAGGCGTCCGTTGGTGAGGCGCAGCGAAGCGAGGCGGACGGAAATATAAACAACGTTTCAGAAATTAACTTCACCTCCCCGACGCTATATGGCGGTGCTTCACACGCTCCATCCCAAGGAACAGCCTCTTATTCTCAGGCATCCCATCAAATAAGTCTTCCGCAGTCGTTTGGACAGGAGAGACAAGGAAATAGCAACTGCGTTGCTCGTCTCGATGGCGGCCGATTTCTCCTGAAGCAGCTGTGAGGATTCCAGACACTGTAACATATTATGGCGGCCTTTAAAATACGTAGAACTTAAACACGTGGACTCTGCAAGCGACCTGTTCGGGCTGTGACTCGGCCGGGGAGCATTGCCAGGCCCGGAGTGCTTTGCGCAGACCACTGAAAACTCACCGAACAAGTTACAT
>ERZ1463038.891-NODE-891-length-10620-cov-15.336488_pt1 | contig 10620 bp, 13 predicted proteins | sample MGYA00564479_ERZ1463038 | MGnify/ENA primary metagenome ERZ1463038 (study PRJEB39244, sample SAMEA3635134) | Helicobacter pylori | study: EMG produced TPA metagenomics assembly of PRJEB11511 data set (Assembly of a 5300-year-old Helicobacter pylori... | reverse complement strand
TTCCCTACACGACGCTCTTCCGATCTAGTGGACCGACGAGGATCTCCTGTTCACCATCGGCGAGGCCCACGGCGACCTCGACCTCGCCATCGTGCGCATCACGGACGGTACGCTGCTCCCCGCGCCCGCGCTCGGGCATCCGGCCACCCGCGCAGGCCAGATGAGCTCACGCGCACGCGCTGTACCCCACAGGCCAGGCCGAGCAGTTCCACGTCAAGGCGAAGAAGGAGAAGAAGGTGACGCCTGCGGTCGCCCAGCCGACGTTCTCGCCCGGACCCGGACGCGGTGGCTTTGGAGATCGCGGTGGACGCGGGCGCGGAGCTCTCGGTGCGCCTCGTTCTCTGGCTCAGCCTCGTGCTTGCTCGCCTCGAGCGAGCCGGGCGAGCTCTGGCCCCCCTTTGAGCTCTCAACTAACCACTTTTGCTGCGTATCACAGTCGCTGGACGGGGCGGTCGCGGCGTGCCCCGCGGTGCTCGTGGAGGAATCGTCTCGGCTGCCACCCCGCGCGCGCCGTACGCGAACGGCGCCTCGAACGGCACGACTCCCGCCTCGTTCACCGCGCCCGCGCCGACCGCCGCTGCGCCGACCTGGGTCACGCCCGCTGCCGCGGCCGCGTCGTCGACACCCGCGCCGACCGGCTGGGGTGACGTCGCTGCCGCCTCGTCCGTCGCCGCGCAGGCTTCGTCCGAGTGGGGTGCCCCGACCGAGACCTCAACCACCGCGACCCAGGGCTGGGGCGACGAGCCCGCGAAGACGAACGGCGACGCGGCGCACGACGCATCGCCCGAGCCGGCCGTCGGAGCTGGTGACGGCTGGGCCGCACCGAAGCCGAAGCCCGCGAGCAAGATCATCGCTCCCGGTGCCAAGATGTCGTGGGCCCAGATTGCTCGGTGCGTTGCTCTGTCTGGCGCACGCCTGCCCGCGGGAGCGTGGCCGACTCTGCGCACGCGCCAAGAGAGCATCAGCTGACGAGTTCCCCCCACCCGCCATAATTTTATTACAGTCCCATCTCGCCGCCCAAGCCTGCGCCACCCCCTCCCGCCCCTGTCGCTGCGCCGGCCCCTCCCCCCGTCGCCGCGCCCGCTCCCAGCCCGCCTGCTCCCGAACCGGTCGTCGAGGCCGCCGCGCCCGAGCCGATCGCCGAGTCCGAGCCCGTGCAGACGTCCGCATCCTGGAACGAGGCCCCGGCCGCCCCGGGCCCGCTCGACGCCTGGGGCAGCGCGCCCGCCGCGTCGACTCCCGCACCGCTCGGCGTCGGCGAGGGCTGGGCCGACTCGGTCGTCGCTGCACCCGAGCCTGAGCAGCCGTACGCGAGCCAGGTCCAGCCCGAGGTCAATGCGCACCTGCCGCCGAACGACATCCAGACCGCCGGCCCGATCGACGTCTCGACCCCCGCCGCCGTCGAGGAGTCGATCCAGACAATCCCCGTCGCGCCCGAGCCGCCCGTCGAGGCTGGCCAGGACAAGATCTTCGGTGCCGGCCCGCCCGGCCTGAGCAAGCGCGCGAGCAACCGCCCCCAGCAGGAGGCCGTCGTCATGCCCTCGGAGCGCGCCCAGACCGGCCTCGACATCGGCGTCCAGTTCGGCAGCCTCAACCTCTTCGAGAACCAGCCCAGTTTCGGACAGCAGGACGCGCCCCCCGCCGTGCAGCCCAAGCCCGAGCCGTCGTTCATTCAGCAAGAGGCCGCACCCGCACCCGTGCCGCAGCAGTACTCGCACGAGGCCGCCCACCAATATTCGCTTGCTCAGCATGCGCAAGCCGCACAAGCGCATCATCAAGCGCAGGATCAAGGCGTTCAGACGAGCTTCGCGCAAGCCCCGCCACCCAACTCGTTCGCGCAGAACAACGCGTTCGCCAACCGTTACCCGTCGTCGCAGTACGGAGCGCCGCCCCAGCATGCCGAGGAGCCTTCGCACACCCCGTATGCGCCGTTCAAGCAGCCTGAGGCGAGCCCGTACTTCCAGCACCCCGGATCTGCGCACTCGCACTCGCCCGCCCCCGGCCAGCAGCAACCTGCCGCAAGTTACCAGCCGTTCTCGGCTCCCGGACAGGCGCCCGGATTCCCCGCCAGTCAGCAGAGTGACTACGCCGGCGCTTACGGCCAGGAGGCGCTCCGCAACATGGTGCGCCGTCTCGCTCCCCGATTCGATCCCATTCTCGAACTCTGGCTGACGTTTCTTTGTACATCAAGGGCTTCTACGACCAGTATGGACAGGCCCAGGGCGGATTCCAGCAGACCGCGACCCCCCTCCCGCGGTCGGACGACCCCGCCGCTGCCGCCGCCGGCTCGCCCGCACCCGTCACGCCCCAGCCCGGACAAGCCGCCCCGCACCAGCAATTTCCTGGCCAAGGACAGCAGCAGTACATGCCCCAGGGCTATGGCGGCTACGGTCCGCAGTACGGCTACCAGCAGCCGTAGTGCGTCAAATCCTCACTTTCTCGACGTCGCTTGCAACTGACGCCCCCGCGCTCGTTCCAGCTACAACCAAGCGCAGTATGCCCCGAACTTCAACGCCTTGCAGCAGCAGTACAGCCAGTACGGGCAGCAATACGGCCAGCCTCAGGGCTACGGACGCGCCCCGGCCCAATACGCTCCCCAGCCGTCCAACTCGCAGCAAGGCTTCCGCCAAGGCCAGCCCGGCGGTGCCCCTCAGCAGAACCAGGCGCCGAACCCCGCTGCCCAGGCGTACAACTACGGTGGCTACCCCGCCGCGAACGCGTACGACCCGCGCGCGATCCCCGGTGGCCAGGGCCAGGAGCGTAAGGCGGACCAGTACTCGAGCTCCAAGGATCTCGACCGCGGGTTCTACTGAACGCGGAACCCCCTCTCCCGAACTCTCACCCATCTTCGGAAAAGTCACCCCTCCTCCCGACCTCGCCTTTTCATCGTCTCCGCAACCTGTCTTAGTCGCAACTGAAAAAATGGCTCACGCCTCATGTTCTCTACCGGTTTAACCTTATGGCCGTGCACCTAGAGAGAGAATTAGAGGACTTGAACGAGACCGGACGAGCGCGCGAAGGCGAGGGTCGAGCTCACAGCTCCGCAAAGCATCCAGCTCGTGCGTTGGGCGATGGCCTTCGAATCTGGCACATTGAGCTGTATCAGGTTGAGACGCGACTTCTAAGAACGAGATCGGTGACGGGAAAGATGTGGGAGTGGCCCACTGCGAAACGATGCCGGGTCAGCACCCCGTTAGGACGATGCGGGGAGTCACGCACGAGGAGAGCCACCGGCAGGTGACTTTCGAACGAAGCGCTGAATCGATTTACTGGACGCTGGCACAGAAGAGCTGGTAAGATGGGTGTACTGTCCTCGAAGGCTTCACGGGGAGCGCGCACGACCTGGAGTCGCGACAGTGAGCGAGCTCGAGGAGAGCGCGAGCGAGAGCGAGGGACCACTTGAAGACGAGGAGAAATATAGAGAAAAGGGGCAGCGAAGAGACATATAAATATACTCCGTCGAGAGTCAGCCACCACCGAACTCTGTCGTGGTCCACGGCTTCGAAACCCCTGAGCGCGCCGAGTCGATCCCACTCCATAGGCAGGGGATGTGTTTGCGCATTACTATCGTGAGTGTTACGATATCCTTGTACTTGCTTGGAGCGTGTCACCCGATGGACGGGAGTTTCGCAAGAGATACAAGGCGCAGGCTGGAAGGCGGCGCGTCCACGACCAAGCTGGGAGCTCTATGCATGGTTGAGCCATTGATCCCAAGTAGAAGCGGAGTCACAAAAACAGACACAGGCTCGCCTCAAGTGACCTTCAAGCGAGCAGAGCAGCGGCTGAGACTTGAGTTGCGTCCAGTGGTCGACGTCTGCGAAATCCCTTCTGCGCTTCGGCAGCGGTGGAAGCACATGTTCGAGCGAGTTGATTGAAACCGCTGTAAGCTTTCGGCAATAATGTTGGAGAAGGCAAGGATGCGCGCGCCGATTCGCACGCGACTTGCTGCGGCTTGCAAGGGCTCGCACTGGTCTTACCTCCTCCACTCGCTTCCCCCACTCTTGGACGCCGACACGGCGAGCGGGGAGTCGCCGGACCAGCTCCTGGACCACCAGCCCACGCCCACGTCCACCCCAGGCCCTCGACCTCAGGCCTTCTGCGCGTGCAGGGATGGACTCGGACGATGACCTCTCGGTCGTCGAGGACTCTGAGCCGGAACGCGTCGCGACCAGCCAGCGACCGCACCAGGCCGACTCTCCCGAGCCTCCGTCCCCACCCGGCTCGCCCGCGCTCGCGCCCGTGTCCAACCCAGCTCCAGCAGACGCGTCGCCCGTCGCCTCGACCTCGCGCTACTTTGCCAAGCCGCCCGCCGCGCCCGTGGCGAGTACCAGTGCCCTCGCACCTCGTCGCCGCGAGGCTCCGTGGGCGAACTTGCGCGCGCCATCGCCACCGCCGCTGAGCCGCAAGGTGTCGCTCCCCTCGACGGGCGCAGCGCCGGACGAGCAACCCTCGCCGCCCAAGAAGCCGCGAAAGTCGTTGAGCGACGACGAGCCGCCGGTCAAGGAGCGCAAGAAGAAGAAGAAGGGCCGCGCGAGCCAGTTCCAGCCCGCGAGCGCGTTGCTCAAGGCGAACCCGGCGCTCGCGGTCGACGGCTTTGACCTGGCCGAGGACGAGAAGAAGCCGCGCAAGGGCAAGCGCCCGAGTAAAGGCAGGAGCAGCGGCGAGAGCGTCGAGATCCTGGACGCCTCGCTCGAGCTCGATGAGCCGGCGCCGCGAAAGATTGACCCGAACGTCTTCCAGCGCGCCGCTCTCGGTCTGCCGCCCCTCGTGACTCGGCCAGACACGTCCGGGGACGACTCGGGCGACGAAGGCGACGCGAGCGACGACGGCAGCGCGGCGAGCAAGCTTCGCACGGGGCTCAACCAGTTCAAATACAAGATCAGCGGCTACTCGGGCGGGCCCGTCGCGCTTCCCTCGATCCCCATCGCGTCCGTCTCGCGCCCCGTGCCACCACCGCCGCCACCACCCCTCGAGACGCCGCCGCTGGACCACATCAAGTTGCTCGAGGCGTGCCCAGTCTGCGAAGCGGCCTGGACGACGACCAAGACGCCGAAAGCCAAGGAGACGCATCTCCGCAACTGCGCCACTGAGGCCGAGTACACCGCCGAGACGCTCCTCATCCGCGCTGAGAACGCGATCCTCGCCCGCGCGCGCTTGAGCGAGCTCGAGCGCCGCGAGCGCGACGTCGGGCGCTCGCTGTTCGAGCGCACGATCGGCACGGGCGAGGGCAAGGGCGCGAGGGAGGTCACCGTTGTCGGCGTCGAGCGAGCCGGCGACGGACCCATTGACCAGTACGACCCGGCGAGGATCGAGGCCGCACAGGCCGAGATTGATGCTGCTAAGAAGCGCACCCCAGTTGACGCGCTCACCAAGGTCGCGACTAAGATCAAGGACCGCCGAAGACTCCGGGACGAGGACAAGGCCCGCCGAGCGATGGCTGGCGTCAAGGCCGAGCACGACGACGCAGACAACGACATGCACCTGCCGACCCCACGCCCGACCGGCGTTCTCCGCGTCGACTCGGCAGAGGCTCGCGCGGACGTGGCGGCGAAGGCGCAGGCCGTTCTCGACGGCCTCGCAGGCACAGGGCTCACGCAGGCGCTCGACGCCGCGCTCCTGCCGAGCCTGATGGACGTCGACGACGACGGCCCGCCCTCGACCCAGCCGTTCGAGCCGTCGCGGCTCGCGACCAAGCTCGCCGCCGCCGGTGCGATCGACGTCGTCTCGCTCCCGATGAAGGAGCGCCAGGCCGTCGCAGTCCCGAGCGGCGGCACCAAGTCGCTCTGGCGCGCCGCGGATGGGTCTGACGACGCCACCATCCGTCGAGTCGTCGTGCGTCCTTTTCCACTGTTTTTCAAGTTGAAATGCAGGACCCGCTGACTCACACCCAGTCCATCTCCTCTCTTTCGTCCACCTCGCCCTCCCCCGCGCGCAGATCGAGCGCACCTTTCGAGAGTCCGACGCAGCGCTCGCCGTCAACGAGTTCGACTCTGGATCCGAGTCTGACGGCCCGGATGAGTGGTATGGATATGGAGCACGGCGCTGAGGCTTGGGAGGACGAGTGGGCCGGACAAGACGACGGCCTGCTCGTCTGCGACGGCGAGCGCATGTACGAGGACGACTACGAGCAGCCACCAACGACGATTACGACACCAGCAGTACCACCACCCCCCGCGAGCACCACCAAACCGAAACTTCCTCCACTCTCGACGACCAAACCGAAGCCCAAGCCTCGACCGCGCGCAAAGGGCAAAGCGAAGGCGCGCGTCGACGACTCGGACTCGCCCGGGTTCGACTTCCCCGACTCGGACGGCGCCCTCGATTCGGACGCGTCTGCCTCTCCCCCACCCGTTCCCTCGACCTCGCGCCCACCGGGCATGCCCGACTACAACTCGTACACGCTCGCCAAGCTCCAAACCGAAGTCGCGCGGTACGGCTTCCGCGTCTCCAAGGAGCGCTCCGTCCTCGTCGACCAGCTCACCCAGGTCTGGATCGCGATGCATCCCGCCCCTCCACCGCCCGCCACGCCCGCCAAGAAGCCGAGGGCGAAGGCGCGCAGCAAGAAGCTCGTACCCAACTCGTCCGACGACAACCAGGACGCCGAGGAGACGGTCGGCGAGCGGCTCCGCAAGCTCATCGCGGCGAACGACGAGCTGTATCTGAAGGTCTTGCGGTACGAGGTACGTTCATATTCTTCGCTGTGCATTTGAAAACGGCAGACACTGATGCTCGGACCCGGCGCAGCCCATCTTCTTCGACGAGATCGTGAGCCTCGCGACCGCGAACGGCGTCAAGAACTCCAAGCCGCTCTTGATGCGCTGTCTCGACGAGCAGGTGCGTTTCTTGTCTGGTACGTTCGGCAGAGGATAGAGGCTGATGCGCTCGAGGGCCGCAGTGCATCACGTTCTACACTCAAGACCCAACGAACGGCTCCAGGAAGCGGTACAAGTAGTCGCCTCAACCCTCCCCCTCCCCCTTCTCTTTCCGCCAGATCATGTATCCCCCTTCCTTGCTTGTTGTGAAACCCACGTCTGTTCCGCATCTTCAACACGCTTCACCGGCGCGCTCACTTCGCCCAGCGCGCCTCAGCATTTTGTGAGGCCCTCTGCGAGAGCACGCCGACCTATAGGCGCACAGATTGTCTGTTAGTCGAGGATCTTCGGCAGTCGGAGAGCTGCCGAACCCTTCGCGTCCGCTACCCGCCGGTCGCGACGCATCTTCGCGAGCGACATGACCACACAGGCTCCGCCGCCAGAAGCCTGCATATGGAACACTATCAGAGCTGGGTTCACGTTAAGTGGTGAGGTGGCGAGGAGTACACGAACCTGTTCGCCGCTGGAGTGGCTATCGAAAACCTCCAGCGCCTGCGCGACTGTCCACCCAGACTGTCCACGGGTCCTCTCCGCCTCTAGCAGCGCGTTCCGCCTCCGTTGGAGCTGTGAAAGGCTCTCCATATCTTTTCTTCCAAGGTTGACGAATCCCCAGAGGAGCAGGTACATGGCGAGCTTGTCCGTGTTGAAATCGGGCTCGGAGCCTGCGACGCGGTGGGCCAGCGTGCACATCTGGTGGTGCACGTCCTCCATTTCCACGTCGAGTGGGGTGTATATGTCTGCGTCAGGGACGCTGGCGCTCGTTTCGCGGAGGACGTGCGCGACGGCGTCGTTGACCGGGATCAGTCCTTCGCGGCGGATCACCGAGGAGAAGGCCACATCTGCCATTGCGAAGTTCACTCGGAGGAGATGGCCAAAAAGCCTTTCAGAAATTGGAGTAAGCGATAGGCATATTGGTGGAATGAGAGGGTCGCGCACCCAGGGTGTTCGAGCAGCGACTGAAGCATGGCGGGCGCCCGCACGAGGTCGACGTCGGCGGTCGTACCAGCTGTGTGTCCTCCACGCGATGCGCGGTCGGTCTCTACGTGATACCTTCTCATCGCAGGGGTTCTCAGAGCTCGCTGCGACGGGGTTCGGAACAGCGCAGGGCTGTGAGAGCCGCTCTGACTGAACTCGTCGCGGTGGTCGATGCTGGGCATGCTCCTAGCTACCGGAGGCTGCTGTAAAGCTGATGCTTTGATTTTTTAAGGTAAAGAGTGAAACGGTGCTCTAGAAAGGTGTAGGGGGCAGCGGGACGGATGTTAACCACCAACGCCGGTACCGCCTTGGCGGCAGCGAAGCTGCTGCTTTAGGCAGCGGCAACAGACTGAAAGCCAAACGTGGAGAAGGGTTTCCTCCATCAGATGAGTACTTATGTAGCCCCTTATGATTCCAGCATGGTAGGGTGTGCGATCCTCTGCGGCGTAGGACCATCACTTGAAGCGCTTTGCGAAACGCGTCGCGGGCGCAGACTCCACCACTCCATCGGCCCAACAATCTGTCATAACATTTTCTTCCAATGAGTTTTGAGGGGGCTTTGAACGAGTTCTCGGACTAACATCGGGCGAATTGTGCGGCGCATGCTGCAGAGCGACTCAGCCCAGCACGTTTGCGAGCCCTGTCCACTGTGGCGCACTGGGTACGCGGGTGTTCATCTTTTCGACATAATCTGAAGCTTTCCTGGGAGATTACTCACCTTCAGCGCAAGCGGCCATTCCGGGTCGGAGAGCGACGTGCCCGACTGGAACCCCTTCAGCGCATTGGCTTGACCCGCTCCCAGGAACGCCAGCTGCTCCTTGACGGTGTAGTCAGACTTTCCAGTCGCTTGATACGTAGGGGTATCTGAGCCTGCGTTGGGGGCTGGCGCGTTCGCGAGGTAGATGACAAGCGGGTAGTTCTCAACGACAGAGGTTTCGCCATTGCCCGTCGTGTTGCACCCCTGCAGATGAAGCCTGTGGTCAGACCTTAGAGAGATCAAGCTTAGTACAGTACCCACGAAGAATGTGGGCCGCGTGTTGAGCCCTTGAGAGATGAACTCTGCCGTCGTCAAAGGGACGGGCGGGAAGGATGTGAGGCCGCCAGAGTAGTTCGCAACGCGGTCGGCGGTGGCGATGATGGAAGCGCCTGATGGATCGTTTGAGAGATTGATCCATCCCCTTTAAACGGATACTCACCGTTCGGCCAACCTTTTGTGACGACCGCCACCGAGCTCGTGTCCGCGGAGCCGTCGACCGCGAAGAGAAGGTCCTGCGAACGAGACTTGACCAGGAGACTGACGTGGGCTACACAGTCAGTAATCTGGTGGGTTCCTGGATCCATTCAAATACGTACGGACCCAGCGGGAGGTTCTGGCCGTCCTCACCACCGTCGCTGAGCTCGAGTATGTCGTCGGCAGCACTCTCGAAGGCGGTGCCTGCAGCAGGAGAGAAATTCTTAAACGAGTTGGGCCAGTTGGCGACGAGAGGTATGCTAGATGAAGGTGGAGTTGTGTTCTTGAGCATGATCTTGAAAGGATTGAGCAAGTCCTCAACATCCTCCTTTATGGTGTCCAGGAGGTTAAAGAGCGCCGCCGAGGTCCCAAGGATGAAGGTGGTGCTCTTTATAAGTATTGGGGATCATTCAGGGTGCCAAGACCTACTCACCCTGCGTTGTCGTACCCTACGGCGCACGCGGAGCTGTTCGCGGGAGCACCATCGTTCAGCCGCGTCCCAGCGTACTCGATCGGAACGTGCGCCATCAAGCTGTGGTCGAAAGACCCAAAAGCGAACGGGGTGAACTCGAACTGGGTGTTGCCGAGAGGGATCAAGTTGTCGGCGAGGTCGAGACTTTGGTCTGACGAGTTGACCCGGGAAGTGGATGTGACGATCGGCAATGGCATCGTGTAGGCCTGGAAGTTGGACGTGTACTTGATGCTGGACCAGAGAAGTCCACGGTCGTGGGCGACGTCGGAGAAGAAGTTGGCGCGGGTTGTACCGTTAAAGAAATGCATCGAGATGGCGCGGCCTGAAGGTTGAATGGTTGAAGGACGGCTTTGACTAACGCAGAAAGATCCTACCCCAGAGGTCAATGATCGAAGTCGGGAAGCCGGCGTCGGCCGTCGACTGCACGTCGGCCTTCAAGTGGTTCTCTGTGGAAACAGAGATCAGTGAAGCCAGGCTTGGGAGAACGTCCAAAGCTCACGGTAGACTCCATCATCATTCTTGAGGTCTTCAACGAGCGAATCGGCGGGGGAGATGATGTCTCTGTCCATCTTCCAGCCTGCGAGACGTACATGAGTGTGCGATGCACTCCTGAACCAAGCGGACAAGAGCTGACCGTCATAACCAGCACCGCCAAGGACAAGCGAGTAAAGATCGGGCATGTCATTCAAAGCAAGCGAGCCAACGAGCCAGCTTCCGCCACTGAGACCGGCAAGGAAGTCGGACACGTCGAGCAGGGGCGCGATGTGCGAAGCGTTCCGCGAGTCGAGGGCGGAGAGCGTCGCGGCACCGAAGAGAGCGGCGCTGCGAACAGGTTGGTCAATGTATCGAATGCGTATAGATTCCCTCATCCGTACCGGTAGCCACCACCGGAGACGGCAATCGAGACCCGAGGGTTATGCGCGACGAGCGTCGAGGTATCGTACCCTTTTCGTCCGCAAGTTCATCAGTGCCTCAAGTGTGCGAATGACGGACTGAAATCTTACCAGTGACTCCGGTGCTCGAATTCGACAGATCGGAAGAGCGTCGTGTAGGGAAAGAGTGTCCTAGGT
>ERZ1463038.890-NODE-890-length-10622-cov-12.704647_pt1 | contig 10622 bp, 21 predicted proteins | sample MGYA00564479_ERZ1463038 | MGnify/ENA primary metagenome ERZ1463038 (study PRJEB39244, sample SAMEA3635134) | Helicobacter pylori | study: EMG produced TPA metagenomics assembly of PRJEB11511 data set (Assembly of a 5300-year-old Helicobacter pylori... | reverse complement strand
AGGGCTGCGTGGACCGTCTCTCCGGTGGCTGCATGATGATGAAGGCGCTCGAGGGACTCGCCTGGGCGGAGACGTGCGTGACTTGCTCTGTTTGCATCGAAGAAGCTGACCAGAAATTCCTCAACACAGTGTCCTTCTCATCCTTGCCTGTGGAACGGTCGCTTGGATGTACGTAACCAAGGCTCCGGCGCCGCGCGAGAAGCACGCCGAGATGATCTAGAGGCTGGGAGCGCATCATGCTATTCTCTCCAACTAATAAATAGCTTCCATCATCTCCATATCTCTTGAGGAAAGCGTCGCTCTAAGAAGTGCGGGCAGAGTCTTTCCCAGTGCATTCGACTAGACGGCCATTGTGATCTCGATCTCGGGGTCCTGGGCTTCTTGGTCTCTGAGAGGAGGTAGAATGCTCGTGGCCTGGAGCAGAGGTGAAATGCTCTCGGGCCGGCGTTGCATATATACTGACGGCGTTGGGGTGGGGTGTTTCCGTCGTCCTCATCCGAATCCTCGTCGGTGTCGAAGATCCCCTCGAGACCTCCCTCGGCGTCCCTGCTGGCGTTAAGTAGATTCGTATTGAGGCGAAGATGTTTCAAGCCTGCAAGCCGGCAGAGAAGTCAGGATCTTCGCTGCAAGTGTCGCAAAGTCCCAGGAGCCAGCGCACCTGCGAGGGTCGGAAGTTGAAAAGCGGTCGAGAGGAGCGACGTCCAAATACAGTATGACCTCCTGCCGCGTTTATTTCGAGTGTCTGAATGCCCTCGCAATGCTCCAGGAGAGGCACCAGGGAATCCGGGAAGGAGAGTTCCTCGGGCGCGGGCGGCTCAGATTGGGGGTTCGGCAGTCTCTGCATCCGCGCCACACTGGAGCGAGCTTCGGCGTTCCACGTGAACGACTTGACTCTGAACCGCTGCCTCGCGGTGGAGGCGAGCCAGCGCTTGGCCTCTGCGTCGTCGGCGAACTCGAGCTGTTCGAACAGCGCCGTCTGTGCCTGCTCTTTCCAGTCGCGGCACACGAGGGCGGCGTGAAGCAGGGCTGGATCTCTCGCTGGGAGTAGGTAGAAAATGTGGCAGAGCGTCTCGGTGGGGAGAGTCGGGGCCATCCGAGCTGCAGGCGGAGGCCTTGAGCTCGCGAAATGGGAACCGGGGGGTGCACAGGTAGGACTGCTGCTGTGTGGTAGCTGGACGACTGCACTTGACGGTCGTTGCGCAGAGTTGGCGAGTCGTAATGGTGGGAGGAAGGCAACCGGCTCAGCGAGATTCGGCGAGCCGTTTGATCTCGAACCCCGCCGACACACACGACTCGACCTCGAGATGGCAGCACCAGCCAGCTCGCCAGCCCCAGTGCTTCCGACGCTTCCCTTGCCCCGGGAATTGACCGCCCTCCTTGCCGACCACGCCCAGCTCTCGCTCACGCTTTCACAACACGAAGACCTCCTCGCCCGCCTGGCCGCGCTCCGGGAAGCTCGGGCGCAGGGACACGACCAGATGAACGTGCCGGTGGACCTCGGCAGGGGCTACATGATCGAGGGCGTCGTGTGAGTCGCGGATGCGCCGTGCCTGCGGGCGAGCCCAGGAGCTGACTCGCGAGGCAGGCGGGACACGAGCAAGGTCTTTGTGCGAGGACTCGACGACCTGTTCATGGAGCTGGACGTCGACAAGGCGGAAGACTTCGTTCAGAAGAAGTGCGAGATCCTCAAGAAGTACGTGACTGTGTCGGGGCCGACGGCGGCAGGAAGCTGACGCTGTCTTTCAGGCGAGTAGGTGCTCTCGACGAGCCGATAGCGAGGCTCAAGAAGGACTACGCGCTGGTGCGTAGCGGTTCTTTCCGCTCTCGGCGCTTCACTGAGGGAGATGCTCCTTCGCAGGTCACGAAGACGCTCAGGACGGCGCTCGAGCTTCCGGACGAGGAGCCAAAATCTGTAACCTGACTTTGATATCATTTATGAGCTGTCCCTGCGTTATTCAAGTCCCCTTTAGTCTCCTACGGTCACGCCGCCTGTCGCCACTTCGTCGCGCAAACCTCAAAGCTGCGACGGTCTTCAAGCTCAATTGTAGGTGTTTGGTCCCCAAGATCTGGTCCACCCTGATCCAGCGTCAATCGTGCTCGATCAACTTCGCCACCTCGTGCCGCCTCCACAGCGCCTCATGGCGTCGGTCATGGAGCTCAACGGGGTTCCTACGCTCTAAGCGCCTGTGAGCAAACGATCGGGGAGCTGGATTACTCGATGTCAATCACTTTCGACTGGTTCAGTCGTCCGTACCGCCAGCCCGAGTGAACGGCACTGTCGACACTCCCCCTCATCCCGCTCGACGAGTTCCTGCTGTAACGGGCCCCCGTAAACGCTGGACATGACGCCTCGCCCTCGGATGGATCGTGTTCTTGGTCTGAAATCCTCTCGGATCGCAGCCGAATCGGCGGCACCGCAAACTCGGCAAGCAACAGCTCCGCCGCGGTTCCACCTGCTTCTCGGCACAGCTCGCGGCTCGCAGCCTCGGTCTTTTAGGCTCGTTTTCCAAACCGAGTCAACCCGACTCGGCCTTCTCTCTCTTCCTGCCTCTCTCCTTCCTCCGTCCATCTTTTCCATATCCCAGCGAAACGCTCCGGTCGCAGCGATGCTCGTGAGTCCCGCGCGACGGCGGCGAGAGACGTGGGCGGGGGCGCTGATGTCTGTACGCCCGCTTTCGCAGTCCACCACCCTCGGCCGCACCGTCGCGTACCCTCTACTCGTGCTTTCGTGGGCCTGTGCAGTCAGCTGCCTCGGGATCAGCGCCACACTCTGCGCGGTCCGTCTTGTTGCGGCCCTCTCGACACTCGGACTCTGACTTTTCCCGTCGACGCAGCACTTTGGGAACAACTTCCCAACGTACCACTTAAAGTCCCGCACGATCCTGCTCACGTTTGCATCTACGTGGGACACGATTTTCTGCTGTCAGTCCGAGGTCCTCCTCCCGTGCGAAGTCGCCGCTCCGCGCTGACTCTATGACTGATTCTTCCTGCAGTGGTGCTCATGATCGGTGTTGCGGTGGTGCCTGAGACGGTTGGTTTGGGATGGACGTTCCTCCTTCTCTTCCTCGGCTTCGTACGTCACAAGCATGCGCTTGCGGTAGTCGGCCCTTGGCTCCCAGCTGACCTCTCGGACTCGCAGCTTCAATTCGTTGTCGGAGCTTCTTCGGTCAGCAAGTCGATGCCGAGCTGCGAGGACCTGGACGGCAAGTGCTCGATGTTCAAGGCGCTCGAGGGCATGGCCTGGGTAGAGACGTGCGTCAGATCCCCGTTCGCAAGCCACTATATTGGGTGGAGGGCTGACTTAGGATGAACCTGATACTCAGCTGGATCGTCTTCTTCACCATCCTGCTGGTCGCACACCTTTACATGAAGGATCAGGCGGCGAGGGAGGCCGCGGAGGCGCAGCGCAAGAAGCAGGAGGCGTAAGGGACGACCCACCCGCTCGATTCAGCGCTACATACACTTAGACCCACGAGCACTCCCACATACGTTTATTAATGACAAGCGCCCGTTGCTCTCGCAAATTCATGCGTTGCCATCGATTGATATGACGGCGCGACGTCAAGTCTGGCTGCGACGAGTGCGAGCGGACGAGCCACCAACCAATCGGGTCCGGGGTGAACAGATATGAGCTACAGGGAGACTTTCAAGTTGGAAGTAGTAGTGGGGGGAGCCGCTAAGGCGTCTGCAGCTTTTGGTGAGGAAGGCACGGAAACAAGGGTGTGGAGGGACAGAGCCAGAAAGTGAAAAAGGTGGTGACCAGCGTGCTTGTTTTCGCCGGATGGGACGATGGGGATCGAAGATGGGTTCGAGTGCCAGGAGCCTATCGGGGCTGCTGCTGAGCCTGAGCCGCCATCGCGGCCTGCTGCTGGGCGATATCTGTGCGCATGGAGGAGATCGGCACCTATTAACCAGCCTGGGACGATCAAATACTCACACGCCGCGTATTGCGCGCCGTACTGAGCCTGCCATGCGGCCGCTGCCGCTGCTGCAGCGGGGTCGAGTTGGGGAGGGAACGCGGCGGCGGGGCCTTGCGGAGACGCGAATCCAGCGTACTGAGGCTGCTGCATGTACTGGAGCCAACGGGAGCGATGTCGGTTAGTCCTGACGGCCGCCGACTGGGGTCAAGCAGAGGGAACGCACGACCGGGTACTGTGGCTGGGGGCTCTGCGCCTGCGGGACGGGCGGCGTCGCGGGTGCCGTCTCGCCCGCAGGCAGCGCGGTCGCCTTGCCCCAGGAGCACTTGAGCTGGCGGCCGTGCACAGGCACGCCCTGGAGGTTGACGATCGCGCGCGCAGCGTTCTCGTGCGAGTCGAGCTTGACGAACGCGAAGCCGCGGTCGGCCTGCATGCGGATCTCGACGATGTAGCCGAAGCCCTGGAAGAGCGGGGCGAGGTCCGCCTGCGTCGTGTACGGCACGAGGTTCCCGACGTAGATGGTCGTGTTGTGCGCAGGCGACTGGGCGGCGACGACTTCGAGCTGTCGTGGCGGCAGAGGGTCAGTACAGCTTACTTGAGGAGGAAACGCGAGAACAGGACGCACGGAGGGTGGAGGTCCGCCGTAGAGCTTCGCCGGGGGTGCCATGATGGGTGCAGGTGCTGGCGGCTGAGGCGCGCCGCCCATCGGTCCCTGGCCCATGTGCGGCGGTCCACCGTGCATCCCACCGCCCATCGGAGGAGGTCCACCCATATGCGGTGGCGGCCCGCCCATGCCGCCCTGCGGTGCGCCTCCGCCGGGCCTGTTGCCAAACTGTCCTCCATCTGGCGGTGCGACGTTTCCAATGCCGGCAGTTTCCTAACATCAGGAGAGAAGAAATGAGATGAGAATGCTAAAACGTAGGAAGTAAGCTCCAACTGGGGGCGGACACACCTGGTTCTTCTGGTTCGCGTAGTTGACCCTGATCGCGCGGCTGCCGAGCCACTCGCCGTTCATGGTCGCGATCGCCTGCTCGGCATCCGTCTTGTCGCGGAAGGCGAGGAAGCCGTACCCGCGGCTCTTGCCCGAGTTCATGTCCCACATGACGCGCGCGTCGCTCAGGCTGCCGAACGCCATGAACGCCTTCTGGAGGACCTCGTCGTTGACCTCGGAAGACAGGTCGCCAACGAACAGGTGGCAGTGGTTCGTCAGGTCCTCCTTGGCCGACTGGTTCTGGTACGCCCAGTTGCACCGGATCTCCATGTCGAAGATCTTGCGCCCGTTAAGCGTCTGCAACGCCGTCTCGGCCGCGTGCAGCGTGTAGAACTCGACGAATCTGTGCAGGGAGAGCTCGTCAGCCCGGTCGTGTTCGCGGTCGCGCGCTCGCCGAGCTCGTCCGTCTCGGAGGGCGCTCGTCTGCGTGCGCGAGCTCGTTCGCCCGTGGAAGCTGCGCCATACCCGTAGTTGGCACCTCCGTGCTGCATCGTGCGGTCGGGGATGATTTTGACTCCCTGCACCGGGCCTGTCGTTCGCAGTTCGCAGCAGGGTGTGAGCAAGAGCTCGAGGCTCGGATAGCTGGCCCGCGAGCGGGGGGCGGGCGCGACTGACCTGCGACTGCGAAGATCTCCTGCAGCATGTACTCGGTCACGCGTGCACTCAGGTTGCCGATGTAAAGGTGAGCCCGCTTAGGCGCCTCGCCGGTGGGCCCAAACGAGCCCGGTCCGCCTGGGACTGCGCTGGGGAAGGCGTCCACTGCAGGCACGGTCTCGTGTCAGCTCCCCAAGCTCAGACTGGAGCGTGCAAAGGCCTACTAGTGCTGGAGCGGTGCGGAGAGGCGGGCGGAGGTAGGACGGCGACGGGCGAGAGGCTGTTGGTGCGAGTTGGGGGGTATCGAGCGGTGGCCGATGCCGGTGCTGCACAGACGACGAAGCAGAGAACAGAAACGAGCCACGGAGAGCTGCGAAAGGCCAAGTAGGTGCAGCCGAGAGAAGAGCACCGGGCCGCAGCTGAGCGCAAGCTCACCTGTCCATTTCCTAATTCGACCAAAACTCAGCATTACGAACGTCCTAAGCACCCGTCAGCCGCGCACCTCTCTGCATCACACCACCTCCACGCGCCTCGCCTCGTCGCCCAAGAGAGCTCAGGCTCACCGCCGTCCCCGTCTCCTCAAAATGGCGTCTGTGCACGGCAACGCGGGCCCACCGCCGGACCTCTCGGCACGCTTCAAGCTCAAGGTTCGCGTGCTCCCGCCGTCCCATCAATGCTTGCCTGCTGACCTCGTCATCCCACGCAGGCCAAGTACGCGGAGCTGCAACGGAAATACAACCGAGCGCTCGAGGTGCGGCCCATCTCCTTCCCCGCGCGCGCTGCCCACAGCTCACCCGCGCTTGCGATCCAGGTGCGGAAGGATCTCACGCTCGAGGCGGCCGAGAAGGAATCAAAAGTCGCGCGACTGCAGGACGAGGTCAAGTGCGCCCCGAAACCTGCCCTGCTCCGTCGCGCGCGCTGACCCCGCCGCCGCGTGCGAAGCCTCGTGCTGGACCAGATCTACGCGACAGACTACAAGCACCTCCTGCCTCTGAACGACAACCTCTTCTCGGACGACTCGGACGACAATGCCGACTCGGGCGACGAGGAGAGCGACGACGAGGACGACTTCGCGGCCGCGGCCCAGCAGCTCGAGCTCGAGGCGAGTGCGAACGGCAACGGGAGCACTTCCGTTGCCGTCGGCGTGGGCATCAATGGAAATGGGAACGGGAACGGACATGGGGCAGAGAATGGGAGAGTGCGCAAGGTGCGTTTCGCGTCCTCGGGGTGGGCCGTGTCATCAGAGGGCGCCCAAGCTGACCTATGGGTACGCAGGAGCGACCGGAAGACTCACCACCGGCAGTAGGAGGTCCACTCGCTGAGGAGCGTGCACCGAAACGCGCGAGGGTGGAAGGAGAGACGACGCCGCTGCCACCGACCGCCGTGCCGAACCACGAGACGGCCGCCGCGCTTCGGGTTATGCTATCCTGTGAGTCTCTTTGCAAAGACACGACTAGTTCTCGAACAGAGGGCTGACTTTGCGTTTCCCGTGCAGCTGCCGTGCACGCCCCGACGTCGACACCGTCAATGTCCGCACCCTTGAACGGCGCTCCAGGGCCTTAAAAAAGGCGGCATGTGCAAGTCCTTGTTGTATCCATCACATGTTCTGGATTTTGAGTTGTGTTCACATCGTGCCTTGCTGGTTGCAGAGCCGAAGTCACCGACTCGGCCAGGCGAAAGCCGCGCGTGAGTTTCAGTCCACGGCGCTCGAACTCCTGTCTGGAGCTCACTTAGTCGTTCACTTCTGGTTTACGTTGACTGAATCCCACATTCCGTTGAGGGCATTGTGAGGTCGACACGGATTCTGCTACTCGGCGGGTTGCATCCGTCACAGGTCCGCCGAGGCGCAACCCTCGGAGGGTCTGACTCCAAGCGACCACTCGACCACGGATGGAACACGACGCGGCAGCACTCGAGCAGTGCTACAGAGCGACCTCGTTCCAGCAGCTCCTGCCCTTCCTCAGCAAGTTCTACGCCGTCACGCCGCGCACCATATTCGAGTCCGACTGCGAGCTGTCGCCCCCACCTTCTCCCGCCGGTTCCCCTCCGCCGGACAGGGACGAGGTCCAGCCCACCACCCCAGGGCTTTCTTCGCCGCCGAGGAAGCGTCGCAAGGACCCCGGCGCCCGGCTCGAGCGTCAGGACGGCCGGACGAGCGGGCGACGCAAAGCTGCAACCTCGAACGGAGAAGAAACGGAACGAGAGAGCTATCAGAGAACTTGGACGCCAGAGGACGACGACCGGCTGCACTACCTCGTCTCGACAGAGTCACGTCGCGCACTCGACTGGGGCGAGGTCGCGCAACACTTCACTGGCAGGAGCGAGGACGACGTCAAGGAACGGTGGATGAGCTATGAGCAGGGTACGATCAACTGCTGTACCACTCATCCTCAATTAAAACACTAACGGCTCGTGCGGCAGAAGACGAGGGACCAGCTGCGCTTGCGAAGCAACCGTCCGCCCCCCCTCCATCGAAACACCAGCCTGCCCACGGCTATTACGCTCACTGGTCCTCAGTCGAAGAGGAAAAATTGCGCCGTCTTATGGTCGGGCACACGCACGCCACGATGGACTACGAGGCCGTCGCGCTCCAGCTCGACCAGCGGAGCGCCGGGGCTGTCGAGAAGCGCTGCTCGGCGTTGGCGACCCACGCCGCCGGATTCCGTGAGCTCGAATCCTTTGCCCATACTCACATCCGAGACTGAAATCTGGACTCAAAAGCGGATTGGCACACCTACCGAGCCCGCAAACAGCCGCTCAACCGGTCCCGATCCCGACCCAAGACGATCTGGACGAAGCGGGAGGACGACCTGCTCAAAGTTCTCGCGGCGGGAAAAGAAAAAATATCACCCACTCGCGCGGTAGCTCTCAAGAACCAGTTCCCAGGACGGTCCTCGACCGCCATCTCACGCCACTGGCGAGACCTGCAGCGGACGGCGGAAACTCGGAAGGGAAAGCACTTCTTTGTCTGCTCCATGGTACGCGCTGACGCAATCGTTGTCAGGTGTTCGCTTCGTCGTGCCCAAGGACTCTCCCTCGCCGAGCCCATAGTCCATCTTCCCACCGCTTTGCCTGCATCAAGAAATTTCCGTTGAATTCGATTTGTTCTGGCTCACCCAGAGAGACTTTCCGGGTGTGGGTGATGCCACCCGTTCTACCGCCGGCGTCCGTAAGAACTGCTTCAGCTTGCGAGGCGCGTCCAGGCCGGCTCGCAGGCTAGGCTGAACACAACCCCCCGCAAATGCCGCGAGCGGCAACCGAGAGGGTCCCGCTCGCGGGAATTAACAGGGGTAATGTTGTGCCTACTCGCAGGCTGCCAGCTCGAATTTCGTACCCATGTTGTATTTAGGCTTTTAAAGCTTCTGGGACTCTCGCTCTCCGGGCTCGACAACAACCCGCACCGGTCGCACCGGTGTGCGACCGGGGGACAGCTTCGTTGGAAAATACATCTGCACTGGACCCCTTGCTGTGGCAGAGGCAAGATGCACTTCTCAAGCATAACCGTAATATTTCGTCACGCGGTCAAAGCTTTCTGCGGAAGCTGGACTCCCACAACCGCGAACCCGGTCGAGCTCAGGCTGTTCGAGCGATCGAGTTCGCTTGGAGCCACGCCTTTCGAGTAGTGGTCCCCCGCGCGATCCTTCTGAAGCGTGAGCTCGTACGTGTTGGGTCCCTCTTCGCGGATGATCGTCTTTTCGATGTCGATGGTCACCGCCAAGTGGGGTGGCTGCCTGATCGTCGCCTTAGGGGAGTCGCTGCTCGTGCCGACATATCGTCCGAAGACTCCCTGTCGCTGCATGTCTTGATCGGAGTCCAGTGATCTCTTGAGCGCAATCACGATGGTCTGCAAATGAAGATGTCAATCGACGCGTGCAGACTGAGTCGCAATCATTTTGAGCATGCCAGAGTTCCAGCGGAGGCAAAAGCATATCTAGAGCCAAACAGAAGTAATAATTCAGGCCACGGTCTCAAAGTGCTTAGGCCAGACTTGCAGTGAAACCAAAGTCTCGACTTGAAGCGCAACCACGGACGAGGTGGCGACGTCCGTCTTGATTGCAAGCCACGCGCAGTCGGCCGCATATATGACTGACATATAAGCATTGTTAGACTCATTCAGGATTTCTGGAGTACTGAGGCGTACTGCCGATCAACGTGATGAGCGCTGAAGTCATGACCTGCAGCTCGGTTCAGCGCTTCAGGCATTTTCGAAGAAAGTAAAAACAAGGACGTACCGTACTCCACCATGATCTATTCCAGGAGTATCTGTGAGACCGTGCAATCCCCGAATCGTCACCCAGTGTGCTCAATCGGTGGCGCTCTCGACGCATCCACGCAAACTGTCGACCGGTGATCACGAGGAACAGCTACGTCAGGAGGATGTCAGTGCCATCCTGGCCATCCATCGTTCCAATCACTCCATATAAATAAACTGTGAAGAAGAGCCACCCCGCTTTGTTGGTGTCTCAGTGATCTGCGTTCGTTGAGCTGACGAACGACTCACCCCAGGCGACGCGGAAGAGCAGGACGAACCCCTCGAACGAGTCTAGCATATTTTGTGCTGTTTCAGCCGGGGTATTGAGCGCCTCGTCAACCTCCCGAGAGTTCATGGTGGTAAACTCGTCGGCCGCCCGTAATAACTGCGCTTGGAGCGAGTGCAGTAGGACCTGCGAATCGTGTAAGCTACTGTCGAGTACGAGATGCCGTGGTAAAGGGTCCCAACCACTGTGTGATCATACTTCACAGAAGGCAGTGCAGAGAGAATAGACATGACGACGGTGCACCCGACGGCGCCACCGATAAAATGGAGATTGATCACCCGCGAGGTGCGGAGCGAGCGAAAGCGCCTCCGACTATCCGCATTGGGTAATGCTTGAGCGATGAATACAGCCCACATCGCGCACCATGCGGCAAGGAATCCCGCAAGCCAGGGCATGAGTTTCCACAGCATGTCTGGAAGCGGCGAGGTAAGCATCCGCTTGGGGACGATCAGTGGACAGCACCTGCAGTTTGCCACCTCGTGGCCACGGGTGTGCATGATTGTTACGTAGCAGTATGGGATTGCGACTTGTGGCTGGGAGATCGGAAGAGCACACGTCTGAACTCCAGTCACCCGTTAGATC
>ERZ1463038.889-NODE-889-length-10646-cov-12.334529_pt1 | contig 10646 bp, 17 predicted proteins | sample MGYA00564479_ERZ1463038 | MGnify/ENA primary metagenome ERZ1463038 (study PRJEB39244, sample SAMEA3635134) | Helicobacter pylori | study: EMG produced TPA metagenomics assembly of PRJEB11511 data set (Assembly of a 5300-year-old Helicobacter pylori... | reverse complement strand
GACGCGCTCGAGTTTGTGCTGCTGAGGGAGAACCAGCCGTGTCTGGTCATGGACCAGTGAGTCGCCGGCCTCTCAGCTTTTTGGCTCGGATCGGTATGGCATGTGGCTCACGGAGCCTTGAGCCTACGCGAGGTTCCTGCCAGGGCGAGATGCTGTGCTGGGCCGTGGCCCGCCCGTCTGCCGAGCTGTGTGGGCAATTGGGGTGCTCGAGGGACGGCAGCTGATGCTCATCTCGTCTTGAACTTCAGATCTGGAGTCTACGACACCGGCATCGTGATTGGCTGCCTGCGAAAGCTCGAGGGCTGGACGTTGAGTTCGATCTTGGCCGAGGTGAGTCCTGCATCTGCGAGCCCGGCAACACGGTGTCTACTTACCCAGCAGCTGTAGCTGACCTTCGCGATACCGCCACAGTATGCCAGCCTCGCTGGATCCAGGAGCCGTGGGAGCAATGAGGTGAGCCGCTACGCGCTTGCCCAGTCGACCCGCGCTGACCCAGGCTCTCCGACTGACAGCAATACATCGAGGTCAGTCCAGAGATCAGTCCGCGACAATGCGCACTGATTGGCTTCTCCACTTGCAGCTGTTCGATACCGACCTCGTCGCCACGCCGACAAAGGACCGCCGCGTCGCATGGCTCGCGTGAACGCGTGAGCGCCGGCCCGGCCGGCGAACGTCTTCGGGACAGATGCCGCTCTTTGGTACTTCCTTGGGGTACCCACTGATGTAGGCTTTGACGCTCTCTTGCCGCGCGCTGGGTTGTTGCTGATCTTCTCGATTGGCTAGACCAGCGTGGGACAAGAGGCCAGCAGGCCATGTCCCGATGTATTCGCAAGCCTCTGAGGTATGCTCTTCATTGGTCTATCTCACGCTTCAGCTGATCACCGGTGCTGAAGGCACTCCATCGCTTGCGGCTCGACTTCAGAGGAAGTGTCGATGGGGACTCTGGCCTCTGGGGCCGATGGTTACTCGAGCATGCCCGCGAGTAAAGATCTATCCGAGCTTCATTCGCATGAAGTTGTCAAAAGTTTCGAAATGCGTCGGGTTGGCGAGCTCCTTGTGCTCTGGGCGTCGGCGACGTCCCGACACCACGATCGGCGGGCCGGGCACCCGGTGCTAAGCCGCGCAGGAGAGTCACGAGCTGACAGCTCGTCTGAACCTTCTTGGTTCACCACCAGCCGAGCCGGGCCGATCCTGTTTCCCCACTACCGCCTGCGGGACGGCGAACGCTTTGTGCTTCCTGACGTCCTCGCCATTGCGCTCCCTCCCGTCCCTTGATCGAAAGCAACTCTTCTTACAGCACTCGACATGCGAAGTCTTCTCGCTTTACTCTCGCTAAGCCTGTACGTGGCCGGCGCAGCAGTTGTAGCGTCCCGTGACTCAGTTCCAGTCCCCGTTGTGATACAAAACGCTGATGATGTAGCACAGTATCTCCTCCGATGTACAGAACGTTCCCGGTGGGTGCAGTCAAGCCCTCGGGCTGGGCCCTCGACCAGGCCAAGATCCAGGCCGACGGGCTGGCGGGGTCGCTCGCGGAGTGGTATGAATTGTCACTCCGTGCCCTGAACTTCTGGTTGACCCAGCTAACCACTGTAACATTATCAAAGTGTTGCCAGTTCTACTTGGACTGGCGGTACGGTCGAGTACAGCGCCATGGACGAGGCGGCGCCGTACTGGTTGTGAGTGCGCCGTGCCTTTGGTGAACGTGACTGACGACCTGGTACCTAGCAACGGCATGGTGGCCCTCGCATTAATGCTCGAAGACGCAAAGCTCAAATCTCAAGTCAAAGCTTTCCTCGACTACCTGTTGGACCACAAATAAAAAAAAAAAAAAAAGGACCGGACATACCCCGGCTGATCTGGCCTCGCTACCTGGCGATGATGGGACTTATGGTGCGAGTGGGCTAAGCCTTATCACGAGAGATACTTCTGACGCCTTTTTCCAGCAATATGCCGAGGCCGAGCCCAGCGAGACGACGCGCATCGTCGCGGCGATGCATCGCTTCGCAAGCCTCGCAAACGGCTTGTTTCGCAACGGCACGTACGCGGATCCAGACTCTTCTCAAGAGGCTGGATATCAAGTATTTGAAGTCTCAAATAATCCTTAAACAACCGCTGACATCGGCTATGACGGTCAGCACGTCCGCTGGGAAGAGCTTTTGCTATCTCTACAGTGGCTCTATGATCACTATCCGGAGGGTACGTAGATGCGTGAGCAACTCTAGTTTATCTGTCTGAACCTCCTTCTGGGCCCAGGAAAGGAGGCCGAGCTGCTCGAGACCATGGCCATCGCTCGCGACACTGGCGAAAGCTGGAAGGACTTCTACACCGATGGTGTCTTTCCTACAGACATCCCTGCCGTCGATGATCTTTTGACGTGCGATATTTCCGTGGAACTCGTCAAGTTTTGGGCTGAATTGCTCCCAGGCAGGCGTCAATAACGCAGAAGCGATCAAGGCGGAGGCGCTCGCCTACCGTTTCACCCAGAACATTAGCGACTCAGAGAGCACAACCAAGCGCGTCAACCTCCTCAATCAGTACCACGGACGTCCGTCCGGTGTGTTTACTGCCGATGAGCACCTCGCCGGCCTGCACCCCTCTCAAGGGTGAGTGACTACTCGGAGCGCGGCGAGTTTTCCGGGAGCCGTCTGACCAGCATCTGTGGCAGATCGGAAACATGCACCGTTGTCGAGACAATGTTTTCTCTTACCGTTAGTTGGCAAATCTTCGGAAACTCGTCTTGGCTTGATCAGGTTGAGCAACTTGGTGGGCGGCATCCCTCACCATCTCGAGTAGACTCACTGACGTTGGCGTCCGCCAGCATACAACGCACTCCCAGCGGCATTGTTGCCTGACATGAGCGGTGAGTATATCACTCAACGTACCCTTGCAACGGGAAGCTGACAGCTCACAAACATAGCGCGCCAATACCTTCAACAGGGCGGGTCTCAAGCAGAATTTAACTTTGCCATCGGCGGCGCAACTGACTGGCGCATCCCTGGACACAGTGAATCAAATCTGGTCGAAGGATCGAACAGGAACAGATTTCCTGTGGTACGGGCATTGGGATAGCTCTTACTCGTAAGTTGGCCACGGGCACTCCCCCCACCGCACCTGCCTACTGAACGCTCCTCGTTGAATAGAAACGTCTTTGGCATGGAGTCCAAGTGAGCAGCAGGTGCGAGTAACACGCGAAGATTATGCTGACATAGTTGACAGCTATCCGTGCTGCACTGTCAACTTTCCCCAGGTACGCCATCCTCGGTCTTCACCAATTTCTCCCGCTGCTGATTCCCGCCGAAACTAGGGCTTTCCAAAATTTTGGACAAACTCTTTTGTAGAGGAGACAGCTACCGGATCCCTCGTACACGCCCTTCTGGGTCCAGCGACGTTCAAGGGGAAACTGTCGCAACCGGTTCGTCTTTCAGTGTACTCTGCTGACGAGCCTTATGTATTAACGCTCACGGCAGTCAGCGTCGAGACAGACTATCCGTTTGGATCAACTCTTCAGTATTCCATCACAGCTGCTCGGCCCCTGACATTCAAGATTCGCGTGCCCGGCTGGGCTCTCGCGTCGAGCACCGCAACGATCAACGGCAGGACTCTGCGCCTGGCTGCCGATCCAACCACTTCACTTCACTCGTTTTCGGTCAAGTCAGGATCTAGCTCGATCACCATCAAGTTTGGGATGGCGATACGTGTGGAGAAGCGGTCTTTTGACGCCGTTGCGATTCACCGAGGAGCACTATTCTACGCGCTTCCTCTCACCTACAAGGAGACGGTCACGGAGGCAGCCATCAAGTAAAAGAACCTCTCTTGTGATCTATGTTTCAAATGGTTGAGCCTCCTTCTCTCAGATCCGAGGGCCCTCTCGACTACCTCGCAACTCGGTCCATCAGCGCCGAGGAACTGTCCCCTGTCAGTTGAGGTGCTCCTCATTTGAAGTCGTTGCTGAAACGACTGAACTTAGACGGACTCTCACGCTCACGATCATTACCTCACTTATACCACGCCCTGGAACCTGGCTATCGATCCTTCGTCCCTCCGCGTGAACGATCGCAGCCAAGCTTTGCTGCCTGAGTCCATATGGTCCGACGGTCATCAGCAAGTCTCTATTAGTATATCTTGACGGAATTTTTGAGGCCATCGAGTGCTGACGGCAAGGCTGCAGGCGCCACGGCTTGTGAAATTGCCTGGCCACTCGTCTCGCAGGACCCCGACTGGCCGCCGCAGAGTCCGAACAGCTGCACCGGTGCCCGTCGAAACGTGACTTTAGTCCCTTTCGGTGGCACGAGGTGAGATCTGATTCAGGTCTGGCGCTTTCTACCGTGAGCTAACCGACTCGCCAGGCTCCGAATTGGCGAGCTGCCGACGATGGCCTAAGATCCTCTCAGCTTCTTTCTCCATCTACTTGGTCGGCCTCAGTTTGGAAGGGCTACAAAGCTACGAGTGCCAGAGGCAAACGTTCAAGACGGGTCAAGTGATACTGCGAACCTTCAACACCGTCCACCTCGCCTTCGGCTGGCATTGATCAGAAATGAGTGCTCCAGTGACCAGGTAGGAATGTGTTAGTACCCTTTAACCGACTCCATTCTTCGTTTGGAAATTTCACTTGCGCCCGCGGACGCACCTGTTCTGCTTCGAGGAGTTCACCACGGAGACTGGGGGCCGGGCGTACGGGTGCCGATCAACGCGGCTCAGCTTTATCGAACGGCTCAGCTCCATTCACAACAAAATTAGTGGTCACTCGTTTAACACCTCACGCGATCCCATAAGCGCCAAAGCACCTCCTCGCACGCCCGTCAACCTCCCACTCCCACACGGCGCCCTCGGTCCCAACGAACAGGCGCTCCCCCCACTCATCCCAATCGAGCCCCAGTAGATCTTCCGGTGTAGAATCGACGGGGAAGAAGAGACTCGTGGCCTGATAGCCCGCGGACGAGAACGCGAGGGGCGCGTAGCCCGACAAGCTCGGATGGCTCGTCGGTGGGCGCAGGAGCGGCGGTGGCAACCTCGGAACGGCATCCTCAGGCGGACAGTCGTCTTCCTCAGATTCGAAGACCTCGTCGTCCGGATCGCGGAGCTGCCGTGGCGGGGGAGAGGAGTGGTACATGCCCCAGCGCCTTCGCTCGATCGCGGCGCGCCCGCCGGCGTCGCCTTCGAGGATGCGCACGATGAATTCTTCTTGGCTTTCGTCTGGGTACGTGCGGGTAGAAGAAGGGGTCGCGCGTGGGGTCGGGGCGGTCGCCGTCGCGGGGATGGTGATGAGCTGCGTGAGGTCGAAAGTGCGGGCGTCGACGACGTGCACTTTCGAGCGATGCTGGGGAGACCTGTAGTCAGCTTTTTGTTGCGCGCGGGCTATGGGCGGTGACGGAGCGGAGCATGGGGGGACTCGGGGAGGCGAAAGGTCGCGGATGGTGGGGAGGCAAGGAGCGTGTGACGTACCTCCGTGAAAGCTAGAAGCTCGCTACTGATCCGACCAGGACTGAACTTGACTTTTCGTGCGGCGCCGGCCGGACCGGTCTGGGACGTTTTAAGCGTCGCGAGCTTGCGGGGTGGAGCGGTTGCGGACGAGGATGATGACGACGGGGGGAGGTTGCGGATGTCGAAGACGTGTACGAAGCCGTCTGATACCCTCACTTCCGTCAGCGAGTCGATTCGGCCGCGAATTAGGTCAACGAAAGCTCACCTTGCGACGCGACGGCGAACTTGTCAGAGGCACCTGCCCAGTCGGACGAGAACGCGGCGTCGGCTGACCCGACGAACGTGTGTGTGCGCTCGTAGCTGCCGTCGTTCTTGACGTCAAACAAGAAGATCTCGTTCGTGTCGCCCACGGCGATGAGGCGCCGCCCGTCGGGGCTCACGGAAGCTGCAGCGGCCCCACATCAGCTCGCAGCCCGGCCTTCCCACTCAGAAGAACGCTCACAGTGGTTGACAGCAGTATCCAGCTGGATCTCAACGAGTGGGACCTTCACTAGCGAGCACTCGCCACCGAGGTCGTGCACGCCCGTCTCCTCGACGTCGTCGTCGGCCGGCTCGTCCTCGCCGGCCCGCTCGCGCGCTTTGAGCCTCCGCCGCTTCGAGCGCGCGTAATCTGGTATCCTCCCAGCAACATCGTACACCTTGACCGTCTCGTCGTTGTTCGACACGAGCAGGCGCGGGGTCGTGGCGGAGAGTGGAGAAGGGGAGATGCAGATGCTGTTGTTGATGGACGCGCCCGGACAGATCGTTTGGTGGCACCTGCGGAGTCACTCGTCAGCGCCAAAGGATCTTGATTTAGTCCCCTCGAGCATGGTCGACGAACCAGGACGAAGCAGGGTCAGCAGCCTTGAGCGACAGCTCGGCGCTCTGCCCGCCTGCCGCAATGAGCCCGCACCCATAGACGAGCGTCGAAGGAGCATAGCCCAGTCTGGTGTACTCGGGCGGCTTCTCCGAGGGCGCGATCGAGTCAGGTCAGCTGGGGGGAGGAGGCGACGGACGGCGGAATGACGCACGAGGCCAAAGAGGTCGTGGCGCGCGATCGCCTCGTAGCAGATCACCGAGACGGACGCAGACTCGGGTGCCACGATGAGGAGGTCGCGCAGTTGAGCTGCCGGGCGAAGGCTGTTAGCTCGGGCGGGCGAAGCGGGGAGGTCGGTGCTCACGGTGAGCTGGAGTAGTGGTGACGCGGTGCTGGTGAGGTCCAGGCAGCAACAGCGTAGAGGTGCTGGTGAAGATGGGATCAGCTGGACGCCGTCGGATGCTCGAGCTCGGCACGCACAGCATCATGGCGCGCCTCGGCCCGCGCGCTTGCCTCGCTGGAGGCTTGTTCGCTCCTCTTGTGGTCCAGGGATTCGCAAGGCGGCAATGCTCAGTCCAGTGTAAAGTTGTGCGGGCTGCCGGGCTGCGCTGGACAGGCGGCCTCCCAAGGTCCAGCGGAGCCGCCACACGGAGCTTGCCTAAACGGGCTGCCATCTACAGGGGTCGCAAGAGCCGTCAATTCTTTCGCGAGTAGTGTTTTGATTGAGGTGCTGGTGCGAGGGCCCAGCAAACACCTGGGAAGCTAAAATCTAATGTTTCAATCCTTGCCGACGATCTGAATACCCTGCGGTACAGCTGGCACGGAAGGGTCTCAACTCGGACGAGGACGAGGTGGAAGCTCGGACTTTGATAAAAGGCGCATGCCGGACGGAAGGTGCCACTTTCTCGATGTTATGGCATCCACCCCTGAAAGGAAAACCCTTGTGCGGCGCCGCTCATCCTCCGCCTTTGAGTGGCCTGATGATCATCAGTTGCACGGAGGGTCAGTCAGTTACGCGCAAGCATTCAAGAAAGACTCTTGGCACCTCCATTACTCCGCAGCTGATCCAGAGTCTGCCGCTCGGACATGTCGTCCAGGCGTCGGCACTCCAGCGACGTCGTCGGGTCCGCATTGACCATGGCTCGCAAGCTGGAAGACCAATCTGAATGCAGTGGATAAGGTTATGGTATGCATATAGTCTTGCAGGTGGTCCCACCGAGGTACGGCCGGTATTCTCGCAAGTGCGCCTGGTCGGATTGAGCCAAGAGTCGGGCGAGCCTGACGTTGACAAAGTCCTCGCTGTTGAACGGTGCGGCCTCTCTAGTGTATAGTTGGCCGTGGATGATGATCGCTACCTGAGCCATCCCTGAGCTTCTCTGCCTTAGAGACTGATGGTCCAGCATTTTCTTCCCCTTGTCGTTGAGGAAAGGGAGCAACTCCAAAGCTCGCGACTTCAACACGACCTCGGCGCTGGCGAGAGTGAATCTCCTGAACGGAACATCTTCGGCTGGATTATGTTGAAACTCGAGCCAGATGGTGTGGGTGTGGTTGATCGCGTCCGGGAGGAAAAGCCGCAAGGCGGGTTGGGCGTAGATGAGCGCGGCGGGGTGCACTCGAGCCTGCCACTCCGCCAGCTCTCGGAAGGCGAAAGCATGGGAGGGAAAGTCTTCGTTCATCTCAATCATTTGTGTCGTGTAGTCGGGGCGGTCCGGACAGGAAGATAGTTGGCGACGGGCACGAGCAGGTGCAAGCACAACAATCGGTGAGCGACAACTACTATTGAGCATCCCTGACTGAGTGGACATCACATCCATTGTTCTCCTCCAATCCTTGTGCTCCTCGATCTGGCACCCGTGGGTTTGCTGTTGCGGCAGACGGCATCAGCTCTCTCGCGAGCTGTACTTCGGTGCGCATCCCTCCTGATCCGCCTTCGAAATCATTCGAGCTCTAACGAAGTGTCCAGCACAATGGACGCAGATGGAGTTGAACTGCAAGCACCAGACTTCAAAAGGCTTTTGGGCTTCCCATGAATCCTTTGCAATCGCTTTGCTGTCCCGGGCTTGGCCCGGTCACGGTGGTGGCGATGACGAAGTTGGTATCAACAATGCAGGTGGAGAGCACGTTACTGATACGCAGGAAGTATGCTACATGCAACCGAGGCCCAGGAAGAACTAGCATTTTCGTGCGCCGCGATGAGTCAGCCGCTGATCCGCTTTGGCTCGAGTGGCGGCTGGAAGTATCGGCGTACCTCAATACTCAGTGACAGTGAGAACCGCTACCCTCCCATCTTGATCTATATCGTGGTTCACACCTGCGCCGTGTACCAGCCGGACGGATCAGCTCGTGCTCGCCCTTCAAGTTGCGCAATCCGGCGCATCGCACTCAAGCGTGAACAGGAAAGGATCGCACCTTCGTTACCAGGATGAAGGAGCCCCTCGACGTAAGTTACCTGGGAGGTCCATGTCCGCCCTCGATATCGCGTCCCTCCTGGTCGCGTTGCCTTCTCGACGAGGATGTCGCGGCCAAGGTTGTAGCCGTCGTCGGTGATCTTGTGATTCCCCCTCAAGTCCTGTCATGGTGATGCTCCGTCAGCTCCGCTCCTCCATCGGGCCGAGGAATGCACTCACGACCTCCTTGCTGGCCGCCAAGAACCAGGCGCCACTGGCAGCGTCCGTCCCGTTCTGCTTCCACGCGCGGAAGTGGTTCCCGCCGATAACGCTCTCGAGGCAGCTCCCGATCCACGGGTAGTGCCAGCTTTCACGCATCTCGAACAGCTCCGCGCCCCAGCCGTTCCCGTCGCCCAGGTTGGCGAACTGCGGGTCGCCAAGGTGTAGGTTCGCGCACTCGTTCCTGCGAACCAGGGTCAGCTCGAGCCACGAGCCGCGATCAACGGGGCAGACCATAGACCGAGCGAGCGGGAAAAGGCGATGAAGCCGTTCTCGCCGAGCACGTCGGGGCTGCTCCGGTTCGAGATGATGAGGTTCAGCGGCTCGCCGCGATCGGGGGTCGCTCGCTGTGACGGACACTGGTCAGCTGGGAATCCAGGCGTGAGGTTCAGCCAGGGAGAACTCACGTTGAGCAGAGAGCCAGTGGGGCGCGGGTCGAACCACCCGTCCTCGTACCAGTCGGCGGTCGGCGCCACCAGCGCCAGCTGGGCGAGTGGGGTCGTGTGGGCGGTCGAGCAGAGAAAAGCGAGGCCCACAAGGAGCAGTTGCATGCCTGGTGGTCCTCCGCCACCTGCCAAACAAACACCCGCTCGCCTTATCGCCTGCCTGGACGCAACGGACCTAGAGTGTCGGCATCGACTGCGCCTCGCTCCCTCTCCCCCAGCACTCGCCAAAAGCAACGCACGGCTGTCACGGCATTTTGGTTCGATATCTGCACTGATACAAGACTGATCTCGCCGGCCGCCAAACGCAATCTACCTGGCCATGACCGTCGAACCGAGCGGGTAGCTGCTGTGCATCCGAGTCCGACTCTCTGCAAGCCAAAGCTGGACTCAAAATATCTCCACGGGTAGGTGCAACTGGAAGCTGTAATGACTTACAAAGACTGCGATATCTGAACATCTGGCATTTCCGCTCGACCTTTTGAGTGGACAGAATGGGTCCGCTTCGTCAGTACAGTCGCGCATCGAGCGACGTTTGCTACCTGGCCCCGGACTAGGCATGTCACGGGCATCGCTGCGGTCGACGCTTCCTCTTATTACCATGTGTGCACGTGCAAACACTTGAAAGTGGATCTAGCACGCTGCACCTGCCTGCTGGCGCGCCACGTACGCTCCCAGTCCGACTTTGACCAACGACGTCCGTCGCACGGTCGTGGGCCTTCAATCCAATCTGTTCCAGGAGGAATGGAAGATGGGCTCTCGGACGCAAGCTGATTGGGTCCCGTCCCGTCGCCGGCGCAGGCAGTGGTGCTGCAAGTGCCAAGCAAAGATGTTCGACTCCGTGTGGGGTAAAGTGTCCAATCGGCGTCTGATGCCGGGCGCAGAACCCGGTGTTTACATGTGCTCGCGCTTGCCGACGCGGACTGTTAAGCGCTTCCGTGCGAACACCGGCGGGTCCCAGCGCCGGACTTCCAAGGCTTCCGCCGCAGACCGCTCTCTCGACGTCTCTCATACACCAGAAAACTCTGTGTGTACCACCAACCGTTCGCGATTGTTTTTCTTTCTTTCTCGCCCACACTCGCAGGGAGGGACGGGCGGGAGCGGCCGGCGGCTTCCGACGCCGCAGCTCCAGACTCGAGATCTGCGCCGCCCTGGCCTGGGTCGCGGACTCTTGAGACTGGCGCCCCTCCTGCCTTCGCACGTGAGGGCCGCAAGCCAATCACGTCCGAGCTGCTGTGTACACGTTCAAGACGGCGCAGG
>ERZ1463038.888-NODE-888-length-10646-cov-12.997828_pt1 | contig 10646 bp, 12 predicted proteins | sample MGYA00564479_ERZ1463038 | MGnify/ENA primary metagenome ERZ1463038 (study PRJEB39244, sample SAMEA3635134) | Helicobacter pylori | study: EMG produced TPA metagenomics assembly of PRJEB11511 data set (Assembly of a 5300-year-old Helicobacter pylori... | reverse complement strand
TCCCTACACGACTCTCTTCCGATCTGCTCTCACTCCCGTGCGCACGCTTCAGCGCGTGACCACCAGCTGAGCGCCCGTGCGGAGCCTCCTCGCAGATTTCGGGCTGTTCCCCGATAGCATGTGATGCTCTCGAGAGCCTTGCGGAACTATTTGACGACATGGACGAGGACGATCCCGACTTCAGCCCTCCTGGAGAGCTGCTGCAGCAAGCTCTTCGGGAGCTCGCCGGAGAAGAGACGCAGAGCGGCCGCCTGGAGCGGGAAGGACAGAATGACCTGACTGTGGTTGGTGAGCTGCTATGTAGACGTACCGGTTCGATGCTCATGGGATGGCGAGGCAGGCCCTATCCCCGAAGACCTCGGTGACGGCGTCAACGAGCCCTTTCAGTTCGGTGGTGCGAACCAGCCAGGCCGTACCGTGGCACAAATACTCACTGCCGAGCGGCAGACCTCGAGACCATACTCGCTCTCGACTCCACGCAAATCCGCCAGGTGCCAAGGTGCTTCGCGGGCGAGTGGTTCGACTTTGGGTCCGTCTCGTGCCACTCAAACGACAAGGCCGCAATTCTCTTCTCCTACGGATCCGTGATTATGCTGCAGACGAGCTCGATCAAGCTCATGGAGTGCGCGACGAGGGGTCGCCTCACGCCGGAACGCGTGTGGCGTTTCGCAATGCGCCACGCCAACGCCAACGCCTACGTCCTCGATGGCCTCGACTACGGAGAAGTTGCAGAAGGGATCGATCAGTTCCTACTCGCCGCTCCGGGACTCGGCCGCCAGGCTTTGGTGACTCTCGAGAAGCGGCCGGGTGGCGTCGAGGCGATCAAGGAGGCAATCGTGCACGAGGGCAAGTGGTGGATCTGGATGAGGCCTGATCTGTAGGTCACATAAACACTCGTTGGCCTTAATGATTAGCTAACGTACCTCTGCCGCTCCGGACCAGATTCCCCTTGGATTCTGCGCTCAACAACAGCACACCACCCTCGCTCACGAACAACGCCGGCGGTCCAGCCGCATCTTCATCGCCAACCTCCCTCACCAGTCTCCCCACCGACATTCTCCTGTCACTGTCATCTTTCCTGACTCTCCAATCCCTTCTCGCGCTCTGCGCCACCTCGCGCCATGTACGCTCGCGGATCCTTGTCCGCGAAGGGCGCGACGTCGCGCGCGCCTGGCTTGGCGGCGAGGGTGAATATTGGCTCCCCTCCAACGATGATCGCGTTCCAGAAGCAGGATGGTGGAGTTACGTCAAACGTTGTGCACAGAGCGGCTCGATGCGGAACCGCAAGCGGATTTGGGCCGTCGTCGGTCGTCTCGAGGAGATGGTTCTCCAGGCGGAGGAGCAGGAGAGCAGGATCTAGTTGCGGCAGATCTGAAACTTGCAACTCACCGCAAAGACACCCTCAAGCGCATTTCCCATCAGATCCAAGGGAGCGGTGACAATTAGCTTTACACAACACGATCATGTCCTACAGATGTTCTCAAATGTCGAGGATGTTCGTCGCCTTCGTCGGCGGGGCCGAGTACTGGGGCTCGTGCAGTCCCACGACCTCGATGCCCGTCCCCGACGCATTGAGTCGGACGCGGGCGACGTCGCCATCCCTGCGTCGGTGGGCGTCAGCGAGCTGGACCGTTGTGGCAGCGTGAGTTGGTTTACCGGATGGTACCCCGAAGAAGGTGCGAGGCAAGAGGCTGCCGAATCTGTGTGTGAGAAGCGAATCAGCCTCCAGCACTCGGACCATGAGGGGCGCCGCGACTGACCTGCTTGTTCACGATCCGGTTGACCTCGCGAGCTCCCCACAGTGGCGAGAAGCTCTCCTTCGCAATCCAGTCCCGCGCTCCCGACTCCACCAGCAAGTCGACCCGTCGATCCGACTGCGCGTGGAGGACCGCCTGGAGCTCGCGGATGCGGAGGTCGACGATCTCGGCGATTTGCGCGGGTGCGAGCGAGTTGAAGACGATTTGCTCGTCGAGGCGGTTCAGCTGTAGATGTGAGGTGGGTAAAAAGCTGTAGGGAGGGTAGCGAGGGGAATGGACGGACCAGCTCGGGTGGGTATGTAGCCTGCACGCGCGCGAGCACCTCTTCCTTCGCCGCGTCGGTTACCGTGCCGTCTTCGAGCGTCGATCCGGGGCGCATGAGGATGTCGGAGCCGAGGTTGGAGGTGAGGATCAAGGTCGTGTTCTGGAAATTGATGTGGCGGCCTTGCGAGTCCGTGAGCTGACCCTCGTCAAGCACTGCGAAGCGCGGGGTCAGCGTGCGGAGCGTGGCCAGGGAGGCCAGGCGCACCTTGCAGGAACAGGTTCGCGACGTCGGGCTTCGCGGCCTTCTCGAACTCGTCGAGGAGAACCACTGAGTACGGCTTGCGGCGCACGGCCTCGGTGAGCTGTTTCAATTGGGAGTCAGCGATCGCGAAGCGCCGAAATTGAAACCCAAACTTGCCTGTCCCGCTTCCTCGTATCCCACTGCAGAAATCGTAAGTCAGCAATCGGTCACTCACCTTCATTCGAGCTCGAGGAAGTACCGTAGCCGGGCGGTGCTCCGACAAGGCGAGCGACGCTGTGCTTCTCCGAGTACTCGCTGTCCAGTCGAGTCAGCCCCAGTCGAAGATGAGGATAAAAAGAAGACGCACCTCATGTTGATGTTGATCAAGTTCTTCTCTGTGCCCGTCAGCTCGGCGGCGAGAGCCTTGGCCAGCTCCGTCTTCCCGACGCCGGTGGGCCCCAAGAACAAGAAGGACGCGATGGGACGCTTCGAATTGTGAAGCCCTGCTCGAGAAAGACGGACCGCTTCTGATACGGAGGCGAGGGCTGGCTCTTGACCTACAGGTAGCGATGTCAGAGGCGGGATGCTCACAGGCTCAGGGGAAAGGCGTACCGACGACACGCTGGCGTAGAATGGACTCGAGGTCAAGGATCCGGGACAGGTCGCCCTTGAGCAGGGAGGAGATTGGGATACCAGTAGCCTACGGTGAAGATTGTGAGCCGAGTCCAAACATCAAGGTCAAGGGCGAAGAGAGAGCGGCGCACCTTGGCGACGACCCTCGCGATGTCGTCCGAGCCGACGCGGTCGCCGAGCTGCGCACTTTCGTCGCCCTCCACATCCTCCGGAATTCGGTTGATAAGTTCGGGGATGATGCTGTAGCGCAGCTCTCCGGCGCGCTGGTAGTCGCCGGACCTGTGGAGACCGACTCGGTCAGCGTGACGAACCACCTGTGCGACAGCGACGACGCACCTCTGAGTTTCCAGGAGTTCAAACTTGCGCTTCTCGAGTTCCTCCCTAAGGTTGGCGACCTCCTCCGTGCGACGGCGGTCCTCGCGCCAGGCCTCCTCCATTCCCTTCGCCTGCGACTTGAGCTCCTTGACCTCTTCCTCGAGAACCTTCCGGCGCTCCTTCGAAACTTCATCGTGGTCCTTGCCGAGCGACGACAGCTCGATCTGTAACGTCGTGAGCGTCCGCTCAATGATCTCGAGCTCCTCGGGGCGCGATTCGCGCGCGAGCCGGAGCGCGGACGAGGCCTCGTCGATGAGGTCGATCGCCTTGTCCTGAGAGGTGATGCAGCATTCAGTGACATCAGATGCGTATGCACCAACGGCCACTTTCTTACCGGCAGGTGGCGGTCAGTGATGTAGCGAGCGGAAAGGACGGCCGCCGAGACCACAGCCGCATCGCTGTCGGGTGCTTTGATTAGTTCTGAATGTGTTGAAAGCTATCAAAGGGTGCGTACCTGATGGTGATCGAGTGGTGGAGCTCGTACTTTGACTTGAGCCCGCGGAGCATCGTGATCGTCTGCTCGACGGTCGGCTCGTCGACCATGACCGGCTGGAACCTGCGAGACTCTGGGTCAGTATCTATGTTCAACTTCGAGCTGATCAGCTCTGCGGCTCACCTCCTCGTCAACGCGGCGTCCTTCTCGATCGTGCGCCGGTATTCGTCCAAAGTCGTTGCCCCAGCGAGCTGCAAGCCCCGGGCCAACGCGGGCTTGATCCTGCGGTCGCGAAAAAGTCAAGATCGGGGAAACTGATCGATTCTGGGCGATGGCTCACATGTTGCCGGCGTCCAGAGACCCTTCGGCCTTGCCCAGGTTCAAGAGCTGGTGGATCTCGTCGATGAAGACGATCACGTCCTTGTTCTCCTCAATGTCCATGATGAGGTTCTTCATCTTCTCCTCGAACGAGCCCCGCATTGCGGTGCCGGCCATCAAGCTCGCGAGGTCGATGGAGACGACTCGCCGGCCCTTCAAGCTCTCCGGCACCTCGCCGGCCACGAGTCGCTGAGCGAGACCCTCGAGGATGGCAGTCTTTCCTACTCCAGCAGGGCCGACGAGGAGCGGGTTGTTCTGTCACGAACGCGCGTCAGCTTCGCGGGCGGCGACATGTCGGGAGACCGAGCTTGCCGCACCTTCGTGCGCCGGGACAGGATCTGGATCGCTCGCTTGATCTCGTCGTCGCGACCTGCGACAGACAGTCTGAGTGCGATTCTTTTTTTTTTTGGTGGGAAATGCAGACGTACCAATGACCGGATCGAGCTTGCCCTCCTTCGCAAGCGCTGTCAGGTCGATGCCGTGCTCCTCGAGGGCTGCCCAGTGCACCCGTTAGCTGACCGTAACCTCAGACCTTGACCCATCCAAGCGCACCTTTTCCTGGCTCCCTCTGCTGCTGGCCGAAGATGTTGCCGATCGGGCTCCCGCCGCCGCCGCCGCCTCGCCCCGGCGGTGCATTGAATCGGCGAGAGCTCGAAAGTGCTCGGGTTGCAACGATCGGGATAGGTTGAAGGCGCGCAAGGGGTCCAAGGGTGAGCCGAGTTGGGAGGTGGACTCGGGCGCGAGCCGGGGCGGCACGGATGAGGGCAGAGCGAGCGAGCATTGGGTAGGTCGGGCGATGGGCCGGTAGGTGTACAGTCAAGCTATGTATGGCCTTGCCGAACCTCGAGCTGAGGTGGGGAACAGCGAGCGGTTGCGATGGAACAGACTCGAACCTGCTCGACGCGCGCAGACTTCGGCAGGGCTCGGTCCGCGCTCGCTCGGCTTTGGTGGTCACGAGGCGGGCGGTTTCGGCTTGGAAGAATAGCTGCTTGGCCTAGTGCCGCTGCTCTGGCGACGTGCCGGTGCTCTCCAAGTCTGCGCCACATGCTGCGGCTCACCGGCAGCGAGCCCGGGGTGGTCCGGTCGAGTGTGGGGTGTGGGGGGAGCTCGCGTCGCGCTGGTCAACCCTTGCCGCTAAAGGTGCAGCACAGAGACTCTCAGTTATTAGCCAGATACTCTCTTAATCGGTTTACGTTCCCGCATCACCATTGGGTCTGGGTGGCGTTCACCGCGTCAAGGAGCTACGAGTCAGCACCGCATGCGCACGGCCTCTGAGCCAGGAAATAACTGTAAGCAGGAGTTGCTCACAGTGAAAAATTGTCACCGTAGATTCCAGAGGTCCTTCTTACTGACGAACGAGCGCCGGTCGACGGACGTCCAAGCGTCCAAGTTCTCCGCGTCACTCTACCGCACGACGAGCGCCCGGACGAGATCCCGGACGTCAAAATGCTACACCAACTCGAATTGATTACAGTATTGATCAGGGTCACAAAGTCCTGCCCCTCCGTCCTATCTGTACGAGCGGAGTCCGGAAGCTGGGCGGTCGAACTCGGTGGCGTTCGCAGAGCTCAAGCCCTCATGTGCCACCCCTGGACTGTCGTTGCGGTGCTTACGTGAATGACGTTGGCTGGGCACTTTCCTCGCTCCGCCTGAACAAACGTGAAGAAGACGGGAGAGAGACTGCGACTCGGCCGCGACAGCCGCGGGGAGGTGTCGGTCTCGCGGCCTCGCGGCGGCGCCGGCGCCTCGTCTCGCCTCGCGCCGGGAGCATTCCTGCGTGCTCCGCGGGGGGCCAGCTTCGGTACCGAGGAGCCCATACTCGGCGGGGAGAGTGGAAAGCGGAAGGGAGAGGAAGGCGTCGCGTCGCTCGCTACACGAAGTAGTTCGGTATTAACTGATGGACGGCCGTGCCCAATCGCAGGGCAGATCAGAGCGGATCTTCTTAAATTTGCTGGCTCGGCTTGCAGAGTCAATGACGACAAACGGCGATTAGGAAACCATAATCGATCTTCTCGGCGTTTTGACCTTGCCTCAGTCGTCGGCTCAGCCCGCCGCTGGCCTCCCGCCGCCTCGAGGGGCGCCGCCAGCTCGGTGTGTGCCCTCGGGTCGCTCCAGCTTTTCGTTCCTCTCTCTCTCCACCACCCCCACCAACTCTAAATCACACCGATGTCACTGAAACCAACCGGGATCAACAGCACGCTCTTCCCCAAGAAGGACAAGAAGCACGTCGAGGACGCCGGCGCTCCGGTGGCGCGCGACCTCAGCGATGGAGGCGACAGCGATACCCTCCAGCACGCACAGCAGCTACAGTCCGAAGGGAAGATCATTCTCGTAGACTGGGCAGAGGTGAGCTCGCACCTTCATCGCTCGGTCGTTGCAAAGGGTCGGGGCGGCAGCGCTTCGGTGGCGCGGCGCTGACGGTCTTGGGTGACATAGGACGATCCAGAGAATCCCTTGAACTGGCCACGGAAGAAGAAGTGGTTAATGGTGCGTAAATCCCGTATGCGTGACGCACGCCCCCGCGGCGACAGGCTCTCGTCGTCGCGATCGCCGGGCGTCGTTACGCTTAGCTTCCCGTCCCGTTCGGTGCAGCAAAGGTACTGACGCTGTCTCTTCTGAGAGTTAGACTTACCTCCTTTGTACAATGACTCTCTTCATTGTGAGCAAAAAATGAGCGTCAGGCGGAGGCGCGGTCGACCCCTTTACTGATCAAGGACCTCGTCAGGGACTCGCGACGTCTGCCTACAGCGCTGGAATGACGCCCATGTGTGAAGAATTTGGAGTGAACGTCGAGGTCGGCGAGGTAGGAATGTGTGAGTGGCGCTCGACAAGGTCAAGAGCTTTCTCCTGACTCTTTGTGCCATCACAGTCGTCTTCAATGCCGCATTTGCAGTGGTGCCGCTTATTCTGGCCCCGATGTCGGACTACATCGGCCGGAACCCCGTCTGCAAGTCTACGAGAACAGACCTGCTCCGTGCGAAGCTCACGACGTCACCCGCAGATCTCATCTCGTATGCTGGATTCACGCTGTGGTTCATCGGCCTCGCTCTCGGGAAGAACATCTGGTCCATGATCATCTTCCGCTTCTTCTCGGGCTGCTTCGGTGCTGCCGGAACGACCATGGTGAGCGGCGGACGCAAGCGGGTCGCGGGACTTTACGCTGACAGTGCTTCCCAGACTGGAGGAACGCTTTCCGACATGTGGGACACGAACGAGCGTAGTGTGCCCATGGCCATTTTCTCGTTCACCGCTGTGATGGGAACCATCCTGGCACCCGTATACTGCGGTAAGTTTCCGTTTGGTTGCCTCCTGAGCTGAGCTGACGAATCAGCGACGGGTCCAGGCTTCATTCTGCAGGCCAAGGGATGGCGCTGGATTGAATGGGTCCAGCTCATCGTCAACGGTGCTCTCGTGATTACGGAAATCATCTTCCTGCGCGAGACCCGCGGACCCGTTCTCCTTGTGCGCCGTGCGAAGAAGATGTACGCGAGCCCCAGCCTCCGAAAGCGGTGCTAGAATACTTACAGACATCTGTAATAGGCGGAAGGAGCACAATGACGACCGCTACCGTGCCCCATCCGAGCTCGAGGTCGACAACTCGTACAGCGCTGTCCTCCGCGAGTCGTGCACCAAGGCCGTCAAGATGCTGTACCAGGAGCCCGTGGTGCTCGTATTCTCGCTCTGGATCTCGTGAGATCTATGATCGTTCAAATCCTTGCCATGCTGACTTTCGTCGATAGGTTTGCCTGGGGGGTGTGAGTTCGGTCCTTTTTCACAATTGTGCCATGCTGATAGATCGTAAAAGGATGTTCTTATTCTTTACGTTGATCCCTCTCACGTTCCAAGTGCGTATCAAAGGTGAGACGAGCTACTGGGTCTGACAACTTCTTGAAGGGCAACCACGGATGGGGAGTTGGGTAGGCCTGGTCTCGAGATCGCGCTCCCTGTTCGGCGCTCACTCAAACCTCCGTAGCACGTCGGGACTCGGATACCTCGGCCTCGTCGTCGGTGAGCGCCGCCTGTGGGCTTCTCGGCATGCGCGAAGCTGACCTCCTCCACCTATCCACAAGGCACCATCATGGGCTTCGGGTTGAACTTCTACCAGGACTACCTTTACGACCAGGACGCTGCAAAGAATGGTGGACTTGGGCGCCCCGAGGCGCGACTTTGTGAGTCGCTCTTAGTCGCCACCGACGCGTCCGCAGCTGAAGCTCCGCGACCTCTTCAGACAGTGCTTTTGTCGGCGCCTTCCTCTTCCCGATCGGACTCTTTATCTTCTCGTTCACTCAATACTCGTTCATCCACTGGATCGCCCCCGAGATCGCGTTGGTCCTAGTCATCGTGAGATTGGCAGCACGGCAACGAAGTCGGCTTCTTGCTGACCTAGACGCTCGCGGCCAGATCGGCATCTACTGCATTTTCCTCGCCACGTACAACTACCTGGCGGACAGCTACGGTCAGAACTCGGTGGGTTTCTTCTGCGCGCGCGCCCGGGTTGCCGGGCTGACGCTCCTGCTCAGGCCTCCGCCATTTCCGCGCAAGGATTCCTCCGGAACGCGTTCGCCGCCAGGTAAGCGGGTACGACCCTTTGGACTCTCCGTGCTGAAACGTCATTCCCAGTTTCCCTTTGTTCGGGACCTACATGTTCAAGGGAGTGGGTCACACCAATTCGTGCCCGTGCAACCCCAGTCGCTGACAAGCTTCCACCGCCAGATGCACGGCTACCAATACACCGGACTCTTCCTCTCCCTCCTCGCATCTCTCGCCATCCCTTTCCCCTTCATCCTCTACGCAAAGGGACCCCAGATCAGGGCTGCCTCGCGGTACGCCAGCGAGGAGTTCGAACGCCAGGCGGAGCAGGTTCGCAACCGCAACAAGAGCGCGCAGATGGAGTAAGAAAGCAACCGTCCGGAGCTCACTCCGCCCGACACGAATCAGACAGACCCTTCCCTAGATGTGATTACCACCACCTAGATGCCTTCCCCCTCACTCAGATTGAATTGGAATGATAGCACGCCACTCTTTAGCGCGTTAATGAGCTGTCAAAGTGCTTCTGGTGCGACGAGCGTGCTCTTCCAAGCAAGCCCCAGCTTGAGCTTCATCGCGCGCCGCGAAGCTCGCCACCGACGAAGCCGCTCCGAGGGAGATATGACTCGGTGTTGTGTTCCTTTCGAGGAGTTCCCCGCCGTCGGAAACCTATGCCCTCGAGGCGGTGATCTTCAAAGCACACCGGACCCTTGGTCATGGCCTTCCAAGACTACTCTGACCAGCGCTGATTCAGCCACCTTCGCGAGCAAGAGCTCGAGCGCCCGGAACAACTTGCTGGGAGACATGGGTATCAATGCATTTAGGGGTATCCTCGCGACGCCAGGTGGGGCTACAATATGTCTGTGGGAATATCTGCAAAGGTGGTACTATCTACGGGGAGCGCGACATCAAGTGGTGATAAGGCCGATGAGGCGGAAGTTGGTCTTCTGCCCCGGATGTGACGAGAGGGCCGGCGGGAGTAGCTCGAACGAGACCGTGTGCTTGCCCGGCGTGAGGCCCGAGTGGACGACGGTCGGGACGCCGATCGACCATCCGAGGTCCCACCAGCCGGCGAGCGTCGCGCCCGAGGATTTTTGGCCGTCGACGTCTGTGCGTGGGGTTCAGTGGAGTAGAGGGGACAGGAGCGAGGCAGGACGAACAGCAGAGGACGTTTCCGAGATCGTAGAATCGACTGCGGAGCCAGTCTACGAGCACCTCCCCACCGAGGCCGACGACGACGTCGAACGTGACAGTCGAGCCGGGCTTGCCCGCGACGAGGTACTGCTTGTCGCGTGCCCACGAGTACTTGGTCCAGCTGGAGAGGATCTAGAGTCAGTGTTGGTCAAAGCAAGAACCCAGGAAGCGCGGCGCACCCGACGTTCTTGGACGGCACGGTCTTGCTCTTCGAGTTCCCGACCTGGAGGCACGTCGGCGCAGGCTGCTCGAACGGGCTCGAGCGGGCCTCTTCGCCAAATGGCTCAAACAGAGAGCGAGCCGGACGGGGGAGCACGAGCTCGTCCTTCCGCGGTGGCGGTGCGAGGTCGTCCGACTGGGCGGACGCCTGCAGCTGCCGCTGGACGGTGCACGCCTCGCGCTCGAGGTACGCGGTGAGCGTATCGGCGAGGAGCTCATGGCCTCTCGCGTTCGGGTGGTGCAGGTCCGGCAGGAACAGCTCGGGCATCGCGAGCCCCGCGTCTGGTCGGAGCGCGGTGGCAGGCCCGAACAGGGCATGCTTGGTCGAGAGAACGGGCACGTCGTGGAAGTGCGCCGGGGCGAGGTGAAGGTACTCGGCCGCGGTCGTCGCGGGCTGGGTGCGTGCGAGGAGCAGGCTCGCGGCCTCGAGGATGACGAGTGCGGGCGCGCTCGGCAGTGCGCGGAGGTGGGTCAGCAGCCGCTCAAAGTCGCGGCTCGCGACTGGCGACGTGGGCCAGACGTCGTTGACCCCAAACTCGAGCACGACGAGGTCCGGCCCTTTGCCCCACTTGTCGCTCTTGCCGCGCGCAGCCATCTCTGCCTCGAAGCAGTACGCGTAGAACGC
>ERZ1463038.887-NODE-887-length-10651-cov-15.033975_pt1 | contig 10651 bp, 19 predicted proteins | sample MGYA00564479_ERZ1463038 | MGnify/ENA primary metagenome ERZ1463038 (study PRJEB39244, sample SAMEA3635134) | Helicobacter pylori | study: EMG produced TPA metagenomics assembly of PRJEB11511 data set (Assembly of a 5300-year-old Helicobacter pylori... | reverse complement strand
AACGGGTGACTGGAGTTCAGACGTGTGCTCTTCCGATCTTCGCCGCGGACGTCGACGCGCCGGCGACGCTCGTCGCCAGCGTGACCTGGTACCTCATCGAGATGATCGGTCGGAGCAAGACGATGGGCTTCCTTGCTGCTGTCCGTCGTGCTTTTTACATTTCCGAAAGCGCAAGCGCTGACGTTGGCGAACAGCTCGGAGCCTCTGGTCTTGACGTCACACCGGAGGTCCTCCAGTCGGCGTACCACCAAGTGGCGTTGCAGAGCTCGCACCCGGCCGGCGGTTCACTCGCCACGTTCGACGAGGTCGTCCACGGACCGGCTGCGCAGATCAAGATAGACCAGGCCGCGCGGTACACGTCGCGCCTCGGCGTCGCACTCCCCGCCGCGCCCAGCGCCGCCCCGGGTGCGTTCTTCCTCAACGGCGCCTACTTTGTCATGGACGACGTGCGTTCTTCTCCCTTCAAGCCCCAGCGCATCCACGCTGATACCTTCGACGCCCGCAGGACTTCACGCAGAACCTACAGCGGACGCTCTCGCTCCACAGCCAGTTCCTCCAGCAGCAGGTCTACCAAGACTTCCTGACCGACGAGACGGACGTCAACACGTACTTCTACGACCTTGCGACGTCGTACGGCCGCAGGAACGCGCACATTTTCCCCGTACCGGAGACGAACCCGCTCCGGGTCGTGAACCTCGTCGACGCGACCCAGACGGGCGACCTCGCCGCGTTCAAGGAGTTCCACAACTCGTACATCGAGGCCGGTCAGTCCCTCTTTCTGGATCGTGATGCTTTTTGTTTTGCTCATTTAGTGTACGACTGTAGTCACCCCGGCCGATGAGGACAACGACGAGGGCCCCGCCGCGATCGCGACCATCTTCGTCGTCGCGGACCTCGAGAGCGCGTACGGCCGCAGCCTCGCCAAGGCCTCTCTCGAGCTCCTCGTGCGTCTCGCTACATCTCTCCCACACCCAGTCAATAACCGACTTCCGACCCCCAGGAGAACCGCACGCAAACGCGCATCAACCTGCTGCACAACCCGTCCTCATCCAGCACTCCACACGCGCACTCGTTCCCGTCGCTTCTGTCGCTCCTCATCCACGCAGACGTGCTCATCGACGTCCTGCCCAAGGAGCTCATTGCCTGGATCGACCTCAACGTCGGCCCGTCCGGCCCTGGCAACCTGCCGTGGATGACCGACAACCCGATGCTGCCGTTCGCGATCCGCGGTGCGAGCGCCGACGAGGTGCTGCAGGCCGGAGCGTACTGGAAGCGCGCCGGTGGGCTCGCGAGGGCGTTTGGGATCGCGCCGGGCGAGAATGGGTTGGTCGTCAACGGCAGGGTAAGCGCGGTCCTTTCTCGGGAGAAGGAACGAGGCTGACAAGTTGTTGAGCAGGTCGTCGGGCCGTTCGTGGCGGGCGCATTCGGGATGGAGGACATCGACTCGCTGCTCGAGTACGAGCTCGTGAAGCGCATCAACCCGGTTGTCAAGGCCATCGACGCCGCCGGCTTTGACGCCAAGGTCGTCCCGCAGTGAGCCGCCTCCCTTGACTTCTCAAGAGAGCTGGGGCTCATGATTATACGATACAGCGGCCAACTCGCTGGACTGTACATGCTCACGACCTCGGTCGTCTCGGAGGCGTATCTCCCCGACACCTCGGCCGGCCTGTTCGCCGCCGGGACCGTCGAGCGCGCGATGGACTACCGCCAGCTCGAGAGCGAGCACTCGTGCGCCTTCCCCTTACTCGCTAGTGACAACCTCGAAGCTGAGTTTGTGGCTGCCACAGGTCCTACATCGGCCCGAACGAGGAGACGGCCACGTTCGAGATCGGCGTCGTGATCGACCCCGCGAGCACCCTCGCCCAGAAATGGGCGCCGATCATCCAGACGCTCGCCTCACAGAAGACGGTGCACCTGCGGCTCTACCTGAACCCTTCGCGGTCTCTCACCGAGCTGCCGATCAAGCGGTTCTACACGTTCGCCTTCCCGCCTTCGCTCGCCTTCTCGCCCAGCACCGGCGCCGAGCTGTCCCCCGGCGTCTCCTTCACCGGCATCCCCGAAGACACGCTGCTCACGTTCGAGACGGACCTCCCGCGCGCGTGGCTCGCGTTCCCGAAATCGTCCGTGCACGACCTCGACAACATCCGCCTCGCGGACCTGCCCGCCGCCGCGCGCGCGGGCGGCGTCCAAGCGACGTTTGAGCTCGAGGCGCTCATCGTCGAGGGCCACGCGCGTGACATGCCGTCGGGCGCACCTCCGCGCGGACTGCAGCTCGTCCTCGGCCAGGTCGACTCGCTCGTGATGAGCAACCTCGGCTACTTCCAGCTCAAGGCGAACCCCGGGCCGTGGCACCTTGGTATTCGCGAGGGCAAGAGCAGCGAGGTGTTTTCGATCGAGAGCGTCGGCGCGAGTGGGTGGAAGAGCGGCCCGGTGACAGAGACGGGCGACCAGCTCATCGTGCAGACGCTCGAGGGGTTGACGATCTACCCGCGGTTCAGGCGGAGACCGGGGCACGAGTTGACCGAGCTGCTCGATGATGGAGCGGCGGTGGGCAAGAAGGAGCAGAAGCCCGCGTCGGTCGTCGAGCGCGTTGGGTCCATGTGAGTTTCTTTTGCTAGCTTTAAAAGCTTGCGATGGCTTACCTCTTGGCTTTGAAACAGGTTTCCGTTCCTCGCTCCGTACCTCTCGCCGAAAGCAGCCGAAGACGCCGTCGTCCCCGCCGCGAGCAAGAAGGCCGACATCAACATCTTCACCGTCGCCTCGGGCCTGCTCTACGAGGTGCGCGCCTGCCCACTCCTGCGCAGTTCGCTCCCACTCACGCCGTCGTCCACCGCAGCGAATGGCGTTCCTGATGATGGTCTCGGTCATGCGCCACACGGAGAGCACGGTCAAGTTCTGGTTCATCCAGAACTTCCTCTCGCCCTCGTTCAAGGCATTCATCCCGCACATGGCCGCCGGTCCGTCCCTTGCGACGCTTGGTGCGGCGCTCCCGATCACTGATTGAGCGTTGGAAGCAGAGTACGGCTTCGAGTACGAGCTCGTGACGTACAAGTGGCCGCACTGGCTCCGCGCGCAGTCGGAGAAGCAGCGCACGATCTGGGGGTTCGTCCTCCAGTCTTGTCTTCAACTTGCACTGCTGACTAGACTTTTCTGGCGAACAGGTACAAGATTCTCTTCCTCGACGTCCTCTTCCCGCTCGAGCTCGACCGCGTCATCTTCGTCGACTCTGACCAGGTGGGCCCCCGTCCCCCCTTGCAATCCCCTCGCTCATCTAGAGCACCCTTCCCAGATAGTTCGCGCGGACCTGAAGGAGCTCGTAGATCTGGACCTCAAGGGCGCGCCGTACGCCTACGCGCCGATGGGCAGCGACCGCGAGGAGACGGCCGGGTTCCGGTTCTGGGATTCCGGGTACTGGAAGGAGCACCTCCGGGGTCGGCCGTACCACATCAGGCAAGTTTTTCCTTCTCCCTGAGGAGGAGGGATCCTGATGCAGCGAGCACAGCGCGCTCTACGTCGTCGACCTGGACCGGTTCCGACAAGTCGCGGCGGGCGACCGCCTACGTCAGCAGTACCAGGGTCTTTCTGCGGACCCAAACTCGCTCTCAAACCTCGATCAGGACCTGCCGAACAATATGCAGTCGCAGATCCCGATCGTGCGTCCCCTTGCCTCTCATTCCCTACCGCGACGCGGAGCTGATGCGGATGAGAGCAGTACACGCTCGACCAGTCGTGGCTGTGGTGCGAGACGTGGTGCAGCGACGAGAGTCTCGCGCAGGCCAAGACGATCGATCTGTGCAACAACCCTCGTGAGTGCTTGATCGTGCTGCGAACTCGGGCGATCCAGCTGAAGCGACTGTGGTGACCAAAGTGACGCACGAGCCGAAGCTCGCCCGCGCAAAGCGCCTCATCCCGGAATGGACCGTCTACGTACGGTTCCCCCATCTCTCGTTCCCCTCCAGCATTCCACTCACGCAGGACTCACAGGACGACGAAGTGGCGGCGCTCGCCGCGCGGATCGCGGCCTCGTCGCAGTCGACCTCGGCGGTCGAGCAGGGCGGCATCAACGCGTTCAGTAAGCGCGCGGACGAGCTCGTGCAGGCTGTGGAGCAGAGCGCTGAGCGGGACGAGTTTGTGCATGAGAAGGAGGTCAAGGCGGAGGAGAGCGGTGAGCGCAAGAAGGACGAGCTGTAAACGGATCCCGCGGGGCGTTTCTAAAAATCCGGCTGCGAGCGGTACTCGGGATCAAAGTGGCTTGCACGATCACAGGCCGCCCATGGCGCTGATGCCCACTCGCTCGCGAATGAGTGCCTTGTCGCCCGGCTCGATCCAGCCCTGCGCGGCCCCTAGCCACGCCTCCCAGACCTCCTTCGCGTCCGAGTCCCTCCCCTCCCCAAAGTGCCGCTTGAGAACTTCGAACGTCTCGGTCCACAGCTCGGGCCTGGACACGATCGCGGCGATGCCCGTCGGTGCGGGCGCGGGCGGCGTCAGGCAGTCCGTGGCGAGGCTGAGCGCGGGGCGCGAGTCCGTCTCGAGCGTCAGCGCGGGCGGCGGGGCGCTCGCGACCGGCTTGGTGAGCATGAGGTTGATCGTCGCTCCGGCGGGGTCGACGGCGAACTCGCGCAGGAGCTTGGCGTCGCCGAGGACCTTGCCCTTGAGGATCCACCGCTGCTGCTCGGCGGGCGGCGCGGTGGGGTTCGCGGCGCAGAGCGCGGCTTTGAGCGTCGCGATGGTCGAGGTCGGGGTCGCGTCGAGCGTGAAGACGAGCAAGGGCTTGGTGCTCTTGATCGTGAGCGGGATCGTCGCGGCCGAGGTCGACGCCGTGGGCGCGAGCGAAGGGGGCTCGCAGACTGCAATCTGCGCGGGCTGGGGTCAGCGGGCAGTGGGACAAGAGGACGCGGGGACGAACGTTGGCGAGCGTGGCGCGCTTCGGACGCTGGGACGGCGCGGGGACGTGGAGAGCGCCGAACGGCTGCTTGAGCTGCCCGAGCGCGTCGGCGTGCTTCTTGAAGAAGTCGAGCTCGGCGCTCAGCTTGTCGCCCTGCAGGAGCGTCTCGAGTGCCATTGTTGGGTCGCGGGCGGGTTGTGGTCTTGGTCAAGAGAGCTGCGCACGGCTCTTGACCTCCGAAACTCATCATGCACCCCATCCCGGACAAAGTCCTCGCCCTCATCTTCAGCTAACTCTACACTTCCGATCAAGCCGTTGACCGGACAGAAGAGAGCTTCCACCCGACTCTGCGGACCGGCCACGCCGTCGCGCTGGTTTGCCGCTGGCGGTTGTCCCGCATGGTCGCCCGCTGCTGTACAGCACGCTCGACAACCGCGAGTGCGAGTACACCGCTCCTTCCGTGCTTAGGGTTAGCTCCCTTCTCTCCGCTCCGACTTCACACTGCTTCTCGTTCCAGATCTCATTCACCATCCTCTCCCGTTGCGCACGATTCCAGCGTGAATTCGGCGACGACTCGGAGGACGCTGCGGAAGAAGCCTACTTTGATCAGTGTGTCGCCCAGCATTCAGCCGCGCTCGCCGCGGTCGTTCCGGACCATCTGCGGCGGCTGCATCGCGAGGGCGGTGGACCGACAGCCTTCGCCTGCTCGCTCGGTGCCAAGAGCTGGGGACGCTCTCATTTTACGAGCTTCAGCCCACGAAAGACGACGTTGCGCCGGACCTCGGCGACGCGCTGGACCTACCGAACCTGGTCGAGCCCAGCGTCGTCCGGTCGTCCGGTCGCTGCCCGCCTCCCGGAATCTCACCTCGGCTCGTGTTCGACTCGGCCTACTATTCCTTCCTCCCTTCCATCCCATCCCCCCCACATCCCATCCACGCTCACGACGCTCACGGTGAGCGTTGACGGTCTCGAGTCTACGGTCCAGCAGCTCGCGCCGCCGTCTGCCTTTCTCAGGGGTTTGACGGCCCTCAAGCAGCTCGACCTATCGATCGGTATCGGCATGCCACCTCTTACCGTCTTACCGCACCGATCTACCACGCACTCCTGCAGTCACTCCCCGCGACGCTCGTGGACCTCACGCTCCGCGGACGCGCAACACACGGGAACTCTCACCTGGCCGCACCGGCTGCTTACCAGCGGCCGATATCCCCTAGATGCGGAGGCCGTGTACCAAGGAGGCGGGTCGAGGGCCGAGCCGTTTGGTGGTCTGGCGAACGGGTTGCCGGAACAGGCGGCACTGCCAGTGTCTTCGCGCCAAGGTCGGCCAGGCGGTGCCTACTGGGACGAGGAAACGCGTCACGTACCTCTCCGCCCCGCCCGGTCGTCGCCAGCCCTGCGGGTCCGGATTGGGGTAGAGGACGGCGCGGAGACGGGTGCGCGACGCGCGAAATCTGGGAGAAGAACCCGTGGGATCGCCTTCGCATGAATGATCTGCTCGTAGAGTATTCATCACTGGGATCCTGAAACGTGTGGGATCTAGGTGAAGGCCCTCGGGCGGGTGCACAGAGGGTAGAGCGGGTCAGGGAAGAGCATGCCGTGACGGGCCAGCCGGTTGAATCCATCAGCTACGCAGGATGACCGCTATCCTTTAAGCTTCATGATTGATTCCGGTGGCCCTCGACACTCGTCTGTACCACTGGAAGTGGAAGTGGAGCGAAGTTGTCAGGGGGTTGCCTCAGCGACACTCGCTCGGGGTTGCCACACCAATCGCTTTCACGTTTGCCGTTCGATCAGACCCTCACCACCCGACCCCACAGCTCACCACTCACGCAACCAATGTCCGTCCGCCTCCTCGCCCGCCGTGTGCCCACCGCCTTATCGTCGGCCGGGCGCCCCACCTTGCTCCCCGCTCGCCCCCACTGCACCATCTCCCAGCGCCCCGCCCCCTTCGAGCATCACCACCTCTTCTGCACCACCACCTCGACCTCCTATAACGGCGAACGGTGGACAGGCCGGCTTGCTATCACCGATCGACACGCGCCGGCCGAGCGCGTCGACGAGGCGAGCTTCAAGGGACACCCGAGCGTGGTCCTCAAGATGCAGGGCTGGAGCGTTGGGAAGCGGAAGAAGATTGTCGAGAGCCAGAAGCGGGAGGCGAGGAAGGTGGACGAGCGGGAGAGGAAGCGGAACAGAAGGCCTTTGTGATTGTGAGAAGCGGTGAGGGACCGCACGCGGTTCTGGAAGACGGTGAGTGCTCCTGTGTTGGCAGGGGCAGGTTGGACTCAATAATGTTGACATTGTTTTCCTGTGCGATCCAGCTGGTCGCTCCTAGCCAGCTCTACTCGACGGCTTCCCAACCGCACGCCGCTGGAAGTCCGCCTTTGAAAGTAAACGCATTATGAATCAAAGGTATCAGTGACTGTGTCGAGTTAAACCCTCCTCAACGTTCGGCTGTACTGTTATGAGACATCGGCGACGCTGGTTTTCTCCGTTTGTCTTTTGGTCCTGGCCGGCGCACCTCTCGCCTCCGCCGACGTGTTGGCAGGCAATCGCTTTGCCAGCTTGCTGTCAGGCTGTTCATGCAGCAAGCATACTGTAACGCTTGTGTGTAACATGAATCGGAAGTGGGTGACCACGAGTAGGCCAGCGCGCCTTCGCCAAGTCCGCATCGCAGGTTCAAGTTGTCGCAAGCGACCAGTTCTGGATCGCGCACGCTCAAGCTGGAAAGCTCAGTTGTACATCAAGTGGCAGACTTATCTGCATCATTTCCATTCAGCTCCGTACACACCCTTCTGTCTTGCAGGAAGCTCTCGACTCCACGCCTCGTCGCAGTGACTATTGACGAGCGACGCGCTCCCGGTTTCGCGTGTAAAGTATCAAGCGAAGCATGTGAATGCGCTGAAGTGCTTTAAATATAGACGACTCTCCTTGACCGAGGGTTCCTCGGCTGTAGACGCGACGGTGAAGCCGCGTCGGACCACCTTTGCGAGTGGACGGGCACTACAGCCGCAAGAGATTCGGTACCCTATCCCAGCAATTGTATCTAGATTGACTGCACTGTCAGTGTCTGAGAAGGAAAGAAGAAAAAGGCCTGCTGGGGCCTTCAGCCGCTCACACGACGACCGCGACTTCGTCTGCTCGTCAAGCCGTCCGCTCATAGGCAACTGAACTTCCTTAAGGTACACTACACCTCGTTTAATGTTAGTTTCCTCATATACAGGCTTTAGATCTTGGAGCTTTACTGCTTACTCTGCTTCGTCGTTGCTGGGGAGTTGAGGAGTCGGAAGTGGGAGTTTCGCGGTCCGCGCATCATCGGCGTGTTCTCTCCCAGAAGGCTTTTACTTGCACTTGCGAGCTTTCGCGCGAGTGCTCAAGCTGGAGAGTGCGAGCAAAAATGCGAGCACTCGTAATGAAGCAATCGTGATATCCCTATCAAGCCTGGGCCCCGCGATCGCCACTCGCGGAGTCCACGATGCCGACACACGCCCAGCTCTTCTGTTCCGTCCACACCACTCCGACAGCCTGAACGCCTTCGCATCGCATCGAGACAGCGCACTCGCTTTCTGCAACAGCGCCTAGACAGCCGAACCCAAACACGGCGCGCAAGGACGGTCGTACGACACTCGACCGGGAGCGACTGCAGTCGCACGACGCGATGCTGGGCCAGTCTGATGGTGAGTGCATCTCGGAAGGACCTGCCTCAGTGCAGGACCGTGGTCCCAGCGCTGGGACTGCTGCCTGTCTTCCCCGCGCAACCCGGTGCTGAGCGCGCGCATCCACCCAGTCGTCCGGATGCTCGCCAAGACGCCCCAGCCCGCACAACACGAGGCGTTCCAGATTCTGGCCGCCTACATCTACTGCAAGTCGTCGCGGGGAAACCTGCCGACCGAGACGCTCGCCAAGGTGCGCCGCTCCCCTCCGCGCCTCGGCGTCCTGGCGCTCGCTCACCCCGGCCCCGTTTCCCTTCGCTGCAGCTGCTCGCGATCCAGCGCAAGCTCGTCGCCCGCACCTCCGTCAGCCCAACTTCGCCCGTCGGACGGGCCTTCGAGGCCGCCAAGACGCAGCTCATCGCCGTGAATCGGCAATGGCTCACGCTCGGCCCACGAGCGTTCGGCGCGCTCGGCGAGATCGGGAGCGCAAGCTCGGACGACGCGAGGATCGCGTGGACGAAGGCGACCGACGGCAAGGTGACCGTGTTTGACGACGGCTCGAGGAGCCGCGTCGCGGTCGATGCCGGTCGAGTCGTCCCGCCGTCGAACGACGCCCCGCCCATGTATATGCCGCCTCCCGAGGACGCTCCGTTGACGCAGGTCTCGAATGCGGAGGAGCGAGAAACAACGGAAACGGAGCCGAGGGTCGAGCAGCTGCAAGGGCCGCACGTCGCGGTCGAGACGACCGTCAAGGAGGACGACGCCGCGACACCGACCCCGTCCGAGTTCGACGTCGAGGCAGGCAGGTTGACACTGGCGAGGTTGAGGGCGGCAAGGGAGCTCAAGGAAGACGAGCAGCGGGCGAAGGAGGCTGCGATACTGGCCCGCGAGCGCGAGGTCACGACGGACGAGTCTCAGGTTGGTTAGAGGGTGTTGGATCATACTGTGAGCTCATGTGCCATGAGTGGTACTCCTACGAGTCGCACTGATGCCTTTCGCTCTTCCTAGGTGTCTTTAATTGTGCAACTTTACCCGGTGTTTGAGATTATCGTCATCGGCCCGCTCAGACTTCGCCACAGTCAAGCTGGATTATTCAAGACTCTCACAGGCCACTCAGGGACTCAGATTGGACGATCATACTGCCGCTGCGCCTGCGTCGTTCCGAACCAGCGCGACCTGGCCCAATGCCCATCGGATTGCCTGCACGCAACGAGGGCGCGGTCAGCTCGGCAGCCTCCGTGAGCCTCAAGTCGGGACCGAACTGACCTAGATCAACTCCTCCCAACAGACCAGTCTGATCGAACGTCGCTCGCACTCGGCGACGACCTCGGCTCCCATGTTGAAACGTTGAAGTCGGCCAAGTCGAGCCTTGAGAGAAGAGGAACATTTGCTGCTGATATGACTCCCATAAGCTGGTGGAATGGGAACGTCGACTCTGAGGAGCGACCGCTGGCGGCTTCGTCGCTGGTCACGGTGTGGGAGGGAGTTTGCCGGGCTATCGAGAGTCGGGTCACGGATGCCGGTATGAGTCCGGTCACAGCTCGTAGGGAAGTGTCGGGGTGCATGAGAGTAGCAACAATAGTGAGATGCTGAAGCCGTAGGATTGCGGAAAGGATATGGGCGAGGTGAGGAAACCGCTCAGGCTGTCGGAGAGCGAGGGTGACGCGCTGACCGCTGGCTGGAAGTGACCCGAGGCGGAGGTGAAGGCTTCCAGGCTTCCACTGAGGCGGTTTATTTCCGGTTCCAGAACGAGCTCGACGGTGGTGATGCTTTGAAAGGCGCCGTACTGCCGCAGGTGCTCGTTGAGGAAATCACGGTTCCCAACGAGCCGCAAGCATGCGAGTCCTGGTGGAGCAGAGAAGGATTGACCTTGCTGGCTCGTCGAGTAGTCGATACACGAGTACCGTATGGTCAGCCGTTCGACGTCTGTTGCCAGCCTGGTGAGCTGTCCGCGAAGACTGATCCAAGCCTGGACGAACCTCGAAAGTTGGCGTTGTCTAGTATGTCCGGGTCGTACTCGAGTCCCTGAAGTACGATGCTCTTCGCACCCCGGCACCAGCGAAACGCTGGTGACCCAGATGCAAGACGTCCGTTCCACCGTGACTCGGACACCCCA
>ERZ1463038.886-NODE-886-length-10655-cov-16.550377_pt1 | contig 10655 bp, 17 predicted proteins | sample MGYA00564479_ERZ1463038 | MGnify/ENA primary metagenome ERZ1463038 (study PRJEB39244, sample SAMEA3635134) | Helicobacter pylori | study: EMG produced TPA metagenomics assembly of PRJEB11511 data set (Assembly of a 5300-year-old Helicobacter pylori... | reverse complement strand
CTCTTTCCCTACACGACGCTCTTCCGATCTCGGCCCTGCAAAGCGAGTGCGTCAGCACAATGCAATGTGCACAGATACAAAAGCAAACGCACTCCTCGGCCGTCATCTCAAAGTCCTCGAGCGTGACGCCGCTAGGTCCGCCTTCCTCGCCCTCGTCGCCAAGGTCGAACTCGTCGTCGAGCTCATCCTCGTCGTCCGATCCGCGGTCCTCGTCAAACTCGCTGTCACCCTCGTCATCGTCGTCGTCGGACTGCTCGTCGTCATCGTCGGCGGGCGCGTTCATGTCCTCGTCGTTGAAAAGCGAGCTGCGAAGACGGAATCGACGCGCGCTCAGCTCCCAATCTCCCGTCACCTACGCCAGAAAAGAACACTCACGCCCTGGCAGTCTCAAGCGACTTTGCCTCGGCGACCTGGAACGCCTCGTCCTCGACGTCGCTCATGTCGTCCTCGTCCTTGAGTCCGTCCATGTCGTCCTCGTCCGCGCCGTTGAGGCTCTTCCTCGGCGCCCGCTTCGGCTTGGTCGTCTGCGCGCCCTTGCCCTTCTTGGCCTTGCCCGGCGCACCACTGCCGCCCTGGCCGGGCGCAGACTGAGCGCGGCCGCTGAGGAAGCCCGTCTGCTTGCTCTTGCCCTGCGGCATCGGCCGCGGCGGCGTGTAGGTCGTGCCCTCGCGCAGTCCCTTCGCCTCGAGGCCGGCCTTCCGCTTGCCGACCTTGACGCCCGCGTGCGGGTGCTCGGACGAGCCGATCAACGGCGCGGGGTCCTGCTGCTTCGTGCGTTGTTGGCGTCCCTACGAGCATCCCGGAACCTGCGTCAGCTTCGGGATTACGGTCTAGGGGCCATAAAGGTGATCACCATGATGAACGGTCCTTGGTGAGAACGAAGCCGCCGTGCGCGCTCTGCTCTCGGCGAAAACCTGCAAACGATGCTGCGTGAGCTCGGGCCACACCGCTCGCACAAATCTTGTTTGAGCGGCGTCGAGCGAGGCCGCCGCTCGCACTCCAGCCCCCCTACCACCTCCGACTAGAATGGCACCACGAGGGAAGCGCGTCGAGAAGAAGAAGCCGTCGCGGCCGGCCAAGATCCGCAAGCTCAAGGAGGTCGTCTTTGACGAGGACGCGCGCAAGTACGCTTGCTCGCTGGCCGCGCCTGACTACAGAGTTCGGAACTGACTGAAGTGGGTTGCGGCTGCGCAGAGAGTACCTGACTGGGTTCAGCAAGCGCAAAAAGGCGCGGGAGCTCGCGGTCCGGACCAAGGCGATCGGGAGGGAGAAGGAGGAGGCGAGGGAGAACAGGAAAGTCGTAAGTCGAGTCTTGTGCGCTGGCTGCGCTTCTTGATTGGCAGGTGTCGTGGTGGATAGCGGACGCGGGTCGGGCGGGGTGGAGAGCTCGCAGTGGCACGGCGCGCGCGTCGTCGACTCGGGCTTGCGCAGGTCACCTTGACCGGTGGACACTGCGCAGCTTGGTGTTGTAGAAGTCTCGAAAAGCCTCTTCCGGCACGGCCGGCAGCACCGTAGGCTCAGCTCCCGAGTGCGAGTGCCGGTTGCCAGCTGAACACACGAAGGAGTAGCGGTCACACGAAGCGCTGAGAGCTTCATTCGAAGCTCGGAGTGCTTCGGCGTGGTGCCAGTTTAGCACTTCGGGTCAGAGGCTGGCGAGCGAGGTCGAAGCGGGGGTGCACAGGTGCAGGGGTCAGCGCGCGACAGCTCTGGGCGTGGATACGATCCTGCTGGCTCGAATGTTACGCCTGGCTAGCTCGTTGCTGTATGTCTTCCTCCCGCAAGCTGGAAAGCGTTCTGCGCGGCGTGAGCTACGTGAGGTGGACTGAAAGGGTCCGGCGCGCGAGTTGCCCGTGCTGGTACAAACCGGCTGGTTCGATACACCGCGTCCAGATGCGGAGGCCGTTTGACAATATTTTTTTAGTCGGAGTACGCGCCTCAGCGGGACTTCACTGGGCGCGAGGCAGGTGAGCTGTCGGGGAGGACCGACCACTCGCGACCCGCTGGGTGTTGAGGCGGACCGACTGGTTCGATCTCGCACGTCCAGATAGGTGCTTAACTATAAACTTCCTGACAAGATGTGGGGTCGTCGGTGGTCGAGACATTGCGTCGGATTGAGGTGCCCGCAGACGTTCGTGCTTCTGCGCCCAACTCGCAGAACGAGGGCGATGGCGAGAGATGCTGTTGGTGATCGACTGGCGTATCCCTTCGCCGCAACGGTCTCTGTACATCAATTCTGGCCGGACCGCTAACAGCTCCCCCGGTCCCTGCCCATAGGTGCGAGACGAGCGGAAAGAGCGCGCGGCGCTGAATGTCCGGAACGCGAAGGAGCTCTACGGAGGTGAGCAGCTCCAATTCCAACTTTATAATATCACTTTTTAATCACCACTCCACACAGACAACGACCTCGAGGACGGCTCCGACGAGGGCTCGCAAGACGGCGGCGACTCGGACGACGACGAGGCGGCACCTCGCGCCGGACCCTCCGGCCTGCACGCCGAAGCAGCATACGAGTCCGCCGAGCTCATCACGACGGTCGTGATCGAGGACTTTACGCTCTCGCGGTCCGCGTCGCCGGTCGACGAGCGGCAGCACGACTCGGACTCGGACGGCGCGCCGCGCAAGAAGGCCGCGTCCGGGTCCACGGGCGAGAAGCACAAGAAGCGCGTGCGCAACAAGCCCGCGTACCGGCCCAAGATGACGCGCGAGGACAAGAAGGCGAGGGCGACCGGCGGGAAGAAGGTCAAGGCGAGCTTTGTGAAGGGGAATTCCGCGACCAAGGGGCGGTCGAACAAGGGTTGAGCAGGGTGGATAGACCTGGTGAGCACCCTTCATGCTCTTCTAGGTGTGGACTGTGCTGATTCTGCAGCGTGAGTAGCGCTTCTTGCATTGTACTTCGTCTCTTGTCGCTGCCTTCGCACTCTCCATGCCGCTTCCGATCCAGTGCTCAGCACGTGCTCAATTCTCGCGGGCGTCAAGCTTCCCACCTCCTCTTGCCCGAGCCGTACGTGTGCGGTTCCGGAGCGCGTCCATTGGTGAGCGGTTGGGAGTGCGGGGTAGAGAGGTAAGCGCTCGCACGCGCCCATGACGACCCTGCCGACCGACCCACTGAGGACGCTTCGCAGCAGCCAGCCCCAGATCGTCTTCGCAAACGCGTTGGTGCGTCATTTCATCTCCATGTGGTCGATAAGAAAAGTCTGAGCTTGTTGACTTTATGTATTAACTTTTGGGGGACGCGGCTTTGCTCCCTTCACCTCCCGACGGCCCTCGCGAGGATGAAGTTCGTCATGTACCCCCTCACGCCGTCCGACACGGTCAGTGTCGACTCGCTGGGACTAACAGTCGGCTACGTCGTCGACCGTACCGACCAGCCGCTCCTTGAGCCCTCCATCGTCGACGGCGCAGTGCGCAGGGTAGCGGAGCAGTGGCGGATGCTCGCAGGGCGTGTGCAGTGGCAGAAAGAGGTCCGTCTGCCTTTCCATATACAGAGCTACTACTTACGTTGTTGATCAGCTCAACGTATGGGGCATCCAGATCCCCGTCAAGTCGGGGCCTCTCCCGCCAAGCTACCGCACACACGCCTTTACCCACACCATCTCCGAAGAGATCCTCGACCTCCCCCCGATCAGTCCAGATACAACCACAATTCTTCCTCGCCCCGCTCTCACTCTCTTCCGCTCCCCTACGACCCCCGCGAAGAACGCCGACTACGAGAAGCGGGACGCGCCCATCATTTCTGTCCATCTCACGACACTCGTTCATCATCCCGAGTCGATCCTTCTTGGCTTGAGCTTCCCCCACGGCGTTTTTGGTGAACTCGTATTGAACGTTCGCACTCGGCTCTTCACTGATTCCTTCGCAGACGCCACTGGAATGGGGCAGGTCGTCGCGGCAATCCAGGCGGAGCTCTCCGGCCAGCCATGGACAGCTCCAATTCTTCCGATTGAGGGTGCTCCAAACGCGCTCGAACTCGCGCGAGAAGCGGTCATGGACGTCGTCAAGGGCGATTTCAAGCAGGGCGAGGTCATCCTCCGCGACCTCGTTCCCGCGACATGGCTTGCGACCCTGTATATGCTCTTGAGGCTCGCATACGAGAGCCTTTGGCATGGGACGTCGGCGAAAGCCGTACTTCTGGGGAAGGAGTGCGTGGAGAAGATTGTCGCGCCGGCTAAGCGGGAGGCGCTGGAGAATGGGTCGTGGGTCAGCACAGGCGACCTCTTGATTGCTTGGACGCTCAAGGTGAGTCCACTGAATTCGGTGTCGAGTATCTAGTCTAAAATTAGGCCTGAAACCACAGAGCATGTACCTCGACAGCCCGTCAACCAACTCGCTCGCCGTCCGAGGCGCCGTCTCGACGCGAAGCCTGCTCCCGTCGCTCGCTCCGTATCCACACAACGCCATTTCCGGCTTCACTCTCCCCCTCATCCCGATTCAGATCCTTCAAAAGTCCTCGCTCGCCGCCATCGCCAAGCTTCACCGTCAAAGCGTCGACAACGCCCGGACACTCGCCGCGGTCAAAGGCGTGTGCGAACTCGCCGGCGCCGTGAACCGCGTTCCTCGCTACGGGTTCAAGGAGGACACGTACCTCCTCTCTAACCAAGTCGCGGGTCGTTTGACCGACTTGGTCGCCCTGGGAGAGCTGAAGGGGCTCTGGATCTGGGCTGTCCCAGTGCTCCCGCTGCACTCGGTCGTGATCAACCAAATCGGTGCGGGCTTCGTTGTCCAGGGCATGATGAGGAACAGTAGGTGGGAGAATGTGAAGAGAGCGGTGCAACAGTTGTGAATCAGACTGCCATGCCGTCCCAGGGATTCATCTTCCCACTGAACTCTGCCAACGACGACTTCTCCGTGGCGCGACGGGTCTTTTGCGCGGCTTGCCAATCAGAGTTGAGTGCCGCGATTGGCCAAAAAGTATGAAGGCCTCTGTCTGGCGGCCCGCCCAGCATGCAGTCGCTGTAGATCCTGGAGCGGGAACGGTGTCAGCGTTCGCGCGACGATGCCGCTGATGATCCGAGAAACCGGGTCCAAACATCTTACCATGGCAGAATGACAGCAGTTAATACAGCTGGATTTAGTCTGTATCAGGAGCTGGCAGCCAATTTGAACGTACAACTCAGGCCGAAGCACCATCTCATCGGAACCCAGAAGTCGTCGGGGGCTCGAGTGTGCGCCATCAAGCCGAATGAGAACACCCACATAGCCCAAGGTGCATTTAAAAGGTCAGAGACGCTTGGTGCACTTCAGGTCGGGACGTACTGGCGATAACCAGGACGAGCGTGGTGGCGTCGCCTGCGCTGTACAGCGGTGCCGGTAAGCGTATCACAAAACTCAAACCGCGGAAGAAGAGCCCCAAGATTGAGTTCATCTTTACAAGATGTACGTCGTAGACATTTGTGGCGCCCGTGCAGTCCTCAGTCATCGTCGGCACGAAGTTGAAGTTGAAGTGATTTTGATTATCAAGAGCTAACGAGGTAGCTACTACGGGTTTTGCAACGCAAAAACGTACGATAATCCTCTAAAAACCCAACCGGTACGGGCAGTCGTCCGTCGGCGCCGGCGCGCCGACCCAGAAGGCGAAGACTGTGGCTAGGCTACACAAGGGTCAGCCTGCAAATCTTTCTTTTGATCGGAAGCTTTGCTTTGGTTACAAGACGTGCGACATGAAGACGATGCTGAACGCTCGGACACGCGTGAGGTCGTGCTTGGGCGCCATGTTGCAGCTCGGTAGGGAGGGATGAGAAAGACGAGAAGCTCACGAGCGGCGAAAGGTTGGTTACTCAATTTAATTGAACAGGTGTACAGTCTCTTCTCTTGAGGGCAGCAGCCATGGGATCTGCGGGCTCTGAGCCCGGCGGCCGGAGCCCGGAGCTCGCAAGCCTCCCCGCTTCTTCCGACCGTGTGGCAAGTAGCACGGCAGGTTCAGAAGTTCGATGTCGGAACTCCCAGCTGGCCCCATCTCGACTCTTTTACACCGGGATGCGACTAGAGTTGACCGTGGGAAGCGAGCACGGGGACAGATCAACCGGCCTAGTCGCATCTTCAAGCTAGGCTTTGTTCAAATCACGTAAACATATCACTCCCCGTCAGCAACAGGCGATGGTAGTGACTTCTTGCTTGCACTGAGCACCAATTCAGCAGCTTCCTAGGCACGAAGAAGTCATATCAGCAGGTCGATCTGGGTCAGAGGGAGAGATCAGTGGACTCACGATGAGACTTCCTTCAATCAAGTAGCGCATCTGAGAGCGCAAGGGTAGCGCGAGCACCCGGCCAAGCGAACTCATCCGCTCTCTCCATCGCCGCAAGCCACCCCTTGCTCTCCTTGAACTCTTTCTGAGCGCCAACAATGACCCTGATGACCAGATTCCTCAACTCCTCGTGCTTGTTGCAAGCTTCTGAGAGCAACTCGTCTGCCGCGTTGACAGGCGTGAGTTGCTTTGCGAAATCATTGAGAGCCATCTGTTGGAGAATGGCGAGTTGAAGATAGTGGGCGAGGCGGCAAACTGATTTGGGAGATGATGGTGGTGGGACTCCGGGCTCCGAGGGCGGAAATGTGATCTTGGCATGAGAGCTGGCCACCTCGCTGTCGGCGACCACACGGGATGAGCTCAGATTCGCAAATCGGATCCGTCCTGTCAAGATCCATCCCAGAACGGCGTAGTAAGTTCGATACGATGCGTGAACGATGACCACCCGGTAATGAGGAAAGTTTGGCGACTGCTTGGCTTCCTCCGGAGCTTCCTCGCGATCGGAGTCCTCCTCGACAGTTGACTCGAAGGACGTTTCCACCGCTCCGCTACTCGGCGTAGAATCGTCGGTTTTTGGTGAAGACTCTGAGAATCCTGACTTGATCAAACTTGCAAAGTAGGGAGAAGCTTCCGAGAGCATGCTCGAGTTCGCCCACAAGCTCCTCCCGCCCTCCAGTGGGAACGTCAGCTCGACATCGTTCGGAAACGGAGTTGTTAAATTCCCTGGGCCGTACGTCAGACTCAATATCAATCCCTGGCTGTCAATGAAAACTTACGGCATGAAGCGATTGTTTGGCGTTCCCTAAAACGTGCGTTCCACAGAGTCCACTCGATCTCGGCGCGGACCTCACTTCCGAACCAGGCACGTGGAGGAGCGTTGTCTCGAAAGTTTAGATCTATAAACTGCAGCGTCCGACAAGGCCGTATCCTGGGTCGTTGGGAGCCCAGTTCAGCGCGAGTGCTGGTTTGTCCTGGTATGTACAAGTTTTGGCTGTGGATGTCGGGTCGCCGAAAGGTCACGCGGAGGTGCCGAATTGATGCGAGAACCGACTCTTGCACTCCCGAAATACATATAGCGCACCATGTTGGGCTTAGACCAAAGTGCTCGAGTGTCCAGCGCCCGAAGTCGAAAGGCGTCGCTGTGGAGGTGATTGGCAGCCTCGCGGGGCTCGCCTCGGAGCTGAAACTGCCGTCGTGTAGGACGAAGATAATTGAGAAGGCGAATCGATGTAGCTTCCTCTCTGGGGATTGCGACATGCGGGACTTGGAGGGCTGGCGATGGTGATGGTCGAAGAGACAGAGAGTGGAGACGGACGGTTTTCGGTGACGGGGACATCACGACCTGTTAGCTGCCCAACAGTCGCTATGATGTGCTCAGCAGATCATGTGCTCCACCGGACATCTGGTCACCTTCGCTCCACCGACACGGACGAAGCTTGCCCACGAGCGACAATCAAACACCCAAAGTCCGCTCCGGTCACTTCAGCTCGAAGTGAAGTTGAAGGGCGCCAGCCCTTGTATTTCACGTGTACTGCAACCGAAGGGGAGGCGTGGGGTGAGGAACAAGCGAGGCGCTGCCCGTTACGAAAAGACGGAGGGTACGCGTATGTGAGGGGACGGGGGATCAGTTTTGTGGAGTTATGCTGGGTGATGCGTGGGAAGGGACAAGGGCGATCAGAAGCCGGTCGGCGCGCCCTCGTAGCGTCGGAACTGCATGCGCGAGGCGGGTCAGCGATGAAGCAGCGAGAGGTGGGAGAGAACGCACGGTGTAGCCGAGGAAGGCGAGGTCCTTGCTGTTCGAGCCCGTGTCTGTGCTCGGCTGCTGCTCGGGAACGTCGTTGAGGTCCTCGGTCGGGAAGTACGAGGTGTCGGTGAGCGAGCTGCGAGGTGGGCGTGAGCGAACGGCGGTGCTGGAGAGCTACGAGAGAACGCACCGGAGATGCGGGATGAAAGGCGACTCGATGTTGCGGATCGTCGTCCAGTCGACACCGGCGAAGAAGGTGTGGTTCTTGATCTCGTCCGCCGAGTTGCGCCCGAGCCGCGACTCGTGCCCGACGATCATCCTGCGGGCCCAGCTCGTCAGCGCAATTCCAGGCGCACCAGTCGAGCAGAAATGCGCGCCTCCGGATAAGGTCCTCGCTCTCGCGGCTGAGGCGTACGTCCTCGGGGAAGTAGAGCTGGTTCTTCCAGTCGATGATCTTGCGGTAGGTGTCGTGCGCGTTCTCGCTGCAGAAGGGCGGGTACCCGACGAGGCACTCGAACATGATCGCACCGAGCGACCACCAATCGCACTCCTGCCCGTAGCCTTGCTGCAGGAAGATCTCGGGCGCGATGTAGTCGGGCGTGCCGACGGTCGAGTACGCCTGTCGCGAGCCAAGTCAGTGCCAGGACCGGCGCAGGGTAGGTAAGAAGATGTACGAGCTTGCGTCGGTTGGCCTTCCAGGTCGCAATCGCGTCCTTGCTGCTGACGGTGAGGTTGATCGAGTTGAGCGCGACCGAGTTGCGCCCGTTGTTGGCCGGTTGCGCGGACGACGCGCCGCCGTCGAGCAGGCGCTGGTAGTACGCCGAGTCGTGCTGCTTGTGGAAGCCGGTCGAGAGTCCAAAGTCGGACAGCTTGACGTGCCCGTCCTTGTCGATCAGGATGTTGTCCGGCTTGATGTCGCTGTGCGCCCGCTCCGAGTCAGCTCGCGCATTAGTTGCCAGGGAGGACGAGAGCGAACCGATGGATGAAGCCGAGCTTGTGAACGGCCTCGATGGCGAGCACACACTCGGCCATGTAGAAGCGCGTGACGTCCTCGCTGAAGGTGTCGTACTTGATCAACATCGTCATGAGGTCTCCTCCGGGAAGGAACTCCATGAGGAGGTAGAGATAGTTCGAGTCCTGGAACGAGTAGTACAGCTGCACGACCCAGGGCGAGTTCGACTCGGCGAGGACGTCGCGCTCGGCGCGGACGTGCGCGAGCTGGTGGACCGGCGCAGCGTCAGCTCTCGGGCTCAAACTACCGTCTAGAAGGCGCACCTGGTCCTTTTTGAACATCTCGGCCTTCTTCAAACTCTTCATCGCGTAGATCTTGTGCGTGTCGACCTTCTCCACCAATCGCACCTGGTCCCCGCGCGGCTCGTCAGCTCGTTTCGCCACCGGTTACGAGTCCAGCGAAGGTCACCTCTCCGAAAGCACCCTTGCCGATGACCTTGACCGTCCTGAAGTCATCGAGACCGAGCCGCGTTCTCCGGAGGCGCAGGAAGGACGACTCTGTCCGGCCGAGCTGGGCGAGCTGGCGCGTCTTGCGGTCGTCGGACTGGGTCGGGTCCTGCGCTAGTCGCTTCTCGAGTTCAGATCGCCTTTAGAGGTGGACAGAGAGGGGGTGCAAGATATACGTCAGCGTTGGAGGTCGAGACGAGATGGCGGTGCGTGCGAAGCTCCAACACGGGGAGAAGGACGTGACCGATCGTGGCCAGAACCAAGGTGTAGACTCCTCGTCTACAGTGACTGGCCTAGTCGCGCCCCTCGGCCGCTCGATTGCGGGCCGAAGCCGGAGCTTCGTGTCGAGGGGCGCACGCCGCACGCCGGGTCCCGAGCGCATCGGTGCGAGTCCGAGCCTCGACCCTGCACCCCAAGCCGGCCAGCAAGCGTTCCCAAGCCGTTCCCGCGCGCTCGCTGTGCCGTCGGCGCGGGAAACACGTCGCCTCCGCACGCGCCCCCGGCCTTCCCCTTGCCAACGGCCGGCCTCGCTCCTTCGCGCGCTCGCGACCGAGTCCCCAGCAGGACAGACCGGCTCACCTCCCGTTGCGTTCGATGGCCTCCTGGACGGCCTTCTGGTAAAAGTGCTCGAGCTTGAGCTTCGCCGCCTGGGCCTTCTCGAGCGTGTCCTTCTTGAACCCGGCGGGCGAGCGCTCAAAGTAGACGTAGTCCGTCGGCAGCGGCACGGGTGCGGGGGGAGGGGTCGGATTTGCTGGCGGAGCCATGGCGGCTTGTTGCTGCTGGGCGGCGTACGCCTGCGCTTGCGCGAACTGGGCCTGTTGCTGAGCTTGGGCCTGCATGAGGCCTTGCTGGAAGGCGGGCTGCTGGCCGCCTCCCTGGCCACCTTGGTGTGGTGGCGGTCTGTACGCCATCGGGGTCACGAACGGCGAGCGACGAGCGACGCGTGCGAAGGCGGATGACCTCCGATCGCCCGCACAAGGAGAAGCCCAAGCAGTGCCCCTATCCTATCTTATGGACCTGGCTTGCCCCCTTCAATTCGTCCCCGCAAAGTGATGTAGTGCACAGCGCGTTTTGCAGGCAGATAATTACATTCAAAGATCCAATGGCAGGTCCGTCACTGCGAACACGCCCCCGACGAGGATCAAGCTGCCAGTCACGAGCGCGTCGACGTCCGCGTCCTTTGCGAGATCGGAAGAGCGTCGTGTAGGGAA
>ERZ1463038.884-NODE-884-length-10666-cov-17.756102_pt1 | contig 10666 bp, 17 predicted proteins | sample MGYA00564479_ERZ1463038 | MGnify/ENA primary metagenome ERZ1463038 (study PRJEB39244, sample SAMEA3635134) | Helicobacter pylori | study: EMG produced TPA metagenomics assembly of PRJEB11511 data set (Assembly of a 5300-year-old Helicobacter pylori... | reverse complement strand
CGATCGACTACTCGCGCCCGGCGCCGACCATCTCGCCGTTCCCGGACTCGGCGACACGGAGGAGCTTCTACTACCTCGAGACGCCGGAATTTCCAGGCGAGAGGAGCGCCAGCGGGAGCGAAGGGACGCCAACGCCCAAGGAAGGGTCGTACGAGGAAGACCACAACGCAGACGACGCGAGCGCGGAGGCCGAGGAGGCGGCCATGTGGGCCGACCACGACGCGCGTCTGAGCGTCCGCCGCTGATTCTTTCGACACGCTGAATCTGTTTCTCTCGACTTCCTTTCCTATCCACCATCCGACCCCGCTCTCGCCGCGACTCGTCCCCTGCGCCACCAAAACTCTGCGCCACCAAAACCAGACGACACCTCCCCGCCCTGATCTCCCTCGTACGTAATCGCTTAAAAGTCCCTACAAACCGTACACCCCGACGTAAGACTTCATGTCACTCCTACCCTCCGTTTAGTTCCCACTCTGTGCCCCCGTCCCTAATGTCTTCTTCGGCGAGCGTACGCCGCCCACCTAGTTTTGATTGATACCCTCTTGCCCGTTACACTACCCTCTGCCGCTTATACCTACTTTGAATCTACACCCATTACGAACACTGCGCGAGTGTTTCCTCGGTGGGCCGGAACTTCGGCGCCGGACGTTGACCCGACGTCGGGCTCTCTTCCGCACGCCGAAGGACCGAAGCCCGGATCCCTTCTAAGCAAAGCCCCACTTCTCAGTTGAGCTTGAAGTGTCATCACGATGCTCCCATGAGCTTCGCTCCTTAAACGCCGCGACTCAGTTCGGCGCGTCTCTCCGAGGCGCGCAGGTACCGGCCGGTGGCTCACCTGCTCGAACCAGGCCTAGGTGTTGGGAGTGTGGGGTAGGAGGGAGGATTGCCTCAGATTTCGCACGAGGAGGTCAGCCAAGACTGGAGGTGCTGTACCCCGAAGTTGGGAAGATGCATCAGCTAGCCATTTCCACCCCGGGCCTGAGAGTCGCCGCCGCGTCCACCGCTCGCTCGCGGATGAAGGCAGCGACTCCCTCGGCAAGGTGAAGCAAGATGAAGAGAATATGATGGCGACGAAGAAGCTGGGGAAAACGCGGAGCGAGCACGAAGCGAGCCGATCTCGGACGCCCCGCTGACCGCTGACCGACAGGTCGAGCGCGAGCGACGCCATGGACGTGCAGTGACGCAGAAGCTGTCCGAATCTAGAAGGAGTCGTGAGGAGAGTGTGAGAAGCTTCTCCAGGCTTCGTCGTCGCCAATGAAAGCGCGTCGGAGGATCGAGCAAGGCCGTCCGACTGTCGAGGTTCTTGCGAAGGCGACGTTGGGTTGACGTGCGGAGAGCTGGTGAAGGGGAATCCAAGAGAGCTTCACCCGAGCCAATCGGGACGAAGGACCACTGGCGTGACGCGGGATTGGAACAGAGGAACCAGGACGACAGACTACGGCTGAGGCGGCGCGCGAGCAGAGGCCTAGGCCAGAGCTCAAGGCGCCGTCCCGGAGGACGAGCAGCCCAGTTTGCTTGCACCACCACGCCGGTAGTCCCCCTTGGCATCATAGAAGTCTCCCGCTTATCAGCCATGAAGCTGGTCCGTGCGCCGATCTGCCTAGGATCTGCCTGGTGTGGGAGAGCGTGGCGGTGGGAGGATCGAGCTGGGTCGGATCAGTTGCATTCGAGCCGCTGGTAGCTGGAGAGTACGTCGTGCACGCGTCATGCTGCTTGGTCCTGCGCTCAGCCGGTCCACCTCATCCGCTGGCAGCGCGGCGCCGGTCGACGGGCCGACTCCTGCGCTGCCCGGACGTGTGCTGGCTGCTGTGCACTCGGCCAAAAGGCTGCCGAGCTTTGGATGAACGGTGGGCTCAAAACGGTTGACGAAAGTTTGTCGACATGGCGGTTCGAGAAAGAAAGGCGGCGCGAGCTCGACGCGGCGGTTGACTACGCTCCGTCACGTCGTCTGGCACAACATCGCATCTCAGATACATCAGCACGCACAGCTACCGCTCCCAGATTCCAGGTCCAGCCGGTCAGCCGTAGAGCGCTGCACTTTTGCGGGTCGGCTCCGAGTCATGCGTCGGCTCAGACCTCGGCACGCCGCGCTGCCCGCCGAGTGAGTCCAGGGGCCTGGCTTGTCGAGTTTGTACGGGAAGTGGAGGAATCAATGCGATGGGAAGAAAGCCGGTGCCGTCGTGAGAGCGCGGCGGGCGGCTGCTACGGCAAGCGACGAAGCAGGTGGAGTTGAGGGGCACGGCAGCTGATGCATTTATCATGCAGGACATGATCTGCATCACCTGCGCCCCAAAGTTTGACCACGGCCCTCCGCCCCGCGTCTTCCCGTGGACGTGCCAACCCGTCCTGGCCTGCCGGACGAGATCTGGTCCCTCATCGCGGAGGAAGTGACCAAGACCGACGCAGGTGATTGGGAGACCTCCTTTTCACCCAACAGCGAACTCCTGGCCACGCTACACGCGCTCTGCCTCGTCAGCTCCGTGTGTCTCGAACCGGCGCGGCGGGCGCTGTATCACGTCAAGCTTGACGCCAGCGAAAAGAGCGACGGCAACGGATCCAGCTCAAACAAACTCTGGCGCACACCTGAGCCGGTACCACACCTCGCGCGCCTCGTCTGCGGATTGCAGTTTGTCTCCTCGACGCGGCTGAACCGCTGGGCGCTGAAGCACGGCCTCGTGACATCCCTTCCCCTCTCTTTCAGAGCATCCACACGGTGTCGCGCCCCCTGCTTGCAGGTCTGACGACCGTGCGCCCCGCGATACACACTCTCGAACTCTCGCTCCCGGCCGCAGCGGGCTTGGCGGATTTCCTCCATTCGCAGAATGGGGCAAACAAGCTCGTGATCAAAGTGATCCATGTCATTGGGATCATTGAACGGCGAGGTGCAATATGTCCCCGCAAACGGAAAAGGAGCCAGGAGGCGGAGGGTAGGCCGCGGACCTCGTTGCCACCAAAAACAACTCCTCGACCAGCACCTCCAAGACTTTCTGTCCATACGAGGTGATTCCATCCCTCAGACCTCAACACCGCAACCCTTGTCGCTGACGCCGTCTGCCCATCAGCTTCGCGCCGTGATGCTGACGATCCACGCCCTCCAGCCCGAGCTCCTCTCCGCGGTCTTCTCGCACACGCCCCTCTCCCCAAACGACAACAACGACCTTTGCCGATATTCTCTCGTTTGCCGGGACTGGCGTGAGCCAGCCCAGCTTGCGCTGTTTGGTGCGCTAGGCTTGAACGACGAGGAGCGAGCTCAGGCGTGGCTCGCCTCCCCTGGACGGCAGCGGTTTCGTGTGAAACACGTCGAGTTCTCTAGACGATTCAAGAACGTAGAGATCGGCTTGAGGGCACTCGATGCATGCCCCGATCTCCTTTCGCTCGACGTCGACGAGGTCGGAGCATACGACTGGTGCTCGCACAAGAACGCCGCGGGTTCGTCCGTCGGGAGATCTTGCGCTGAGATGAGCTCATAGTGGTCTCAAACAGGTCTTCGTTCTCTCTCAATCTTGTCTCCGGAGGCGTTTCCGGACGATATGAAGCCGCTGGAGTGTCGCCTCAGCCACATCTCCCTCGACATCGACGCCGACAACGGCAAGCTCACAACACACAAGCTCCGCTCCCTTCTCAGTTCTTCGTCAGAATCGCTCGAAAGCTTCCGACTCGGCGACCTAGGCTACGACGACCCCGCCTCGATCACCGCGAATCGCGTCGTCTCCTTCTTCGCCACGAACCGCTTCCCCCGCCTCCGAACTCTCATCATCGACTCTTGGCAGCCATACACCTTCTACTCAAAGTTACTCACATGTTTCCCCGCGCTCGAATCTCTCGTCTTCACGATCTTTGATCCGAAGGACCTCGACTCGATCGCGGATTTTGTCACGCCGCAGGTCACGTACCTGGCCATCATCACCAAACGGTGGTCCTACCGTGCAGCGTCACAAGAAGCAATCCGGAAGACTCTCTCCGGAGACAACCTCCGGAACGTGCGGACCCTTGGCCTGCCGGAGACCAATCCATCGTTGCTGGCGTCGCCGGACGGACAGGCGCTGCTCGAGGAGTGCGAGCAGCGCAACATCGCCGTCGTGTACCGCTCGAACTACTTTGTGTGAGTTCCTCGGTGCTTGTTATGCTGCTACCCATTGATCACTTGGCTGCTCAACAGCACGCGTGACACCGCTCCGCAGGTAAAGGACGCGGTCGCGGACTCCCTTCGGCCGGGCGAGAGGCCATGGACTCGGTGCTCATGCTGTGATGGGGATGAGAGCAATTGACCAGAAGCGATCCCCTGATTCGCATAGTTCTGCTTCGGCTAGGACTGGGCACGACGCATCCTCTCAAAGTCGGCCATCGTCACGCCGCAAATCACCCGCCTCGCCTTCACCGCACCCTCTGCATTGGTCATCCAGAATTCGATCCCGGATTCCTACAGGAACATGCAGAAGGTGCTGCGAGAGGCGAACCTCGGCGGCGTGCGACAGGTCGACCTGCTGGACGCGACGCCGGTCACGCTCGCGACGCCGGCGGCGCGAGCGCTGCTGAACGAGTGCGAGACGCGCGGGATCTGGGTACGGTATCGATCAAGCTACTACATTTGAAGGATTTCGTCCGGACAACCTGCCGTAGGGGAAAGCTGACCGGGGATGGATTCGCACCAGAACGCGCGAAACGGCGCCGAAAGTTCGGCGGCCGGGCGCACCTACTAGGATGTGAGAAGAGGGAGGCATGCAGTTCTCAAGTGGTCGATGGCTGTGGTGCTCGCCGCGAGTTCAGACGCATTTTCGATTGGAGAGAGCGGCAGACGCCAAACCCTCGCCATGTCGGCCACAAGACCGATATTGATGCCGGCGGGAAAAGCCTGAAGAAGGTTTTCGAGCCCTGCGTGTTCCTGTGTACACGCCACTTGGACGTTCGCAGGCGAGGCGAGCTCAGCGTTGGCTGCGAACGCCGAGCGGCTCCGCGGATGTCCTTCAATACCAATTGCGTTCCAATGATCGTAGCACGGGCGTATGAGAACGAGACAATTGGAATATCTGACGAGACCTCACAGACCCAGGTCTCGTCTCGGACCCAGGTCTGGTGCAGACGCACGAAGGCCGGGGCACGCACGGCACCGGCGCGCGAGGCGCTAGCGTTTGGGTCGGTGGGGGTGGGGATCTCGTGTCTGCTGAATGATCGCGAGACTCGGTGTGGAAGAGGTGAGGAGGATTCGAGGGCCGGGTGAGAAAGCGCGTGGGGGGCGCACGTTGGGCCGGACTCGGTGTTGCTGATCATGCATGAGCTCGCGGTGGTCCAGCGTGCGAAGGATTTTGGGCTGGTCCCACAGAGCTGGATTGGAGTGAGAGGAGGTCATATGTCGCAGAGTAATCGACCACGAGAGGAGTCTCGAGCAACGGTGCTTGGACGAAAAGACAGACGCCCGCCCCTATCTCCGTCGCTTGCTCGATGACTTCGCGGCGATCGCGGTTGCATTCGTTCCGCCCCCAACGCGCTTCCCGACTCACCCGCGAATCACCTTGCACGCCCTCAGAACCCCGTGCGGCCAAACATGTACGTACTGTAGCAACGCGAGCAGTCGCGAGCGCGGGCTCGGGTAGTCGGGGCCGAGGTGGAACGAGGCAGCTGACAGCCTGCTGGTCCCCAACGCAGCTCTTCCGACGTTCCTCGCGCCCGACGGCCCACCAAACGCGACCCGCCCGCCTGTCCCCACGCCAAACCTCGCGACACTCAGCCCCGACCCGCGGACTCGGGAACTGGGCGCGTCGGGCCATCACCCGTTCCCGCCGGGCGCTCTCCTGTTGCGCGAACGCGTCCATCAACCCCCCCCGCCCGACCCGCCTACACTCGTTTGATGCGCCTCTGATTCGAGTAAGACCCGACACGTACGGACTGCAGGCGCGATGAACACGTTCTCGTACCTCTCGTCCCTCTTCAGCCCGTCCCCGCGCGTGCCGCCTCCGACGGTTCCAGCGACCGTCGACGAGTCGCCGACGACGATCGACACGGACACGGAATCCGGCGTGAGCGAGACGCTGTACCTCTCGGCGCGCCGCCCCCTGCGCGCGGGCGACCGGCCGACAGTCACGCTCTCGCACCTCGCGCCCGCGCACCTCGTCGGCGTCGGTCTTTTCCCACCGACGACGATCGACGAGGGCGAGAGCGGGGACGAGGAGGTCAGGCGGGCGGAGCGGCTGCCCTTGCCGGCGTCGCCGGTGCTGGGCGACGAGGACGGGGACGGGGACGGGGACGAGTGGGACAAGAAGGGCGAGCAGAGCGAATACGACCAGGGCGAGCGCAAGCTGCTCGCCAGACGGGAAGCGGCAGCGGCGGTGCGCGCGTGGCCGGTCCGGCTGTCGGTCGGGCTGTACCTCGTCCTCCGGCACGTGCTGTCGTACTTTGGCTTCCCCGCACCGGCGCCCATCGCCCTCCCGACCACACCGACGCTCTCCCCGCCGACGCCGACGCCGACGCCGACGACGGACCGCGACGAGCTCTTCTCGGCCCTCGCGCCCCCACCCCCTTCCCCCGGCCGCCGATCGACCTTCTTCCTGCGCCGCGCCCCGACCCCGGAAATCTCCCCCTTGCCCTCCCCTGCGCTCACCCCAGCCGCACCGCCCCGCCCACCACGACTGACCCCAAAGACGCTCGTCCTCGACCTCGACGAGACGCTCATTCACTCCACCTCCCGACCGTACGCCAGCTCAGGCCGGGGCGCAGGCCTCAAAGTCCGCGTCGTCGAAGTCGTTCTCGAGGGCAGAAGTACAGTCTACACGGTCTACAAGCGGCCGTGGGTCGACTTCTTCCTGCGCAAGGTGAGCGTTCTTGTAGACCGAGTCGAGTTCGGATCTAGGGTCGAGGCAGCACGCTGACCAAGATGTTTTCTAGGTGTCGGCCTGGTACACGGTCATCATCTTCACCGCCTCCCTGCCCGAGTACGCGGACCCGGTGATTGACTGGCTCGACGGCGGCGACGGCGGCGGCGGCATGGTCGGCGGCCGGCTCTTCCGCTCCGTACGTGCCCTTCTCCTCTTCTCTTCCCCTCACTCGGGGCTGACTGCAAGAGATAGGACTGCCGGCACGCGAACGGCGCGTACGTCAAGGACCTCTCGGTCGTCGACGCGGACCTCTCGCGCGTGTGCCTGGTCGACAACAGCCCCGCGAGCTACGCCATCAACCAAGGTCCGTCGCCCCCCCTCGTTCTGGCCCTCTGTGGAAAACCCGAGCTCACGCTCTGAACGCACAGCTAACGGGATCCCGATCGAGGGCTGGATCAACGACCCCAACGACGAGTGCCTGCTCGACCTCTTGCCCATGCTCGATAGCTTGAGATTCACGTCCGATGTCAGGCGCGTGCTGGGGCTGAGGGGGTTTGGCAAGTAGAGTGCAAGTGTAGAGCTGCGGGGTTGTTTGTAAGAGTATCTTACTAGTCTCGTGCGCGGGGCGGAGGTGCGTGGCGGTCGGGGAAGATGGCATCAGACGCTCCTATAATACTGGACCGCTCATGGGCACACTACATACCGACGCTCTCCCTGCTATTGTGACCGGGTTGTTCGATCTCCGGTGTGGGCCACGAACGCGCTTCTTTTTGGCAGCTAGGGCTCTTGGTTCTTGGAGCTCAAACGCCGTTTATGAGCTTTGCTGATGATGGACATCGAGATCGAGCGATGCGGCAGAAGGCAACCGTTGAGATTGCGCCCGCGAGCGCGCCAGGACCTCCCGCTACACGACTTTTTAAGAAAGGTCTCGTTCAAGAAGAAAGGAGACAATCACACCGTTTGCACTCCAAGCTCACCACACGCTTCAACACTGAGTACTGATAAGACCTCCCGCTCGCACCCTGTTACATACAACGAGGAACGAAATCACGATCACCCTGCGTTTGCAGCGGTTCAGCAGTGATTTTTCATTTAGGTGCATGAGTTATTTACTAGATGGGCGAGCGGTGGTCCCCTTCTGGAGCGTGACCTGACCGGGAGTGTCAATGAAAGTCCCGTGCGTGCGAAGGGAGGACGTACCGCCGTTTGGGCGTGGGCCCACCCAGTCAAACTCGCCCCGGTCTGGAATATCACGGTAGTCGCAGAAGATGCGATCCCTTCCAAGTGGCTCGCGGCTCCAAGGGTGATGCCGCCGCTCACACACCAGAAGATGCTGGCACTCCGCGCGCGCGCTGGGTGCTCATTATCAGCGTCGGTCGAAGCCAGCTGAACAAAATGCGCTTACAACAGTGACTCCAGTGCCGAGGGAGAAGACACCGGCGATTTGAAAGAGGAAGGTGTCATCCTCGCTGCGAAGAAACAATGATCAGCGCTGAGCCAGTGGAGCGGAACCAACTCATGCCAGTCCCTCACCTCCCAGAGATCGTGATATCCGTTGCAACGTTAACTCCTCGATCCCATTTATACAGACCGGCGGTGGTGACTTGGCCACCGATCGAGCCGCCACCTAGGTTCACGACGTCGGGAGGTCCCATGGTGGCAGCTTTAACGTACGCAGCGTCTGCGCCGTCTGAGGAATCCCAGTCAGTAGTGAGGTACTTCTATGCACAGGCATATTTACTGATAGTTTGGGTAAGGAAGCTCGGCGTAAACCCGCCGTAGTCTGCAGCGTACACCTCCCCGTTGACCTGCGACGAAGTGGACGAGGTCGTCCCGGGAGCTGCGGATTTGTCACTTTGTCAGTGAGCTATGGATCCTGAGTTCTGGCGTGACAGTACCATGATCAAGTGAAAATCCCGTGATGTAGGTAGCTGCTGCTGGAGAAATCCCCACGCTGCCCTCTGGGCGCACGGCGGGGTCAGCTCGGGCAACCAGGGAAGATCGGACAGAGCTCACTGATGTTCGAGCTCGGCACGGAGCTGATGCCACTCTTAGCAAGGATCACATAGGGTTGACGCTTCCGGGGCCGGGCGAGGCTCGTCGGAAGTTTTGGGGAAGGGAACGAGCGCATGCGGTCAACGCCTGCGAAGGCGAGTCAGCTTTGGGGCCGATAGGGTGTGACCAGACGCTATACCAGTGATACGAGTGTTAGGAAATGGAGCGAGGCGACCATTTCGATTTAGTGGGAGGACGGTTGTTGAAGGGAAAGAAGGCGGCCTGCGAAGGTGAAGTACTTGAGGAGACGCTACCGGAGTGGGGGCTGCGGTGTTTTGATCCCACGCACAGACATGCAGTAGTAGAAGTGATTATCATCATTCTGTGCCGCCTCTGGTGATCATTGGACCGCGTTCTGCTAATATACACACGCCCACCTTTGGATTGCGACAAGCAAGGTCGCGCAGCTGGTGGCCTCACTGTCCTTCTACCCACTCCGCTTGTAGATGGCCGAAGGCTTGTACAGAAAGCTCGAATGTTGGGTCCAAAGGCGGCATGTGGGCCCTGGTGGCCAATAGCTCGCGTCACGGAACCCCTGCGGACGAGGAACGCGGCCGTCAAGTGTTGTATCGGAACGCTGTTGTTGCCGCCAAGCAAGCTGCATACGTACACTTCGCTTTATATCCAAGGGGTGTTTACAATCAGCCTGCTGCCTCTGATTCACTTTCTCGAAGGACCCTTTCAAGGAACGCCGGGTGCCGACTCTATGAACTTTGACACACTATTGCTCGCTCGGGTAATAATGGGAGTAAAGAAGCGATCAGATGAGCTCAAAATGGTCCTGGATGATGGGGAGACGTGTATGAGAGAGTGGTGGCGGACGAACGGTTGAAATGTGCACGCTGGGTGCTGCACGAACTTTGGGGCGTCCACATTCAAAGCACGATTACTTGTGCGATTCCTAGTGATGGTTTGATCAATTTCCCAGCCGTCGAGTCACGGGGAGCATCGCACGTCGCCGGCCGCCGGTGGCGCCGCCTCGGCCGCCTCCGACTGAGCGATGAAATTGCGCAGGCGGGCATGGGGAGCTTATGCTATGTACCTTTTAAGTATCACTACGCCGAGCGCGATCAAGTTTTGGTTGTGTGCAGTGTGCTTTGAGCGAGGTGAGGGTCAAACACCAAGAGACGGGTGCGCAGCTCTCCCTCCTGCCCACCGCCGGCGGACCTCGGCAACGCTCAGGATGGGCGTGAGTGCTTCCCCACGGCCACAAAGTGCTCAGCAGGGCTGACAGAAGGCCTGGCAGGACGATCGGTTCTGCTACCTCAACCAGTCGAGCTCGTTGACGGACCTGCTGCTCGACGACGACAAGCCGCTCGACGACCTGCCTGCCGACGACATCGCAGTGCCGTACCACCTGCTGCCGCCGTACCAGGACGAGGACGACGAGAGTGAGCTTCTGTGTGTCGGATGGCGTGATCGTGGCTGACGGCGAGCTCCTGGACAGCTGTGCTCCCGTCTGCGTCGCACCCGTCGTACCCCTACGGCAACCCCTACGCGACCCGCCCCACCAACCCGGCCTCGGACGCGTCTACCTCGACCCTCTTCCGCCCCAGCGCGTCCGCCCAGTCGCTCGCGACCACCCTGCCCGCGCTCAGCATCCGACACCTGCACACCGTCACGACCTTTGGCGACGCGCGCGACCGCACCTGGAGCGAGCTGGCGCTCGACGACCTACTGCTGGACAGGGACGACGACGAGGCCAAGGACGGGATTCAACACCAGGCCGGAGACGCGCCGGACCATGCGGGCCAAAACGCGGGCGACCACCCGCCAGAAGACGAGGAGCAGCCGATGGAGGA
>ERZ1463038.881-NODE-881-length-10680-cov-25.953318_pt1 | contig 10680 bp, 9 predicted proteins | sample MGYA00564479_ERZ1463038 | MGnify/ENA primary metagenome ERZ1463038 (study PRJEB39244, sample SAMEA3635134) | Helicobacter pylori | study: EMG produced TPA metagenomics assembly of PRJEB11511 data set (Assembly of a 5300-year-old Helicobacter pylori... | reverse complement strand
GGCTCAGGCTTGGCGCGTAAGCGAGCACTGCGATCTGTTGCCCGTCGGCGCGGGCGACCACTTCAGCGCCCATCAACGGGTTTTCGCCGAACAATGGCAGGTGATTGAGTTCGACCCAGCCGCTGGCACTGCTCAGGTCTGACAGATCTAGATCGGCCAACTGTGGGACTTGACCACGGGCAAACGTCAGCCAAGCCTCACCCTTGGGCAGCGCCTTGTCGGTCGGCCAGGCGCTGAGCAAGCGCGCCTGAGCTTGTGCCGAGGTCTGGGACGCCTGGCTGCGCGACTGCTGTTCGAGATGCACGGCGTATAACACCAACAGCAGCGTGGTGATAAAAGCGACCGCATTGACGGCCCAGAATTTGTACTTCAGCGAGATATTGCTAAGCCAGGCACCCATGGAAGGTTTTCTCTGATCGCGGAAACAGCATTGGCAAGGTGCCATTATTGTGCCGTTACTCAGAAAAGTCACTTTGATATGGGTCAATGCGTCGCATCAAACCACGATGGGCAGCCCGAAAAAGGCGCGGGCGCAGGCGGTGCTGTGCTGGGCCAGGTCTTCCAGGCTTTCGTTGCGGTGCAGGGCAACTTCGCGCAGCACCTCCGGCAGGTAGGCCGGTTCATTGCGGCCGTTTTTCGGCTTGGGCCGCAGGGTGCGCGGCAGTAGGTAAGGCGCATCGCTTTCCAACATCAGGCGGCCCCGAGGAATTTCCCTGACCAGTGGATGCAGGTGCGTCCCACGGCGCTCGTCGCAGATCCAGCCGGTGATGCCGATGTGCAAGTCAAGGTCGAGGTAGCTGAACAGCGCCTGCTGCTCGCCCGTGAAGCAATGCACCACGGCGGCGGACAAGTGATCACGGTAATCCTTGAGGATCTCCAGCAGGCGCTGGTTGGCGTCGCGTTCGTGGAGAAATACCGGCAGTTTCAGTTCGACGGCCAGGGCCAGGTGTTCTTCGAGGACTTTTTCCTGCTGCGGGCGCGGGGAAAAATCGCGGTTGAAATCCAGCCCGCATTCGCCCACTGCACGCACGCGGCTGTCGTTGAGCAAACCGCGTAAGCGTTGGGCGCTGTCGCCGTTCCAGTCGCTGGCGGAGTGGGGGTGGATGCCGGCGGTGCAGAACAGCCGTTGGCCGCTTTCATCGAGTTTTTCGCACAATTGCAGGGCCTGTTCGCTGCCGTCGACACGGGTGCCGGTGAGCACCAATTGTTGCACGCCGGCGGCATAGGCGCGCTCGAGAACGGCCTGGTGCTTCTCGTCGAAACTTGGGTTTGTCAGGTTGACGCCGATATCAATGAGTTGCATGGTGCTATCTCCGCCTGCGGACGGAAAGCATATCAGAGCTGTAGATTTATAAGAAAAACCTAGAACTACAACGAGTTATAGCTGTCTTTGAACGTCGCAAGCGACATTGTGGTGGGTCTATCGCCTGCCCTGGTGCCGCCGTTGCGTGCTTTGTCAGCGCATAAAGCGCTCTGTTTCTGACCTCCAGTCCCTCGTTTTTCGCGAAGGTGCTGGCCAGTATTCTTTCCGGAGAGCGGATGATCCGACCCTCGGCGTTACTTATGTTGTGCCTGACGTTATTGCTGCCCATGGCGGCGGTCGCGCGGCTGGACGGGCCGCTGGAAGTGACCAAGCCGAGCAAGGTCCGCGACCTGGCCGAGATTCGCTCCAGTCGTACCCTGCGCGTACTGGTCAACCAGAGCCGCAACAGTTCCGGTGAAATTCAGGGCCAGGCCATTGGTGTCGAATACCATCGCCTGCGTGCGTTCGAGCAGTACCTCAACGACCAAGCCCGCGATGGCCAGAACATCAATCTCAAGATCATCCCCAAGGCCAAGGGGCAACTGCTCGGCGCGCTGGCGCGTGGCGAAGGCGACTTGGTGGCTCCCGGAGAATTGCTGGAAGTAAAGGCCGCGCACAAGATCAGCGCGAGCGACCCGATCGCCAGTGGCGTGCCGTTATGGCTGGTGGGGGTCAAGGGCGAGCGGCGGTTTACCAAGTTGGAGCAGCTATCCGGGCGCACCCTGGCGCTGACCACCGGCAGCGCGGCGGCGGATGCGATCAATCAGGTCAACCAGAAGCTGGCCCTGCACAAGCAGCCGCCAATAAAGGTGGAATGGGTCGACCCGAGCCTGGCGGTGGAGGATGTGCTGGAGATGGTCCAGGCCGGCATCTTTCACCTGACCATTGTCGAGAAGCCCATCGCTGAACGTTGGTCGAAGATCCTGCCCAAACTGCGCTTCGACAAACAGGTGGCGATCAATGAGCCGGGCGAAGAGTACTGGTTCGTGCGGCAGGACGCCGCGATGCTGCGGGCAAGTATTGATCGCTTTCTCAAGACCTACCGCACGCCCTCCGACCAGGACGTGGCGTTTCAGCGCATTTATCGACGCCTTTACCAAGTGCGCAACCCGCTGGCCCGCATCGACCGCCAGCGCCTCGAGAAACTGCGTCCGGTCCTGCAAAAACATGCGCGCGAGCAAGGCATGGATTGGTTGAACCTCGCTGCGCTGGCCTTCAAAGAGTCCGCCCTCGACCCAGGTACGCGCAGCAGCGGTGGGCCGACCGGCCTGATGCAGATCACACCTTCGGCGGCGCAGCGGGTGGGCGTGAACAATATCGAGAATCTCGACAGCAATGTGCAGGCGAGCGCGCGTTACCTGTCGATGATCCGCCGCAAGTTTTTCGCCAGCCCCAAGCTCAACGAGCGCGAGCGCATGGCTTTCGTGCTGGCCGCCTACAACATGGGGCCGGAACGCGTGCAAGGCATGCGTACTGAAGCCAAGCGCCGTGGGCTTAATCCCAATCAGTGGTTCTTCCAGGTGGAGCGCATTGCCATGGAGCAGGTGGGGATGAGCGCCGTCAGCTATGTGAATAGCGTCAATAAGTACTACCTGGCGTTTGATCGGGAACGGGACTCCCTGGAGCCTTCGGCGTTGGAGCCGAAAATCGCCTCACGCAAGTGATCGATTTTATTGATATTAATCAGGCGATTTTTCGGCTTTTATCATTGTGTAAACTGATTAATATAGCGGCCAACCAACCCCTACTTTGAAAAGGATTATCACCATGAGCCCACTGATCAAAAGCATCCTGTCCACCCGCGCCGGCTATGGCCTGACCGTTCTGCGCATTGTTGTCGGTATCATCTTCGCCGCCCACGGTTCGCAAAAACTCTTTGGCTGGTTTGGCGGCTACGGCCTGGCGGGCACCGCGCAGTGGATGGAAAGCATTGGCCTGGCGCCGGGCACCTTGATGGCCTTGTTGTCGGGCGGTACCGAGTTCTTCGCCGGCCTGGCCCTGATCATCGGTCTGCTGGCGCGCCCTGCGGCATTGGGCCTGACTTTTCTGTCGCTGGTGGCGATCTTCTCGGTGCATATCCATAACGGTCTGTTCATGGCGAACAACGGTTATGAGTTCGCCCTGGCCTTGCTCGGCGGCTCCCTGGCCGTCCTGTTCGAAGGTGCTGGCAAACTGTCTGCCGACCGCGCCATCGCCAACTGATCGCCCTGTATCCCCTGGAGAAGGCCCGCTATGCGCGGGCCTTTTCGTTGCGCGGGATTCTTGACACCGCCCCATCGGCTTCTCTAGGATGTTGGTTATGCGCCGATTTAAACAGCTAATTGCGGGGCGCCACTGGGACTCGATGCAGCCCGACAGAAGCCAGCTCTGACTGAAGACGCAGGCTTCGAAATACCGCTAAAGCGCTGGTTCGGTGTTGCCTCTCACCTGCCCGCAGACTTTTGAGGCAGAGACACGACACGATGAATGCACCACACCCCCTCATACGCCTGGCCCCGATCACTGCGGACCTGAATCAACGCAATCCAAGAATTCTCCTCGGCGGCAAGCACCAGCCGACGCTGTTGCGTTACCTGGATGGTTGGCCGCGGCGTGGCGGGCGGCCTTCGGCGTTCCTGATCCAGTTTGTCGAAGATGGCGATTCCCTGGGGCGCTTTGCCAGCAACAGCTTTGACCTTGCGGTGATCCAGGCGCCCAGCGCCAGAGATGCTGCCGAGGTGATCCATCAACTGACGCGCATTGCCCGGCAAGGCTTGATCGCGCGGCGCTGAGCCCTCAATAGAACGCCGACGGTGGCACCGGACAACGACGGCGACGCCATTGAAATAGCCCCCAGGCAATCAGGCCCAGCAGTGCCGGCAACGGCACAATCACCAGCAGTTTTATGTTGCGCTCCAGGCGCTGCACCGGCGCGTGAAGGGCGTTTTTCAGTGCATGCAGTTCCATCGGTAAACGCAGGCGCTCTTTGTTGAGCGCTTGCAACTGGGTGTTGGTATCGACAGCCTCGGTGCCCAGGGTCGTGCCCTCAGGGTTGAGGCGCTGCCATTCCTTTTCCGTTTGTACCAGGCGCCGTTCCAGCTCGGTGGCCTGATCCTGGTAGGCGCGCTCGGCAGCCTCGCGGCGCTTCTCCAGCAGGTTCAATGAGTGGCCCGCCACTGCACGCGGGCGAATATTCGCAAGGGCCTGCGGTGCTGCGAGGTTATCCAGAGTGTTTACTACAAACAGTTTGTTAGCGTTTTGCGCGGAACCGCTGGGTGGCTCGCTCAACATATCCGTATCGGCCACCACTACCACTTGGATCTGCGTCGCCTTCTGCCGCCCCGGCGGCTGCCCGCCAAATCCGTCAGCAAACGCTGAATAGGCTGGCCCTTCGAGTCGGGCAGCGATCACATGACGCTCGCCACGCGTGGGGAACGCGCTGTCTACGGCGCTTGAATCCAGCAGTAACGACTGTCTGGAACTGCTCAGCAGTGGCGTGAAGGTGGCCCGGCTTTTATCCAGGGAGAACAGGGCGCCGCTGTTCGACACGGTCACCGTGTCCAGCTTCCAGGTGCTGACATCATCGGTATTCATCGCTTGGCGTGGCAGGGTGAAGGTGGCCGGTTGATGTTCCGATGGGGCATAGGTGCGGTCGACCAGTACCTTATTGCTCGGCATGCTGACCCCCCAGCCGGCGAGTAACCCGTCTAGTCTGGTCGCCGAGGGTGTTGCCTTTGAGTCGCCTTTACCGAGGGGGTCGATAAACATCAGCAGTTTGCCGCCGTTCAGGACGAATTGGTCAATCGCGTACAGCGTTTTCTCCGGCAGCTCGCGGGGGTTTATGAGCATCAGGGTTTTGATCCGCGAGGGGACATGATCTGCAGTCGGTTCCAACTCCAGTAGGTCGAAATGTCGGTGCAATTCCAGCACCAACGGTTCGATGGGCGCGTCTGCCGGTAACCCGGATAACAGTCCAATGACCGCAGGCTCGGGATGCAGCAACTGGGTGATCAGGTGGCTGATTTCATACTCCAGCAACGGTTCGTTCTCTGGGTTGAACGATTCGATGCGTTGTGCGGCTTGGCCCTCCCGCGTGCCGATAAGACCGAAGAATCCCGGTTGATCGCGTAGTCCATATAATCCTGCTTTGTAGGCATCCTCTGAAAAGGGAGCAGGATCGATAATGTGCAGATTGATCCTGCCGTTTGCTGCGTGTTCGAAAGCCCTCAGTTTTTCTTCAACGCGTTTAGCATAGTGTTTCAGGATGCTGCTTTTTTGTGCCGGTAGGCTTGAATTGAAATAGTAGAAGTCCAGTGGGCTTTCCAGTGTGGTGAGTAAGTGCACTACCTCGGGTGACAATGTGTTGGTTTTTTGTTGAGAAAAATCCTGGCGTAGATCGGGAAATTTGACTGCCCATACCAAGTTGAATGCGAGGAACAAAAGCAGTATGACGCTAAGTGTCATGCCGGTGCGCAATGGATATCGCATCGAGAGTGTTCCTTCTCAGCTGTTCTTGTAGTTGAGGATGGCGGTCGTCGCAGCAAGAAAAGCAATGATCATGCTGATGAAATACGCGCAGTCCTGAAAGGTAAGTGTCCCGTGGTCAATCAGGCCAAAACGTAGGAGTGGGCTGAGAGACGTCAAACTATCGATGATCCAGATGGGCGCTTGACGCTCAAGTGCATCCAACACCGAAGACACACCGCTGGCCAATAACAGCAAGCTCAGCGTCAATATGAAAATGGCCAGGCGTTGGCGGGTCAGTGCGCAAATAAAAACACCGACCGATAGATAGCTCCCGGCTAATAACCAACTGGACAGAAATTGTGAGGCAATGACCGCGTTGTCCGCAGTGCCGAGCAAGTTGACAACTGTCACGATGGGAAATGTCAGCAATAGTGCCAGGCCCGCCACGACCCAGGCAGCGAGGAATTTTCCAATAACCAGTTCCGCGGGCCTGACAGGCAGGGTTTTCATGAAATCGCCAAAGCCGGTCTCGTTCTCATCCGCCCAAAGTTGAGTCGACAGGGCAGGGATCAGTAACAGGTACAACCAAGGGTGCCATTGAAAAAAGCCCTGCAAGTCGCTGCTGCTTCGCTCCAGCAATGGGCTTGTGTGCAATCCCAGTAAGGCGGACAGCACCAGGAATAGCGCAATGCTCAGGTAGGTGGCAGGTGCCGATAGATAGCTGGCAAGCTGGCGTTTGAAAACAGGTGGCAGCAGGTTCAATGGGATGCCTCCTGGCTCAGGTGGTGAACGACATCGTTCAGGCGACCTGGCTCCAGATTCAGTGAGTGTATTTCCCAGCGCCGGTTGGCAATCAATGCGCAGATGGCGGGGTAGATGGAGTGTCCCGGCATGGCGAGAACGGTCACCGTGCCTGGACCGTGCCGGTCTTCTTCGATACCTGCCACGCCGGGCAGCACGGCGAGTGCCAACAAATCCAGGGCCGACTTCGCCGCCAGGGTGACCGCCCGGAAGTGCCGGGAGCTGCGCTGTAGCTCGGGCATTGGGGTGTCCGCCAGCAGGCGACCGCCGCCAATGACCAGGGCACGGGTGCAGACGCCGGCCAGTGCTTCGCAATCGCGTGAGGCGACGATAATCGTCATCTCGTCGGCCAATGACTGGATAAGCGTGCTGATCTTCCCTTGCTGATGGGGTGCCAAGCCTTCGCCGGGTTCGTCCAGCAGTAGCACGTCGGGGTCGTGCAGCAGGGCTTGGGCAAATGCGACTTTGCGTTTCAGGCCTGGCGGAAGCGTGTTGATCGGGTAACCGAGGACTGGCCAGAGTTCGAGTCGGCTGGCGGCGCGATCCACCCGCCTGCGCTTCTCCGCGCCCTGGAATCCACGAACGGTGGCGATGAAGCTGAGCAAGTTCTTGACTGACAGGGTCGGGTGGTTGACGCCGGATTCGGGTTGATAGCCTATTGCCTTGCGTGCCTGATACCCATGGGTTTGTGTATCCAGCCCCAAAATCCGCACCTGCCCCGAGGAGGGCTGGGTGGCGCCGGCGATCATCTTCAAAAGTGTAGTTTTACCTGCCCCCTCCAATCCAAATAACCCAAGGCACTCTTGGCGTTTGGCAGAAAATGAGACATCGTTGATTACACTCTTTTTGTTCAAGTATTTTGTGAGGTTGCTTATCTCGATCATTATGCTTTTCTATTCGGTGGGTAAGGCAAGAAGAATGAAGAGGCAAGCGCCTTTATTGAGTGATACAGGGCTCGGGTTTAAAAATGGTACGTTCAATGCATCGTGCTTGGAAGCACTGAAGTATATTAATAAGAGAAGTCCTACGTTCAGTCGATTAGCGCGCTGAAACAATCGTTGAGTGATAAATGCATGTTGATGGTCGGATGTTTATCTGATGTTTATATACGCTTTGCTTGTTGTTATGAGGCCCGATTACTATGATGCTTCTACGTACCCTAGTTCTTGAGCGCTCGGGTGAGGATACGCCGGTCAACGGCGCTCTGCTCTGTGGTTTTGCTATACCCCAGATCGCGTCGAACTTTCTTGTGTACAGTCTGGATGAAGAAATAGAGCCGGGTAGTTCCCGGGTATATGTCGCAGCATTACGTAGGAAAGTTGAACGGTACTTCTTGGGCGGGGTGGATGCTCAGGAAGATCTGCAAGTTGCGATGCGGGTATTTAAACAAATACTGACCCTGGCGGCGTCCGGTACCAAATCGGGGAGTGTAGGTGACGGCCAGGTTCCTTATCATTTTGTCGATTTGAAAGGCTGCAAGTTGCCGCCCGCCAGGCCCGAAGATCATCATTCAATGAACATCAAGAAAGCCTTGGTGATGAAGGTGATTACCTTGGGGACGTCTTCCCCAGCGTCAGAGGCTATTGAAAGTCCTACGCTGATTGTCCCGTCCATTCGTTTTTCTTCTCGAATGGTCTCGGCTCCCAAAGTGACGAAGGAGCCTGAAAAGGTCTCGCCCGTGATGATCCAGGGGCCGGCTCAACCTCCGCAGCAGGCGCCAGAGGTCTTGGCGCCAAATGAATCGCTGGCCGTTGTGGTTGCACCCAGTGCGCCGCCGGCATTGAGCGAACAGGCGGAGCAAAATTCGCTGTTCGAGGTGGATAGCACCTTGACCAACCTCGCGCGCGTCGCCCAGGAACTGACCCAGCAAAAACTCGCGATGCAAAAGCGCGAAGAGGTGCTTGAGCAGCGCCAGGTTCAGCTGCAGCAAGGGCTGGCGGAGCTTGAGCAAAAACGCCAGGAGCTGACCCGTCGGATGGCGCAGGAGGAGGGCGCCCTGCAGTTGCAGGCTCAGGCGCTGGAGGGGCGTGAGGCACAGTTGGCAAATGCCTTGGGTGCGCAGCAGCAAGGGCAGCGCCAAATGGATGAACGCGCCCGCGTCCTGGAGGAGCGGGTCACTCAAGTCGAGGTGCAAGAATTACGGGCGCGCCAGAAGGGTGAGACGTTGGCGGCGTTGCTCGTGCAGTTACCTGGGTTGCGCCAGAATGTGCAGGCCGTCCTCTTTGAACTCGACCAGGCGTTGGACGGCCTGGCGAGAAATGAGCCGTTTCAACCCAGCAGCGATCTTGGTGCAATCCACTTGTGATGCGAGGCGTCGGCGGGTCTGGCTACTTTCGCCCGTTCATTTATCATCACCCTCTGTTCGTCGACGCCGGGCCTTCAAGCTGCGGCGTATTGGAATCAATGGACATTGCCTGGGGATGCACGCGTTTGAGTACCAAGCTGATTACCAAAGAAGGTCATGAAGCGCTGAAGAAGGAGTTGGATTACCTGTGGCGCGAAAAGCGTCCGGACACCACGCGCAAGGTAACTTGGGCCGCCTCCCTGGGGGATCGCAGCGAGAACGCGGACTACCAGTACAACAAGAAGCTGCTGCGTGAGATTGATCGGCGGGTACGCTACCTGCGCAAGCGTCTGGAAGACATGCGCGTGGTGGAGTACATGCCCGAGCAGGAGGGGCGGGTATTTTTCGGTGCCTGGGTCGATATTGAAAACGAGCAGGGCGAGACCAAGCGTTTTCGTATCGTCGGCTATGACGAGATCTATGAGCGGATGGACTACATCTCCATCGACTCACCGATGGCACGGGCGCTGTTGCGCAAGCAAGTCGACGACGAGGCCATCGTGCAGACACCAAACGGCGAGGTGTGCTGGTGGATCACCGGTATCGAGTATGTGAAATAGGCAATCATGGCCCGCAGTCTTTGAAGCTGCGGGCCATCGTCCTTTCAACCTTCGCGCAATACCGTCAGCGGGCTGGCATTCAGCGCGCGGCGCGTCCCGAATACCCCGGCACCGCCGATCAGCACCGCACCGATCACCGGCAGCAGTAGCAACCACACGTGCGGGTGCCAGGCCAGGTCAAAGGCGTAGCGGTACAGCACCCATGTCACCAGCTCGGTACCCAGCGCTGCGAGCAAACCGCTGACCGCGCCCAGCAGGCCGAACTCGATGCGTCGGGCCTTTACCAGCAGCTTGCGCTCGGCGCCCAGCGCCCGCAGCAGCGCACCTTGGCGAATGCGCTCATCCAGGGTGGCCTGCAGGCCGGAAAACAGCACCGCCATCCCTGCCGCCAGCACAAATAGCAGCACATATTCCACCGCCAGCGTCACTTGGGCGAGGATGCTGCGCAGTTGCTCCAGCAGGGCCTCGACCTGCAGGATCGTGGCCGCCGGGAATGCCCGGGACAGGTCGACGATCTGCCGGTCATGGCCGGGGGCCAGATAGAAGCTGGTCAAGTAGGTGGTTGGCAGGTCTTTCAAGGTGCCAGGCTGGAAAATCATGAAGAAGTTGGGCTGGAAGTTATCCCAATTGATGGTGCGCAGGCTGGTGACCCGAGCTTCACGATTTTCGCCCGCCACCGTGAACACCAGATGGTCGTCGAGCTTGAGTTTCAGGCTTTCGGCGACCTTGGCTTCCACCGACACGCCCGGTATTTCATCACCCGGTTGCTGCGACCACCAAGCCCCCGCAGTCAGGGCATTGCCCGGCGGCAGGTCGGCGGCCCAGGTCAGGCTCAGGTCGCGCTGTACCGCACGGTCGCCACTGGAGTCCTTGCTGACAATCTCCTGCACCGGCTCGCCGTTGACGCTGATCAGCCGGCCGGGCACCACTGGATACAGCGGCGCCGATTGCGCCTGCAGCTCGAGCAGGCGAGCACCAAAGGCGTCTTTGTCGGCGGGCAGGATATTCAGCGCAAAGTAGTTGGGCGCATCCTTGGGCAACTGGTTTTGCCAGGTGTCCAGCAATTCGCCGCGCAGCAGGGCGATCAAACCCATGGACAGCAGGATCAAGCCGAACGCCAGGGACTGGCCTGCCGCCGCCAGCGGGTGGCGCAGCAATTGGCCCAGGCCCAGGCGCCAGGGTAGGGACGCCCGGGCCAGCAGAGATCGGAAGAGCACACGTCTGAA
>ERZ1463038.880-NODE-880-length-10689-cov-12.920256_pt1 | contig 10689 bp, 6 predicted proteins | sample MGYA00564479_ERZ1463038 | MGnify/ENA primary metagenome ERZ1463038 (study PRJEB39244, sample SAMEA3635134) | Helicobacter pylori | study: EMG produced TPA metagenomics assembly of PRJEB11511 data set (Assembly of a 5300-year-old Helicobacter pylori... | reverse complement strand
CGAGCGGAGGGAAGGTGAGGTGGTGGGCGCAGGTCGGTCGGCCTCGGTGGTGAGGTCGTCGAGGTCGCGGAGGTAGGCCATGACGGATCGCAGGGCCGACTTCTGGTCAATGTGGTCGTGCGAGTACATCGTCGGCGAGGTCGAGCTGCCGATCATCGTGTCGAGCGCGGGCACCTTTTCGAGCTTGAGGAACGACTGCCGGTTCGAGAGCCGGCGGTCGGGCTGCTCGGGCGCGGCGAGCGACAGCGGCGCGGGCGAGAGCTTGGCCGCGCGGCTGAGGACGCGGTTGCGGAAGATGCTGCTGCCGCTGCTCGAGCTCATGCTCGCGGCCTTGCTGGACGACGACGCCTCGGCCAAGGTCGCCTCGGCGGGCGTGGCGGGGGTCGAGAACGAGCGCGCGACATCCGCAGACGAGCCGGGCCGCATCTGCTTGATCGAGACCTTTTTAAACATCTTGCCCCACTTCTTGCTCGTCTCGACCGACGGGTTCGGACTCGGCACGGGCGGCGGCGAGAACGCGTGCGCGGTCGACGGCCGGTCCGACTGGTGGCGCGAGCGCGCGGCGGCCTGCGCCTCGGCAATGTCCAGGTGCGGACTCGACGCGGGTGGCGGGAGCGAGAACGAGTGCGCAGTCGGGGGCGTCGTCGCGGTCGCGGGGAGGAAGACGGACGAGCTCGAAGCGGTGGCCGGGTTCGGGAACGGGTACGCGCTCTCGGCGAGCGAGACGGTGCTGTCCATGTGCCGTAGCGGAGGTGCGGACGTGGTCGAAAACCCGCCAGACGAGCGTGCGTTGGACAGCGCGGGGCTCAACGCGGGGCTAGCCTCGCTCACGGTCGGCATCGTCGTCGCCGAGAGCGACGAGCGCGCCGAGTAGGTCGCAAACTGCGGCGGGCTCATCCCGCGTTCGCGCTCGTGCTCGAGGTCCGTCTCGGGCGGGCTCTCGCTCCGGACCGGCTGCGGCGGTTTGAGCAGAATCGGCCGTACGAGGTTCGCCCACTGCCAGTGGAACTCGTTCCCGTCGACGAGAAGCAGGTCGAGGCCGCCGAGGCGCGAGAGCCAGCCGGGCAGGAACCGGAGGTTGTTGAACCGGAGGCTGAGCGTGTGCAGGTGCCGCAGGTGCGCGAGCGTGCTCGGGAGCGTCGACAGGCCGCAGTTGTCCGCGATGAGCACCCGGAGCGCGGACAGGCTGCCGAGGAATGCGGGCAGGCCGCCCGTCGCGAGCGGGTTCCCCTTGACGTCGAGCTCCTTAAGTGTGTGGCACGATGCGATCGCGTGCGGGATCTCGACCAGTTGGCAGTTTCTGCACGTCGCTGTCAGCCAACTGCTCTCCATCCCAGTTGGAAAGACAGCTCACGAGATGTCGAGCACGACGAGGCCGAACGCGAGGGTCGGAATCGTTCGTCGAAGGAGCCCTGGCACGAGCACGGGCGTCGTCGACCTCGCCACGATCAGGTGCGTCGTGTCTGCACTCTCGCATCAGCTCCGGTCCAACTCCACAGGCACCAAAAGAAGAACTCACTCGACTCGACGTACGCGCCCTCCAGGCCGCGGTCGCTCGCATCAAAGACGCCCTTCCTGACGGCGGTGCTCTGTAGGACCTCCTCCTCGCCGCTGTCGGCCCAGGGCGCGTGCTTGATCTCGACGACCGCGCTGCCGCTGTAGCTCAGCGGCGCGCCTCCGACGGGCAGGAAGCCCTGCTGCTGGTACTCGCCGTCCTCGTCGTCGGTCGTGAGGTCCTCGACGCCGCTCTCGTCGACCGAGAGGTACGCGTCGCTCTCGCTCACATCCACGCTCGGACTCGTCGCGACCGGCAGCACAGGCGGCACGGTCGTGGTCGGGAGCGAGTGCACGCGGAGCGAGTCTCCCGCGCGCCAGACGGGCGCGGGCTCGTCGTCCGGGCCGGCGCCGAGTGGCGGGACGGGGCTGGGAAGGCTGCGAGCGTACCGCTCAATCTCGTCGAGACCGCGCTGAAAGTCGTCCTCGTCGTCCTGGGGCGGTCCGAGGCCGAGGCCGACGAGGCCGCCCAGCCCGAGGCCGAGCGGCGGGGGCATGTCGACTGCGGCGAGGTCGAGGCGAAGAGTCGAGATGGGGCGCAGAGACGACACCGCTTTTGCGTCCGAGAGGTCGCCCGAGAGGTCAGGCTCGAACTCGCTCAGCGAGGTGCGCGCCCAGTCGGTCCCGTCCCCAGACGAGTGCACCGACGAGCGCGCGACGGCCGAGCTCGAGGGCGTAAACACGCTCGAACTGGCGCGCGAGGACGCCGAACCGGCCTGCGAGAGCGTCGGCGTTCGCAGCGGCGGGTGCGGTCGAGGCCGCGGGTGGTTGAGCCCGACGAACGGCGGCGTCGTCGCTGGCGGCGAGTCGGACGCCGCGCTCGTGGACCGACTGCGACTGCCGCTCGCAAAGACCTCCGACTCGAAGATGCCCGAATCGCGGCTGCCCTGCGGTGGGCCCCCACCGCTGAGGCTCCTCGCGGCGCTCTTTGGCGGTCGGACCATCGACGCTGGCCGTGCAGCAGCGGGCACGATCGCGACGGGCTTCGGGGGCGTGTCGGCGAGCGCTGCGAGTGCGACGGGGGAGAGCTGGCGCATGCTAAGCGGTCGGCCCTCCTCGCGCAGGATTGGGATGATTGGCTGCAGCGGTGTCAGCGGCGGCTCGTCGTCCGCGCCTGGCGGGAGTGGGGGCAGGGGCGAGGTCGGTTTCGGGGGGATCTGGCGCACGGTCGGGTCCATCGGCGAGTCCGGGTCGCTGTCCTCGACCGCGCCGTGGATCGCCTTCGGGCGCGCAACGGCCCACTGCGCGCCGACGACCGGTCGAGAGAAGTTCGGCACGCACGACTCGGGTCGTGGCACAGTGTACGACGCGGAGCGCAGGCGGGACGGGCGAACGGGGACGGTCGCGAGGCGGAAGGGGACGACCGTCGGGAGCGGCGAGGCGGCGTCTGTGGGGCGGGAGGCGGCGCGTCAGTGCTCCGGTTCATTAAGCCCGGGACGGGTCTCGATCGCCATGTTCAGTGTTTCATCCCGGCAAACTGGCCCTCGCGTGTGTCCGAGGTCGTGGTACGATAAGCACTTTTAATAGAAGGTCCACTGATTGGAACCTCGCCTGGTTCGCAATGACGACGAGCAGGCAGTGTGCGTGCGCCGGGTGCGAATGATGGCGCAGTCACGTCCACACATAAAGCATCGCCAGGCCTGCTGTAGCGTAGTTGCTGTAGAGTAGTCTCTACAGGCAAGCCTGGGCGATTCGGCGAGCGGTGCGTCCGGTCCCGTCAGTCGCAGCTGCGCGTGCGTCACGCGCTTTGCCAGAGGACCTCGAGGCAGCCTCTATGAATCTGATCAAGACAGCAGGCCACTCTCCCATTATGCACTCAGGGAGGTTGGCGAACGCACCCACTTCCCGAATTCACAGCCGGCCGCGTCGTCGCCACCCCCCGTCCCGCTCAGAGGCCTCCTCGCAGGACTGCCGCCGATCAAACGTGGCTCTTCCGCCGCCATCTACACGAGGGTAGCGAACACCATCTATACGAGGGTAGCGAAGTAGCTCCAGTAAGAGCTGCTTCGCCAGCAACCCGAACATCGGCGGTCTGGAGAGCAGCCCGTCCTGTGCGCGTCTCTGGATTCTTCGACGCGGACGCGACGAGAGCAAGAGGTCGCGGACATACAAGCCCTGCAGCGGGATTGACAGCAGCTCGACCGGAAAATCACGTGCTCGGCTGCTCCGCTCTCGCGGCGCGCGTCTCCCACTCGCACCTTCGATCGTGCTCACAGGCGGCTCGCATGAAACGGCGACAGCCACGGAGTACAGCAAGCAGTAGCCCGACCGAACCTCTGCGGTCCGACCACAGCTCAACCGGACCAATGGTGCTTGGCCGATCTACATCGCTCTGCTCGCAGCTTCCCCACCACCTTCGGCTCTTGCGCCAGCAGGTTGAGAACCCCCAGAACCTTTTCTCAGCAAGCAGCATCCCGACCTTTGCCACGACTCTGCCGAAAAGTCGCCCTGCCGATCCCGCAACCTTGCCCCCTCTCGCTGCCCGCTTGGCGTGCGAGCTCCAGGTACGAGCAGCATGAAGACCGCCAATCAGGCGAACAACAGGAGCAGTCCCCGGGCTTTCAGATAAAAAGCCAAGAGAGCCAGCCGTGGCGCCCACCGAGCAGTCCTGCGAGCCCGTCCGCCGCTGGCCCCGCTCCGCCCGTCCCCTCAGCCTTCGCGACAGGTCACCCGGGCATCTCTGCGTCCCTTCGAGCTGTCCTTCCCGCACACAGGCTAGCGTCGCGCACGCACCCCCAGGCAGCTGATCTCGGCCTCTCAAGCCACCGATCCGCGCTCCTGTCCGTGCATGTGCAACCCCGATCCCCGTGCAACCCGGATGCCAGCCGCCAAGATGCGCCTTTGGACGTCGCGTCGCGTCGCGGTCGTCTCAAAGGCTCGAGATTGCGTTCTTTGATTGAACGACGGCCGTTCGCCGAGCAGGACCGAGAGCGCGTCACGCGGGGGGGTTCGAAACCGTCGCTAGCCTGCCCGGGGCACACCAAACACGAGCCATGAACCCTCCACTTGACGCAACCAGACTAGAGATCCCCAGTCATGAAGCAAGAGACCACCAGCGCGATGCGCGGGGCGGCGGTCGGGCTGTCGGGAGCATCGGCGGCGTGCCTGCGCTCGGCCCGCGTTGGTGCGAGCGGGGCGAAGACGAAGACCTCGCCGATGTTGGGTCGCCCTGTCCTAGCCCCCGTAGCACGCGGGCTGGCCTTTCCCCCTGCTGTGGCCATGCACGCACGAACGATCGGATCGGCGATGTCGTGTGAGCGGCCGAGTCGGACGCCGAGCCAAGCGCGCGCGCGCCCGGTGAGGACTGTCCGCCCGCCGTGTCGCGCGGTCGTGAGACTTGGGTGAAGCCTGCTGGCGCCTGTGCAAGATGGGAGAACGGCAACGGCGACAGACACGCGGGTGCACCTGCGCCCGGTGTGACTGGGCGCAGGAACAACAACGAACGACCGCGCACGCGCACGCTCTCGCTGCCCTCCCACGCTCCCATCAGCTCGTCCGAGCTCGAGTCCCAGGTCCCGCCATGCAGCCTTGCCAGCACACGCATGCCCGTGGTGACAGAACGGGCGACTCACCAGTCGAGATGCCGTCTGGTGCTGGTGCATCATCCGAGACGCTGCGCTGCCGCCGTTCGATCCGATTGAGGTCGTGAAAGAAGGTGCCCACGGTCGGCGAGTCGACGGCCGCGAACGAGTGTCGGCGTGGGGACGAGGACGAGCGCGGCAAGGGTGCGGGAGGGGACAACGCGGGCGCGAGGGTCGGTTCCACCATCGCCGCCTGGGCGCGGGAACGGGCGGGCCGAACGGAAACGCAAGTAGGCTAGGCAAGGCAAGGGTGTGCTCGAGAGGGCGGTGGGCGCGGCGAGGTGCAGGTGAGGTGCAAGGCAGAGGCAACAGCTCAGCACGCCGCAGGTTGTGGCACTGTCTCACTGGCCCCTGTTTGTCCAGACAACTTTGTCCCCTCGCGCCCACGCCGATCTCGTTTTTCTCGGCCATACAAGTGCGGTTCACTGCCACTCCCGAGTCCCGCCATTCCCAGTCCACTCGAACCCATCGCTGTCGCTCGTCCACACCGCCCCTCTCCCCGCAGCAGCACCCAGCTTTGTTTTTTCCGGGGTTGCACCCTCGCGGACGCCGCTCCACGAGGCCCCCCCCCCTCGCCTCTCCGCTTCAACTCCGAACGTCGCTTTCTATCTACAAACGGTCACCGGTCACGTCGAAACTCCAGCAAGACCCAAGCTCGGGACAACGCGGCGAGCGAGGGCTGAGCGCGTTCGCACAGACGGCTGCCGGTGCCGACGGACGCGCCCTGCTGATGAGCCTGTGCACGCCGTGTTCGCTCGCAGCGGGGCACGGCTCGGAGCTCGGAGCGGGGGCGGGAGCAGGTCGGTCGATGTAACGTTCGAATCGAATCGGGCCGGAGGACGTGAGCGCGGCCGGACGAGGCGACTCGCGTGCTATGCGCGACTGTGGGGACGACCGCGCTGTAGTCTTGTTGCGCATGCTGGACCAAGACAAGACGAGGCGCGGGAGCGTGCTGGGACGTGCTCGAGGGCGCGAGCGTGGAAGCGTGACCGAGTCAGCAATCGTGTGGGGGCTAGACGTCTCAGAGATCCAAGGGTGAAACGATGGGGCCAGGCGAGGCATGAGCCCAGTTGGAGCTCAGCGAGTGCCGGCAAGCACGACGGTCGCAGATCTCGCGACGTGCGCCACTCCGCGGACCTCGCACGCGCGCGTCTTTACAGCCGTCGGTATGTACTCCGGGCCCAGCAAGCACGCGCCAAAAGTCATGTAAACACACCCAATTGCCGATCCTTGCCAGTGCCACGCCCACAAAGCTCTGAATCGCCGTCATGGCTTGGAGGAGGCGGTCATCGGCGCGCGCCCCTCGCCCCACGCCATCGACGATCCCCGACGTCACCAGCGGCGCTCCCAAACGTCCATCGGGCCAGCCCTTCCGTCCGCTTCTCTACCCTCCACCACTCAACACGACAGAAGCCATGTCGTCCTTCCTCCAGCACAAATCGATCGGGATCAAGAAGCCCACCCACGGGCATCAGGCGAACAAGACGACCGGCGAAATCGGACCCGTCGACGGTCCGCTGCTTTCCCCTCCGTGCGCTTCGTCGCCGACCGCTTCCGAATCTGACGCTTTCTCCCTCGACCACAGTCCTGGTCGACCGCTCCCAGCAGTGGAAGGTGAGCCCGTGCCGCGCTTTCACTCGTCCCATCCCCCGCCGCTGATATTCACACCTCGGCCTGGCCCCCACACAGCACGTCACCAAGTCGCTCCTGCACTACTACAAGGGCCTCTCGGCACTCGAGACGACCACCGCCAAGGCGACGCTCGCGCTCACAGAAACGATCCAGGTCCCGTTCCACGAGGGCCACCACTTCCTCGGCGAGGGCGGCTGTGCGTCCGTCTCCTCGCGCGCGCGCCGCGCGGCTCGCTGATGTTGTCGGGTTTGGCGGGGCGCAGGGCAGGAGGTCCTTTATGAGGTCAGGGATAGCAACAGGGCGCTGTCGGAGCACCACACGGCGTTCGCGAGCAAGATTGACGAGACGGTCGTGCGCGACCTCGAGGTGCGTCTCGTGCTGCTGCGCCTCGACAAGTGGGGCCGGGTCGGCTGACGCAAGGTGACTGCAGACGGTCCGCACGGAGATCAAGGCGCACATTGCCGCGATTGAGAAGGAGGCTGGCGTGCTCGCGACCGAGGTAGAGAAGGAGGTGAGCTCGTCGTCGTCGACTCGGACGAGGGCTGCGAAGCTGACGCCAAACACTGCAGCGATCGACGAGCGCCGCGCTCCTGACGCACCTCCAGAGCGGCATCGACACGTTCGAGACGTCCCAGCAGCACATGATGGCCAAGGACGACCCGTTCATCACGCACAAGCACACGGCGACGCAGCTCGTCAAGCAGGTCCACAAGGAGAGTGCGTTCCTTTCCTCTGCCTCTTTCTCGCCTGCAGTGCAAGCAGCTGACATTCGTCAATCACAGACGACCTCCAGGCATCCCTCATCCGCTTCCAGCAGCAGCAGCCGTCGTACGAGGCCGGCATCGTCAACTCGATCCAGCTCGCGACGCGCAAGTACGACGACGCTCGCGCACTCCAGCAGGCCGAGCTCGCCAAGCTCCAGACGACCATCTCAAGCGCCCTTCAGCGCGTCTCCCCGGACGAGGAGTACAAGTACTACGCCTCGCACGAGGGCGCCGTGCTCGACCCCAACACGCCGTTCCGCAGCACGGACGCCATCACCTTCCCCGGCCACCAGCACGCGTCAACGATCCCGATCAAGGAGGGCATCCTCGAGCGCAAGAAGCGCTGGACGAAGACGTACAAGGAGGCGACATACGTCCTCTCCGCGTCGGGGTACCTCCACGAGCGTCGCGCCACCGACGACGCCAACGCCGCCAAGCCCCAGTTCTCGCTGTTCCTCCCCGAGTGCTCGCTCGGCACCCCCGCCGGGCCGAACGACAAGAGCCACAAGTTCCACGTCGAGGGCAACAAGGCGATCAAGAGCTCGTTCGAGGGCAAGATGAAGACGTCGCTCCGGTTCGGCGGCAAGGAGATTGCCTACTCGTTCCGCGCGCGCACGCACTCGGAGATGCTCGGCTGGTGGACCGAGATGGACAAGCTCTCGCGCGACACCAAGTCGTCTGGGTCGGTCTCGACCGCCGGCGCCAAGTCCAACTCGATCGCGCTCGCCGTCGCCAACATTGGCTACGCCGCGCCCGAGCCCGACGTCGCCGAGACGCCCGTCGAGCCGACCCCGAAGGAGCACGTCGACATTGTGACGCCGACGACAGCGACGTCGACGACGCTGCCCGCCGCGATCCCGGTCGAGCACGAGACGATCGAGGCGCGCGAGGCCGAGGAGGAGGACGAGGGCGAGTACAGCGACGACGAGTCGGGAGGATCGTCGGCGGAAGAGGAAGAGCTCGCCCGCACGGCGCCGTCGACCCCCGCGCCGTACGCCAGCACGAGCTCGCCGCTCGACGCCGCGGGCCAGTCGCACGCCGAGGCTGCGGCCGAGACGCTCCCGACCTACACTGGCGACGGAACGACCGAGGCGGAGAAGGCTGGCCTGGTTGAGAAGGGCAAGCCCGGCTTCCTTGGCTCGCTCTTTGGCTCGTCCGCGGCCCCGTCTGGCTCGTCGTAACTTGTTCTCTCCCCTCGAATTTCATAGCGATACCTCCATTAGTAATTTATGCATGTCACCACAATTCTGGAGAATCAGAGAGCCAATCCAGGTGGCCCAGGTCGCGATGACGCGCTGCCGCGAATCGGCCAGTCCCAGTCGATCCAGCGCGGCGACTCTTGTCGTTCCCCCTCGCAATCACTCTGCGATCCCATCACTCTCGATACCAGCAACCATGTCCGCACAAGACGCAGCCCCCTCGATGCTCCACGGCCACGTCCAGGTACATCGAGCCCGAGGACTCCCCCACATAGACTCCACGCTGACCCAACCCTCGCGCACCAAAGCTGGCCAAAGGTGTCGTTTCCGAGGCTCTCGGCTACGAGACTGGCGCACAGACCAAGGCGGAAGGGATCGACGAGATGAAGGCTGCGAAGGTGAGGACGCCACGCCTGGCCCCGTGGTGGTGAAAGCTGACCTCGTGAGGCGTGGTAGTCTGATGCGCCGCCGCAAGCTGGATCGATCCTTGGATCGGTCGAGAACGTTGCGGGCAAGCTCGCTGGGTGCGAGGGGATGGAGCACGAGGGTGCGCAAAGGAAGGAGCTCGCGAGTCGAGGCGGCAACGTCGGCGCCGCCGGCAAATTGGTGTAAGATGCTCAGGCTTTCGTCAAGACTCGAGTGTTTAGTTCAGACTTGGAGAGCAGCAAGGACTGGTGAGTGTGATGAGCTCGCCGCCCGCCCTCCATCCGGGGTCAGCTGTGAAACTACATTCGCGCTTGATACTCCCCGACACCCTGTACCACCTCGCACTGTTGCCCTGCACAGCAAATGACTCTACTCTAAGCTCGCAATCCCTGGGCGACCAAGTCCTGCTCGACGTCGCAGCCCACAAACACCTCGACCTCGCCGCCCCTCGTGTAATCCAGCTCCGCGACGTCGGTGACTCCCTTCTCCTTCAACAACCTGGTCTTCCTCTTCGCAAACAGCTCGGATAGTCCCTCAGAGATCTCCAACGGGATTGTCAACCTCTTGAGGCCCGCGATCTCGGTCCGGCTGGTGAGGTGCGCATACAGCGCACCTGGATTGGAGAGGTAGGTCGGGTTGTCGTAAAGGCGCTGACTATGTGACGTGGTGACGGATCCAGGATAGAGAGACAAGGTGTGCAGGGAAGGCGGGAGGGTCTGGACGGGCGGGTGAGTGAGTTGGCGAGACGACGTCGGTGGTTTGGAGTGGACGCACCTGACAAGTCGGGTGGCAGATGTACCACGTCTGGCACCGAAGAGACTGCAGCTTTTCCAGTTGAAAGAGCTCTGCCCTTGGAGCTTCAGATGGCTCCACGTAGTACTCGTAGTGAAGGTCGAGGGAGGTGAGCGAGTGCCGCTTGCTGGCGATGAGGTGAGGGATGACTTCGAGTCCAGTTTCGATCAAAGCCCCGGGGTTGAGTACGAGGAACGAGAGTCTGGAGATCCGTGACGATGGGAAAATCTCGGTCGTCGCCAAGTCGGCCAAGTACTGGCAGCGGACGAGGTGCAGCGCGTTGAGCGACGGCAGGACGGCATTGACACATGATGCGGAGACTATGAGGTCTGCCAGAGTCAGGCTGGTTATATCTGCATGAAGTTTATTAGCTCGCTGATCTTCCTGCCACTGCAAGACGAAGGATCGTACTCGTCGCGGACGACAAAAAGGTCAGCCTGGTCACTGGCGCGTTGAGAATCCGACCTCGCCGCGTCGGGATCCCCAACGCGTTCTTCGAGACCCAGCACAGCCTCTGGACACTCGGACAGCTGTCTAATAGCTCCTTGATCGCCACGCCAGCCAAGCTGGTCCCGGTTGCCCACACCGACGCGACGAGCGCCTCCCGTCCGCAGCCCCGCACGCGCTCGAGGAAGCGAGCAGCGCGCAGGCCACCAGTAATCTGCGGGTCGCGCATGAGAGCATCCTGCGCGATCTCCCGCCACGCAGATCGGAAGAGCACACGTCTGAACTCCAGTCACC
>ERZ1463038.879-NODE-879-length-10690-cov-13.383263_pt1 | contig 10690 bp, 14 predicted proteins | sample MGYA00564479_ERZ1463038 | MGnify/ENA primary metagenome ERZ1463038 (study PRJEB39244, sample SAMEA3635134) | Helicobacter pylori | study: EMG produced TPA metagenomics assembly of PRJEB11511 data set (Assembly of a 5300-year-old Helicobacter pylori... | reverse complement strand
CGCTGCGGCCGAGGACGTGTTGTCCTTCTTGAACGCGAGCTTGAGGTATTCCATCCCCATCTTGTACGCGACTCCGCGACCGTCGTCGCCTCCCACGTGGACCGGATCTCTCGATTCGTTGATGCTCGCGAGGGAGAGGAGCAGAAGGGCCGTGTTGGATGGTGAATCGGGGTGCTACAGCGGCGCGCAATGGTCAGCTTGGAGCCACGGAGACGGGCGCGGCTGGACGCACGACCGCGATGGACCGCTCCCACGCCTTCTTGGCCTTCTCGCGCTCGGGCGTGGGTCCCGAGTAGAAGCAGAGTCCGATCCCGATCCGCGGGTCCGGAAGGAAGGTTGGTGCTTGTTTGAGCACCTGCTGGTAGCACTTGAGCGCTTGTGCGAATTGGCGCTTTGCGAAGAACACTCGGGCCTTTGAAGGCACTGTTCAGCACACGATGGCTGTATTCCAAGAAATGAACGGGACCGAACCTTTCCCATCTGGGCCATGAGGTGCGTCGGCTCGTCGTAGAGCCTTGAGCTCGAGAGGCTCTTGTCGAACAGCCTGCCCGCGTCCTCGGTTCGCCCACGAGCAAGCAAAAGCACGGCTGCGGCAGACGAAAGATCAACTGATGAACCCCTGGACTTTTGTGGAGTACGCACCCTGGGCTTCTACGACGCGCTTGTCGTCCCGGTTGACGCGCTCGGCCTCTCGCACGCGCTTCTCGGCACGCAGGAAGTACTCTTCCTTGACGAGCGGGGGTGCGGTCGGATCGCTGATGAGAGACTCGGGGTGATCCGGGTTGGTCGAGTGCACAAGAGTGCGGCCGGAGCTGCCGTCGGCGCCTGCGAGAGCGCGGGCTATCAGCTGGTGCGCGCCCGGTTCCGTGAGCGTGCGCGAGACGTACGGCGAATGAGCTTTTTGGGAGCCATCCGAGCGAGAGCGATGTTGTACGCGGCGAGCATGCAGTTGAGGGCGAGGCAGTCGTACGGCGGGAAGCTGTTCCCTCGTCGAGGGTCTGCGCGATGGGTGCAAGTGCGTCAGGGCCCCGTCTTCTCGGTGTGCACTGTTGCTCCGTGTAGGTAGCTCAAGCTACCCTCCATCGGTCTGGCGCCTTTCTAGTGCAGCCCTGCCGAGTGCAAGTGGTGTGCTGCGCCGCGACCGTCCGTGGTCTCCCAGCTGCCCCAGACGCGCGCCGGGCGCATTGCCTCGGCCACCTATTCGATTCGTTGCACTCGACTCCATGCCAAGCCCCAGTCTAGAAAAAGCTTGCGCGTAAAGGTGCGCCGACTCACTGTCGAGGGCTTCCTCGAGGAAGCTGATGGCGAGGCGCCACTTGTCCTTGCGCCAGGCCTCCTCGACGACGAGCACAAAGTGGCGCAGGTCTGGCGGCTTGTTCTCGAGGATGAGGTCGATCGGGTCCCTGTAGTCGGCGTCCTCGTTCAGCCCGTCGAGCTCGACGACGACGCTCTCGTCGCCCATCGGCACGTCGAACGTCCGGCTCGTGAGCCCCGCATCGTCGCCGTTCCGTGGTGGCGAGTCCATCCCGAGGTGTTGGGGTCGTCGCTGCCTGGACCCAGCTCACGCGCTGCGAGCATGAGCCAAGTGACACCTGGGGAGATCGAAGCGGACGCAACGCCGGCCCATCTCCGGAGTCAGAAAAAGTTGAGGCCGGCAGCGAGCGCCAGCTGCCTCTGCCCCGCCCGCACCGACCACCCCTTGTTACGATGTCGCTCGCTGCCCCCGCCAAGCCCCTGGACGTGTCGTCGCCCTCGTTCGTGCCCGCGGCGGCCAAGGCGGTCGACCCAGCCGCGTCCGGCTCCGCGCCTTCGCGCAAGCGGCCGGCGCCCGCCTCGCCGCCGATGAACCCGACGCTTGTGCCCGTCGCTCCGAAACCGCCACGGACGGCGGTCGAGCGCGACGAGACTCGTCGGCTCATCGTCGTCCTCGAGCAGGCGTGCCTAGAGACGTACAAGCACTCGACGCCGGCGAGCAGCAGCCGCGGCGGCAAGAGCGAGGAAAAGTTCAGCCTGCTCAACTGCGACGACCACCAGGGCGTGCTCGCCAAGATGGGCAGGGACATCGCCCACGCCAGGCCCGACATCACGCACCAGGTGCGCCCCCGCGTCGGTCACACGAGCAGCGTCAGTCGCTCACAACAACCTCCCGTCTGCAGTGCCTCCTCACCCTCCTCGACTCGCCACTCAACAAGGCCGGCAAGCTCCAGGTCTACATTCACACCGCAAAGGGCGTTCTCATCGAGGTCAACCCGAGCGTGCGCATCCCGCGGACGTTCAAGCGCTTCGGAGGACTCATGGGTCAGTCTGGCCTTTCTTCGGAACACCATTTCCACTTTTGGGTGAACCAGCGATTAACATTTGGCCGAAACACATAGTCCAGCTCCTGCACCGCTTGTCTATTCGCTCCATCAACGGCTCTGAGAAGCTGCTGAAGGTCATCAAGGTGCACCACTCTGCTTTCTGCCGTCTACCTTCCTTGTCAGCTGACATAACGATTTCAAGAACCCGATCACGGATCACCTCCCGACGCTCTCCCACAAAATCAGTGCGTGCCTCCCCGCCACCCCACCCCCACCTGCTGCCGAGCTGACCATGCGTTCCCGCGACCCGCGCAGCCCTCTCCTTCGATGCCACCCCCGTGCGCCTCACGCAGTACCTTCCCACTATTCCGGATACCCACTCGATCGTCGTCTTCGTTGGCGCCATGGCGCACGGGTCCGTCGCGCAGCTCCTTTCACATGCTCATAGGAAAAGTTGACTCGTCCTTCCTCCAGGCCCGACAACTTTGCCGACCACATGGTCGACGAGAAGATTGCCATCTCCGAGTACTCGCTCAGTGCGAGTGTCGCATGCGGCAAGGTACGCACCGTTCCGCCCACGCGCCACCCCACTCATTCTGACCCGGTTCTTCAGTTCTGCTGCGCCGTCGAGGACCTTTTCGACGTCCTCTAGTCGCTCGATCGTCCCGACCTGTACAAGACCCCCCACCCCACCCCGCTTCCGTCGTGGCCGTCAACCGGCCCTCCTACACCCCGACTGTACCACTTCCACCCTCCTCGCAACCTCGGCACCTCCACCTCCTTTCACCCTTTTTCGCCGACCCCTCTCGTTGTACGTTTAGTCCTCGGGTCGCTCAACCCGACCCCCTTCCTTTTTTTTACCCGGCACATCCCGTCCTAGATTTCTCTCTCTTGGTGGCAATTGATTGGGTGTGACCTCATCCCTTTCTGGAGAGTTGTGAGAGCTGCTGGAAAGTCGATGGGAAACGACGCGAGGTTTGGGTCATGTGCGAATGTGAGTGCGTGAGCCAGGCCATTGCGAGACCCAGTTAACGTCTGGTAACGAATGCCTGCAGATTGGGTAGTGAACAATCTCCCGTCGGACTTGCCGGTGTGGTGGCTCACGTGCTGCCTATACACAGTTGATGCTTGCCGAACCGAACAGCTCGCCCGAGCGCAAGAAGATGAACCTCGCTAGGTGGCAAAGTCTCGCGAGCCGTCCGGAATGGGCTTGCCACAAGTCTACAGGTCCAAACCGTTCAGTACTGAGTGACGCGTTGGAGGAGGACTTTCGTTCCGTTCAATAAGCTCGTCGTCAATCCATCGCAGCGGTTGGGCCCTCGCTCCATCAGCCCCTGGACCTCCTCTGAAGCGACCGCGGACTCCTGCGGAGACGCATGGCCTCATTCGGTCGGCCTTTCCGCGAACCCTCATCTCTCGCTCTTTCATCTCCTTTGAGGCTCATCCAGAGCTCGGCTGGGCGCACCTCCGTCGATCAGAACCACCGCGAGCGCGCCGAACGTCAACGCGCTCCGCAGAACATACGCCGCCGGCCGCCGTCCGTCCCTCGCAACCCGTCTTCTCACATCACCCGCTCACGAGACCTGCCCTGTGCGGCTAGGCGGATGACCCATCGACGCGCACCCAGCACAAAACTCCAGGCAACGCAGGCCTCGTCGCTCATGTCGCGCCGCACCGGCGCCTCGGACCAGGCCGCCGTCGACGTCTCGCCGATTTTCTCTCGCGGTGGAGGATCCCAGATCGCCGGGTCGACCGCGTCTTCGCGCCTCTCCGTCCAGGCTCTGCCCTCACCAATCCCTTCGCCGTCGAAAGAGCTCGACCACCCGACCGTGAGTCCAACACTGCATTCCGTCTCAAAAGTCGCCCCGGTTCCATGGAAACACGCTGAGGAGAACGAGTATTTTCCTTTGACGCGTCTCGGATCCGCAGTACGGACCCGGCTCCGGCGTGCTCCGCCAGCAGCAAGCCGCCGCGAGCAAGTCGTTTGCGAGCTCGTCGGCCTTCGCACCCGAGCCTCCCACGCACCACTCCGCCCCTCGAAGCACGCCGATCCTCGCTTTCAACTCAGACTCCGACTCCGACGAGGCCGACGAGGCGCTCTTCGCCGTGCGCAAGGACGATCTCACCGACTACTCGCTAGGTGGCGGCGCACCGTCCGAGGCCGCGACGCCGCACCTCGAGGCATTCCCGTCCCAGCTCTCGCCCAGGCGCACGCAGTCGCACTCTGTCGACACGGGGAAATCATGGGCATTCGACGTGAACGACCTCGCGCCGCCTCCGACGCCGTCGTCGCCGTTCGGCGTCGTCGGAGCTCGCGACGCTGCGGCCGCATCCGCATACGCGTACGAGCGCCGGAGCGACTCGTGGAGCGGCCAGCGAGGCCACCGGATCCACCAGCACTCCTACAGCCTAACCCTCTCGGACCGGATCGCCAACTTCTTTGGCTTCGGCCCTTCCGCCCAACACTCGCCCAACCCCTACTCACACTCGCACTCGATCCACAAGCCGCACTCGGGCCGGCGAGCGTTCACCAGTCCCCGGACGCTCGTCCTAATCACACTCGCGGCGCTCGTGCTCGCGTTCATGAGCGTGCTCTCGAGCTCCGAGATCCGGTGGAACGACCTCAAAGACCTGCATGTCGACGAGTCGCTCCTCGGGCACGACGGAATCGACTACGTGCAGCTGATCGAATCCCTCAAGAAGAGCGGTCGAACTCCGACGAGACAAGAGCAGGAGCTCCTCTATCTCGACCAGCAGGCGAAGGACGCCGCGCGGTGGTCGGCGCGCATCGCGGGCGTCGTCGGCAAGTTCGTCGGCGGGCGCGCGAAGAGCTCGCCGGTCGTCGAGAAGAAGCAGCAGAAGGGATCTAAGGTCAAGGGGAAGAAGACGATCACGGTCACCGCTGCGCCGGGCGCGAACAAGAAGCCGACGGGGAGGGACAACATCCTCGGGCTCGACCAAGTTCCAAGACGGTACCGCTACGGCGCCAATTTCCAGCCGCCCGCCCAGACGAGTACGAAGGATTCGAACTCGCAAGATACCTCGGACGAGGAGGTGAGTTCTTCTGCCGCTCGAAGGCCTGAACGGCTGACGCTCATCTCCTTACAAGAACGACAACGGAAAGGTCACAACCATCCCGACCGAGGAGCAGCTCCAAGCAATCTTTGCCTCCGAGAAGGCTCGGTACGAGGAGGAAGAGCCGCTCTGGCGCTCGTTTGTCTGGAAGGCGCCTCCGGTCCATGGAACGCTCGAGGCGTTTGTGGAAAGGCTCGACGAGGTGAGTAATGTGCAAACCCCCAGAATTGGAAGATGCATTTACTGATGATGCCCCGATACTCTCAGGATGAGCTCGCGCTGAGATCCTGGATCCGCGATATGCGCACCCAGCCTCACCCGCCCGCGAAGAAGCTCGGCCTCGCCGCCATGGGACCGATCGACGTCCCCGCCGCCGAGGAGCTCGACGAATCGGAGCCGGATGACCTAGAAGTCGAGATCGAGGTCGCTGTTGTCGAGGCCGAAGTCGGAGACCCGCAGGCGGCTTGCGACCCCGCGACGGAAGTCGAGGACGATGAAAGCCCTCGCCGGCGCGTCGGCGAGCGCCTCGGGAAACGCTTGAGCCCGTTCGACGGTTCCTCGTCTGCTAAAATCCGCGCGCAGGCCAGACTGGGCCGCAAGCCGGCCCCGACGCGGCTTCGCGAGCTTGGCCTCGCAGACTTCGTGGGCGGCAACCTCGTCAAGTGGGGCGCACTGATGAGCGAGTCGAAGGAGGAGCTTGGGGGCACGTGCCAGGGGGCGAACTGGCTGTACGAATACCAGCAGCTCCACGAGGAGGTGCGCGTGCTTTGTGCTGTATTCGTCGCCACGCTGACTCTCGCACTTCGCAGATGCGTTCCGGCGAGCGTCCCGCCAAGTTCATCTCGTACCATTGGTCGGTCATCTTCTATCGCTCGTGCTCTCTTCTAATTTCTTGCTCCTCAGTGAACGCGGCATGAATTGCGGCGGACTCGGCGACAGGTTCCGATCAACGCCACCGAGCGAGGGGAACGGTCGCTGATCCGTCGCTTCGTCAGGCTCCTCGGCATGACTTCCGCCTTTTTCTTCGGTTTAATCACAAACCGTGCGTTTGTGGCTGAATGGCAGACGCCGATCCCACTCGAGGTCGTCTTCGACTCACCATTCATCGACTGGTCGTTCTCGAGCTTCGAGGCTTCACACGATCCCGTGCTCTCCGAGCTCAGTGCCCAATCCGCCGACCTAGACATCATTCATTTCGATAAAGTCTCGATGCAAGCTCCGTCGTCTCCTACCGGAGCGCCATAAACTGATGCCGAGTGCACGCCGTTCAGGGACAAGTGCTTCGGTTCAACTAGCTGGTCGCCCTCTCCTGCTACTCAGCTCACCAAGGGGACGGAGATGAGAGACCTTGCGTTTCAAAGTCCGTGGCTCAAGGTCTGTCTCCTCCGCATCGGGTGCCAACCTGCTGAGCCGATGCTGACCGCCGGATCTTGCAGCTTTACACCAATCGTAAGCGACAAGGATGCGTATTTGAGCTCAGATTGATTATACTGACACATTTCCAGGCGGTATGGTGTACCGTTCCTTCTCCTACAGCCATCTCCAGAACCGGGTGACCGCGCTCAAGCTCAAGCCGCTCACCGCCTTCTCGTGCATCCTCAACTACCTGTTCCGGCCAAAGCCACAGGCTCTCGGATTCATCTCCGACTACTCCTCGGTCTTCTAGCTCCCGAGTGTGTTCTCGGTTGGCATCCAGATCCGCACGGGCGACGCTTCTATGAAGGACCCTGACTATGATGCAACCAACACGCTCGAGGTCCAGTAAGCAAACACATGAATTTGAAGGAAAACCCGCTCAAACGCTGCCTCTTGCAGCCAGGCGTTCTTCAAGTGCGCCGACCAACTGTCAGAGACTTACGCGATGCCGGATCAGAAGGTACTGCCTCCTTAGAAGGCAAGGAAAAAAGCTGAGCGCCTTTCTCCATCAGATTCTCTACTACCTGGTTACGGACTCCGCACACTTACGAGAGGAAGCGATCCGGAAGTTCGGAGACAAGCTCGTCGTGACCGGCGCTGGTGAGAGCCAATGATTCCGTATTGACCTCTAGGCTGATGCAGTTGTCTCAAGGTATTGAGCACATTCACCAGCGATCAGGACACGCGGACGGTGTCTTCAACGCCGTTCTCGAGGAGTGGATCCTGGCTCGGACAGAGTGCGTGGGAGGTTCGATGTGGCTCACCCGCTTGCTGACCTGTAGCTGGTCATCAGTTACCGCGTGATTACGCAAGATTCTGGCTTCGTTCGTACAGGAAACGAGTTTCACCGACCTCGGCTGACCTTGTTGCTGGATCAGGGAAAGCTGGCGACGTTCGCCAGCGGAGCAAAAAGCACAACAGTGAGCATCTTCCCGTCGCAGAACCTAGGTACAACTCTTTTATGACTTCGTACTGGAGTGTTTGGCTGATTGCTCTGCATAAGACCTTGTGGGCCTATCCAGCAAAAGCGCCCACACACGCGTGGACTGTCGGCTGGAGAGCGCCTTCACCTCATTTGACGACCTCTCAAACGAGTGGAGTCTTGGCTGAGCCCAGTGATAAAGGATTACCTCTGTATTTATGTGGTGGAAATACCCGTGCCGCTCACATGCGCTCCACAATCTTGTTGGAAGTTTGGTCAAGTGGTCGCCGAGCAGAATGCTACGGCAGCTCGCGGTGAAGCAAGCACGTACTCACCTGTTGTGCCGGGGGTACCATCACGTGTGGCATATGGTGGGTATGACGAGTAGCCTGTGGTGATCGAGATGGGTGACAGGGAGCTCTGGGACTTTGAGCGCTCAATCGTGTAGCCTTTGCGAAAACGAGTGAGAAAAACTATAATTCAAGCACCAAGCAGATGCTACTCACCTGGACCGGAACCGTTGGCGAGCGCACCTTGAAGCTTGCGCTTTGTCTTCGACAGCTGGACAAACAAGTAGACGGCACTCGCAAGAGCCAGTGCCGCAACAACGGCCAGAGTAGCCGCAACTGCTATAGTACTACTAGATGTGCCCTCAGATGAGCTGACTGGAGCAGCCGTCATAGCTCCCTGGCTGCCAGTCGCGGTGACCGTGAGGGTGACCAGCTCTTGGCTCGAATTGAAGCTGACGATCTTTCCGGCGGACCTTCATAGAAACCTGTATCAGACCAGTATATATGAAATAGTTTGGTTGGACTCACTGCCAGCCGGCGGTGCTGTCTGCTTGCGAGTATGTCCACTTGTTGAGCGCCAAGGTCAGCGAGGGGTCCGGCCCCACGGTCAGGTATAGCGTGTGGGTCGTGTTATCCAGTCCCCCGATGCTGCACAGGTTCTGGTTATAGGTTTCTGCCGCTGCGTTGGCCGAGAACCAGTGCGATGTCGAAGCGTCGACAGCCTTCGTGGATGCGCGCGGTCAGCAAGAGGGCGCTCCGCGGAACCCGTGTGCGACGACGCACGCATGAGAAGAGGCCGTGGTTCCAGTTCAGCTACATCAGATTGATTTCAGAACCGTAACAGGCCCGAGCTGAGATCACTCACGTCTCCGCTGACTCCAGCATAGGTCCCAGTAAAGTCAAACTTGGCCGTGCAGGGTCCTCCGCTCGCGGTGTGGAACGTCGAACCGGTTGCGGCATCCGATGATGCAGTCCAGGTGCAGTCGCCTGAACACCCAAAGGCTCCGTCAGCTCTGGTATCGCGGGGACCAACAAGATTGGGCCGACCGCCGTTCTGGTAGGACGCCTGCAGGGTCGTGTCATTTAGACTCACGATCCCAGAGGCAGACGAGTCTCGCTTGGAAGGGCTTGAGATCGAAGTTAGCATACTTACGGGAGGAAGCAAGGAAGCGGGGGCCGAGCGAAGCGGCCGATAGCGAGGCAACGGAGGGAGGCCGTCCACACGACGGCGCAGCTGAGCCGTCCTGCGACCCTCAGCGCGCCGGAAGGGTCAATCCTGGCCTTTGAGCACGTGCGGTATTTCAATATATACTTCTAGTGGAACGATCCCTCGGTCGACTCCTTGCCCGAGGCAGCGGTGGCGGACGATCCTGCCGAGACGGCTGCGGTGGCAAGAGGTCGTCAGCTCCAAACGGGCGAGACTGGTGTCAGAGGACCTACCGGCCAGGACGCGGTCGATGTAGCTTGCGCCACTCCACTTCTGGTGCGTGAGAACGTCGCAGCCGATCTCCTTCTCCTTGCGCTGGATGAGCTCGACGTAGGCGAGCATGCCGTCCGTCTTGTATCGCTGAGCAAGCTCGGCTATGCGAATAGGAGAGTGAGATTCAGATCTACAGGTAGCAGTCGAAGGGACGGACCGGTGACGACGGCGGTGCTGTGCAGGCCGGCGAGTGAGATGAGCTGAAGGACAAAGCCCGACTTGCCGAGGTCCCAGATGAAAGACTTGAGCTGCTCGTTGGTGAAGCCGTGGGCTCCCCAGTTGAACGAGGGAGAGAGGTTGTAGACGAGCCACCTGGGAAAACGAGACGCGGTCAACGCCACTCGAGCGTCGGGACGGGAGACGGCGAGGGCTCACTTTCCAGGAAATTCGGCGCGGATGTCGCCGGCAAAGTCCTGTGCCTGCTTGAGGTCCGGTGACTTGGTCTCGAGCCAGAGCAGGTCAGCGTGGGGCGCAAACGCCTTGACGCGCTTCAGCGCGGCCTGCGACGAGACCGAGTCAGCAAATTCCGGAGTTCCGGACCGAGCGGGAAGGACGCACGGGAACGCCACCCTGGTAGTGGTAGTAGCCCTCCTTCGTACGGGGAAGGTTCCAGTCCCAGTGCACGTCCTCCCCGACGACCTCTTTCGCGACAACGCGCGCCTCGCGGTTCGAGAGGAACGCGTCGGCGACCTTGGTCTGGTAGGTCGCGAACTTGGCGCTCGCGTCCGAGGCGGAGAGCGTGCGCTCGAGGTGGCTCTTGACGGCTGTTTGGATTTGGTTGTCAGCTTGAGTGTACAGGCGGGCGAATGGAAGTCAGACGGACCCTCGTCGAACGTCACGAGCTTGACGCCACTCATCCACGCGGACTCGAGCGCGTCAATGTCGGCGCCACTGCCGCCCTCCCGCTCGAGCCTCGCAATCTCCTCTGCGAGTCCCTTCTTATCGCCCTGCCAGGTCTCGACGCCGAGGATGAACTCGTGATCGCGGGCGTCGGCGGTGCTCGAGATGAGCTTCGCGCTCTCGGCGTCGGAGCGCGCGATGCAGAGCGTCTCGAGGCCCATGATGTCCCACTGCATGCGCGCGGCCGTGAGGCGCGAGACGTGCTCCGAGATGGGCACGAGGACCTTGCCGGCCTGGTGGCCGCACTTCTTGCCGCCGTAGATCGGAAGAGCACACGTCTGAACTCCAGTCACCCGTTAGATCTCGT
>ERZ1463038.878-NODE-878-length-10692-cov-14.124565_pt1 | contig 10692 bp, 15 predicted proteins | sample MGYA00564479_ERZ1463038 | MGnify/ENA primary metagenome ERZ1463038 (study PRJEB39244, sample SAMEA3635134) | Helicobacter pylori | study: EMG produced TPA metagenomics assembly of PRJEB11511 data set (Assembly of a 5300-year-old Helicobacter pylori... | reverse complement strand
ACGAGATCTAACGGGTGACTGGAGTTCAGACGTGTGCTCTTCCGATCTCCACCAAAGTCGCAGTGCTCGCGAGAACGAGGCTCGGGGGAGCGATAAAGGTTCTCAATGTTCGAGTAGCGATCCCTAGTGACAGATTCGCGACCGCGGCCAGCTGATCCGGGTGGCGACCCAGAGAGCGAGCCGACGGAGAGGCGGCGGCGTTTGTCACTTCCACGCGCCGAATCGTCCACCGACGTGGCTACTGAGGAGGAATCATCTCCCGAGTGCTCGTACGAGCAATTCGACGCCGACGAATTCGAGCGAGCGACCATGAGCTGCTGCAACTGGTCGCGCGAGTGGGCGCGAGCGTGGGCGTGATGGTCGCGAGCGTAGATGGCCGAGGAAAAGGCCTGGTATTGAGGGCTGTTGAAATCCTCGTCCACTTGGTAGAGAGAACGCGGCGAGAGAGACAGCGGCCTCGAGTCCGAGGGGAAGCTGGGCCCGCCTGACGAAGAGACGGCGGGTGCAGGGTGGCCCGAATACTCGAACATCTCTTGGTGCTGATCAACATCGCTGCTCAGTCGCTTGCGCGAGTTGGCGGAGTGGATGAACGCCGAGTCCGGGCCAACCGGGAACGGCGTCGGGGCGTCGAGCCGAGGCTGGTGGTGGACGTCGGTGTAAGAGTATCCGTGCTCGGGGTGAGAGTAGCCTCTAGATGAAGTCGGATAGTACGAAACCGAGGGGAGGGATGCAGAGCGGGACAGCGAGTTGGCTCCCGGCGAGTGGTCGACGCTCGACGGGTGGGGAGGTGAGTGGTACGATCCTGAGAAGAGCGTGGACTCGTTGAGGTCGCCAGAAGAAGGTTGAGAGACTGGGATGAATGGGAAATGGAAGTCGTGCCGTGCCGGGGGATACGACGCGAGCGAGTGGTGCGAGAAGGTAGCGGCGCCGACGTCGAGTGTAAACGAGTACGCCTCGGGCGCGCTGTTTCGTCGGTCTCCCAATCGTGGTGGGAGGAGCTGATTGAGATGGCTTGCGTCAGAGTCAGAGGTCTTGTGTCGGTCAAAACCGACGATACTCACAAAGCCTGGGTGCCCGTGCGCCTCGCGGAGCGGCTGGTGGACGTGGACAGGGAGAGAGTCGCTCGTGTATGGTCGAGACTGAGTTACACTGGACTGGTGCACGTCTTGATGTCGCTCGTCACTAAGACTGACCGGGGCGGCGACGTCGAGAAGGTGTTCTTCGAGTGGCTTCGCCACGGGGGTGAGGTCGTTCATCAGTGAGACGGCGGATGTCCTGGCTGATGTGTTGGAATGCATGACGTGTGGAATTAGGAGATCAAAGAAGAGAGTGCGAGCAGCAAGGGCAGGAAAGAAGTCGGCATGCGCGTTACACACACGACCGACCTCTGCGGTAAGGCTGCCGAGCCCCCACGCGACGACAGAGTTCAGACCTGCGTGATCGCACCGGTTTCCTGCCCTTCACATCAAATACACCAGGCTCTAAGACTCGTAATCCTGCTTTCCCCTGCGCACGTTTTAAATTAGGCTTCCAAAAGTAATGGCCCAATGGATGATCCTTCGAGATGTCCCCGGGTCCACCCACGTCGCCAGACCCGCGGCCCGCACCTCGCGCGCCCGAAGGACGGCGTCGGGAGTCCTGGCGAAGTCGCCTTTCGGCCCTGCTCGAGTCACAAAGAGGGCGTCTCCAGAATCACTCATCAAATCTCGACGTCTCGACTCCCACGATTAACACTACTTGGCCTTCAATTCATTGTGGCGGCCGCTGCACGCTGGTTTTGCAAATCTGAAACTGGTGAGGTGGGCTAAATTGTGACTCAAAGGAGACACCAGTCTACGTGAAGTCTGAAGATGCTCCCTCCAGAGGTAAGGGCGGGCGCGAGCAGAGCCCCGCATGTCCCGACGCACTTGCTCCCGGCCGGCCCCAAGGCATAATGCATGAGTCTCCGGCTTCCGCCTCCGCGCTCGGGTAGAAAACGGTGGGATCCCGGAGATGTGGGTTTGAGACATGCTGCATGACCTCCCTTGGACGTGCGCTCCAAGGCCAAAGAGGTCGCGCTCCCGCTCGATCAGTCTTCCTTGATGATAATCCTTTTCGTCTTATGCGACCAATCAAGATCCTCTCACGATACTCGAGTCGAACGACTCTTGGGTGATCTCCATTTCAAACTGCTCGCCTCTCTTTGACCGGTGGTCGGCGCCCCCTCGTCGGTAAGCACTCTGCGTACTCCAGGGCTTCCTGCGGGAGACATTTCATGTCCAGCTGCTACAGTTCAATACTAAATTGAAATATCAAGTTGGATTCCGATAGCTCGTATGTGATCCACTTGAGCTGGACTTACCGCCTCAACACCAGTTTGCGTTGATAGAAGCTAGAATGGGCTAAGATCACGAGCCAGGGTGTCGGCCGGCCGGGTAAGGGCACACCGGTGACATATTATAGCTCTCGCACTCTGATAGGGTCCTTTGCAGCTCGGGCCTCAGGGCGAGGGGTGAAAGGCAGCTAGTTATGTACTCGGGAGTCACGGTCGCCGTGCGCGCGACTCGAGGCCCGGCTCCGTGAAGCTCAGCGTTAAATTTTCAGCGCGTACAGCTCAAAACAAGATTTCCGTGCTTCTTCAATTCCACATCCACAGCATGGCGTTAGCTGTGGGCTCCATCTTCCTCCAGTATTTACAGGCCGTGGCGCTCAAATGTGACCGGTGGCCAGACCTTCGCTGCTAGGCGGGTCGATTCTGGCCGGGGGTGATGAGCTGCGGAGATATGAGCCTCACTAACAAGGTTAGCTCTACGATTCGTTCTGAGCCCAGGGGAGAAGGTTATTGGACCAAACCTCCGTACATCGCACAGGATCAACTCGCAGCGGGGGCCCGCTGATGTGGGCAGCCGATGCATCGACAGGGGGCTCGATAGAAGACTCAAATACGAGATGCTTAGCGTGCGAACGTCGAGGCTTGTCTTGTTGAGGCGGCGAGCGCGCGTGGCAATTGCAATTGCACTCCGCCCGGGACATCTCGGCGCTCGCCACACACTCGCGCTGCGCACGCGAATCCGGGCAAGTCCGAATCTTGTTCGGATCAGATGTGAGCGTGTGGTGAGCGCTAGCTCCCTTTTCTCGGCTGGCTGCAGGAGGATGCCGGAAGCGTGGGGGCAAAGCACCCGGGCAGCACGGCAGCAGGCGACGTCACGGCAGAGGCGTTCACCGACGCAAGCCTGCGGCACATCATGCACCGGCGCTCAGGAGACGGTGCACCGAATTTGGACCTTGAGAGCAAGCTGTTTAGTTTAGATACGTATGGCCTCGGGGGAGCGAACCGTGGCAGGGAGAGCGGGACACACACTCACGTGCGTGAGAGCCCGCGACCCGGAGCGACTTCCCTAAGCCACAGCTCACGGTCAAACATCATTGCATACATGAGTCTTAATTTCGCCCGGCCTCAACAAAATGTTGTATCATGTTCCGCATGCTGTCGGGACCGGAATCCGTGTCCAAACGGTACCTACTTGTAGCTTGTAGCTTGTAGCGAGCTCGCCGACAGGTGGCAGTCCTACCAATCTTGAGCGGGTGCTGGATACTTCTCACTCGCCTGAGAGAAGTACTGTTATATTCATTCAAAGGCAGTCGACTTCTGTGCCGGTGATGTGGGACGTGAAGTCGGCGCCTTGCAGACGGAGCTCCGAAGGGCGGCGGCGGGACGCCCCTCCTCGCTTTCTTAGACGAGGTAAAGGATGTAGGGACCTTCAAGATAATGTTTTGGAAGAAGCCGCAGCTTCTAGAATACGTGACTCGAGGGAGACGGTTTTGCGCCTCCGCGTCTCTGAGGGTCTGAAACAATGCCGGAGGGCGTTTTGCAAGGGGCTGCGCGACGACGCGCAGGAGCCTGCTCGCTCATCAACCTCGCCAGTCGCTGCCCGCGCTCACACATCTCACCTTGAACAACTTCGACTTCGGCACCGTCGAGGGCGACGATCTCAATGGGCGCCTTCCGCTCGCTCTCGAGGGTGGTACCCACCTCGTCGTTCGAACCAACGCTGCGGGCGAGAGCCACAACCCCCTCGCGGCGCTGACCCGTCGGGGTCCCGAATGTGGAGGACCTGGACATGGACTCGTTCCGCTTGCGCTCGCCGTTCCTGGTCCCGCACCTCGCTCGGATCCGGGTCCTACGCTTCGAGCTGCACGGCGGGGCGCCGCAAGTTCAACACTGGCAGGAGTTCCTCGACGGAGTCGCCGGCACGCTGCGTCGCCTCTCACTCAACTGCGTCAGCGACCTCGCGCGCGTGCTGTCCTTCGCCCCGCGACTCAGACTAGAGACCTTTCGGTTCGAGGCGATCAGCCTGCTCCGAGTCAACCGGCCCACGCCCGCCGATTTCCTCGCCTACCTCAAAACATCCGACTCTATCAATCACCTCTATGCACCCGTCGGCCTCGACTCGGCATTCGTCGATTCGCTGCCGGTCTCTCTTCGTGCCTTGTCGAACAGAATGGCGGTCCCTATCGGGCCCGCGCGCAGTGCCGCCGAGCTCATGGCAACGCTTTGGGCTGGTCTCGAGGCCCTGATCACGAGCAAGAAAAGTCGCACGCCCTTCTTGTTGAAGGTCGTTCGCGCGGGGTGGGTGAGCAGTGCTCTTGCGGAGGCGACGGAGGTGCGGGACTTGGTGGACAAGGCGAGTAAGATCGGGCTTGAGATTCTGCTAGAGCCCTCCGCGATAAATGTAGATCAACCGTGCGCCAGCCTCTTTCAACCGCCGCAAATTTTGGACGGCGGTCACGACTGACGACGAGCTGATGCGGATGGCGGATGAAGCGCTCGCGCTGGCAGGCGCGTCCGCAACCAGCGGCGGTGACCATTTGAGGCTCCCGGTTGGAGCGCATCCGCCTCGCGAGAGATGGGTTGGTACAACACTCTCTAGGGATTCCACTGCCCACCCTCTACGTCGACGGCGGACCCGGGCACGGGCGCAGGCTCCTTCTCTACGGGCGGCTCGTCCGCAAATTCGTCCCCAAACGCATCTGGCGGCAGCTGGTTCTGCACCTCCGTCATCGAGCCTGCGTCGTTCCAAGTCAGCTCCCGCCGATGGGCTCTGAAGCTCGAGAGAACGGACCAGGCAGAATGAACGTCGCGGGGCCCTTGTACACCCCCGGCTTCGTCTCGTACCCGATGCAGAGTAGGCACCTCGGGCAATGCAGTCGTCCTGTGCCCACGGGGTCAGCTGTGCTCCGCACCAGAAGAGGGATGAGGCGCACGCTGGAACTCGAACGCGTCCTTGCCCGTGCGCACCACCACGCCGCCGTCTTCCCGACCAGGTCCACCGACGCTGTTGAGCTTGTATGTGCGCTTGTGCTCGCCGTCGTTGCGGAGCGCGTAGGCGCCGTCGGACGGCCGGCGCGGGGAGGTGGTGAGTCCGCCTTGGAGCACGAGAAGGAACTCGCCCTGTGGGCCTGGGGGTCAGTCCTGCGATCTGGAGACAAGGGGAAAGCTGGGGCGCACGCAGAGGCAGTAGAAGATGTTGAGCTGCGCGGGGTGGCGGTCAGCGCCGGGCCGTGGCGGTGGCAGAGAAGGACGTACCTTGGACCGGGGCTGCTCTTCCTTGGACTGCGAGACGACGGCTCGCGAACTGATCTTGCCCATGCTGGATAAAAAGTGATGGATGTGTGTGGGCGAGAGTGGGCGGGGTTGGGCGCGAGTCGAGTAGCACCTGGTTGCTCTCCCGCCGCTCACTCGAAGTAGCACTCGCGACGACCGGCGACCGATTTCTGAGAAGATGGAGCACTCGCCGTACGACACGGACTCGATCGTGCACGATGCGCTCAACCACTACGGTGCGCCTCCAGTCGCTGCCGCCCAGCTCCATCACACCGGCTGACATACACGCTCAACAGTGCCGTCCGGGGCGCACATCGAGGAAGACACGAGCACCGACTTTAGCGAGTACGTCCAACCAGACGGTCACCATTTTCTGCCGCAGGACGACCCGCCGAGCCTCGATCTAGCGCCCGCGGGGCAGGAGCAACAACAACCGCTCGCCGCGCTCGTTGACGGTGCGCCCGGCGGCAGCAGTGGCGTGGGCGAGTTCTGGGAAGCGAGTGGACTCGACGGGGTGGAGACGTACGAGGACCTCGTTGGGCGGCGCGAGGAGATCCTGGCGCTGCTGGTCCAGCAGGGCGACAGTTCGTTCATCTGCGCGCCTACTGCTGGCGGGCGTGACTGCTGACAAGACTGCCCGATTGCAGTCCCGCACCTGCAGAAAGCGTCCGCCGACGCGGTCGAGGCCTCGCTCGTCGGCAAGCAGCCGTCGTGGGTCAAGCTCCTGCGCCGCTCGCTGTCGCTCTACTCGGCCTCGTGCACCAAGCTGGGCCTGCCCGTGCATCCGATCTGCGCCCCCAAAGTCGCGCTGTACCTCTCCCGCCTGGACGAGTACGTCGGGAGCGACGACCTACCCGAGCCCGCGTCGCCCGTCATCACACCCTCCACCCCACTGCCCACCTCGCACGAATCGCACCAACAGCCACCAGACCTCGCCGTCTCGCCTTCCTCGCCGTCACTCGACCCGACGCTTGCCTCGACCGCCGCGTCAACCTCGGCCGGTCCCTACGACGCCAAGCCCGCGCGCGTCGGCAAGCGCGGCGTCAAGAAAGGGCGCAAGGTGCTCAAGCGCAAGACGCTCGAGCAGTACGTGAACCGGCTCACCGCGCTCCGCACGCCCACGCTCGACATCTGGCGCGCGCGGTGCGGGTCCGAGACGGAGACGAGCGCCGGCCTCGGCATGTCGCCCGTCGTGCGCGACATTTGTCGCCGCGCCGAGGGCGAGTCAGCGATGGACGTCAAGAAGCGCGGGAGGCAGGCCAAGGGCACCCAGCCGAGGCCGGCGAAGCGCCAGAAAAAGGAGCATCCCGACCTCGCGCCAGCGGACCTCCAAGTCGACCCCGTCCTGCGCTCGCTCAGCCCCCCGCCACTCTCAGCACTCCCCGTCGTACCACTCCCTATCATCGAAGCACCCGCGCCAGCCCCAGACCTAGGCCCTTCCCACGCCGACCTCGCCGCAGCGGTCGACGCCGTGCACCGTCACTTTGTCGTCTCGTCCGGCGCCTCTTCCTTCGCCGTCTCGTCCCCCGCCTACCCCGACTACCCCGCCTTACACCACCTCCTTCCGCCGCCGCCACCGCCAGCTTTTACGCTCTCGCTCGACGCGTACAAGGAGGCCGAGGCGTTCGTCCGCTCGCTGCAGGAGAACGCCCAGTTTGACGCCGGCGAGGGGAACCTAAACCAGCAGATGCTCGGCGACATCGCGAGGAGCGTGCAGGCCGCGCAGACGAGCACGATTCCGGATTATCGGGCGTATAGCGCGGATGGGGAGGTCGAGGGCGACGACGCGGAGGGCGAGGGCGAGAGCGAGATTGAGATCGACCCGGCGCTCTCGTGAGCGTGTGAAGTACTCGATTTGCTTGTTTGTTTGCTACTACCTGATGTTTGACACTTCCCCAACTCGCGGCGCGCGGCGGACAAGCGCTGAGCTCGCCGTGAGACTTCGCACGGGGCTGAGAGACGGCGCGCTCCCAGTTAAGCATTTTGGACTACTAGGGCAGGCAAGTCTTTCTCCCTTCTCTGCACGACTACTTCGCTGACCAGCTTGCAGTTCGAAAGTGAACCCACGGAAGCCCGGCCGTCCGCGGCGCTGAAGGCAACCCCTGCCCCGCCCACGGCTTTGTTCTATTCTCTCGCACCCCTCGTCACTAATTGGAAGCCGCTCACCAGAATCAGAGTCAAAGGTGCTTCGCCACCGGCGCTTCTGCCACCTCGAGAGGATCCGCTAACGCCAACTCGCTCGACTCGGTTGCAGGCAGCGACCGGTAGGAGCCATGGGGCTCAGCGTACGAGCTCCCGCCACATTTCCCAGGCACATGGAGGTGCTGAACCTCAGCCTCCCCCAGAACATCCTCAGCAACTGCGCCTACACCTCGTTCATGACGGAAACCGAGTCCCCGCTCAACGCGTGCATCTACCACAGCTCGATCGGCTTGATCTCCTTCCAGATCAGTGCGATGATGGTGGACCTCGCAAAGGAGCTCAAACACGGTCCGTACCACGACGGGTCGTGCATGTGCGTCCTTCGCTCCGCCCGAGCACGCTAGCACGCTGCTTCAGGCTGACCCATCCTCACCCACAGCCTCAAAGACTTTGCCTCGCTCGTAGAGTACTTCGGGAGCTTCGAGAGCGCGCGCTCGTTCTTGATCCTGCTGCGCATCCTCCGCACGTACGACTCGCAGACGACGTTCTGGCTCCATGTGGCCGGCGGCGTGCTCGCGTACGGAATTTTCGCCCACATCGCTTGGCTGAAAGGGAGGTTGTGGTGGCAGGCGCCGTTCTGGTTCTTCATTTGAGCGGGAGAGCGGCTGTGAGTCGATCCACTGAGCGCAATCCGCGAGGCACTGAAGCTCCATCTGCCGCAGGAAGTCCGGAAGAAGCCGGGGTGAGGTGCTCGAACTTGATCAGCGAATGTTTTTGCAAGCAGCTTTTGGACCCGTGCATCATTGTCGCACACGCGCAGAACCTCGGGCGTTCGTCGTGTGCAGCCGAATTATACAGTGAGCGGGACAGCCTTTTCGCAAGGCTCTATGGACCCGAGGGTCAGCCTCTCATGTCTCACTGGTCCGTTCTACAAGTCAAAATTTCGCGTTGGACCTTAATCACTTACATCAAGTTACATGGAACCGCCGCTCGAACTGGATTCGGCAGCTTGAAGGTATGATCTGAGTCAGCTTCAGAAGCCTATTTGACTCACCGTGTCCTGATACTCAGTTGAAGGTCTCACTTCACTCAACTCATACCCCAACAACTTCTAAAGCAACTGCTAACTTTGCTTCCGCCCACAGGGATCGGGACGGATGGAGGACTTCCAAGTTCTCGGCTCACAGCTCCTTCCAGTGTTGATACCGCTGAAATCACTTTTGCATGGCGTTGATTACGCGGTTTGATTCCCGGGCAGCCAATTGCACAGAGGCCTGGCCATGCTCACACGCCACCTCAGCCGGAGTGGTCGACGTCCCGGAGGCGAATAAACCCTGCGCGCAGGTAAGAAGGCGAATCCAAACCTTGCAGAAATCTAAAAAGTCAAATGCCCACTAGTGAGCGAGATTTGTCAGGGATATTCCCGATAGCGTGGCGCCAACGCCACTGGCTCTCTGCAAGCTTCCGGCGTCGGCCACGATTGCTCCACAGATACGCTTTCAACCAGCGCAAGGTAACGCAAGGTTACGTTCACTGCCAGAAGATGTCCGCGGCTCGGATCGCCTGGACGTGGGTCGTCCGCCGAACGGAGCTGAACCACGCCGAGGATTGTAGGTAGTCTTCCAGACGCGGCTCTGCTTAACTCCTCCCAAGACTCTCTTCCACACAATCAACGTTCACCTGTGGCTTTTGTCCCGTCGAAAGCCCCGCGTCGCGCCACCCCTCCGCTGGCGCCCCCGCCGCCTCGCTCATGGCCGACGCGGCCTTCCACGGGTTCGTCGAGACAACGTTCGACGCACTCCTCATCTTTGAGGGATGTAGGCAGGGGCTCTTGCCGATGATCACGCGCCGACTGCAGGAGTACGAGAAGCGTGCGCTCGTCGGCTCTGGCGCCGTCTTCGTGTTCGACGAGGAGACGGGGATCAAGCGCTGGACGGACGGCCTGGCGTGGAGTCCGTCGCGTACCCTCGGCAACTTCCTCGTCTACCGCGAGCTCGACCGTAGAGGCCCGAACCAGGCGAGTTCGACGGACTACTCGGCTAGCGCGGCGGGGGAGCAGCCCGACACGTTCGTCGACGACTACAGCACCCACTCGGCACCGTCGATAGCCAGTGGCTCTGGGAGTCGACGTGGGAGCTCGGGCGACACGGGCGACGTCGAGCCTCCGCTCGACCCCGTCCTCGAACGCGCCCTCGTCGGGAGCCTGACGAATCGGTACCAATTCCAGCACGATGGTCTGGTCAAGAAAACAATCTCTCTCGGCCGCCAGCACATGATCAGCTACTACAAGATCGACGACGTCACCTCTGGTCGCCTGCGTGCCCCGTCGTCCCAACCCGAGCTCGCCCTGCTCCACATCTCCGCGGACTTCCTCTCGCCATCCCTCTTTCGCAACCCGCCTCTGGTCGGATTCGACCCCAAAGGGCATCCCTATTATATCAGCGAGGCGCAGACGCCACAGTCGCCGCTTGCAACCCCCCTCATATCTCCTCAATCTAGTCACGGACTGAACACCCCGACCCGTGGATCTGTCGGTCCTTCCCCTTTCGTACCGAAGAACACTTCAATGCTGACGACTTTGCTGCCCATCTTGTCACACAGAGTCGATCCCGAGCGCGATCGTACTCCGCTGCCTCGGCTCTGAGCCAGGCGCTGTCGCCACTCGCCTCGCCGCGGCTTCCTCTCCTCTCCCGCTCACAGTCACACCGCGATCCGTCTACCCCGCTGTCCCCTCCGCGTGGGAGTTCATCTCTCCGCGGATCGAACCGGTTCGACCCATACTCGGGGCGGCTGCCGCCCACCTCGTCGGGGACGGCCCGGTTCGACTTCCCCTTCGGCAGCCCAGAGTGGCAGGATCGCTCGGTGTCGCCCTTCTCGAGCGATAGCGGCGATGTTACCTTTCTAACCCTCAACATCGGTTCCGCCCCACTCCCATCTGCCTCGCCCGCGCTCAGCTCGTCCGCGCC
>ERZ1463038.877-NODE-877-length-10727-cov-9.982103_pt1 | contig 10727 bp, 15 predicted proteins | sample MGYA00564479_ERZ1463038 | MGnify/ENA primary metagenome ERZ1463038 (study PRJEB39244, sample SAMEA3635134) | Helicobacter pylori | study: EMG produced TPA metagenomics assembly of PRJEB11511 data set (Assembly of a 5300-year-old Helicobacter pylori... | reverse complement strand
GCCCACCATCATTACAGTACACGGAGAGCCGAATACTCAAAGCTCGCCTCGAGTTTCTGCGAGATACCTACCGCATCCGGGAGAACGACTTCCTGACGTTCGACGCGATGCGGCACGCGGCGCAGTGCGTTGGACGAGTCTTGAGAGGAAAGACCGACTACGGACTCATGATCTTTGCCGATACTGTGAGCCTCCATTTCAACCCTGCTGGCTGTCCAAAATATTGACGAACATCGACGGGCAGCGTTTCGCCAAGGCGGACAAGGTCGGGCTCGAACCGCTCACTCTCTGAAGGGATCCTACTGATGTGTCTGCGCGAATGTAGAGAGCCAAGCTACCTAAGTGGATCGGCTCGTACATCAAGGAAACCGACACGAACCTCTCGACGGACATGGCCATCATTAAGTCGAAGCGCTTCCTCCGCGCGATGGCGCAGCCGTTCGAGCAGAGCTCCAAGAGCCTGTGGGGCCTCGAGCAAGTCCTCGAGAAGCAGCGCGGGGGAGATCCGAACCAGAGCGACTTCGAGATGGAGGAGGACGAGTTTGGCGCCATCCCAGACGAGGCGTTCATGAGCGTCGACTTGACGACAGCGACCCTTCCGCCCCTCCCCATGGTAGCAGCACACTGAGCTTGTCTGCAAGTCTCGTGGCCACTCACTTCGTAGCGCTCGAGGCAGGCGATCGCGTTGGCTCTCCGGCAGGTCTGGCAGAAGGTGTCGCCCTGGTGCGAAAGTTCTAACCGGCCAATGACAAAGCGTGTGTATTTAATAACTACATGAGAGTATCTCTCCTCGTGTGCTCCATCAGAATGAAACCCGACCATCTTCAACCACTGCCCTCGTCTCGCGGCTCGTCGCGGATTCGGTGTGCGGCACTCCACGCTTCCAGCTAATCACTTCGACTACGATGCGCATCAGAGTACATCGGAAGCGAGTACAGAATAATTGACTATACCATGAGGTTGTACGTGCCAGCGAGACACCGTTCGGGTGGATCCGCCGCTGAGCAAGAGTGTCAGTCTCTACTAGCGCAAATTGACTGAGGACTGACGATGTGCATCGCGAGTCCCTTGGAGGTACTCCACGACTTGTTGCAGATGTGGCACGTGAACTGCTGGGGCTGGGCGAGGACAGTCGGCGCCACCGGCAGCTGGATCTGGACGATCGCGGGGAGCGACAGAGAGACCGGGAGCGTGAGAGTCGACATGTGCGCAAGTTATAGCCTTGTGGCTCTGGAGGGTGTTTATGAAGACGTGTGAAGAGTGACTGTTGAAAGTGGTGGGGATGGAAGAGAACGAGCACCCGGTGCGCAAGCCTTTATACTGCTCGCTGGTGGGCACATCAGTCGGGCGGCGAATAATATAACGCGTCATACACATGCAGTTTACACTGACGCGTAGATACACGCAGTAAGCTCGCACCCCGGATGAACGGTAAGGGTGATGTTCGGCACCGTGCACCGTCGCTCTGTTGGGGTCGCCGCTTCTTGCGACTGTCTGCGCAAGGTCTTTCCGAAAAGCCCCTCTGCTGCTCTACTGCTCTTAGATCAGTGCGATCCAGATGCTCCACGAGATTTGTGCGGCAGGACACTGCTCCGCGCATCCTCGCCACCGCGTCCGCGACGGCGGCTGCGTGCTCATCCTTGCGGCTCTGTCGCCTGAAGCAAGGAACGGTTCATCGGTACGAGCACATCTCATCTCCATGCATCTCGATTCATGAGTAGGATATCTCCTCGCCCAGCGATCGAGCGATCCTTGTTGAAGCTTGAAGCGGGGCTTTGGTATCGCGCATCTTTCGTCTGTCCGTGTGCTCCGCGCGCGCGTCGTCGCACAAACAATTGGTCTACCCCCCCGCCCATTCACTCCTCTTACGCATTGCCGCCAAAGAGTCTTATCATACAAGTGATCCTCTCTTCCTCTTGATCATCACTCTTGCGGCGTCCATGGGTCTCTGTCACCAAGGTGGACTCTCCCTTTGAATACTTAATTCTAGGTCGTAACTGGCCGCAAGCACTCGAGAGAGAGAGGCACATCCGCTTGTTATCACGGGGACACAGACTCCAGCCGAGTCAGCGAGTGCGGCGCCCATCTACTACCTATTACTTGAGGCGGTCGCCCAAGTTTGCGCAAATCGGAGTAGTAGCGCGCCGCGACTTTTCAACGCCTACCTCACCTGTTTCTCGCACTGTACCGCTAGCCCACGCAACTGCTCAGCGCCGACCGGGCGGGCGGGGCGCGGGGTGCCGGGACCCGTCGGCGTCTTCCAACATCCCGCTGCTTGTCCCACTATCCTCGCCGCTGTACCGCCAAGTGGCATGTCTCTGGACAAGCCTTCGCACACCTATCCGGGTGCGGGCACGGAGGACGACCCGTTCGTCGTGAGCTTCGGAGAATTGGACCCCGACTCGCCGAAGTCATGGTCGACAACTCGAAAGTGGACGTTCATGTTGATCTGTGAGTTCCGGAGCACTTCTCAGTCTGTAAGAGGGGCTGACCGCGTGCACAGATGCGACGGGAATGATGTCTGTGAGTCGGGCACTGCTCTGAACGCGATGCGGGGCTGAGCAGCGCCACTGTCTGCAGGGGACGTTCGCCGTATCATCATATACAAGTGGCTTCGCGGGCATGATAGAAGAGTTCGGAACGACGCCAGAAGTGCTCGCTGTCGGCCAATTCACGTTCCTGATTGGCATCGGTGCGCTTCGTCCGGACTCCATGCTCTCTCGCTTGCCTTGACTCACGCTTTCTTGACAGCGGTCGGAAGTTTGGTATGGCCGGCGATGGGAGATCTGCTTGGAAGGAGACAGATGGCTATTGGGTGCGTCCATTCATGTGATTGCATTGCTGTACTGCTGACAGACTCCGCGCCCAGAACGCTCACCGCCTTCACGGCCTTTTCCGTCGGCACGGCAACTGCACGGAACATGGGTACAGTACTGGCTACAAGGTTCATAAGTGGATTTTTCTCGGCTGGGATCCAGGCCCTCGGGCCGGCGTCGCTACCCGCACTGTTCGAGCGCCACCAAATCGCGGTGCCGTTCACCGTGTCCGCTATCGCGCCCTTCCTCGGGCCCAGCATCGGACCTCTAGTAGGGGGATATGTGACTCAGTATACTGGAAGCTGGAGAGCGATCAACTGGGTCGCAGTCGGATTCGCTGGCGTGATGGCGCTGCTCTCGCTTCTCGTACGTCTTTCGATCCAGCAATGTTCCGAGCGCTAAACCTTACCTTGCGCGCAGGTTCCGGAGCTTTTCGCTCCCACACTTTTGAGAAAACGAGCGCAGCAGCTCTCTGAGACGACTGGGTCCCACCACGTCTCGGTCTACGACGTCGGTCGTAAGGTGGACCTCAAGTCGGAAGCGCGCGCCCACCTCGTGAAGCCCTTTCGATACCTTACCAGAGAGTCAGTACGACTTGCGATACTACCCGCGGTGTGTGTCTTACTCGATCCCTCGCTGAAGACCCATAGTGCTGCTCTTTTCGGCCTACGTCGCCTTTCTGTTCGCGGTGTTACAGATCTTCTTTACGGCCTGTAAGCCCCCAACTAATAGCAAGGGTATTTCACTTACTACCAGCCTTCCTACTAGTCCCCCTAATCTACATCCAAGAGCGAGGGTATGAACAAGGACAGGCAGGGCTGCCTTACCTGGCTCTGATTCTGGGATACGCCATCTCGGTGGTATGGATCTACTGCCTATCGATGGAGCGCTACTAAAATGTGTTTGTGTTAGCCCTTGACAATGCTCTGCTCGCAACCGTACCTCAAACTCCTCAAGGCGGAGGGTCATGCCCCGCCGGAACTCCGGCTCATATTTGCCATGCTGTCGGCTGTTTCTGTAAGTCCGTTCTTGGGTTCAGATACTGTGAGGGAAGAGCTCAACGTACGTTTATACAGCTACCAATCGCACTCTTCTGGATGGGGTGGACTGCCTTGCCTCCAGCGAATTTTATGAACCCCGTAGTTGCGGGAGGAATCTTTGGACTCGGGCAAATAGGCATAACAATGAGGTGAGTCACAGGATTATAGAACAAAGTAGTCTAGTCTACTTATCAGTCCTCTCAGTGTGTTCATCTATTTCACAGACTTGTACCAGACGGACATCGCCGCCGTGACGGGCTGCCTGAAGTGAGCGTTCATACTGAGCTCCCAGTCCTCTGCGTTCGACGGGACTGACTGTTGACACTTCGACAGTCTCCTCCGATATGGCTGCGGCGCCGTCTTCCCGCTTTTCACTCGGCAGTTTTATGGCCGCTTGGGAATTCCGTGGGCATGCTCGCTCGTGGCGTTCGTCCTCCTCCTCTTCATGCCAGTCCCGTTCGTCTTCTTCAAGTACGGACCGTACATTCGTGGGAGGAGCAAACTTGTCAAGATCAAGCAGGTGGATGTCGAGCCGAGCTTGAAGGAGGTGGAGGCAGGTTCCGCGACGACGTTGACTGCAGGTGCAACATGAGGCCCAGCTTCTAGCCGAATTAATGGTGGGCTCTCTGACGAGCTTGAAAGAACACCTGGTCAGTCAGCACCCGGTGTCTGGCCTTGAACCGTCAGGCTTCGCTGGGTTCACGATGCTCCAGCTCTAGGCTGGCGAATATAGTATTTTGATAGCCAGTTGCATTTTCTTTATAGTACTTCAAACGGAACGAGAGCCGATAGGTTGACCGCCGACGAGCTCGCGGTCGGCGCTTGGCTCTCGTCAGTGTTAGTGCCATCACTTCGCCACAACACGCCGCCGCCGATGGTGCTCAACCAGGAGCGGTGCGCCTTCTACCTGCGGCAGGTCGACACGGAGCGTGGCTTCCGAGACGTGGTCACAGCCTACCTGTTCCAGTGCCTACACCGCGCCGTCTTCGACATGCGCTTCACTGACTCGCACCCCATCCCCAGGAAGTACATCAATGGGAACAACTCGACGCAGGTGTTCTGCAAGCTTCGTTACCTGATCCTCTATCTCCGCACGTCGTGAGGCCTTGCCACTCCCTCTCGCCGCTCCGCCACTCGGCTGACGGAACCGCCCTCCAGGCTCGACACGGCGGCACTGGTCGAGCGATGGGGCTCTTCCGTAGCTTGGATCGGGTATCATGTACGGGATCTCAATGGAGGTGCCATCGGCTCGACAGCCGGCATCTCACCAGTCGGCCGCTTGGCGTGGAACGAGGCGCGGAGCTCCCCGCGCTACAAGTCCGTCGCGGCCGACGAGACATGGGGACGGCTGGGGCCGGGGGCAGTGCGAATGCTGCCATGGGTTGCTACGGGCGACGAGCGGGAGGAGGCGCTGCGAAGGTGCGTCTCGCAAGTACTGGTCGCCGAGACGGACCGGCAAACTGACAGCGTCGCTTGCAGCATGGATCCAGAGTCGCTCGAGCTGCTTGGAGCGCCCAACATCCCAGGGTACCGGACCGGCACGCTGCCGGCGTACCTTAGCCACATCTCGACGACTGGGGCGGAGGCGGGGGCGGCCGTGGGGTCTGCGGAGTAGTTGACGGGGTCTCAATTAATTTCGGGTACCATGTTGCTCTGTGGCTAGGAAGCTCTCTGTTGAACGTTGCACGGTTGAAACTGTAGCGTTAGTCGAGCTCGACGCCAAAGCTGGCAGTCGAAGAGAAGAGGAAGGTCGCCGCGCGCCCCTGATGCGACGTTGGAAGGGCGAATGAACTGGGTCGACCTCTCTACCAACCACCTGGATTCCAGACGTCGAACCAGATCACCAGACCGGCGTGGCCCACGCTCCCTTCGCTCCGACTGCCTCATCGCGTGACGTCGCTGCGCTCGCGGCCAGCCCAGTTGAGGAGAGGGGCGCACACTCGCTGCTCGCACCCGTCGCCAGTGAGTTCGTCCTTCCAGGTGTGACACTGCGCCGTGAGTACCCGACTGGAAGCCGACCGAGTCGCTCCTGGTCAAGGGCGCGTCCAGTGGGGGTGCCGCGCAGCGTCAGTTGCACTTCGCGCAGCCGCATGCGTCCTGTCCGCCTCTGCAGGAGCCCGACCGCTCACGCTCTGCGACTCGATCTCTTCTGCAGACACCCATCTCCCGCTCGACCAGGCTGGACGAGCAGCCAGGCCCGACGCGATGCCGGCCGAGTCGATGCCGCTCACCCCGCGCACTTCGACCGACTCGACACGCGACTTTGCGCGCCCTCCCCAGTCGCTCTCCCCACTGCCCCCCAGCCCGACCTTGAGCCCGTCGTCGCCCGACCGTGCACCCAATGCCTACAACGGGCGACCCGCGAGCGACCTCGACAGCGACGAGGGCGCCGTGAGCGAGGACGTCGACAACGTCGGTGAGGGCAGCCCGATGCTGCACAAGTGGGGCGGAGCAGGCGCAGTGCAGTCACCCGACGGCGACGAGCGCGAGGAGTTGATGCGGCTGTCGGACGACGACGACGACGAGTTCGGACCCTCGGGGACCCCCATCACCGCGCTCGCCGGCCAGTGGGAGAGCACCGCGAACGACACGCCGAACCTCTGGACAGAAGCGCGTCTCACTCGCGGCCAGAAGCGGCGCGTTTACGGCGGTGGGCGCCATGGCGAGGCGCTCGAGGGCGGCGGCATGAGCGCCGGCGAGGTGGCCGGACTCGTGCTCGCGGGCACGTGCGTACTTTTCCAGCTCGTTCTGTACTCGACACGCACTGGTACTGACCTTGACCGGACTGCTATGCAGTTTGGGGCCGACGCCACTACTTCTCCCGCACGCGGCCGCGCTGCTCGGCCTCCCGCTGTTCCTTCCGCTGCTGTTCCTCACAGCAGCACTCAGCTGGTTCGCCTACCTCGTTCTTGGAGTCGAGAGTCGCTACGTCGGTGCTCGGTGCGTCGCTCCACCTGTGCGTCGCCTAGACCCGCAGCGCTGACCGTGCTCTTCGTCGCAGATCCTGGCCATCGCTCGCGTCCGCCGTGTTCCCGCACCGGTTCAAGACGCACCGCCTCGGCGAGCTCCTGGCGGCCGTATTCGTATGGATCGCGTCCGTTGCGCGCGGGATTGTCGCCGTCGTCGCCGCGAGCGAGGTCGTCGTCGACCTGTTCCTGCCGGCGGGCGGCCGGCGCTGGTGGGAGCGCGTCCTGGGCGTTGGCGTGATTGCCTTGACATGGGTGACTATCTTCCGAGCTTGAATATGTGAACGCCGAAGCTGACAGCGTGCGCAGGTCCTGGTCCCGACCGTGGTCCTGCCCTTCATCCGCTCACCCCACCTCCGGTACCGACCCACGACGCACCAGTCTCCATCGGCCATCTCGCGCCTGCCAGCGTACATCTCGTTCGTATTCTGGCCGGTCGCGCTCCTCATCCTCGGCGTGCGCCTCAAGACGCTCAACGAGCTCGCGCCGTCGCCACCTCCACTGCCGCCCGTCGACGTCCCGGCCAAGGTCGAGATCATGGGCCTTTCAATCTGGGGCGGCATCTCGCTGCTCGTCTTTTCGCTCTCGGCGCACCAGGACACATTCAAGTTCATCACCTCGCTCGCCCGGCCGCCGTCAACGGCCACCCGAAGCACGCGGAGCCCGTCTGTCGGGCGCGCGGGCGACTCGTCCGCCGCGCACGAAGGGCGACGGAATCAGTGGCCGATTGCCTCCGCGATTGGCGTCGGCGGCGCGGTGCTGATCCAGATGGGCTGGGGCCTCGTCGGCTACCTCGGCATCGACGGCGGTGGGCGCGAGGGGAACCTCTTTGCGAGCGCGGGTCTCCCGCGCGCGGACCCGTGGCTCGTCGTCGTGCGCGTGCTCGTCCTCGGCGCGATCCTCGCCACGCTCGACAGCTCGCTCGAGTCGGCATACGCCCGCACGCGCAAGGCGATCGTCCTCGGCTTTGGCAAGGGTGCGGCCGCGCGGGGCGGCGCGAACAAGAACGCGTACGCCAGGATCGGGAACGAGGAGGAGCGTAGAGGGTGGGACTGGAGGACCGCGAGCTCGAGAGTCGTCGTCTGGGCCGCTGTCGTCGCGATTGCGGTCGTTGCGACCGCCGGCGGCGAGCAGGGCGAGGGGCTCGTCAGCGTCGCGGAGCTCGCGGGCTGCATCGCGAGCAGCTTGCTCGCCTTTCTCGGCCCATGTGCGTCCCCGTGGACCATCGTTACCACTCATACTGACTGCCATCCGTACCAACAGCCATCTTCTTCATCGCGCTCTTCCACCTCCGCCAGCCGCGCTCAATCTTCATCTCCGACCCGAACGCGCCCATGTTCGCGACCGACACGCTCCTCATGCGCAAGGAGCGCGAAGTCCAGCGGCGCCTGTCCGGCCGCCGCATCTGGATGGACGTCCTCGTCTTTGGTGGCCTGCTCCCGTACGGCACCGTCGTCATGCTGCGCGGGTGCATCGCGCTTGCGACCAAGGAGGACTAGGGGGACGGGGCGACTTAGTAACGCGGGGGGGCAGTGAATTCGATTCGGAGTGTTGTAGCCATTCGTTTAGGAAAGCTCGGGATGATGAGCTCGACGAGATGAATGAGCGTGTTCCACAGTGAGGGTGCGGCGAGGCAACAGGGCTACAAGATGATGAGTGAATACTTCTATTGAGCTTGCTCAACCAGGTTGAGGTGTCGGTGGGCGCGAGAGGCCGCCGATGCTGCCGAACGGCGTCGCCGGCGCGCAGACGCACAGGGTCGACGACGCCGCGGCGAGCGCGCCCGTCGTTTGGTCGCCTCAGATCGGCCCGGCACGAAAAAAAATCACGGAGATGAGGCGGCTGCATTTGGAGACTGCGTTTGGTCAGACCCGATGGTTGCGGCCCAGGAGACGCGCTACATAAGCGGACAGCACTTCGTGGCGAATCTCATTCCAAGCAGGCTCTAACCTCTCTCACGTAAGCTCAAACTAACAAGGTCATTCGGGAGGAAAAGTTGCTGCTCTCACTTCTGGGCGCGCTCGGCCTCCTCGAACGGCTTCGCGACCGCGTTACCCTCTACGTCGCTCCAGATGTCTTCAGCATCGTAGAACGTGGTGTGACTGCGGTGAATTCAAGTCCATAAGCAAGCACTGAGGGCCGGTTTAGTGACGGTGCGGACCTCCACGGCTTGTTCGCCACTTCGTCCTTCATCGCGTCGCCGAAGCACTTGGTCCAGCCCAGCCTTGGGTACGCATTCACAATTTCGGCCTCGGTAGCGGGATAGATCCATTTCGCGTTGGCTCCAACGTTGTCGTCTGCGAAAGCCAGGCTCCGGTCAGCCCAATACGCTCGAGAAGGCAGAAGGGACTTCGTTGCGGACGCCACTTACAGAGGGTGCCCAGTTGTATCATCTGCGATCGAGATGGTCAGGAGAGTAAACAACAAGAATCAATCCGATCCTCACCTGGCCGTGAGTCGAGATCTTTCCCTCGATGAAGTTGGTGTGGCGGCAAATCGCCTCCGCGACGGAGTCCGCGAGGTCAGTGAGATCTTGCGAAGCCGCGTCGGGGTCAGGGAGAAGGAAGCGATGGGCGAGAAAAGCCTACACGTTCACGAACAATGAGTCATACTGAATTGAGGCGGACGGCAGAGGTGACGCACGCCGTGAAACTCGAAGCTCATCTTCGTCGAGCGAATAGAGGCTGGTGCGGCGCCGAGATCGTGGAAGAGGCAGGTGAGGTAGAAAGACTCGGGGTTCCAGGACCACTCGGGAAAGTTGACCGTCTTGATCGCAACCGCTGTCCCATCGCCCTTTCAGCCGAAGACTCGAGCCCAGCTTAGGGTGGGGCTCACCATGCAGGTAGGCGCGGTGCGAGTGGTTCCAGATTGGCAGCGGAAGGATCGGACGAAGGTGTGCGATCGCCTTGCGAATGAGCGGCGTGTCGGGAATGGTGGACACGATCTCGCTGAGCGCGATGGGCGGCGCAACTCCACCGTGCATGGGCTTCAAGAGCGCCTGGTTGCGCTCGACCGGATTGAAGCCGTGCGGGAAGTCAGTCATCGTGGTGTGAGGTGAAGGAGGAAGAGACGCCCCACGCAGTGACAAATGCGGCGACATGTCGCGAGGGCCGCGCGACGCGTCTTGGGCGGCGAGCGCTCGGTGCACGCCGGTCCCGAACGATTTTCACACGCGCGACCGGATTTTTGACAAGGTTTGTGACATAGAGATTGGAAAATCTAGTCAGAGGAGGTCTTCGACGGCGAAAGAGAAAGTGACTCGGTCGGGTGGGTGACGTCAGTGTGGCGCCCCTTGTCTCAGCGCCGCACCGCCCGGTCCTCCTCTCTCGTCCACTCGTCTCTCTTGAGCAGCTCACCTCACCTCAGCGCTGTACTCGTCACCACCAGCTCTCACCCGCAGCACAAGACAGCGAAGCGAGTCAGCCGCACCCGCGCACCGCCACTGCCAAGCGCTCCACGTCTCCCGTGATGGGCGAGTCCAAGTCGAGCCTCTCGGGGCTCTTCAAGTCGGGCATCGACAAGCTCGGCATCTCGTCGTCCTTTCCAGCCGTCGGGAGTCTCCAGTCCACGCTGTACGTGCACTCCCGCGGCCACCCGCAGCACCGGCCGCTGACCCTCGGTCCCCCCGCTGCACCTGCTCCAGACGCCAGCAAGCGACGATGTACAACCCACACCAGCTGCAGGAGACGCTCAAGATCCAGCTCGCGATCAAGTCGACCGGGTCCGTGGCGGCGACTGAGGAGGGTCTCGTGCGCGAGCAGAAGCTCCAGAGCAAGAACATCTACCAGTGGGGCAAGGCCGAGGCGGCGGACCTCAGCGACGTGAGCGACCGGCTCGCGTTCCTCATCTTCAAGAGCGCCGAGCTGCAGGAGGCCCACGCGAAGCGCGTCGCCCAGTCCCGCGTC
>ERZ1463038.876-NODE-876-length-10728-cov-14.913239_pt1 | contig 10728 bp, 18 predicted proteins | sample MGYA00564479_ERZ1463038 | MGnify/ENA primary metagenome ERZ1463038 (study PRJEB39244, sample SAMEA3635134) | Helicobacter pylori | study: EMG produced TPA metagenomics assembly of PRJEB11511 data set (Assembly of a 5300-year-old Helicobacter pylori... | reverse complement strand
AACTGACCTCTTCTCAGACGATACAAGGAGGTCGGCAAGATGACCGAGCCGAACCTCCCGCCAGTCGCCCTGCTCCATCCCACGTACACGACGATTGAGGTCACCAAGACGATTTTCGCGAGCTGCATGTCAGCGTGTGACTCGAAGACGCTGTTTTCCACCGAGCACGCCAATGGTAGCCCCGCGAAGGCGCTCCAGCTCCAGCTCCGGCGCGCGGCCTCGTCGCTCGTGGCAATCGAGGTCTACAATCAATGGGATGCCGTCTCACTCGACGGACGACAGCTGGTGTGTGCAGCCATTAATTGTTCTGTGTGATTCCGCTGACACCTATTTACTCTAAAGACGGAGGTCAAGACGGTCCGCGACAAGAGAGTCTGCGCCACTGTGCTCGGAGCGTACGACGAGCTCACAGCGAAGTACGATGACTTCGGCGAACCTGTTCTGTACCCGCTTCCGTTGCAGGCGGAAGAGAAGGGGAAGGCAGCCAGACTTCTGTTCACGCGCGAGGTGGAGGCGTACGAGAGTCTCGAGTTCGACTAGGCGGAGGCGGGGCGGAGGCTGAGGGCGCAATGAATGGACACAGTACAAACACCCGTGCACTTCAGGAATCGATAAAGTATCGATGTTATTTCCCGCATCCTGGACCAACGAGCAAGATCCTCCAAGAGTCCAGCAGTGTCTATTCCGACCCCTCCTTCTCACGAGTCGCGCCCGTTTCCACGTCTATTCCCTCGAATCTCTACGCGAGCGTCCAGAGTCCACCTGCGAGCGCCGCAACGGCGCCCAGGGCCATCACGCCTGACGAGCCGAACGCGATCCGGCCAGCGCTGGCCTTGAGCGACGTCGAGCTGACGGCAGGCGCGCTGGAGGATGACGAGGCCGAAGCGGTGGTACCCTCTTGCACGGTAGACGGGATCGTGCCGTCCACAAAGGAGGCGCCGCACTCGGTGCTAACGGCGGAAAGGGACGACGTAGAGGTCGAGGTGGCGCTGGCGAGAACGGTGAGCTTGGAGACCTGACGAAGCAAGAGTTAGGTGTCAGTGTTGAGCACTTTTCTGCAGATGGGAAAGACAAACAATGGCGTGCGTGCAGTCTGTGCAAAGACTCGACGCAGGGAGGCTGCCAAGGAGCGTCGCGAATCCCTCGGTTCCGCCCGTAAGGAGCGTGGTCACTGAGATTTCGGAGGCGGCTGTTAGCTGCGTTGTTCGGTGCTTTTCGCAGTTAGAAACCCACCACTGGAGACGTTGACGGGGTTTCCGGTCGCGTTCTGAACCGAAGTCAAGAGGCTGCGAACGCGGGCGTAGATCGTCAGCAACATGCCCCAAAGTTCTTACAATGCTGCTGTGAACGCTCTCGAATCTGCTGGACCAGCGGATGCGAGCGCTTCGAGAGCAGCAGTCCGTGCGCAGTCGGCGTCCGCTTCCGCCAAGGACCAGTTATAAGGGAGACGGACGCGGGCTCACTTGGTGAGGCAGTAGGTGTTGTTACTGACGGCCGCAAGGCAGAGCACGTCCTTGACGGCCGTGTAGTTGGTGGTCAGGGTCTGCAGGCCCGTCTGGGAAAGCGGATATACGGGGGGGTCAGCGCCTTGGCCACTTCGACCCAAGTGGGACTCACGGCGATGGCGACGCCGCTGGTAATGTCGGACGCGCAGCCGCTGCTGATCGTTGAAGCAGCGGAGCTGAGGGTGTCGGTACTGCATGTCTGCGTGCAAGCACCCCCGAGCCAGCTGTTGACTGCGAACGAGACCGAGGCGGAAGGAGAGCCCGAGGGATGTTTAGCACCCCGGTCTCACGAGTTCAACCTCGAGGTTACGTACGAGGCGTGACGATCGAGCCACTAGCGGAGAGGACCTGGACAAGGCCAAGCTGTGTGCCAGTTGGTTGTCGTCGGGAGGAAGGCGGGGTGGGAGCGCGGGGAAGTTGGCAGACGATTGAAGGCCGTCAGCGCGCACCGGTCTTAAGCCCAGCATCCGAGGACGTACGATGTTGACACAGGTGCCGAAGGAAGACGTTACCAGGCCAGTGGCCGCCGCCTGGCACCCGCTCGAGAGCGAGCCAAGCTCCGATGTGATCTGCGCGGACGCGGACGCGGCGAGGACGACGGGAATGAGCGTGGAGCGGCTGGTGAATCGCATCTTGAACGTGGAAACGGTGTCGAGAAAACCAGGGAAGGCGGTGATGGGGAGAGAGAAACAGGGCGGGAGCGCAAAGATGGCGCAGGGAGCACTGCTGCCCGAAAGGTGCTGCGCATTTTGACGCCGGGCACGGCGTCGTCACCGGATTTCCGGCCAAGCACGACCGCCCTTCGTTGTCACGACAACCGGTAGTCGAACGAGCGGCCCAAACAACGTTCCCTTCTGAACGAACACGCTCCTTCCGTTTGTGCGTGTTAACGCGACTCGGCGCCCTGCGCCTCCCGCTCGCCCGTACTGTGCACGAGACGCTTATGTACTGTAATTGGCAAAGTGCACCGCTCAGCGGCCAGGCCCGTTGGATAAAGATGCACGGACAAGAGCAAAACAAAGCAACTCGGCAGATGCGAGATCGTGCGCGCAAGTGCGAGCGTGGGAGGATCCGAGTCGACAGGCATGGGTCGTGGTGCGCGTGGTGTTGGCAAGAAAGCGCGACGCACACTAGCTGAATCCCACTGAGCTTTGATTGGACTCCGAGCAGTACCTAAAACCTGTGAGTGGTTGACACCCGAGCTACACGCGTCCAAGCAGGTGCGGCCGGCGGTGGCGGAGGCGGTGCTGTGACGTCGAGGGCTTTCGCAGACGCCGATTTGTAGGCGTAGACGCCTCCAGTTCTCACCCTTTGAAATATCAGGTGTCCACTTTCAGTTCTTGTCTATCGTACTCCGCCTCCTGCGACTACGCGAGGGTCCAGAGTCCTCCTGCGACGGCTGCCAGCGCCACGACGAGGTAGCCGGCCGCGCCGACCCCTCCCGTGACGGCTGCATTTCGTCCCGCACCGCTGGAACCCGTCGCACTTGCAGCCACGGTACCCGTGGAGGACGATTTCGTAGCCGTGCGCTCTTCCACAGTTGACGGGATGGTGCCGTCTACGAACGAGGCGCCGCATTCACTGCTGACGGATGAGAACGACGAGGCGGAGGCAGGGGTAGAGCTGGTAAGCTTAGACACCTGAAGAGAGCTTCTGGTGAGCGGAGTCTGCTCTGGTGAGATCAAGAAGGACAGACAAGGGCATGCGTGCAGTCCGTGCAGAGGCTTGCCGCGGGCAAGGTGTCGAGGAGCGTCGAGAAGCCCTCAGTGCCGCCTGTGAGAAGCGCAGAAACTACACGAGCAGGAATCGGGGTGGAAGTGTGAGCGCTTGTTCTCTTGGCGACTGAAAGTGCCGATAAGGTCAGAAGTTGGTCAGAGGACGCACCACTCGAGACATTTACTGGCGCTCCAGTCGCGGTTTCGACGTCGGTCAAGAGGCTGAGTGGGTTTAGGAGTTAGCTCAACTTGAACACTCTTTTGATCCTTTCTGATGCCCAGCTGGGGTGACGCGACTCTCCGCGTCCACTCGCAGTTCACTCAGCGAGGCTTGGGCGCTCGCGCTGCAGGCGTCAGAGTCGACGCAAACTCACTTGGTGATACAGTAGGTGTTGTTACTGACGTTAGAAAGACACATGATTGCCTTGATGTCCGTGTGGTTGGTAGTCAAGGTCTGCAAGCTCACCTGCGAAGGAGAGAGGGGTCAGCAAGCTGTCCCGAGTCACCATCCGCAAGGCTTACGGCAATATCGACCTCGCTGGTGATGTCGGCGACACAGCCAGTCTGCAGGCTGGCGGAAGCGGTCCGGAGGGTCTCCGCGCTGCATGTCTGCGAGCAAGCCCCGCCAAGCCAGTCGTTGACTGCAGAGGTGGGTCAGCATCATACCTACTTGGCGCCACATACTCGACGGCATAGCCGCTTACGAGGAGTGACAACGCTTTCGCTAGCGGTGAGGACTCGAATAAGGCCAAACTGAGTTTTTTCGCAGGAAGCAAGGCGGTGCGGGCGCGAGTGGGTGGCGGAGAGGTCGAGGACGTTGGCACGCATTGGTTGCCTTTTTCAAAGCAGACGGGACGTACAATGTTGACGCACGTTCCGAAATCAGAGAGCACCAAGCCGGTTACTGCCTGCTGGCAGCTGCTCGACAGCGACACAAGCTCTGACGTGAGCTGAGCGGAGGCCGCCGCGAAGGCGAGGGCGACGAGCGGAGATCGGCTGGTGAATCGCATCTTGACGATGGTCGAAGGTTTTTTCAGTGAGCTTAAAAGACGTGGGAGAAGTGACGTGAGGGTAAGAGGAGAAGAAGGGAGGCCGCACCGACAATTGAAGGTCGCTGGGCAACACTGCGGCGGCGTCATCAACGAAAGACTGGCTCAGCCTGGCTCAGCTTGGTATCGACAGCTGAAAGACCGAGTCGCTGAGATTGCTTGTTCCTGCTGGTCGGCTCGGCAGCATCTGGCGCGCCAGTGCGGTCGCACTCCATGAAGCCTTGCGAAGTGTCCCCGTCCGCTTCCGATCAGTGGAAACGTCCAAGCAACTACTAGTCGTACAACATGAGATTCTTAGACTAGTTGTAGGTTCAAAAGTAATTCTGTCGCAAGATCAGGATCCACATCGCCAAGAGGTCAACCAGCTCAGCACTCTCGACCTCGGTCGCCACCGAGTCCTGATCCGTTCAGCATCGGACGAAGCTCAGGCGTCAGGTCTCATGAGAGACTATATTGACGTAAATCTCTCACTCTGTATATGCTGTTCGAACCACTGTTCGCTCCGCATGGCTGCCAGGGAAGTCGCGATTGCCGTGCCGCGCACCGCGAGACCAGTGCAACGTCCAACCGAAGCGGCTCGGAGCCGAGGTGGGTATACACGTTAGACTCGCATGCTTCTACTCTTCGCTACTGAGTGACAATGACCTGTGATTCAGTTTGGTCGGCGAGGTTCTGCGCATCGAAGTTTCGCGCTTGGCCGGGAGGCTCGAGTTTCGCGCACGCTCGGTCGATTTCGCTCGCGCAGGCGCTTCATCACGATGTGGGCCTGACCACGCAACGATCCCTAAGCAGTTCAGCGCGCCGAGACCGCCTCTTCTCCTCAGACATACATCGTAAGGCCATCCTCTCGCCTGCAGGATACTCGACGGGGCTGCTCGACACGGACGGACGGAGGACGAATTCTGCTGGGCGGACGGAAGAAGCGGCGCAGGAGGAGCGACCACGAGGGCAGGCCGACCAACCACTTCCCCCCCACTTGACCACCCCTCGACGTACTTCAGCCAGCGACCTACAACCCGACGAGCACCTCCCCGAACGTCGTGCTGACACAGTCCCGCTCTCCCGTCCTCAGATGACCAAGAAGAGAAGAAACGGCGGACGCAACAAGAACGGCCGTGGGCACGTCGTCGGAGTTCGTTGCTCCAACTGCTCCCGCATGGTCCCCAAGGTGCGTTCTGCTCGGCATTGGAAGATGGCACGCGCGCGGCGTTGGACGGGGCGGAGTCGCGCGCTGGAAAGGAGTTCCCGAGGACGCACCGCTGACCTGCGCCCGCTCTCGCACCCCAGGACAAGGCCGTCCGCCGGTTCACCGTTCGCAACATGATCGAGTCTGCCGCCATCCGTGACATGTCCGAGGCCAGTGTGTACAAGGGTGCGTCTCGGCTCGCCCGTGATTTTACCGCGCGCACGTCGCTAACCCGTCTCGTCGTTCGTCCTGCGCAGAGTACGTTCTCCCCAAGCTCTACCTCAAGATCCACTACTGCATCTCCTGCGCCATCCACTCGCACGTCGTCCGTGTGCGTTCCGTTGCTGGCCGCCGCAACCGTGCCCCCCCTCCCCGCGTTCGCTTCAACAAGGACGGCAAGAAGATCAGGTGCGTTGACCTGTTCGCAGTCACTGCCTCGACTTGTGCTGACTCGCTTTCTGATCAGCCCCGCTGCCGTCGCTGCCGTTGCCGCCGCTGGAGCTGCCGCCCCCGCTCGCGCGTAAAAATTGGTCCTGGTCGTGTTGGGTCTATGATGGAAGGACGGTGGAGGGTGTGCCGATCAAGGAAGGCAGTGCACTCGAAATCGCCTTTTCGAAACAGTACCTCCTCGGTCCGAGAGCGTGCTGGATGCTGGTGTGGTGGGCGCGGCTTGCTGGGATCGCGATGGTCGCGTCCAGCAGCAGGACGGCCACTAGCCTTTGGGCAGGCAGGCAGCGCATCACGGGAGCATTTATCAAGCCCTCAGGCCTCATTGTCAAATGGTGGACGCTCGGCGGCTGTCGAGGTCCTCTTGGTCGCGCCACCTGCCCCCTCGACCTGCTGACGTCGCTTACAACGCTCTTACACGGGTTCCTTTAGACGAACGTTGAAACGTTGAAAGCTGGACAGCGCTGGACAGCGAGCGTAGAAAGACGACCTCCGCGTAAGGCGTTCATTCGATCGAGATTAGAGTCCAGACGAGTGAAGATGGCATTGGCTCATTCTTTCATAAATAGCCGGCAAAGCAGGAATACTCCTGCGAATAGTGATACTCTTCAGGGGAGAGCTGGCAGCCGGGGGCGAGCTCGTGCGCTCGTCGGCAGAGCGCTGGCTCGCTCTTACGCAGCGCCTCCAGCAGCGACGGATCGCGCGACCTCTTCGCCCACTCCGTGTCATGCTCTCCATACGCCGCCATGGTCCACTTCTGCCTCTCATCGTAGGATTTGGGCTCCCGCTCGAGCGCGAGGAAGCGCCTGACGACGTCCTGCCAGTGCACGCCCGCGTTCCGCTTGTCGAGCGCGGCCGGCGTGTAGGTCACGAGGCGCGAGGTCCGGAGCCGGATGGATACCTCTTCGACGAAGTACTCCGTCGAGTAAATCAGCATGAGCCGCGCGGGGATGAGCGTGCCTGGCGGGTGCTCAGCGACCTTGCGCGCAGCCTCGCTTTCCTCGTAGTCCCAAATCTCCATCTTCTCCGGGTCCTCGAACTCGTGTTTGGTGTAGAATGAAATTTGCTGTTTCCGAGTGGCGGGTTCGCCCCACTCCAGCTTGAACATGTTGCGAAGGCGGCGAGCAGCGGGATCGTGTCGAAAGTGTAGATGCAGCCGCACCGGAAGGCCGACGCCGTCGAACAGGCCAGGGAGGTAGACGGCCGAGAGGAGGTAGATTATATCGTTCGTTGTGTTCTCGAGAAAGTCCAGCAGATGCGTCTTGACCGCCGCGTGTCTCGGCGCCACGAGCGTGTCCTCGTCGGCGAGTTGTCGCGCCGCCGCCTTCGTCGCACACTGAATCCCCAATGGTCAGGACTTGTTCGAAACATGCGAGATCATTACCCACGAATCCAGCATTGTGTATTCTCCAGTGCGCCTTCTGTATCAGTGATAGGCGTCAGCGCTGCGCGTCGTGCTCTGCAAGATCCCCCGCGCACCTGGCATGCCCGGCTACAGTCTATGCCCGGCTACAGTCTACGTTCCCAGCCTCATCAGCAAGGTTCCCCACCTCACCTTCACGCACGCACACTTGGAGTAATAGCATTTGCTGCATGTGAGCAGCTTCCTCCCAGGTCCGATCCGTCTCTGCGTGGGGATCAGCAAGGCAGCAGACGTGGGCAGGCTCGGGCGTACCCTTGATCATGCAGTTGACACAGCACGGTGTACCGAGCTCGAGGGGCATGTTGGCCCAAACGTTGGTGAGGCTGGTCGGAGCCACTAACCTCCAATTAATATTTGCGCGGGCGCCCACACGAGTTACGGTCTCATTCCTGCCACAGCTTCCTCGAACATCCTCAACCGGTCGTCAACCTCTTCGTCTACGGGGCACAGCTCATGAGATCGTTCGAAGCTCGACGGACGACCCAGCCGGCTCGCAAGGCGCGGAGAGCCTGAGCTGCAGCTCGACTCGGAGAAGGCAGTCACACTAGTACTCCCCGATCTCATCGACAACCTCCTTTTCGACATCGTGAAGCTCACGGGGGAGACCTCATCGAAAAATGAGGAGAAGCTGCTCATTAGAGGACCTCCCTTCGATAAAGCACTTCAGTGCTAGAGATGGTCATTCGAGCCTGAGGCCTGCAATCCGGAAGCAGTTGAGACTCTCCTCGTTCCCTTTGATGTGATCAGACAATTTAAAGGTCTTTGAAACCGGAGTAATCAGAATGTGCTTTGCTGTTACTCAGACTTTCCCAACAAAAGCCACGCCCGATCAATCATCGTCCAGCATCTTCCACCCGTGCAAGCCCTCCAGCACCTTAAACGCCGTCTCCATCTCCTCGAGGTCCTCGTGCGCAGCATGCGGTCGACCCGGGCGAGGCCGAACTCGAGCGTCTGGCGGAGCGCGCCGTGTCGGCCCGCGAGGCGCCGCTTGTACAACGCCTCATTAACGGGAGGGGCCCGGATCACCGGGAGCGTCGCACGGCCAATGAAGGGGTCCTCCTTCGAGTCGGCGGAGAAGGTGATATCACGCTTCTCGCAGACATCAGCGAGCAAGCGCGCGACCTGGGTGACCGGCGAGCCGTCGCGCTGGACGCAGCGGAGGCTGCGGAGGGTGGCGATCTTCTTCGCACATAGGTAGTAAAGGCTGGCCTCAACCCCAGTGGTGTTTTTAAATGAGATGTCGATAGATTGGAGGGGAGAGCCGATGGGCGTGGATTTCGAGCCCGCGGGACGGGGTGGGAGTGCGACGGATCGGAGGAAGAGTTCGACTGTGACCGCAGCGACATTGGCGAGAGTAAGGGAGGCAAGGACAGGAAAGGTTGATGGAAGAATGGGGGTGGGTGATGTGAAGGGAGGCTGATCGGCAGAAGCGCGGATTGTGAGATGCTCGAGCGTCGCGCTAAAGCGGTCGACGAACGCCAGCAGATTGGCGTCGATTGGAGCACCTGTTATCTCCAGCGATCGTAGCGAGGTATCCCAAGTCCCTTGAGCCCATTCGGGTCCTAGGACGAGTTGTTGGCCGGGTCGGGCTGACTCGAGGATGAGGCGGGCCAGTCGTGGCATCTGGGCGAGTGCGTCGCGCAAGACCGTAGCGTCCTTGACAGGGATCCACGACTCAGAAAAGATCCCGACTCGAACAGTCTTGAGATTCCGGGTCGAAAAGTCCGAGAGTATTCTCGAGGCGCTGGCGGGGTAGACGTCGTTGACGAAGACGCTGCTGATCCGCGGCGCGAGGTCGCGAAGAACGTTCGTCGCGAGGTCTCCGTCCGAGACACCGACTCCACTGCCAATGGAAGACCACGCTGCGGTGTCGACTTGAAGCTCGTGAAGATTGGGAAGCAATTGCAGCGTCCCAAAGACCCTGAGAAGAGCGTTGCTGTCTTTGGGGACGACGGCCTCGACGAGGCGCACGACGCGGACGGCATGACCGCGCCGGCCACGGACGCGCAGATGGAAGAAGGCCGAGTCGATTTAGTTTCCGGTGAGGGTCTGCAGACTTGACATCAGCCGGGCTCCCTCCAGATCATGCGCGGATGCTCACGCGAAACAGGTGCGTGCTCGCGAGCTCGTTGAAGTCGCGGCAGGTCTGCGATAGTGCCGCCAGGCTCTTTCCGTGCCACTCTGTCTTGACCGCCTCCGTCATGGCGGCCCCTGCCGCTTCGGCGTTCCAGCGCTCCTTGAACCGCTCGTCCTGCCAGCGCGCGAGCTCGGTGATGCGCGCCTTGATCTCGACGGGCAGAGACGTGAGGGAGGCTTTCGGAGTGATATTGGGGAGGTCGGCCGAGTCAAGCTCGAGCTGGTCTAGCGAGTCGTCCATGGCGGGCAGCGGAGGATGGGCTGGGGAAGCTGTGGTCAGCCTGGCGCTTCTTTAGGGTCGGGAGGACCTACAGAGGGGCCCTCGAGGTCAGATGACTTACGTGCAGCTGCGGGAGCGCAAATCTGAGGGGTAGTTGAATGCTCGACGAGGCTGGGAGTGGCGGTCGGAGCCAAGCCAGTGCTCGCCGTCGGCGAATTTTGATCTTTCGTCCAGGAGGCTCGACCAGGTGGTCTCCCCGGAATCTTTCCAGGAGAAAAGCTAGCCTGCTTGGAACCAAGAGGTAGGGTGTGCGAGAGTACGCAGGGGCGAAGATCTAGCAGAAGGCTCAATGGCAAGCAGCAAGTCTCCAGCAAGAGTACACCGAAACCTCGATCGTTGCTCAAGAGTCTAAGACAAACTACTTCTGCTTCCTGCCCGTCTTGTGGCCGGTGATGTCCATCTTGGGGCCGCGCGAGCTCTTGCTCTTGCCGGCGACGCTCTGGAGCGGCACGTACGCGTACGGGTTCATGCCGTTCCTCGCGACGTCACCACCGGCGTTCTATATCGTCTCTGGTCAGTGTTCGCTCAGAAAAACGGCAAGAAAAGGGACAAACCTTGGCTTTAAACTCGGCACCAATCTTGACGCTCTCGCGCTTGACCTTCTTCTGGCGCTTCTTGCCCTCGCCGACATCGAGCTCCTTGATGCCCTCGACGACAGCCTCCTCAAACTCGTCGTCGCCGCGCGCACGCTTGCCCTGCGTCTTGTTGAAGATGGTCTTTCCCTTGGCGTTACGCGTGTGGCCGTCCTCGCCGCGCATCGCCTCGAGATACGCGCCCATGCCGTCTCCGCCCTCGGCCTTGGACTCGGCACGAGATGCGGCCTCCTCGTCGTCGATCTGCATTCGGCCAGAGTCGTCCGTCTTGAAGTGCGAAGCGAGCGGCTTGCGCGCGGCCGTGTTCGGGCGGGCGGCTGGTGGCGATTGGGGGTTAGTGAGAGCAGTGAGAGGGGGAAAGGGGCAAGGACGAACCAGAGATGCGGCTCATCAT
>ERZ1463038.875-NODE-875-length-10728-cov-14.984259_pt1 | contig 10728 bp, 17 predicted proteins | sample MGYA00564479_ERZ1463038 | MGnify/ENA primary metagenome ERZ1463038 (study PRJEB39244, sample SAMEA3635134) | Helicobacter pylori | study: EMG produced TPA metagenomics assembly of PRJEB11511 data set (Assembly of a 5300-year-old Helicobacter pylori... | reverse complement strand
TGCTGGTGCGCTCGATTCCCGGTGACCCGGCGCGCGCGCTGCTCGGCTCGCGCAGATTTCCACTGATTTCGTCGTCACTCCGCTGACCCTTTCCAGCAGATCCGAGAGGTCATGTCGGCTTCAAATTTCGGGCGCATCCCGTCGTTCAGTGAGGAGGACGTCATGCTGCTGCGAGGCGAGGAGGACCCGCCTTTGACCTTGCTGGAAGAGCTGGTGGCCGTCCCATCGCTGGATCTTCACGCACGTCTCCGTCTGTCTGCTGCGCTGCACCGGGACTGACCTCGTCGCACCTCTGTAGGTCGCTTGCTGGCGGCTGTTCTCGAGCCTACTGGGCCACATCGCTGATACGGCTCAGATCACCTCACTAAGACTGACTGGCCGTGCGTTGAATCTTTCCTACCCATGTCACCCACCCTGGGCTCACGCAAGGTCTCGCCACAGTGCGTGCCCGGCGGTCGCTGTACCTCGACGAAGCGTTCGCGGTCGACTACCTCTCCCGCATGGAGCTCTCCCTCGCCGCCCTCCCCACCATCCGACAACGAGTCAACCGTCTCCTCGAGACGGACGAAGCGCTCCACACGCCCCAGTTCGTCATGATGGGCAAGGACCTTCTCGGCGCCGTGCGCTCGCTCCGGTGCGCGATCGCCGGCCAGTGCTTCCTCCTCTCGCGCGTGATCGCCCAGCGGATCGCGGGAAAGACGGGCGGGCCTGCGCCCGTGTTTATTCGCTGGCCCCCGCTTCCGGGACCGGCGAACGACGATGCGTACTGGGCCAGGCTGGGGAGCCTCGAGGAGAAGGCGCGCGTGCTGTCCTTTGTCGCGGCGAGGTCCATTGTTGCTGTGCTGGAGGTACGTCTGCTCCCACTCGTTTCCTACTCACAACGCTTGGCTGATCCCACCCTCGCTTTATAGGAAGCGTTTGCGTCCGGCCATCAAGTGGGGAGCAGCGAGTGGCTCGACGCTCGCGGGACTTCTGTACGTCTCTCCCGGCCGTGGCAAAACAGTCGAAAGTTAATACAAGCTAAATGGGTCCGCTAGATGATGTTTGCGAACGTGTCGATGTGGCAGCACCTCCTGCTCAGCACGCCTGCGACCGAAGAGGGCGGGCCGCCAGGCTTTGATTACCAGTGCGTCGGCCCATCTTTCCCACACCTACGGCGGGCTCGATCGCTGATTGCGACTGCCCGACTTTTCTCAGGACAAAGCTAACTGAGCTTCGATGGTAAGTCGCATCCTTTAGCTCGGGGGCCCTTGCGCTTGAGCGAGGAACCTAATGAACGCATTTTTCGTCATCATTTCGTAGGCTCCTTCGCGGATTGAATAGCGTCGGGTGGGCGTACGAAGCACTGTCGAGGCCGGCGCCGCGCATCAAGGCCGAGATTGAGCAGCTCGAGCAGCGCCAGGCGGCGTACTGGGGTGGGATCGTCAACAACCCGAACACTTTCGAGGCGGCGTCGGTGGACCAGGATCTTCCGCCCATGTTTTCTGAGGAGGAGTTGCAGGCGATGTTGGCGTTTCCGGTCGAACAGTTCGAGCTCGGGGGGTGGCAGGGAGAGGAGCAGGGCGGAGGGTTCTTGGCGGGGGAGCACGACCCGTTCCGCATGTGCGATGTGCACCGACGAGACATCTAGTCCAGGTTTCTTTTGTTGGCAACAGGTTTCCTAAGCTACTTTCTAAGCTACAGACACGGTGTCATGGTGCGGAGATCTAGTTGGTCACGACGCGAAGGTGAAGTGGAGGACGGAGAGCACCGATGACGGCGCCTTGCAGATCAGGAAGGAGATGTGGGCGGGGGTGTAGCCAGACTGGAGGCTGCCGCCCGAAGTCGTGGTCGGGTCGACGATGAGCGCCGCCGGGCCTGGGGGTCCGGGAACGGTGCACGATGGGGAGGGAATCCCGCCGAATGAGGCGTTCTGAAAGCTGTTGTTCAGAATCGTGGCATCGAAGTGACCTGAGATCTACGTCTTAGCCACTGACGCTCGAACCAGGCAGTACGGGGAAGAGAGGACGAACCGCCGACGGGCAAGCCGAATGCGAAGTAACCAGAGTCCGAAGGGCCGGAGGAGAATCGGTTTCCCGTAACGTTTCCGCCGTAGGTGAATCCGGCGGGGTTGGTGATACTGCCCCAGACGAGAGTGCCGACGGCGATCCCAACCTTGATCACTGCAAGCGAGGACCGAGTCAGACCCTGGTCGGGCTGCATCAGGGACCACCACTCACTCGTCGTGTTTGCGAGGATCAGGTTGTCCTTGACGAGGGTCTCTGTAAACGATCCAGAGAAAGGTTGATAATCCACCATATTGATGCCGCCCATCAGGACGCGGTTGTTGGCCACGATGCTGTGTGAATCGGGAGCGAGTCAGCACGACTTCGAGCGGTCCCATAACTAAAACGCACGTATTTCCGGATACGACCGATCCTGGAGCTCCAAAGATTACGATCTGGGTCAAAGGACGTCAGCGATCGAAGGTAGGAGTCTCGCGGGGAAGTGCTCACGCCACCGTCGGTAGCATCCGTTATCACGTTTCCTGACACTAGAGAGCCCTTGCAAGCCAGCGAAAGGCCGTCGGCCCATTCACCGATGCCGTACGTCCCGACGTCGCGCTTCTGCTGCAGGAGACCACTGGGTGCATGGCCAGAAGGACCTACGGGGACGAACGAGGTCAGCGAACATTCTTATGCATCGTCTACGAAGTCAATTACCGATCTGGTTGTTCGTAAACGTCGCACCGAGGCACGAGTTGTCGGTACCCTCGATGAGGTGCACCGCGGACCAGCCGCGAGGCTCTGCGAGCGAGGCCAAGGCGGTGAGTGAAAAGGTCTCCCTTTTTGTGAATATGTTGAGCATACCATACGCGTGAACGTTGTCGATGAAATGGCCAACGTTACTGCCGCCCATCTCAAGAAGAGCATCCGTTGGTCCTGGAATCCAGCCCAGCGCCGGCCTTGAGCCATCCTGAAGGGCAAGGATGTGAGTGCGCGCTTCGGATGATAGCAGGTGCGAATGTCCGCACAACTTGAATGTTCCGAAGGCTCGCGTAGTTGCAGTTCCCGCACGACCCTGTGATGGCGTTCGACTGAAGGCGGCCGATCTGCATCCGCCCACGTCAGCTACAGGTACGGAAAACAGCCGCTGACGAGGTGCTCACAATCCTGATGGTAGCCCGCGTGTCATCGACAGGAAGTCCCAGTGTCGAGATGGACTGATTGGTGGCGGTCATGATGATAGGGTTGGAGATCAGGATGACGGCCGACGGGCACAAGAACACGCCGGTTCCCGGGCCTCCATGGTTTAGGATCGAGTTGATTTCCAGCTCCGTAACAGTGCTGTCGAGACACTGCACGTTTGGGGCTGGGACGGCGGAGATGGGGGCGGACGTCGAGGCGGCGTCCGGCGCGAGGATGACAGCGGACGACGCGAGGCGGGAAGTTGTAGGAGCGGCGAGTTCAAGAACGGGAGATATTGTTGGTGTGGGAGTTGGAAGGATGCCGCCGAGCCCGAGGCCGCCGAGCACCGCGGCCAGACCGAGGAACTGGCGCTCCGCGTGATCGCGCTTCGCGACCTTGACGAGCGACTTCGAGTTGAGCACCGCGTCGAGCTGTCTCAGTCTCGCGACGTAGGCGAACTCGAGAGGAGAGGTCGCGAGAATTTTGGTGGCACCGACGAGGTTGAGGATGTTGGTGATGGGGAGGAGGACGGCGAGCTGGCGCGGCTGGTAGGCGGGAGTCGCGCCGGGGGAGTTGACATTGTAGGGAAGGATCGCGGATGCTCGAGCCTCGAACCCGGTGGTTCCGCTGTACGATGTCGTTCGTCGTGGTCGCCCGTGTGCGCGCGCGTCGGAGCCTTGGACGAGGGCGGCGACTCCGAGGACGGCTGCGAACAGGTGCTGGGTGGGGAGAAGCATCGCCTGCGAGCTGGAAGGTAACGGGGTATAGAGATGAAGAGAGTCCGCTGTGCCGGGAGAAATACGAAGCTGTCCACGGAAGGACTAAAAGCGCATGCGCTGAGCCGGAGGACAGGCTCGACGGGCGATGACTGACGGACCGCAAAGGCCAACTGCCCGGAATGTCGATATCAGGCACATTCACATTACGGTCTTCCTTTTGCCGCAATTTGAGGGGCTCCACGCGCGACGCGGGCTCGCGAGCGACTGCAGAGTCGACTTAACTGCACTGCACCGGTCTGCACGCGCGCCTCGACGCTCGAGGGAGCGAGCAGCATGCAGACGACGCGACTGAAGGCGATGATCCTACTCTTCTTGCACATTTTAACGGTCAGCGGCCGATATTCCCGGAGTATACGTTGTGGTGCGGGCGGGGAACACGTCTGGCTCGCGAGTGCCTCGCGTGTTGGCGCCGGTGATCTCCAGGTTTGACTCCAGACCACTCCCGATCAGGGAGGGCTAAGTTTTGTCGGCGTCCGGCTCGTTTGGCCGGCGTCCGTCGCGTGGGAAGGAAAGGAAGGTGAGCGGCGCACCGCAGCCCATCTAGCGCGCGACGTCGAGCGTGCCTTTCGTCCTGTTCCCTGAGCGCGGCTGCGACCGTGACGCGTTCAACAACAGCCGCAGGCAGCACGGGACTCGGGATGGCGCACCGTGAGCTGACTCGGGACCGGCAGGACATCAGCTGACCTCAAACCCACAGCGACAGCGGCGGACACGACGCACCTGCGGGACATCGGGTCCCTCGCCGCCTGGTCCGTCTCGTCGTCCAAGCCAGGGTTCGGCGTCGAGCACCTCAGTGACCCGAACGTCCGCACTCTGTGGCAGTAAGCTATGAGCTCGTCGAGCCCGAAGCACGCGCTCACGCTCGTTATTGTGCAGGAGCGAGGGACCTCAGCCCCACCTCATCAACATCCAGTTCTCCAAGAAGCAGTCCATTTGCGTGAGTCCCCCCACCACTGCTCTGTGAGCTCCGCTCTGACCTACTTTGCACCACTAGCAAGTGTCCATCTACGCCGACGTCGCTGGAGACGACTCGTACACGCCGCAGAAGATCTCGCTCCGCGCCGGGACGTATCACGGGGACCTTCACGAGGTCCGCTACGTCGAGATGCAGTCCCCGAACGGATGGCAGCACTTCAGGCTGGCCGGGGACGCCGAGGAGGAGTGAGCCCCAGTGGCCTGCGCGAGCGAGCTGGAGCTGACGACCTTTGTGATTGCAGCGAGCCGATACGTGCGTCCTTGGTGCAGATCGCCATCATCTCCAACCACTTGAACGGAAAGGACACCCATGTGCGAGGTGTGCAGATCTTTGCACCGCTGCAGTGCGTCTCCCAGCACTCGAAGGAGTAACGACGTTCGCTGACCCTTCGCGAAGACCTCAAATGGCTTCCGGACTGATGCCGTTTCGGACGACGGCCTTCAAGATGCACGAGACGATCCGCTGAGTCGACCTACGTAGTGGATCTGCATAGGCCGTGCGGTCATCGACGCCAAGACCAGCTCGCACCGCTGAACGAGCATCGCCGGAGTGGAAAGCGTTGGTATGGTCCCGCTAGTTTGGAGTACCGAGCAAACCATCCTACTGATGCCCTCATTTTCTCAGACGACCTGTAGCTGGGCACTGCGCGGACAGCTGTTTGCGAGTGCGTGCTCGCGAGGGTGTCTCACAACGTCGGATTTCGTGCCGCAGAAGGCATCTATAATCATACTACTGTCCTCTTTAAAATGACTCAACTTGGTCAAACGTCAACCTTTGTCAACTGGCAGCAACCGGGAGGGATCGAATGCTGCCGGCGCCGATATGAGACTCGCGAGATGCTTCGTCTTTGTCGTAGGCCACAATTCCGGTAGGTACTCGTGCATCAGTACTGCACGCACACTTGCGACCTTGACGCGTCTTCTCCCGCGCGCCGGAACTCCGGGTGTCGGGCAACTTGGCTGTCACCCGCCCAACGTCCGCTCAACAGCGCGACCAATCCACCAGCAGCTCTCTGGACCATCATAGGTGCGCTTGTTTATCGACTTCGATCCTTGCGCACGATGTAACTCGCACGGATCAGCCAGGGCGAACGGGACCCGAACAGCTGACCCGCGATGGCTGAGCACCTGAGCACCTGCCGACAACGCTCTCGCTATCACAGCAAAAGACACGAGAAGCATTCACACCGGAGCAATCCCCGAGATAAGGAAGGATAACGAGCCGCGCGTTGAGTTCCGCCTGAGGGGGCGCAGCTGCCTCGCGCCTACTTGCGCTGCCGGACGCGAAGTCAGGCAGCGCGACCCATAAGACGTGCGGGATAAGGTGGACCATTCCGAGTTCTCTTATCGACCTCGTGCTGCACCATGTGTAGCATCACTCCTTGAGCTGGTCCCCCTCCGCCGACGTTGAGACAGAGTGCAGTACTCTCCGCTCCTCTCTTTCCCTTACCCTCCACCTCCCCCAGATCACTGCGATCCAAGATGAGCAGTGAGCCAGTACATTCCCGCTGGATGAAATTTGCTGATCTGTTGTTGCAGCCGGACAGGCGATCATCACAGACTTCGAGTCGGCCCCAGTCGCCATCAAAGGCTTCCCCGGCACCAAGGAAGGCGCTTTCGACGAGAAGAAAGCACTCGGGGAGTCCGTGACAGTCACCACAACTATGATCATCGAAGATGGTGAAGGAAGGTCTCCAACAGAGGTGCGCACCGAGTGTTTGCCGGTGGCGAGTCTGCGACCATGCTCACTGCGTTGACAGGAGGAGCTCGCAACGCTACGCCTGGTTCCTGCTGCAATGCCCTGGGCTGCACTTGCTATGTGCTTAATCGAGTTTGCCGAGCGCGTCAGTACTTGAGCACCTCGAGTGTGGCGCTTCGATGCTGATGAAGGCCGATCGTCCAGGCCAGCTACTATGGCTGTCAAGGGTCCGCATGTTTTTCATTCTTCAGTTGAAGCCAATACTAATACATAAGTGTCCACAGAGTATTTGCCAACTTCATCAGGTGTGCAAGCATAACACGACCTGGCGTCAGCAGGTCGAACGGGTGCTGAATCCAGCCTTTCCCCAGGAACCCTTTGCCCAAGGGCGGAAACGGCGCAGGAGCTGTGTAAGTGTCTTTCAGCATAAAATAACCCAAGACTGAAACCAGCAGCAGCGCTCACGGTGCGCTTGGCCTGAATGAATCGGCCGGTGCCTTGGGCATGGGCACTCAGACGTTCTCGGCAATCACGGTCCTGTTCACCTTCCTCGCTTGTGAGAGATTCTCAGCTCGTTGCCGGGTGACTCGTTTTGACAGACCGGGCACCGCGCAGACACGGTTCCGATCCTTGGGGGAATCATCGCCGACACCAAGTGGGGACGATTCAAGACCAGTAAGCAAGACGAGTCCAAGAGAATATCACATTCTTAGAATATCCTCCTCCAGTCTGCATCGGAGCTGCCGTGGGTGCGATCTCGCACATACTTCTCGTTATCCCTGCGATTCCTTCGGTCATCGCCAGTGGCCACGCCCTCGGCCCTTTCATCCTGGCCATCCTCATCCTCGCTTTTGCGTCTGGACTGATCAAGCCGAGCCTCTCGCCGCTGCTGTGCGACCAGAGTCCAGTGAAGAAGCGTTCGTCGGGTAGTTGCGCGAGTGTTCGCGGCGTGACTGAGCGTCCTCGCACAGAGACTGTCATCACACTCAAGTCCGGCGAGAACGTCATTCTGGATCCAGCAACGACTGTTTCCCGTTACATGCTGATTTTCTACTGGGTGTGCTCTCTGTAGTCGAGCCCGGCGAGCCAACGAACGCTGACCCGCGCAATCTCGCAGGCGATCGTGCGTACACTTTTCGACACGACTTGAGTGGGGCTAACCTCTTTTCAGAACATCGGAGCATTTTTTTCGCTTGCCACAACGTACGCAGAGCATGATGGTCCGTCCTTCACGTCCCAAGTACTTGGGGGGGGGGGGGGGGGGGGGGGGGGCCTGTGCTTATTAATCTCAGTTGGTTACTGGCTGGCCTACCTGCTGCCCGGAATCATGTACAGTGAGTCAGGTATAGTGAAACACCACTGAGTGTGCTCACTTCTCCTTCCAGTGCTCATGCCGATCGTCCTGGTGATCGCCTGTGAGTTCGCTTTCGCGAAAAGTTGACGGCGAGGCTGACGGACGTGCGGACAAGCGACTGTACAAAGCGCCCCCGCAAGGCTCAGTCGTTTTAGAAGCCGCGTCCGTTGTCAAGCGCTTGTTCCAGAATGGCGGCTGGAAGAAATGCTGGAAGGGCGGCGACGCGTTTTGGAACGAGGCGAAGCCGACCAACATCGCTGCCGCAGAGGGCAGCCTCGATGTCAAGAAGGTCTTCTGGGACGACAAGTTCGTGGATGAGCTCCGCCAGTCGTTTTCGGCGTGCAAGATCTTCCTTCTGATTCCCGTGAGTCCGTCGCCACCCGCGCCAACAGCACCCTCGCGAAAGGCTCACCCTGAACTTGTCCGCGGTGCAGATCTTCGCTCTGGCCGACGGCGGGATTGGAAACAGCGAGTCTGCCATGTCAGTCGCCATGGTCTCGAATCGTGTCCCTAACGATGTACGAGACCTCAGGCCTCATCCGATGGGCAGGAAACCTTTCAGAGCTGACACGCTCGCCTTCACAGCTGATCTCCAACTTCAATTCAGTGGGCTTCCAGACTGAGCTACACCTGAGTGTGTACTGACCTCTGAGGCAGCTCACGATCGTCGTTGTCGCTCCACTCATGAACTTCCTGATTTACCCGTGGCTACGTCGTATGGGCTATCCAATAAAGCCCATGAACCGGATGGCTTTCGGATTTGCTCTAGGAAGAATTAATATGATCATAGGTGCGATCCTGCAGTGGCAGGTCTACAAGACATCGTGAATGTTAGTGACCCTCGCGCTGCCGTCCATGGAGCCCTGACATGTCCTGACACCTCCCAAAGTCCTTGCGGGTATCAGGCGACAAACGACTGCGAAATTGGGACAGGCGTCTCAACCATCAGTCTCTGGGCTCAAATCCCACTGTACTCTCTGTGAGTCCAGCCCCACGTTTCACAATCCTGAAGGCGCGCCGCGGGCCGCCTCTGACTTCCTGCTTCCAAGGCCCGCCATCGGAGAGATCTTCGTTAACGTCACGAGCTATGAGATTGCGTACACGCGTGCGCCTGCTCGCATGAAGGGACTTGTCTGTGCGTCAATCAGCGCCACTCGATACCAGCGCACCCTGACCTTCGCACGCCCGACCTTTTCACGCAGACGCGATGGTCCTGTTCAGTCAAGCTCTCGCCTCGGCACTGGCCGAGATCTGCAACCCTGCCCTCACCGACCCCTACCTTATCTGGAGCTACGTTGCGCTTGTGAGCAGCTCATATCCTTCTCGCTGTCGATCAGCGCTGACCCGCGCAAAGGCCGCCGCCTGCTTCATCTGCGCCGCCTTGTTCCCTACGGTCTTCCGCCACATGAACGACTCAGTCGATTTCGGAGACGTAGACAGGATGGAGGGCAAGCAGCAGCCGCTCGCGATCGCGACGGAATCCGCGTTGGTCGAGGACAGCGACAAGAAGTCGGTAGAGGTGTAGGCTAGGCTTGCGGGTGTGGGTTGGATTTATCAAGGGGACTTTCATTGTGAATCTATAGGCAATATTCATCAGGTGAGAGGGCAAGTAGGCTCCCCGTTTGCGTGCCTGTGGCTTCGTTGAGGTCGCGCTCAAACGGACCCTACGAGTCATGATTCGACAACTTACAGCTCCATACTGTAATCCCTCCCTCATGCAATTCTCCTTCATCCCGTATTTCTATCGTGTCGTGCTCGGGTGGAGTGAACTCGTAAGTGCTGACATCTTAACAGCATACTTGCAAGTCTTCGTCCTGCAGCTGCGAAGCCGCGCGGAAGCACTTCGACGACGCCGCCCTCAACGTCTCTGCGCGGGCCAGGACTCTGAATGCTGCTCATTCGAGTTCATAAAATGATATCAGATCACCTTGGTCGCTCCCGAGTTCCATCGCGAGCTTGAGGAGGATCCCATCGCCCATAGCGCTCAGCAGCTCCCGCTTCCACACCTGCTCCTTGACCCCCGCCCAGTTCCGCCGCGCGAACTCGAATTCAACACTGCCGATATCCTCAAAGCATCGCGCAGCTTCTTCGAGAAGCTTGTCGAGGACTTTTTTGGCGCTGAGGCGGCCGTGCTTGAGCGCTCTGAGCGCGAGGATTTTGAGTGGCTCGAGCTCGAGGAAGTGCACGAGACGGTAGACGGAGAGGAAGGTAACGGCTTGATGCGGAGAGGTTGTCGATGTAGCTCGCGCCAGTTGCGAGAGAATCATCGAAGGGCGGGTTCGAAAAGGAGGAGGCGAGCGGCGCGAAGTCGATGCGCGAGGAGAGGAGCCAGTAGAGCACGGCGCGGTAGGTGGTGTAGGCGTGGTCGGTAATGTTATTACAAAAGTAGTTACCATAGATGGAACGAGAGCGAGGGGGACTGAGACCGTGATCAGTCTCGTCAGCGAGAGGTCGGCGATGGCAACAGCGTCTACCACTTCTTCGATGATAGTAAAAAAGATTTCCTGGTTGGCTTCACAGTCCGCACCTGAGTCACCCTGCGAGCGCACCCGGGTCCTCCAGCCACAGTCTGATCCGCTCGAGTCCGTGCAAGTCGTTCTTGCGCTCCGCGATCTTCATGTTGTCGACGGAGACAGAGAATCCTGGTGTCCCGTACTTGTCAAATCTGCCAAAGACATGGCCTTCGGGCCGCGCAGAGTCAAAGTCGATGAGCACGGCGCGCGACAGGTCCGCAGGGAGCATCACGTTCGCGGG
>ERZ1463038.874-NODE-874-length-10728-cov-17.160967_pt1 | contig 10728 bp, 22 predicted proteins | sample MGYA00564479_ERZ1463038 | MGnify/ENA primary metagenome ERZ1463038 (study PRJEB39244, sample SAMEA3635134) | Helicobacter pylori | study: EMG produced TPA metagenomics assembly of PRJEB11511 data set (Assembly of a 5300-year-old Helicobacter pylori... | reverse complement strand
ACGAGATCTAACGGGTGACTGGAGTTCAGACGTGTGCTCTTCCGATCTTCCGAACACCCGATCGCCGTCCGCGCCTTCGCCGGAAGATTGGCAGCCTATAACCTTCTACTGACCACTGTACCTTTGTAAGTTTATTCTGATTGATTAGCGCTTTTGAAAATATGTGCGTCGGCCCGGCGTGGGAACGGTTCAGCCCTTACGCCGTGCGGAAAGCAACGGCTGACTTTGTCGACTTGCAGAGTCGTCCCTCTTTCTCCCCATCCTCCCACTCGACATGGAGGACATACAAGTGCACGATATCGACGTGTTCTCAAGCGTCATCATCGCCGGTGTGCAGATTGAAGAGCTTCGGGCCCAGCTCGACTTGCCCCACACCCGTCGCTCGCCCCGCCAGGCCGACAGTCGCGTCGCCTCCACCTCTTCCGCGTCATCCAACAGCTGTCGCCTTGTTCCCTCATCGCCTTGAACCTCACCAGATTCTCCTCCCATCACGACCATCCCCGCCTCGCGTCGCACCGGCCCTGCCGCTGGTACCCAGACCTCGAGGGGCTCCATCACACGCACCCTCGCCTACGACACCCCTTCCTCAACGCCCTTCACACTACACCCTCTCCCTCCTTTGCTTGCCTCCGCTTCTCCCCTCCTCCTGACTTCGCCATTCCGCGTCACCGGCAGGAGCGGCGTCAAAGTCTCAACCGTCTACCACCACATGACGACTATCCGATACCCGGCTTCCAGCCCCGATGGTGTTCTTCATGTCTACAATCTTGCCAACTCTGCACTCTCGCACCTCGCAGCTCGGCTTACGTTCCAGTCGGATGTAAGTTCCTGAGGCAAAACAGCAACCAACACCACTGAGAGTCCCTCGCACAGATGGCCTACGGTGGGGCCGGCAAAAACCGGTCCGGCTGGTGTACCGCCACCGTCCCTACCAAGGGGATCTTCAGTGACGCTGACGATATCGTCCTCGCCAACACGACCTCGTCCATTTGCGGTGGCGTCCGTGCCTGCGAGCACGTCACCTCGAAATTCCTCGAATCCTTCTCGTATTCCCGCGTTGATTCAGTAGATGACCTTCGCCCTCCATCCCTTGCGTTCCTCCATAACCAGAACCGGGCCGCCCCTCGTGCTTCGACCGCGGATGGCGCCACTCTTCGCACCCTTGCGTGCGTTTCTTCCGTCCTCAATGTCCTGCATCCGCTTGCTCATGCCCACAAAGTTTCTACATGTTTGTCTCGGGCCATACCTGCAGCCATCGTACACCGGAGGGCTCGTTCTGCGCCGGCGTACCCGTCTTCAAGACGAACCAAAACTTGACGGAGGGTTGTGGACGCCTCCCCTTCATCGGCTGCAGCCTGCGCCCGCACTACGACTCCGGCACCCATCGATGGCTCAAGTTCCCAAGCAATGTCGACGTTGACCTTTTCAAGATCATCTTCAAGAATGGCGGGACGCTCCCGGAGGACCGCGCGCTCGCCTCGGACCCCGAGAGCTCTTGCACCACCATTGTCGGCCCGGGTTCGCGCCTCAAGAAATGTCGTAAGCTTCAAGGGTCTTGCAATCCGTGGATTTTGCTGATGAAGAAGTGATTTCTAGCTCTCGTCCACGCCAAATTCACCTCCGCCAAGATCAAGCACTTCCCCTGCACAACTCACCACCGCGCCTTCGCATCGGCGGACCACCCCCACCAATTCGGCCTGATTTGCACCGGCACGTGCAATCATCCGCCTCCTCCGCAGACCATGACCGTCTCGGGGACCGTCAACGCGTGGTACCTTGCCTCGGAATCGACGTCATCGGGTCATCGTACTGGAGCCGGGATTGCACGAGGTGTGTCCACTTGTCATCCCTCCCACCCTCAGCACACTCTGACTTGTACTCAACCATCACAGCGGCTCGCGTTCAGCCCGGTGGAGTCGTTGGTGTCCTCGGCCCCGCCGCGTCGAACATGATCATGCTCAAGAGCATCGCCACCGCTGCGCGCAAGAAGGACTACCCCGACGGGACTGGATGGGCTGGTGAGTGGGCATCCGGCGCTGTTTATGAGACTTGACTAAAATCTTCCGGTGTCTGCAGGGCTTGATGCACGCTTCCGCGCAGACCGGGACAAGGCCATCGCCAAGCGCTACATCCAGTTCGTCAGAGTCAAGGTCATCGAGGACGGTGACCATATCCACTTCACCATCCTCATGCTCAAATCTCAGGCAATTCTCTGGCACACGATTGAACACCTCATCTGGGATTCAACCTTCCCGTTCCGCCCCGGGCAGACCGGTACACCCAGCGCTGAAGAGCAAGCACTCCTCCTCTTGCTTCGACTGCCTGGCGCTCTCGGCACGGCTGGCAAGATTTTGAAGGAGTACAAGGTCGGGGGTTTCGACCCCATCTCCGGTCATTGTACGCTTTACCTGACCCCGTATCTTGCGCTCCTTACTGACGCCGGTCCTTTGCAGTCATCATCCTCGCGCGCGTCTTCTACAACCGAGCTACATCGCTCACTTTCTACCGCATCTACTCGCGCCTCTTCCCCATCATTGAGAATCTCTCTGGACGCGCGCCCTCTTTCTACTGCATCGACGGTCGTGGGACGCTCACCGCGTCCTTCGACATGGAGGCCGCGCCGATCCAGGCGCTCGCGCGGTGGATCGGCGAGCGCCAGCAGCAGCTCGCGCGCGACAACGGTCGCAAGGACGCTCCTTTGAGCGAGGCCAGCATCATTCTCGGGACCGGCCTCATTTTCCCAATCCACTGGGAACGGTGCTTCTTCCCGCTCACAACTCCCGGCTTTCCAGCGCTGACATCCTGCCTCGTCACCCCCAGAGCCCTCACCAAAAACTTCCACAAGACTCGCCAGCCCATCATCGACGCCGCCACTGTCATGCTCGATGAGGACTGGGAGGAGGTCAACCTCGAGGACAAGGAGGTGATCCTTGACCTCGTCAACGCGCCGATCAAGGAGTTCCACAGAGTCTGCGCCTTCATTCGGTTAGCTTTTCCTTTCTGTGCTCTCTGTGAGTGAGGGCTGCGCGCTAATTGCGTCGTTACAGGTCTTATCCCGAGCTCGAGTCCGCGGCCGACCGCGCCGAGTGGTGGGAGATCCTCGGTCGTTTCCCTATCGTCGAAGTCCAGAGTGCGCACTTTTCTCAGCCTTCAGCCCCCAAATTTTACCAATTGTGTTCTCTTTCCAGACTGGGTCATCAAGCACAAGGGCCTCCCGTGAATCACGGGCTGCCTCAACCGGCACGTCTCGACGCTCCCCGCGCACCATCGCCTCGGCGCTGCGACCGGCGGCACCAATGGGATCGAGCAGCACAACAAGCGGGACCAGGCCAAGTTTGGCCGCTTCAAGTCACTCATGGAGTCGACGGATCTGTGCGTCTGCTTCTCCGCATTCATCGAGCTCGCGCGCGTCCATTCTGACCCACTTTGGCCAAACTCAGCCGTGAAGCCTCGGATTGTCGCGAAGCGGACGAGCTTGCTCTTGAGCACGCGTCTTCTGTGCAGCGGAACGGAGCTGGCGCCGGTCTCGCGGCTTCGTACGCCCGCAACGCCACCCGCGCGACGCAGCGGGGCGCGCAGGCGCTCACGAACAAGCGCAAGGCGGACGCGACCGACGCCGAGAAGGGCGTTCGGGCGATGCAGCTCAAGAACCGTGCCCTTCAGGCGCAAGTGGCGGCACTTCAGGCTGTGGCGGCGGCGGCAGTGGCGCCGGTCGTCGCCGGGCCTCCCGCCAAGAAGCCGAGGAAAGCGTGCGTCTTCCCATTTGATCCCATTGCTCATGGGCGACCTCTGATGATTCCTAGTATTCGCAGGTCTCGGAAAGTGAAGGCGCCGGCGGGGAATGGGAAGGAGCCAGCTCCGGGCTGGGCGGGGCGATGGATGGTGTACATAGCTGTGGATGGACTCGAGTGCCCATGTACCGCGGATTGTCTCCATAGAACTTCCAGAATGAGTAGCGCGCGACGCTTCCACCGGGATTGAGAGCCGACAGCGCCGAGCCGAGGCGTACCACACGCGAGGACTACCAAACAGCGCCGACCCCTGATCAAGGCCATCAAGGCGCTGGCGCACCTCGGCAACCCGCGCGTCCAGGAGTGCTTTGTCACGCTCAACGTCAAGCTGAATGCAAGCATGAATTGTCCTACCTTGACCCTCTCCGCACTCTCACCAGGGCCAGCGTCCGCGCCCGAGCCGCCAGCCGTCACCGCCGCGCCGGATCCCGTCACGTGCGCCGTCACCACTCTCCACCGCCTCGACCAATCAACGGACAACATAAACCTTGAGTATGTGTAAAGCATGATCGACATGATCACACTCGCAAACAAGATTGACATCTGGTGCAAGCAGGACCCGGCAAACCATCAATACAGCGGATTCTTCCGCGCGCTGCAGGAGCGCGACCCCACTCTTCATTTGGGCACCTTTGCCAAGCGCCTAATCACAGGCAAGCATTCTGACTGTGGGCACGCTACGGTGTGTTCAAATTTGCCTGTTGACTGTGTGATTCCCAACTGACTTGTGTGCTGCTTTCAGCCGGGATACACACCATCATTATCCTTGCACTGGTTTGCCACCATCTCCCAGCCCAGTGGTGGAAGTCGGCAAATCCGAGCTCAATGGACAAGCTTGTCCACGTGCTCGTGCGCCCCCGCGACTGTGAGCTTCTTTTGCAGGCTCAATGACTTTGCGTTTCTCGACACTCATCCGACTTTGACTCTAGACTCTACCTACGTCAATCTGATCCTGGACTACATCACTGTACCCGCCCTCCAGCGAGTCTCCGCCCTGCCGGCTGTCAACTGCCCCCACCTCCACCCAACTCACAAGTTTGGCTCCGACCGTCCACAGGATGCCACCACAGCCTTTGAGTCCGAATGGACCACTTACTTGCAGTCCAGCCTCCGCAGCAGACGGCGAGGCGACTCAAATGAGCGACCACTCTTGCAACCGGAGAGCATCACAGATGCCGAGGACCTCCACTCTCGCTTCCTGGTCGCCGCGTCCCCCACAAGCGCCAACCTCTCCGCTCCTGGGAGCCTCTCAGGATGGGAGCCGCCTCCACTCACACCGAAGATGCTCACTCTTGCTAGTAGTGTCTCGGGAGCTGACCAGCCTCTCCACAGACGTCCACCCACCATCACACCCACAGCGACCTGCACACACCCAATCTGCATTGCCTGCCCCACATCATACCCCCACTGAACACCTCACCAGAGCGAGGCGAGGCTCAAGCGGCTGCATCGCGACAGTGGAGGCGCCCGAGCCGTCTTTGCAACCAACATCTCTGCCTCGAACGTCAACAACTCTGACCCGTCAGGCAAGTACGTCATCGACTTGCTCGAGAAGCTCAAGAAGTTTTCGACCATTCTGGGTGACAAATGGGTGACCATCGAGCGGTGTCCATGGCGCAAGGGGTGAGTCTCCTTTCCTTCCTTTTTGACACCCCTCGCATTGACCCGTGTTTCTAGCGTCATTATCCTGGTCAACTTGCCAGCGACCACACCAGGGTGCACCCCGTCCGAGCCCATGATCATCATCCCCCCAACAACAACCTCGACCCCGCCTCTCTGCGTGCAGGCTTCGCCGTCTGCCTTCCAGCGGGTCTCATTCCACAAATTCTGGCAGAGCATGACAGGTGTGAAGCAAACGGTGGCAAGTACAACGATCCCGGGCATGCGCTGCACTTCAACTGCCAGGGGAAGCGGGCAAAGGTGTGATGATCTGAATACCCCGTCCTAAGGTAGGGTGAGTCAATTAGGGAGTTGAGATAAAGTAGTAGTGTTTTGAACCTGTACCGTTATTGGACTTCCACTATATCGACGGGACTCCACAATACCTAGGGTTCAATCAGTCGAGTTGGAAGTTGACTCGGTATTGATTGTCGAATGATCCTTAAATTTCAGAATGCAGAAGAGAAGGAAGAGCGAGAAGCACTCTCCCTTTAAAGTAATTCTGCCGAGATCAAAAACCCACGTTTCGTGCGGAAAACCCGCACGTCACGCGGGAACGCGGAAACACTTTCCAGAAAGTCCCCGGCGTTCTGGGGATTCTTCCCGGAGGTTTTGGGATTGTTCCGGTGTTCAATCGGGGGTTACACAAATACCCGGGAGCTTCTGTAATTCTCCCTGGGTGTATTCCGCTGTTCCCACGTTGTACGCGGGCGTTCGGCGTTTCCCAGGAAGTGCCGGTGTGGGGGTAATTAGAGGGAGGAAGTACAACCTCTCTTGGTCTTGCTTTACTCGCTTCATACCCCACTTCCACCCAGACCTTTACACCCGGCTGCGGCGTTCAGAACACGGTCCTCCTCGTCATCGGGTCGGACATGGCCGGGCACAAGTTTGTCATTGAGACCTTCAAGCACAGCGAGTTCGCGTTCGGCAAGGGCATCATTGACAACTGCGTCGCGGCGCACCAGCAGTTGCTCCATCTCACCGCGGAAAACAAGGGTGCGGGGCTCATTGGTTGTACTCTCTAGACCCACTTGCACCGTCGTTCACTCCCAGGCGCCGAGGGACTCAGGATGGATGCACAGAAACGTCCTTTCAGGGCCAGACCCGTACCAGAGCGAGCTCGCCAGGCGTGAGTCACCTTCATTTTTGACCTCACAAAGCTCTGCTTAAGATTCCGTCACAGTCGGCCTCAGTCACACGATCATCATGCCGAACGGGCAGGCGGACATCCTCTGGCCCAGCGGTCAGCCAGCGTACATGTCAGCGTACCTCCCGCCCGACAAAAAGAAGTCAGGTACATCTTCAAGTTCAGAATTTGAAGCTCAAGCTGACCAGGCTTGGCACACCTCAGCTACCTTCGTCCTCCCAAACCCTCGGCGTGCGGCAACAAACGACACCGCCACCTCATCCAGTGCTTTGACTACCTGTACGTCGCTTGTGTGGTACAGCGGTACTCAGAAAACTGAATCTTTGACTTCAGCTGGAGTCAGCCTCGGACCTGCGCCAATCGGGACGCCCTTCCCTCCCGTCGTTGATGCGGCTCTCAACCACGCTCTCGCCAACGCAGTCGCTCAGCACGACAGCGGGAGCGCCTCAAACTCGAGCACCAGTCCAATCAACTCGGATTTGAATAAGCACGCCGACCTCGTGTCCTCGCCGGTCCTCGGAGATTGCCCCTCGCAGCGGCGCAAGGACGACGACGGCAAGAGCTCCACCATCACTGGTAAGTCAAATTCTCTGTGTAAGAGGATTAGTACTTCAGCTGAATCAACGGTACCTCCAAAGGACTCGAACGACGCCACCACCACCACCATCAAGACTCTCGACGAGTCGCGAGGCGTGATCCGCGCCACCGCCTCGAGCTGGCTCCCAAGCTGCCGCGACATCGCGTCCGGAAAGGGGACCGTTCCTCTGCGAGGTAAGCTCACAAAGCACTCGGTTCACGTTGCCAATCCTCGAGTTGACGCAATCAACTCATCAGCAATCAAGTGTGGACCTGCGCCAGCGACCCCGCCACCGAGTTCGCAGCGGCGGCTTCCGCCAGCCCACTCCGTAAGCCAATCTCCCAAATAATGGACGGCTCGGGAAACTCAAAGGTCGTCATTCGCGCAGCGCCCACAAAGCCTCACCTCCAGCCCATCAACGAGCACCCCATGATCAGCAAGATCGGTGGCGACTCGCCGCCCGACGACCGCATCACCGTTGAGCCGGCCGCAAACAAGAGCTCTGGAACGAGCACAAGCATTGTTCCCGCTCTCAAGCTCCCAGTGCCCGTTCTCCACACGACCGATGGCGGACTCGACCCCCTCATGTGGTCCGGTGTTGCAGCCGCTCTCAAGGACCAGGCCAACTTGATCAAAGCCGGAAACGGATCTCGCCTCACCTCGAAAACCGTCAGCAAGATGACAGCCCGCGCCAAACGAGACCTCGGCGACCGCGAGCTCGTTAACGTTCGTTGGCGACCCCCTCAAGTTGGTCGACCCTTGCCCTTGTCCAGGAATCGGGCACTCCCCGGCTTATTCAACTTCAGAAAAGACCACCGGAACTACAGTTGGAAATCGGGACGGACGGTCGCAATGGAAGCTGGGCTGTGGGTGATGGACTGCGTGGGCTGAGCCGGCGGATTGCGACCCGAGCTCGAGCTTCCCTTTTCGCTGCGCGGAGGCTGTCATCTTCTTCTCTATTAAGGAATATGGCTTGAGGTGCTAATGGTCAGCTCAGCTCGTACAGTAAACGGCTGAGGGTCAAGAGGTGGCGAGTTGTGAAAAATGAGGACGCCGCCCCGGAGAAAACGCGCGCTCGTGGTGTCCTTCGAGTCTCGCCGCCCCAAGCTAATCCAGCTCCGTAAAGCGCTTGGGCAAGAACTTAACACGCCCGCTTGCCCGTGCGCTCCCAGGAGTGGCGCAGACACCGAGCGCCCGCATGTGGCGTTCGAATAACTCGCGTCCAAGCAGCTTTGTGAAGATGTCGGCAGGGTTTGTCGTGCCCGCAATGTGGAGCATTTCGATGCTCCCGTTCTCGATGAGCTCGCGACAGAAGAACCATCACATGTGGATGTGCTTTGCGAGCCAGCTGAAGGACGGGTTGGTGGAGAGCTGGATGGTGGCCGTGTTGCCGGAAAAGACGCGACTCGGGCCCGACCACTCGTCGATCTCGAGCTCGGCGACCTTGTTCATGATGCTGATCGACTCGCCCGCTCCGAAGCAGGCGGCCATGAGCTCGGCCTTGCCGGTCAACAGCGCGACAGACGGCTCTTTCTTCGAGGCGTACCCAATAAGGTCGTGTCCTCGGAACAAGGCAAATCCTGCCCTCGAGCGCCGGTTGGTGAGGTCGCCGCCCCAGTCGGCGTCGCAGTAGACCGCGATCTCGCCTGGCTCTGCGGCGTACTCGCCAAGGCTCCCTGACGTGCGCCCGAACAGCAGGCCGAGGTCTCTGGCGCCCTTGAGGTACCGGACGAGGTGAAGTCCGGCCTCCCAGGTGTTGCCGTTCGGTGTATGTGCGTGCTGCCCGAGCATCCCGACGGTGGTCGCGATCTGGGGCGCGACGGTGCGCCTTTCCGACAAGTTGTTGGAAGAGCTCGACCGTGACGCCTTCGGGGAGTGGGGGACCGGTCTTCAGCATCTTGAGGTTCTCGACCATGGGTGTTGCCGCGGCCTTGCTGTTGCTCATGCGGAACTTGGCCACGAAGTTGTCAATGTAGAACGGCATGCTGATGTGGATGGGGCCGGTAGGCGTCTCGCGGGTGAAATTGATCCCGAGTTCGAACGCGACGGGCTTGCCGCCGGTGAGCTTGAACTCGCCCTGCAGCGACGGGAGCACTCGGCTCATCCAGTACCTCTGATCGCGGCAAAAATGTTGTCAACGAACACGAAAAGCCACACGACGCTCGCGTCGCGACGGATGGTGTAGAAACCCCAGTCGGTCGAGAGGCGCTTGAAGCCGAGCGCGAGCAGGACGCTGTCGAGGCGCTTCCACCAGCACCGCCCGGACTGCTTCAGGCCGTAGATGGGCTTGACAAGCTGCCCGACGAGCGGGCGCCCGGTCGGCCCAACGTTGCCGCGCCCGTGGACCGGCGGAAGGCGGATGTAGAGCGGGTGGTCCGGGGCCGGTCGAGGTTTGCTTGCAAGTACACTGTTTTGACGTAGTACAAGAGCACCTCAAGGCCTTCGCTCGCGGCGTGCGAGAGGAAAAGTCATAGGTTGGGGAGCGTGCCAGTCAGTGCGTACGTCTGTTCGAAATCGCGGACGGGGCGCTGAGTGAAGCCCTTCGCGACGTACCGGGCCTTGTACCGCACGATCTCGCCGTCCGCGCCTCGCTTGCACTTGGAGACGTAGTTGCTGTCGATGGTCGTTGCACCCTCGGGGAGTTCGACCTCGATCCAAGTCCCGGCGTCCAGCAGCGACACATTCTCCTCGAGCTCGGTGCCTTGCCAGATCTCGGCCTCGCTTGTCCTCATTGCCTGGTAATGACCCTTGGGCTCGATTGTGACATGGGCAAGGAGCGCGTGGGTCGCCTTCGCCTTCTTTCGGGAGTCGGGTGGCGGTGCGACAAAGCCGGGTACAACGCGCGCTCGGCGCTCGCGGATCGGGCGGCAACTCGCCTGAGACCCCTGGCCTGAGACTTCCGGGTTAAGTTAAACTCTACCAAGTCCCAACTTGTTGGGACTTTCGGCCAATCAGAGAACGGCGGCCCGGTGGGGGCTCCATTTTCGAGCCCAAGTGGTGCCTCGTGTTCTGCTTGATGCACTCTGTCGAGACCCTGCGTACTCGCCGGCCAGGGGACCACAGATCTGTTGGGCCTCACCCACCAAGCCGCGGAGACCCCGAACGCCCGCGTTATTGAGGAGGGAGACGGGACACCGCGGCCATTTCTGCCATCCTCCGCCTTGCGCGCTCACTTGCTGGAGCTTCACACAGCATGCCAAAAGTACTTTAAGATGTCTGAAGACCGGTAGCTGCTGCAAATCCAAATTTTTCTGAATGCTGCATTTTGCGCTCAAAGTCATCCATCGGCGCTCCTCGTTGCACGCGCTGTGGTCGACCGCACAAGTTGCCACTTGGGATTTGAACTCAATGCATTCTACACCACGTGTGTACAAGAGCTCAGGCTGTGTGGAGAGAGTGCGTCAAGCAAAAGGCTGTAGCAATTGCTACGACTATCTGAAGGATAGGGAGGATAGGAGGTGAATGAGGTGAGGCGAGTGAGGATAAGGGGAAAGAGAGTGGTACCACGCCGGGGCTTAAATACCCTTACTCCCACGTGGCTCCCAATCCCGCAC
>ERZ1463038.873-NODE-873-length-10730-cov-17.097143_pt1 | contig 10730 bp, 12 predicted proteins | sample MGYA00564479_ERZ1463038 | MGnify/ENA primary metagenome ERZ1463038 (study PRJEB39244, sample SAMEA3635134) | Helicobacter pylori | study: EMG produced TPA metagenomics assembly of PRJEB11511 data set (Assembly of a 5300-year-old Helicobacter pylori... | reverse complement strand
TCCCTACACGACGCTCTTCCGATCTTTCCGACCCCACCGGGACCGACGAGGGCTTCGTCCACCTCGGCTATTCCGACGTCGCGGAGCAGCCGCGCGGCCAAGGTCGCCTCGTCCAGCGGCGGCGGCGGCGGCGTGCCAGCGTACCTCGCGCCCGAGTACACACTCAACCCCGCCGGCCCCGCCTCGAGCAGCACGACGTCGTTCAAGTGCCCGCATGAAGGGTGCGAGAAGGTGTACAAGGGCAAGCACGCTCGCAGCATCTGGCGCCGGCACCTCCAGGACAAGCATGGCATCCCCCTCGCTCAGCAGCCGCGCAGGACGCGCTGGGACAATGGTGAGCGCTTCGTTCATTTGTTTTTCGGTCTTGTTGGGTCGAACGATGGTGTGTTGTGATATTCGAAACCAGCCGCGCTGACCACGTGCCTTCTCTTCTTCTCCGCAGACGCAAACAGACCAAAGTCGGAGGAGGAGCGCCGCGCGCGCACGCTCGACTCGAAGCGTCGGTGGGCTCGCAAGCACCGTGCAGAACGGAACGGAGGCGAGCGAGACGACAGCGTTGAGACGTCGCTCGGCGGCAGCGCGCGCGATGGGAGCGTCGGTGCGTTTGTTTTGGGATCGCGACCCGGTCTGGGGGCGCCGCCACTGACGCGCTTTGCTTCTTTCTTGCAGACCAGGAGCCATGGGAGATGGAGGACGACGACGAGGAACTCAAGGACATGCACGCCGACGAGGACGCCGAGGACGGGCACGACCAGCCGCAGCTCACGGGTGCGCCTTCCGCCGCGCCGGCTGCGAACGAGCCGTGGCGGTCGTGGCGCGGAGGTCCCCAGGCGCAGCCGCAGGTTTACAAGGACGACGACGAGCCTCGCCGACCGCTCGTGCACCGGGACCCGAACTCGACCTCGTACGCGATGGAGTTTGCGTCGTACGGGCATTCGTCCGCAGCGGCCGTGCAGGCGGGCAGCCCCGCGCCGTACCCGTCGATGCAGTACCAGCAGCTGTACTACGCCCCGCCGCCGCCGGGCGCCGCACCGCCGCCACCGCAGCACGAGCCCGAGTTCTTCCACCGCGCGACCTACTCGCCCCGGCACTCGTTCGCGGCCGTCTCGCCCCGGGCGTACGGCAACGCCACCGCGTCCTACTACAACAACCCGATCCCGCCACCGGCGACCGCTCCGGCACCCGCCGCGCCTGTCATCGAGCCGACGCAGAAGGACGCGGCCGCGCTCGTGCTGCTCAACCTCAAGACGGGCTGCTCGAGCCCTTTGTCGCCGATGGTCGCCCGTCGCGAGGCGGCCCACGAGGACGACTCGGTCGATCCGGATACGAGCCTCGAGTCGGCGCTGAGCTTCTCGTTCGAGGACCGGCCGATCAAGCGCGCGTCGTCGAGCCCGCCGTCGTCATCCCGCGACGCCGACTCGTCCGAGATTCTCCTCCAGCGCCACGCGCTCAAGCGGCCCCCACCGCCGCTCCCCGCGATGCTCGAGAGTTACACCGGCCTCGGCAGCAAGCGCTTCCGCCGCGACGACGAGTACGGCGGCACGTTCACCACCAGCCTCGTGCGCACGCCCACGCCCGCCACTCGACGAGCGATGGTCACGAGCAGTCCGGCGCAGGGCGTCGGCGAGAATGACGACGACGAGCAGCCCGGGCCGGACTCGGACGACGTCGCACGCGACGGCAAGGACGGAGAGGACCACCAGGCGGACGAGGATGGCGACCTCGACGACGACGAGGTGCGCCGTGGCAGTGGCAGTCCGACTCGTGCGGCCAAGCCCCGGCCTGCGCTCGCGCTCGGCTCGTCGTCCGCCGGGCTGAGCAACGACCTGAGCGTGTTCGCGATCGCGTCGTCCGAATCTGGCGGAGCACGGAGCGACGCGATGCCACCTCCTCACCCGGGCTCATCGAGCTCCGTCTCGTCGTTCCACCTCTCGACGCCGGCGGGGCCAGCCCAGGGCCGGCACTCACGGTACGACACCTTCACGCGACCCTTCTTCCCCTCGTCGGCCAACTCGACGTCCGACATCGACCGGTACTACTCGACCCACCTCGCCATGACCTCGGGCCAACAGCCGGGCTCGTCGTCCTCGAAGCAGCCGTACCACTCGCGCGCGCCGATGGGCCTCAGCAGTCCGCCCGGCGGGAGCTACTCGTCCTACCTCTTCTCGAGCCCGGCCCACCCGGGCATCAGCAAGCAGCTCGGACTGACGGCCCAGCCTGGTCCGGGCGTACTCAGCGGCGCGAGTGGCACGCCGGGACGCGAGGCCGGCGAGGGCGTCAAGGGATGGGGACTACTCGAGGAGCGCACCCTCCCAGGCATCCGCGAGCTCGAGAACCGCCTCGGGCTCGGGAGACGATACGATTAGCCGTTTCTTAGAGTGGATAGGTTTCCGTATTCTTGGATCAGAGTAGTCACCACAAAGGAGTGTTTTCCGCAACCGCAAAACTTGATTGTACCACCTTCAGCTCTTGCGTTCGCTTTCTTGCGTCTAGCTCTCTGCAGCTCCACGTACCCTCGTGCCATGCTGCGTGATGACATCGGGAAAGTGGGATGCCGGAATCGAGAAAGAACCGAAGCGGTCGCGCGACGCGTTAGGTGCACGTGACTTCGAAGGACGCACTTCTGCAGACTTCCCCCAGACTCAGCTTGCCCGCGTTACACCTGAACGTGCTCCACCACGATTTTCGGGACTCAGGTTGGACGTCGCGGGCGAGCCCGTATGTACAGTACCGCAATGCATCGCCTTCTTGGAGCCCTGGCGCTCGCTCCTCTCGCTCCACCCACCTCCTCGAGCTTGCCCACGTACACGAGCGCAAATAAAGCATGGAGTACTCGCCCATCCCGCAACCGGACCCGCGCCCGCTGCCCGACGGCTGGATCGTGCAATGGTCGGTCGAGCACTCGTCGTTCTTCTTCGTGCAAACGCACGCAAACCCGCCCGTCTCGAGCTGGGTGCACCCGTCAGCGCTTTCTCTTGTTGCTGCCTGCGGAGAGAAGCTGAGATGGCAGTGGCAGGCTCGACATCGCTCCTGAGCCCGCGGCCCACTGGCCTCCAGCTCAGCCATCATGGGACCAGCCTGAGCCCGTCGACGTCAGCTACACGTACGCCTGATCGCACTGCGTGCTCTAACCTCACACTGACTCGCTCGTCGGACCACAGTCCACTCGCCACAGCTCAGCCGCCCCCGCCAGCCCCAGTCCCGGTCACGCGCCAATCAGGCTCGTCGTCCCCAGATGCAGCGCCCTACCGCCGCCCTCGTCCGCCATCGCCCTCGCCTCCCTCGAGCCCAATTGACGATGTACCTGCGTATGAGGAACCAGCTCCAGAGAGCGACTATGCGCGCGCGATCGAGCGGCAGCGCGTCGCGCTCGAGGGCAAGAGTGCTCAGGTGACTGGCAGGGGTGCGCTCTGCGTTCGGTGCGGGAAGATTGGAGGAATGGAAAGACTGACGACCTGAACCGCGCAGAATCGAGAGCGACGGAGCCAGCAGCCGCGTCGAGCTCGAGCTCGTCAACCGCTGCGCCTGCGCCGACGTACGATCCGACCGTCGTTGCATCCCAGGTGGCCGTGTACGAAAAGGGCCGTCGGGTGGACGTGCCGCCACCAAGCACCAGCGCGACTTCAAGCGGAGGTGAGCTTCCGAACTCCGCACACACAGACTCTCGCTCACACTCCTTCTCCCAGCAAACGCCAGCGCCTCGTCGTCCGCCACACCGCCCTACACTCCCCCTGACTCATCCATCGTCCCCTCCCAGGCCTACGCGATGGAAAAAGGCCGCCGCGTGATCGTCGCTCCGCCCTCCGCGGCTTCGAGCTCGAGCAGCAGCACCACGGCCCCAGACCCGTCCATCATCCCCTCGCAGCAATACGCGTACGAGAAAGGTCGGAAATTCATCGTGCAGCCGCCGGCGAACCCGGACATTGTCCCGTCGCAGCAGTACGCGATGGAGGAAGGCCGGAGGGTGCTCGTCCAGGCGAGCGGGGCAGACGCGGGGAAGGGCAAGGGACGAGGTGGAATTTCTTCGCTCGGAGAGTCGAGAGCTGTTCGCTGATCAGGAGCCGCAGATGAGAACGACGTGCCGGCATACAGTCCTCCCCAGCCGGCGATCGCGTCCCAAGTCGCCGCGTTCGAGAAGGGGCGGCGAGTTGACCCACCTGTGACTGAGGGCAAGGGGAAGGGAAGAGGTGCGCTTCTACTTTGTCTTCCTGTGCAACCTGGGGCTAAATCACAGCGCACTCAGCCTCCACTTCGCACGATGACACGGGCTACGTACCATCGCGCGCTCCACCACCTTCGCAAGACACGCTCTGGGGCCCAAACTCGGACGACGCGTCGCCTTCGCCACAGCTCAACACCGCCATGGGGCAGCTCCACATCCAGCCGCAGGCCTCGTATCCCACCGTCGCATCGACCGGACCTCGTGCGCCAGCTTCCGAAGTCTTCAGCCCCGCGAGATTTGCTTGCTCATGGTCCATTACTCACCAGAATACGCGGCTCAGCCTCAGGTTGAGGGACAGGGACTGTACGACCCGTACGCGCAGGCGGGCGGTCGACCTCCCTCGTCAGGCTCGCACTCGAGCGGGCAGCGTAGGCCAATTTCAACAACACTGCAAGCGGGGTCTGATTTTCTTCGACAACGTGCAGACTACCCGGTTCAGACACCGCCACTGGCTCAGGGTCCTTACGACCCGTACGCGCAGGCGGGAGCGCGGCCGCCGTCGTCTGGCTCGCATTACGGCATGGCGCCGGGTGGAGCTCGTACGCTGGTCCTTTCCTTCTCAGAACTTGACGAGCTGACACATCTGCCTGCTTCAGATGTCCCTGTGCAGCCTCAGGCGCACCCGGCAGCGCTCGCGGTTGGAGGAGCACGTCCGACTTCGACGGGCTCGTACCACAACTTGACGATGGGAGCTCGTACGCCCCCCTTTCGAGGTCTTCTGCTCAGAGCTTGGTCGCTGACGCCGTGTTCGTCCCTAGCATATGTGGCTCAGCCTCAAGCGCAGGGCCAGTACGACCCTTACCAGCAGCAAGGCGGCAGCGGACGTCCGCCTTCTTCGGGTTCGCACCACAGCATTCCTCCGAACGGACCTCGTGCGCTCGGTTCAAGGCTTCAGCGATCTCGATCGGAATACTAATGCTGTATTGGATCTCAGAGTACCAGGCTCCGACTGCGGGACCGTACGACCCGTACCAGCAAGCAGGCGCTCGTCCGCCGTCGTCAGGCTCGCACCACAGCATTCCGTCGAACGGTCACCGTGCGCTTCTCACCGTGTCTCCCGCACCTCTTGAAGTCTGACAACTCTCACCAGCAGCTGAGAACCGCCGTCGATCGTCGTACGGCCTCCCACCAGGTGCCGCGCCGCTTTCGCCTTCGTTCGCTCAAGGACCGCTGCACTCGCCCCCGCTCGGCACAGGTCCGTTGCAATCTTCGCAACAACCCTTCGCCTCGCCCTACCCCTCCCCAGGCATTCAAGGCCCCATGCCGTACAAACACCCTCCTGCTGCGCACACGCCACCCACTCCTCAAATCTTCACCCAATCGCACCCGCCGGGTCAAGCACCGGGACAGTACCCTACGACGTACAAAACCTACTTCCGCCCGTCACCAGGAACCGGCCAGGCTACTGCAACTTCGCCGACGCAGCACCAGCCTCCGCAATTCGCCGCCGGGCTGTATCTCCCGCCCTCCAACCAGCACCCCCCACCTCCCCAGCATCAATCTTCGAACCCAAGCCGCCCTCCTCCGCCCCAGCACATCTACTCGGCGCCCCAGCAAGTCCAGTACGCGCCTGGTCCGCAACCTGCCGCTCAGTACCGTCCGCACTCGGCCGGACCACCTCCGCCGATGCACCCCCAGGCGTACCAGCGACCGTCTCAGCCCGTGCCGGCTCAGAGCTCCGCGACGGCGCTCGTGAGCACGATTGCGAAGCGCGTTGGGAACGCCGTGGGGGAGCTGACAGGGTCGAGGAGGTAAACGCGGCGGCTTCCTGTTGAATTGATCAATGCGAGCTACTTTGAGTTGGTACCGTACCATGCTTGGGAGCAAGTGAAGGCTCCGCAATGGCCAGCCTCAAACGGAGTCCGGACGCTGTCGCCACCCGCCATGCGGCGCTCAGAGGCGCGCTCGCGGTCGCGGCGCGGCGAGTTAGGCAGCTGCACACGAACGGGGACTTGGCAGGAATGGAGGAGGTGTTCAAGGCAATGGGTGAGATGTGGGGGCTGAAGCTACTGGAAGATGACTGAGTGGGATGTAGACGCTGGAGTCTGTTCATGAGGCACAAGCTGCAGGCGGCCGTCGAGTCCTTTCCTTCTGCGGTGCCAAGCCGATGCACGTCTTGACCGAGATACGAAAAGTCTCCAACAGTGACTTACACAAACAATCCAATCACTTCCCTGGCCACCGCGCCCAGCGGCTCAGGCAGCCCGACCATGACGTCCTCGACGCCTTCCCCAAGCTCCAGCAGTCCGTGGTAGACATTCCCTTCAAACACATCGTACGCTGGCCTGAGCGCTTCTGTCAATCCGAGGACCTCGGCGAGGATTGTGGTATGAAAGAGCGTCGAGACCAGCTCGGCGGACAGCTGCACGAACGCTCGCTTGGGCGGATGTGACGGTGGCGGCAGTCGGGGGAGTGTTGGGAGTGTGAGAAGGATCGATGTGACGATGGCCGAAAGGAGCGCCAGCCGAGACCACGGTCGTGTGGTAATTCGTTGGATGTGGAGGAGCGCGAGGACGAGGGGAAGGTGGTGCAGGATCGACGGCGGTGGCGGTAAAAGTCGAGGCGGGGCGCGTAGCAGCGCGAGGTAGAGCGAGATTCGATTCTCGGTTGTTAATCGCCAAATTGGGCCGGGTGGAATGGGACGGGTCGGGTCGAGGAGGAGGGCGGCGAGGGGCGGGATCGCGACGCTCGAGACGACGAGCTGGTCCTGCCGTCGGTTGTGTTCTGTGATTGCCGTGCGAGGCAGGTGAAGTTCGTGTCCGAGCATCGCGTAGATCAATTGACGAATTGGTGCCCCAAAGACTGCCGACGGTGACGGCAAGTCGGGATTGTCGAGCGCGGTCGGGGGGTCCACGAGGCCGTGCTTGAGGAAGAGGAGTGTGAAGCTCCCGAGGCGACCGCTCCTGAAAGCCATCAGGTAAAACGACCTTGCTGCGGCCTGATCTGGAGTATCGCTCGGCGTCGGGTGGAGAGGAAAGGTCGATGATGGCGCCTCCACCTTCGTGAGCTCGTACGAAAGCGCCGAGCAAACCAGCGTCGGCAGCATGTCGGGGTCGACGATTCTCCCACCCTTTACCAAAGACTCCACCGTCAGACGCAGGATCGCCTCGACTTCGGCGGGCGTGTTCGCGGGGAGGTGGGCGAACGTCGCGAGCTTCCGCGCGATCCGCTCGAGTCTGGCAGGGTCCATGTCGCCGGCGAAGCGGGGACGGCTCGTGGGTAGGCTGAAGAGCTGGTAGTAATCGCTCTGATCGTTTCCGATCAGAGCTGCAAAGAGGGGGAGGAAGGTGGGCGGAATGTTGAGAAGGCGCGCGGTGGCAGCGGGCGTGAACGTCTTGAACCGGACGGACGGCGCAGCGAGGCTCTTGCGGATTGAAAGATATGGTTGTTGGTCTGATCCGTACTCGAAAGTTGTGAGGGGTACGTAGCCCTTGCCGCATGCCGAGAAGATGTAGTAGTCCGAGTCTGGTGGATGCGAGGCGAGGTCAGAGCTGAGCTTTCGACAATCGTCCAGGCATCCGCAAACCATTCGAAGTCGCATAGCCCGAAAGGCGCTCTGCCATCTCGGCCACACACGCATCGGCTGCGAGAAAGCTGCATCAGGCGGAGGGTCAAGACGTTCGGGACGCGAGCGCACCTTCGGCCTCCGCAAAGTGCGTAACGACGCGGAGCGATTTCAGCTCTGAGATTACAGACGACAAAAGTAGCACCGGAAGTCGTTCGGCCTTTCTCTGAACCCAGTGCTTCGATCGCTCCTCGTCCGGCCGTCGAAAGTAAGCGATGGAGCGGTCGAGCCGTTGCTGCGAGCGCTGGAGCACGGTGGCGAGCTTGGATGCTTCGAAGGGACCTACGTCAGGTAAACATGCGAACATATCGGAATGACCACGAGAGTTTAGGAGGGGAGTTCCGGTCAGCGAGGCAAGCACGGCACGCTGCAAGGGCGTGGGACGCACCATCGAAGACGAAGATGGGCTCAAGGCCGACCGAGCGCCAGTACGAGACGTAGACGCCGAGCAAGAGCCGGTACTCTCGATAGTTGCCGCCGCGGAGCGAGTCCGCGAGCGCCGTGTGCCACAGGAAGGCGAGGCCGTCGACGCACAGCGGGACCTGCTCCGTCGGAAGGCCTTCGCAGGTCACCGTCGTGCCCAAGGTGCTCCGCTTGGAGATCCAGCTCGTGAGGCCGTGGACTCCCATCGCGAGGTCGTCCGGCGAGTTGGCCGCGCCGAGGCGTCTGGTGGCCGAACTTGGTCCAGGACGGGGTGTGGGAGCTGGAGCTGGAGGACAGTGAGTCGGGTTGGCGAGATGGGTGCTTGTACGAAGTAACGACGGAGTCGAGAGGAAGGCGCATGTACTCACCATATCGTGGTGAAGGTAGCAGCAATTGCGCCAATCTGGTTTCGCACCTGTCAGTGCTTCCGCCACCTGATTTAGACGTGGTTAAGTCGAGCTGCTCCCGTAGCCAGGTAGAAAGAGTCAAACAGGGACTAGCCCGTGCATTCGACACCAAGGAGCGACCGCCAGGAGACCAAGCTCGACTCGACAATGCCGCCCCATCCAGAATAAACCTAATCAAGGTGGAACCAACGGGCAAGCCCGTCCGTCCGAAATCAAACCCCTCCACGGGGACGCGAGCAAGCTCCAGAAGTCCCCTCCCCCAGCAACGACGCGAGGCTAGCTCCAGCGCCGGGACCCAAGCACTAGGCTCAGGCCTGGTCGACGAGTTCCCTGAACTCGTGCCTCTCGTGTGGCAGGTCCTTGTGGTCCGCGGTGAAGCGCACGCGCGGTGCGGCGGTCGCGGCGGAGCGTCGAACGATGCGGCGCTTGACGAAGCGCATGGTCGGAAGAGCGCCGTCGGCGTCGGCATCGGCGGAGGTAGCATCCGCGAAGAGGGCTGCCTCGGTCTCCTTTGCCTCGATCTCGGCGCGGCGCGCACGGCGACTGGCGGCGGGGTCGTGGAACGCCGCGACGCGAGCTCGTCGCACGCGCTCGCGCTCCTCCAAAGCGTCAATGTCGCGCGTCTCGGGTGAAGCGCGGTCTGGGGCGTCGAAGAGCGAGCGAATGGAGAGGGCGAAGGATGAAATGAGCTCGGCCGACCGGCGCGAGATGACGGTGAGGTTGATCGTCGAGTTCTTGATGCCGCCGCCGGAGCTGCCAGCGGGTGCCGACGCGTCGACAATGATCGAGTGGTCACCGGTACTCTTCTCTTCGGGGATGTTGGTCGGTGCGGCGGTCTTCCGTCGGCCGTTGAAGTGCACGTTGATCGTCGAGTTGGAGATGTTGCCACCGTCGATGACTACCGAGTGAGATTTGCCGGTCACAGGATGCACGGCGCTGACGGTAAGCGAGTCGTCGGCCGATGCCAGGGCGGCTCGCTTGGCGATCCGGGCTCGCCGACTGGCGGCAGAAATCGCTCCACGGGTCGGGAGCGCTGCGAAGCAAAAGTCGGTCAGCCGCGGAGCGGGAAGCGCGCTCGGCGAGGACGACGTACCGGCGGCGGAAGTCAGAAGGGAGATGGTCGCCATCAAGGCAAGGAGAGGGGTCGAAGTGGAAGCGATCATCTTGAAGCACGGCCGGGCGCGGAGGATGAGCGGGAGGGAGGCGAACTTGAGGAGCGATGGATGCGGAAGACAAAGTAGCGTCGTCGTGCACTAGTTATCAAGAACTGCACAGTCACATGGTGTGTATTAGATGAATGAATGTCTTGAGCTGCCATCTGCGCTGGCTAGGGAGGTTGGAGGGTCGCAGAGGAGCGTGCGGCGAGATGGCGGGTGGCGGAACGGGGTGGCGGGTCGCAAAAGCACGCGCGCGACGCCGGCGCGAGTGGGAAGGCGCGTTCGTGACGGCGTCGATCCTACATGCAGATCCTCTGCCCGAGTTCGAGAGCACTCCATCAATGTATCGTTGAGTCTGACGAGCGCGCAACAAAACGCGATGATGGCGGCGACGGCGGATGGCGGGCTGGGTGAGTCGATGCTGCCCGCGAACAGTAGCGCACTGGCGAGATCTCGGCCATGAGTATCTGGGCTTGTAGACGCTGTAGCACTGCATTGACCAATCGAACGTCGGAGACAGCACGGGACGGCCCACTCCTCACTTGCGCTTGAGCGGCAACTCCTTGGTGTATGGGATGAAGTCGCGGCCCTGCATGTATGGCCGGAGAGCTTCGGGAATGACGAGTCCCTGTAGTAATACGGTGTCAGGGGAAGTGTGCGAATGGAAAGCAACTGCGGCGTACATCGGCAGTCTGGTAGTTCTCGACGAGGCAGCAGAGGGCGCGCTGGGTGGCGCAGAGGGTGCCGTTGAGCATGTGCGTGTAGACCTTCTTCGTGTCGCCCTGCTTCTTGATGCCGCAGCGGACCTCGAGTGTTCGCGACTCTGTGGGCGTCGACCGGGTCAGCGTGTGCGGGGACGTCCCGGCGTGGGCGCGTCTCACGGTAGTCGGTGCAGTTGCTGACGGAGACGAGCTCCTTGTAGACACCCTGGTGGGGGAACCACGCCTCGAGGTCGT
>ERZ1463038.870-NODE-870-length-10740-cov-11.638746_pt1 | contig 10740 bp, 17 predicted proteins | sample MGYA00564479_ERZ1463038 | MGnify/ENA primary metagenome ERZ1463038 (study PRJEB39244, sample SAMEA3635134) | Helicobacter pylori | study: EMG produced TPA metagenomics assembly of PRJEB11511 data set (Assembly of a 5300-year-old Helicobacter pylori... | reverse complement strand
CACTCTTTCCCTACACGACGCTCTTCCGATCTCCCGCGAGCAGCACCTTCCGCTGGGGACGAACGGCAGGTGCCTCGCCGCGGTAGAAGACGTCCCCTGCGTCCCATGCGGCCTTTTTCGCGGCCCACAGCTTCGCGTCCTCGTCTTCGCCCTCCTCGCCGCGGTCCGAGAGCGGCTCGTCCTCGACGTCCGGCTGCGCAGGTGCGACTTTCCGGCGGCCAACGTCGTACATCGAACCCGTTCGAGCACCGGCCCAAGCACCCGCGGCGACGTTGTCGTCCTGCGTGCGGAACGCGGCGCCTTTGTCCGCTGCCGCCGCGTCGAGGTCCATCGTGCCCTTTGAGATGCGCACGGTTGACGTCACGCTGCCGTACGCCGGGCTGAAGGTCGTGTTTGCGTTCGACTGGTCTCGCCGAAGGTTCAACTGGTCCCGGTAGAGCTCCTCGGCTGTTCGGCCCTCGGTAGACACGGGCGCGGGACCGCGCGTGAGCGTGTCGATGTGCACGAGCACGGCTTTCGGTGGCGTCGGGCCGGGCGCGAGGGAGCGGAGCTGCGTGAGGGTGTTGGATAGGGAGAGAGAGGGCCCGAAGAGCGCAAATTCGATCTCATGCTGCTCCTCGGGTAGGTCAGGCCGCTTGCTGGCCTTCCGCCAGGGCAGCCGCGGCGTGGTTTGGGGCAACGCTGCGTTGACGATCAGGCGGAACTGCTCCGTGCATGACGTCCCTCGGATATCTGATTGTCTAGTCATGAGACCCTACGCCAGTGGTTGAGAAGGGAGCAGCGCACCGATCATTCGCAGAGACGGCAGCTTCGCAACGCTCTTCGCCGTGCGGTCCGTGACGCGACGAAGCGCGCGCAGGCTAAGCACCTCGAGCCGCTCGTAGTTCTCCTCTTGACCGAGGTTCCTTACGATCGAAGCCATCCCGCCCTGTGGGAGAAAGCGCGTCAGGCCCCAAGTTGCGGACGCGACTGTCGCGCGAGGACACACATCCGAGACGCTCGTGCCGTCGAGCCGGAGCACGACCAGGAACGACGCGAGCCCTGCCGTAAGGCGATGCATCTCCCCGTCGCCAAACTGAGTCTGGCCCTTGAGGTCGACCGCGGCGAGGAAGAAGCACGGCGGCGGTGGGGGTGCCGGGCTCGGGTGCAACTGCTCCTCGCACCACTCGGCGACAGACTGCTCGTTGATGCTGCTGAGCCACGCGATCTCGTTCTTGTCCTCGAGTGCGAGCCCGCGATAGGTCTTGCGGCTGTCCGGAAGGTCGAGGTAGAAGTAGGCGGCGAGGGTCGACCACAGGCGGAACGGGAGCTGGCGCTCGCCGGTGCGTGCAAGGACGCCGTTGACGATGGGCGGCACGAGGAGCGAGTGGCGCTGGTCGAATTGCTCGAGCACCTCCTTCGTGTCGTAGTTCTCCACGACCACGTGGATGCAGACCGCGCTCAGGCTCGGCACCCGCTGACCGGGCGCTGGCTCGAGTCGCGGGGGTTCGGTCTCCCTCACGCGCGCGGCGACGGCGGCATCAAGCTTGGTGCGCGACTGGGTCGTGACCGACTTGCCGTGCACAAAGTCGCGGTACCCGTAGCCTCCCTGCGCCGCGTGCCGGAGGGTGCTCGACGGCGCGAGGTTCCGGTCGTCGACGACGCGGTTGAATGTCCGCTGCCGCTTCGCTGCCTGCCCTTCTTGCTCGTCCTCGTCTTCCTGACGCGTCTTTCGGCGCGGGCGGTACACGAACGCCTGCTCCATCCGCGCTGTTGCTGGGGTAAGGTCACCCCGCAGCACCGCGTTCGAAACACCTGTCCTTTGCGGCTTTTGAAGCGGCCTACGTGCCCCTCGATCTGCACGCAGCTGGAATTCAAGTCCAGTGCTCAGAGTGTTCATGATTTTTAGGACCAGGTCCGTCGCAAAGCTCGCGAAAGGCTGCATCCGCCGATTTCTCGACGCTGCGTCGACTCGAGCACCTGGTCTGACAGGCGCATGGCTTTCAGGCGCGGATATAGGAATTTCAGGGCAGTAGAGCCGCGATTCGGGACCAACGTGCGGTCGGTCAAGGAGAGCGGGTCGGCGCCGAGGTAGGGTCGCGCGCACATGCTGCAAAGCATCAATTGCTCAGAGGGGGTACTTCAGCGCAAGCCCTTGAATGAACTCCATCGCGGCGATACGGTACGTGTCGAGCGTGACGGTGAGTCCCAGAACTCCCCCGGTCGGGCGGTCCGCGAACGTCAACAGGTTCGGGGTCGACGGGCTCCACTGGGGCCAGTGAATAATGCCGGTATTGGTAGCCGAGTTGGGATCCAGGTTAACCGTGAAGTTGATTAGGTAGTCGAGTGCCTCCTTGTCGGCACTGCCAATTTGCGCAGCCTGGAACTCGCTGTACAGAGCAAGGGTCAGTTTCAGCTATTCGAGCGAAATACAGGGAAATCTTACAGAGTGAGATCCGAAGAGTGGAACGTTCCGAGGAAAGGCGTGGCCTTCTGGCGAACGTAGAGGTACGACCAGACGGGGACCTTGCCGATGGAGAAGACCTTGTTGAGGAAGAGACGACGGGGCGCCTGGAAAACGTAGTCGCCTATGAAGCTCGCGATGCGCTTGTACTGGGGACTGCGGGAGAAGAAGTCAGTCAATGTATTGCTGAACTTAGGTAAGGTTTCTCACCTGAGCTGGTTCAGGAGGCCGGTGTTGTAAGGACTGCCCTGGGAAGGGTCCTGCGGGTAGTGTAGCGCGAGCAGCGCGGCCTCCTCGGCAGTCGATCCACGAGCAAATTGCCTCTGGAGGTAGTCGACGGCTTGCTGGTCTGTAGTTATGTTTACTGAAGCGATAGCGAAAAGTGCTGTGAGAACAAGAATCAGCGTTGCTCCGTCCGCGGACCACGACCATCATGCAGCCGCATGCGGGCGGGCGACTACTTACTCCCCTCGTCGTCACTTTACACGCGCCAGTATGTCAGTCGGAAATCTTCTCACTGCTTATTGACTTGGAATGGACGCACCAGTCTCCAATCACAAAGGGGACCGGCGCGATCTTGCCCTGCTGCATGAGGACCTGCCCGTCTTTCGCAAGGAACCGACCATCGGTGCGAGGTACCCAGGCGTTTCTCAGGCTCTCATACGAGAGGAAGTTCGGCGTTTGGTCAACAGCGGCGAGAAGCTCGTTGTAAGGAGCGTGGCGAAGGCAGCTGAGCGAGTTGGCGCCGGTGCAGTTGACGGCCGCCGCGATTTGGTCGTCTGCAAGTAACAGATCAGTTAAGTGAAAGTAGCAGTAGAAATAGAGTGTACTCACAGTAGTTCTGACCGTTGAGGATGCTTCCGACGGGTGCTTGCGCTCCCGACTCCATGAACGCGCCGCGGAACAGCGGCGTCCGGGATCCGGTGGCGTTACCAGCCGCGTAGGGCTGAACCAGAGGCATGTCAGCGAAGATTACTGTATGTCATCAGAATATCATCTCACCTTGGTGAGGTCGCCGTCAAACGCAACCATCTGCAGCGCGATGGAGATCGATCCAGCAGACTCGCCCCAGCTGCAAAATTGGCATCAGACCCGTGCTTGGCAGAGTGGAACATGAAACTCACACAACAACCTTGGTTGGGTCTCCCCCAAAGTTCTGAGCGTACTTCTGTACCCACCTGAGCGCGAGACGCTCTGTGGGCTCGTGGGTGAGTGAGATCAACTGGAAACGTGACCACAGGCGAACGCACGGTCGAACATGCCCGCGTTACCAGCATCCGCGTCCTTGACCTCTTGGGAAGCGAGGAAACCGAAGGCGTTCAGGCGATCTGCAAAGGCAGCGCGAGTGAGAAGGCGAGCTTCGCAGGACCGGCCGACGGGGAGTGCGCGCACAATTCTGCGGGGTCAGGGTCAGCTCAGCGCCCCTTCTTGTTATGACAAGTCGGAACATACCATGGAGATGACAATGACGGGGGTGCCGAGAACCACGGAGCGTGCGATGAGGGGTGTGGCGTCGTACGAAGCGGACCCAATCTCGAAGCCGCCTGTTGAGGTCGTAACATCAGCAGCCATTCAAACGTCATCAAGTATAGATCTTTACCGCCGTAAATCCACACAAGGATCGGAAGCAGCGTTCCCTTGGCAATATTCGCAGGAGCCTGAACGTTCAAGTAGAGACAGTCCTCCTCGCCCGACTGGGTCGCGTTAAGTCCGGGGATGGACTGGATCTTCGAGATGAGGGCTGACGGAATACCATCCGCAAAGCCATCGGTCGTCCCTTGCTGGGTGCACTCGGCGCTGCCTGCGAAAGATTTTGAGAGAGGCGTCAACAACGCTCGGCTCGGCTCAGGTGTTGCCGGTCGCCGTCGACTTGCGCCACTGTTTTTGCTCTGAGGATCTGACTTACGCTTGGTGGCCTGGATGATTTCCTTCCCCAGGTTGAGAGGCGGGACGGGGAGAGCAAAACGGAGGTCTCCAAGCGGCTGCGAAGGATTCTAGGTCAGCTGCAAGTCGCCCTCCCAGGTGGACGTCAAGGCGCACCGGCTGAGCAAAGGGCATCCCGAGGAAGTTGACAATGCCGCTTGCGTTGGATCCCTGGAAGGTCGCATAGTCGAGGGCGACAATGGGACCGGGAGTCGAGGTGGAAGGGATTCCAGTTGGCGCCGGGACACTGACTGTGGCCGTCACAGTGGTTGCGAAGAGCGCAGCCTGGGGTGCGGCTCGTGCAAGGGAGGCCAGGAAGCCGATTGCGAGAGTGGTCCGCATCTTGAGCTCGGGTGGTGAGAGAAGGAAGCAGAGAGCGCGAGGAAGGAACGAGGGTGCGTCGGGTGCGGGTGACCGATGGGGAACTCGGGGCCCCGATGGAGGAAGTTGACCTTCGAACCAGGACGCGGGGCCGTACGACATAGAACTTGACCCTACACAAAAGGTCTGGGCGGTGTCAATCGCCAACAAGTTCGGTGTTAGGCTGATTGGACCGATCAGCAGCATGTACCTGGGCGGCGACCTGCCGCGACACCGACGCTGGGCGACGCCTACCGGAGCGCGCCCGCTGCCCAGCGCTCGACGGGGTGCTCGAAGGAAGGTCATCACATGCTCAAACGTCTCAAACGATCTCAGCCGAGAAGCTCTTGCGTTTTCATTGGCACTGCACGACGAAATGGCCACTTGAAGCGTCGGAAACTTCAAGTACGACGCTCCAAACGAGCCGAGTCCGCTGGAAGCTGAGTGGTTTCGTTGACGCTCATATATGAATCCTTATCGTTGCAGATACCCCACTGCATCAACTTGGAGCCCAGAGGCGCCTGGGCTGCCGACTCGTCCGGTCCGCGGACTCCTTTGAGCGTCGCGAAAGGTCGTGAAGGTGTCGAGGTGACGGCAGAGCACCAGTGCGACTAACAGGCTCAGATGAGCTTACTGAAGCTCATAGGTAAGGTCCTCCTCCATCCTCCATCCTCCATCCTCCATCCAGGGTATGTAGACCCGCTCGTCGTCCTGGCAGTCGTGGAAGCGCATCTCGAGCTCGTCCGACAAACCATCACGTCGAGCACCTGCGCCTTTGCCGCCTTGTCTCACACTGAGCTGGAATTTAGTGTGTATTCCCATTACCTAGGACTCGAAGCGCCTCTTCCACACCCTGAGCGCCTCTTCCGCCCGGCGGCGTTCGGCTCGGCGAGGAGGGGACGAGGGTCTTCTCGGTCCGTGCGACGGCGACCGTCGTTGAAGCGATGAGGGATTCGTGAGCTGGAGGGTGTAGAAGAAGGAAGTCCGTTGAGGGCCCCAGAGGGCCACTCCATCACTTGCAGATGGCGCAGGGCGAGCCTGAGTGCGTAGGTCCCACGAGTAGGGAGGAAGTATGGGCACCGAAAGGAATTAAGTGGCGTTGACTCGGTTCCGGCGTTCGAACGAGCGGAGCTTGTGGGAGGTGGGATAAGACCTTGAGCAAGAACTCGGGCGGAAAGCAGAGGCGCGGCGAGGCGGATCGGAGGTAAGATGGGTTCTGTCTCCAACTTATGAGATATAGCACTTCTAGGGCGGCAGGAAAGTCACGCACGACCACCAGCTCGTCGTCCGTGATGCGCGCCACCAGGGACCCGGGGCTTGGCGTTCGGACTCGGAGCTCACGGCTGCTCGTATCTGAGAGCCAACACCCTGAATCCAAAGGCTTTCTCCCAGCAAGGTCGGAAAAGTCGACCTGCTCGCACCTGTCGAAACAAGACTGGACCTTATCCGTCACAAGCCGGTTCAGGGGCGTCAGAGGAGAGCGAGTGGCTGGCTTTGCTGCCTGGCGGTTCAACCAAAGAAGGCAGACTGGTGATATATTTGAATGGAGTCAATCTCTGCGCTGGTAGATTCAAATTACCTTATTACGGTGCCGCGCCCGCCGTCATTGCCCGTCCTCGCGAAGCAGGTTCGCCGCCGCCTTCGCTGGCTTCGCGGATCAATGGCGGGGCCATCTGAAGCTTGAACGAACCCTCGAACGGAATACTGACAAGTGAGTCTAAACCATACCGCGGGGAGCGCAGCTGCAAGTGTTCAAGGGGCAGGACTGAGACCTCTCCCACGGCGTTGTCGACCGGACCAACACCCCGGCATGAAGGATGTCTCCTCTCAGTGACCAATTTTAGCTCCGAGCTATCTCGCTGATCAGGGATCAAGGTTTGATCGAGCTGACGAGAGTCGCGGCGAACGACGGCGGACGTCGCACTACGGTAGTACTGCCTTTGACATGCGCGGAGGCGGAGCACGGAGCCGGCTACCTGGAGCTCGCCTATCGAGAACCCCGGCGTCGGCATCGGGGATCGAAGACCCGTGACTCGTTCGTGCCGAGGACGGCGGGCGCTAGCAGGTTGGATCGACGATTTCGCAGGATCTGCGCGCGCTCTGGGGACGGGACGGCGCAGAGGGGGTGCTGAGTGCGTCAGGATGGTATCCGGAATCCACAGGCAGCCACCGACCTCGTCGCCCTGAGCAGCGAGTGCCGTTGGGATGCGATAAGGCTGATCGATGGAGCCCCGCGAGAGTTGTCGCAGCTCGACCGAAGTGGGCCAGCCAGCTTCTCTTGCCTTCTTGCCCTCCACCCATACCTCTCACTAGCAACCAACCACCCTCGCTGTCGTGCACACCAGTCGAGCTCCCCAACCTCCAACCCGCCCGTCTACGGACGTTGGCCCCGTGTTGCAACCGCTGAACTGGAACCCGAACGCAAGAAGCACACCATCAGCACGCGCATCTGTGAGTCAGCGCGCTCGTCTCCGTCCGTCCTCTGTCGTTCTGACTCTCCCGACATAGCACATCACTCGTACCCACGTCTCGCAGCCACCCGCCGTCGTCGCGCTCGCTTATCAAGCCTCGGTCTCTCGCCCACGTTTGCCCCTCCGCCCCATCACCGTGCGTCACCCGGGCCTCGGCACATCCCCCACATGCACACCGAGGACATCTAGCTGACCCAGTCTGTTCGTCGCAGACCACCCAGCGGCCGGCGTCGCACGAAACTCACCGCACAACCGACTCCGACACCCCACGCCTGCTACCCCACAAGATGTCCACTTCCGCTCACCAGATGCCCGTCGCGACGACGCGCTCGCGCTCGCAGTCGCTGTCGCTCCCCCCGACGAGTCCGATCCCGCTGAGCAGTCCGCTGTCGCCCGCCGCGCTGCGCTTCTCGGAGCTGGCGCTGAGCCCGCCGACGTCGCTCCAGAGCGACGAGTTCAAGCGCGCGTACCACCACGCCCGCTCCGCCTCGTTCAACGGGTCTGCCCTCGCTCCGGTGGCACCGTCATCGAGCCTCGGGATCAACACGGACGTCGCCTCGTGGGCCGCGGGCCTCAGCACGAGCCCGACGACAACCGCTTCCACCTCCGGCGAGGACCGCCTGCTGACGCCGTCGTCGTCGCCGACGATCGTGCACGGGACCACGACGCCGCCGCACAAGGCGAGCAGCAACACGGGCCGAGCCAGCTCGCTCAAGGGCGCCGAGGGCGTCATCCACGAGGACGACGAAGTCGAGATCGTCCCGGGCGGCGTCGAGATCGTCAACCCGCCCGCGTCGGCGAGCCTCTTCTCGAACGGAGCACGCTGGGGCTGGCCCCAGGCGTCCTCGGCCGCGCCGCAAACGTCGAGCCAGGTCACGAGCGGCAGCCCGCCGAGCCCGTCGCGCAGGGCGAGCCTCGGCTTGGCCCCCGAGCCGTCGCGCTCCACGTACGGAATGACCGCCCCGCTCGGACGGGTCGTCTCAGCAGGCGCCACGATGGGCGGCTCGGGCAAGTCGGAGCCGTTTGGCTTGTTCAGGAGGCTCAGCGTCGGCGGCTTTGGATCCAAGGTGCGTTCCCTTTCAAGTTGGTTGTTGCAGGACGACAGTGCTGATCACGTCCTTGAGTAGCCCAAGGCTCCTTCTCCGCCCCCGTCTGTCGTCATGTCGCCACCGACCCCAGCACCTCTCCCGCCAGCGCCCGTCGCAGCGACGTCCGAGCCGGCGTCGACCACCAGGGGTCGCCGCGCGAGTGTCGGGGGTGCCTCGAAGCCCAAGAGGAAGCTCAGCCCAAGTGAGTGACTCACAATTTGTGCCTGCACTCGTGACCGCCATGCTGACCACTCGACAATTGAAAAGTGGGAGAGCGCATGCTCCGCGGCGGAGGCTTCGGCCACTGAGCCATCGAACGCCAACCTCGACCCCTCGCTCAACGGCACGGAAAAGCAACTACTATTCACAACCGACTACACACTCGATCCAGTCCGGACGACCTCTTGATGACGACACGATAACGACGGCGGCCGGCGATTCGACATCTCGGCCCCACATGGTCACGCCCCCATCCCCGGCCCTCCGACCTTCTCCCGCCCCAACATCACTTGCAACTTTGCACGGGCGTGTACATGCTCCCACGGACACTCGAAGGCGACGCCTCCCGTCCTGCCGCAAGGATCGCTCGTCCCCTCGCTTTTCAGGTTGTACCAGAGTCGGACCTGTAAACTCCCGCCTCAAGAGGTGGAAAATGTACATACGGGAGGGCTGTTTCTCCAGCTTGTTCTGAGCTTGCAACGTGTGTCACCAGCATGAGCACTCCGGGAGCACTTGCGCGCTCGGCAAACTCCATAGGCGCAGCGCGGAATCGGTCGGCGCAGCGACAGGAGCGTCGACGGGTCGGGCTCGCGGTCCGCTCTTCTCTCGCTTCGCCAATTCTCATCTGTACCACTCACTCTATCACCGCCAGCACGGGCACACTTCGTGACTCCCGCCACTCCGGACGCGCTCCGCGATGGCTCGCGACCCGACTCCCCGAGCTGTGATCAGCTCGCCCTCCAACCCGATCCACAACAGCCAGTCCGTCCCATCCGCCTCTCCGTACTCGAACGGTGACCAGCGGCTGGGCGCAACGTCGACGGTGCCCGACTATGGCTTGGCCTACAACCCGGCGGGGTCGTACGAGGAAGTCGCTGGGTTTTCGATGGACGACGGTGTGGAACCGGCATCCCCCACACTCGTTAGCGAAGAGCACAATTATCTGCAGCAGGCAAAGAGCGTCGAGCTGTCGCAGGAGGATCGCCAGGTGAGCAGGCGCTCGACGTCGCAGGGCTGCTGCGAGGCTGTGCACTGAACACGCTCAACTTCTCAGGAGGGCTACGACACGAATCTCCTCAAGCTACAACCCCGTGGGCGTGAGCACGACATTCCCGCCTCGCCGACGTCTCCTACTCGACCAGAGTCGCCGCGGAGCGATGGCGACCCCTTCGCCACGCCTCCACCCGCCTTCGTCTCGTCCGGCGCGTCCTTCCGGTCGTCGTCGACGGGGACTCCACCACACTCGCCGAACACGTTCCACAGCTTTGCGGATCCTTCTCGAATCGCCGCCAGTGGATACGCTACGAGGGCGAGAGACTCGGTTCAAGCGAGGAAGCGCGCCTCGCGGGGCCAGTCGATGGTTCCCTCGGAGAAGCCCCTCGTGGCGGAGACCAAGGTTCAAAAGTGGCACAAGATCCGCACGATCGCAATCGTGGCCATTGTTCTCATCATCGTCGCACTCGCCGGTACGTCTCGACTGCTCAACGTCCGCGAAGCGGATCCTGACGCCGAATCTCCTCCTCCGCTTAGTCGGATTGGGTGCCGGACTTGGTACCCGGAGCCACAAATCATCTTCTGTGGCAGTATCTGCCAGCGGTTCAGCATCGTCTACGCCGCAAGTCCTTGTCCCTTGCGTGTTCCGGAGCCCTCTGACCCGCCTCGCGCACCTCAGATCGTCTACGAACACGCCCATCCCAGACACGTCCACTCTTTCGATGTCATCATGGACGCCTACATACACTACGGACTGGGCCACCTACACTGGTGAAGCCTCGTCGTCGACTTCCTCCTTGGCTTCGACCCAAACGGACTCCCTGGCGTCGTCGTCCATCGAGTCGGGTGCGTCGAACCTCGTTGACACCTGGGCATCCGCCTCGTCTTCGGTAAACTCGGACTACTCGGAATCGTACTCGGACTATTCGGACACCTATTCAGCATCCACGGACACTGGCACATCGACAGTCTCTTCCGACCCTGGCAGCGGCGGCCCAGGTGGAGGCGACGGCGGCGGCTTCAAGCGCGGACGAAGGCAGCACTTCCGCGACTGATTCGTCTTTGACAGACACTCTGTACCTTGCTCGATGCAGATCCACGCATTGCCCTCGCCGTGCTGGGGAATGGATGCGTTGTGGGTGTGCCGCAGGAGCGCAGCTAGGGGCACCGAGACCACCTAAAGTGTCGCCTCCCTTCAACTTTCGGTGTTTCCGCTCTTCCCTCCTTCCACTTGACGATTCTC
>ERZ1463038.869-NODE-869-length-10741-cov-9.916433_pt1 | contig 10741 bp, 9 predicted proteins | sample MGYA00564479_ERZ1463038 | MGnify/ENA primary metagenome ERZ1463038 (study PRJEB39244, sample SAMEA3635134) | Helicobacter pylori | study: EMG produced TPA metagenomics assembly of PRJEB11511 data set (Assembly of a 5300-year-old Helicobacter pylori... | reverse complement strand
GCGCTCGAGTCGCTCAAGGAACTCTTCCCGGCCGCCGATCCGGCGTACTTGCAGCAGTCGGTCGAGTACCACCTCCAGCTCTCGCCCGACGCGAACGCCACTGTCCCCGACGCGCGCAAGGGCAAGGGCAAGCCGCGAGAGGTCTCACCGAGCTCGAGCACCACCAACCGCGTCGCTTCGGTTGTCTCGAGCGTCTCGCACAAGATCTGTGAGGACCCCGCCGTCACGTCTGGGAACTGGAGCTCGTGCTGATCGCCAACACGCGCGCACAGGGGAGCTCAATCACGGCGAACACCCCTCCGTCGACTGGCGGCAAGCTCCCGTCAGCCTACCGGGTGCAGGACCCAGCTCCGGGCGTGGCTCCGGGCGAGTTTCGACCAACGCCACCGTCGCGGCTGCCTGGGGAAAGGAGCGCGGCCGGAGTCGCGGCCCGCCGGAGCGACCAGCGTTCAGGTGCGAGGTCGATCATACTTTGGGGCGAAATAAGGCTCTGTGAGTGACCCCAGAGAAGCTTGGGTCCGGCCGGGGCGCTGACTGGCGTCGCAAGCTGCCGGCTGCACACCATCTTCCCCGCGACGCCAGTCACTCAGCTGCGCGACGTGCTCCTCGGGCTCAACCACTCGTACCTCTTCTTGGCGACCGACGCGCTCCTCCAGGCGCAGCCGGTGCCAAAATCTCGCGGCGGCTTCTGGTTCCCACAACCGCTGCGCCGCGACCCGTCGCCAACACCCGCCGCGCTTCCCGTGCCGCCGCTGGCCCCGAGCGACCTGTTCCGATCACCCGAGTACATCGAGGCCATCACGTCTCACCTCCACTCGACCTTCCCACTCGTCCCGCGTTCGACGATCCGCTCCCTCGTCGCCGACGGCCAGCCGTACGCCGACATCCGCGACGCGGTACGCACCTGGCGGCAGAAGCAGAACCGCATCAAGGTCTGGATGGCGGACATCTTCATCACGCGCCCGTCGGCAGAATCGACTTCGACCGCACTCGAGCACCCCGAGGACCAGGGCTGGGACGAGCTCGTCGCGGAGGTTTGGGCCGACGGGCGAGCGGCTCGACTGGCGCAGGCGCAGGACGACGAGGCCGTCGCGAGGGAGCTCAACAAAGACTGGACGCCTGAAGCGCAGCTGCACTCCTGCGGCTGCTGCTTCGACGACGTCCCGTTCGAGGACGTCGGCTTCTGCGCGACGGGCGACCACGCGTTCTGCCGTGCGTGTATCGGCCGCCAGGTCGAGGAGCATGTCTACGGCGGCTCGCCGCTGAGCCTGCACCGGGCGGGAGACGCGCAACTGGGACTGGGAGAAGGCACGGGCGTGCGCTGTTTGAGCACCGAAGGGTGCAGCGCGCCCTTCTCGCTCGCGGAGCTCGAGCGATGCCTCGCGCCCGCCATCTTCACCGCGCTCTCGAAGCGTCTCGCCGCGGCCGCGATCGAGAGCATCACCAAGCACGATACCGGTCGACTGGCAAGCGCCGAATCGATGGTCCGCTGCCCGTTCTGCCCGTACAGCGAGTGCGGCGACTCGGCGACGCTTTCGCGCGCGCTCCCACTCTGGAACCGCCCCGACCTCATGTTCTCCGACCTCCCCTTGGTCTTTCTCCAGACCTTCCTCGGCCTCGTCACGCTTATCAGCCTCCACTTGCTCGTCATGTGCGCCATCTTCGTCGCACCAGAAGCGTTCACCGCGATCCCAGCCTCCACGGACAACAAGGTCGCGCTCAACGCCCCGCCACCCGCCCCAGGCGCACCACCTGGCGCCCCCGCCGACCTCCAGCCAACCCTTTTTCCCGTCCTCGAGCCGCACCGCGTCGCGCTTCTCGCACACACCTTCCTGCAAGGCCTCGGGCGCAAGGTGCTCCTCGCGCGGACAGGCGGGCGGCCGATCTTCCAGTGCCGCAACGGGCCAGGCGGGAAGCCGCTCCCGCCGTTCGCGGCCGATGCAGGCGCCGCGACGGGCCACCACGACCTCGTCGCGCGCGTGTGGGGCGACGACGCGCTCGACGCGTGCGGGCGCAAGTCGTGCATGACGTGCCAGCGCGTGTACGTTGAGGGCTTCCACAGGTGCTTCGAGGATGACCAGGAGGGACTGCGCCTCGCGGTCGAGAAGGCCATGTCGGACGCTGTCAAGCGCAACTGCCCGTCATGTGGCGTCGCGTTCCAGAAGGACTCGGGGTGCAACAAGGTCCGCCTTTCGAGATCTCAGGGCTTGACTGAACTATTTACACATCAATTCTCCCCGCACAGATAGTTTGCCGATGTGGCTTCACGCAGTGCTTCGCCTGCCGCAAGGCCATCGGAACCGAGGGCTACTCCCACTTTTGCGGCCATTTCAGAGCTGGTGAGCTTTACCCGACTGCCCTTTCACATGAAGTTGCTAAACCCTCGCCCTTTTATAGTCGGTCCGCCACCTTTCGTCCCTCGTTGAGCTTCGTCAGGCGCTGACGTCCCCCCTTCGCAGTCGGCATCGCCTGTCAGAGCTGTACAAAATGCTCGCTGTGGCAAAGCCCGGACGAGAACGAAGCGGTGGTCAAGGCTGCGAACCAAGGTACGTTCCCTCTCTCTTTGTCTTGTTGAGCGAACCATGTGCTGATCCTCTCACCACCAAGCTCGTCAAACCTGGCTCCACGATCACCCCGCGGTCACGGGCGGCGCTGTGATCCACCAGCTCATCGGACCTGCGACGCTGGTCGAACGAGGTGTGCTCCTTGGACATTGCGTCGCGACTGGCGTGCGTGACTGACCTCCCTCGCCCTTCAGCTGCCGGCCAGGTGTCGCGCATCTGCGAGGTCTTCCTCGCGGAGATCATGTATTGAGCGCGTTGGCACTTTCAGTGTTGTTGAAGATTTTTTCTGCCGCTTATCAGTGAACGACATCTGTCTGCGGAGCGAAAGCGGGAGGTAGCTACGTAGCTGCTACCGTTCACCCTCGCAATGAGCGGCCTTCGCACGCGGTCCTGCGGACTTCCAAACATACGGGAGTTGAAGCCTGATGCGATCCGACCGAGTGGCATTCTTCATCGTGCGAGCGACATTCTGCAACTTCAACGGATAGGGCATAGGGGTGTTCAGGCGCGCCTCGGCGCGCCTAGAGAAGTAAGCTTTCCTTCAACCGCGACGCCGAAGATGAGCCAACCCGCCAGCTCACCAGGATCGACGCTGCCCACCGAGGTGCTCGTCCACATCCTCCGCATGTCGCAGGAAGGACAAGCGGCGGGCCCGCGCCAATCGCAACGGATCACGTTCGGCGGCGTCTGCCGCGCCTGGTTCCTTGCCAGCATCGACTCGACCGAGTTTTCCGTCCAGGGCGAGCAGCAGGCCAAGGCGTTCGTCGCCAAGCTCGCACGGGAGCGCAAGTGGGCCGCGCAGGAGGAGCGAAAGGCGTCGAGCGGAAGGACGACGCGCGCGTCGCTGGCGGGTCTCAACCGCCCGAGCACGGTTCGGCGGCTCACCGTCCACATTGACCGCAAAGCTGGCGGAAGGGACCTCGCTGCGCTCATCACCGCGTGCCCTCGACTCGCTTCTCTCACCCTGAGCACCTCCTCGACCCTGCTCGACTCGGCCCGCAACTCGAGCCTGCTCGAGGCCGCGCTGGGGTCACTCGAGTCTCTTCACGAGCTCACACTAGAAATCCTTGGTATGGTCCCAACACTTGTGCTTCTCAAGTAGGTGTTCGACTCCAGGTGGGCACATACAGTCGCTAACGCCGTGCTGCACCTCCCGCAGGCTTGTGGCGCCTCTCCCGACTCTCAGAGTCCTCGATTCTTTGGGGGTAGCCATTTACGACCGAGAGCCGCTCGATCCGGCGCAGCTAGAGCGCCTCGCGTCGCCACACCTCCAGAGCCTCGCCTTCAACACCTCACACTCGACCAACAACGGCCTTCTCCTCGCACTCGCGACGGGATCAAGAGTCGGGCTTCGTACAGTTCAACTAGGAGATGCACCTGCTGCCACTTTCAGCACCATATTCGACTCCGTACTTCCCCTCCTCTCGACCGTCACGCACTTCGCGTGGGTTCCCTACGACGGCTCGACCCTCACCGACGACCAGCGAGCAACTGTCGCAAAAGTCTTCACAGGGCTGACAAACGTCGAGGTCCTCGATATCGCCACGCTAGAGAAGGACCCCCTGGGACCCTCTGACCGTGACGACGAGACCTGGGACAAGCCGGCGATCGTGGACCCCGCCTTCTACGCCGCCATCCAGACCCTCAGCAAGGTCCGCGAGCTCCGGTGCACATCGTTGGACAGCAAGGTCGACGAGGACGACATTATCTCGCTCATCGGAGCGATGCCGTCGCTCCGAGTGTTGACGCTCGCGGTCGTGTTTCCGCCGTGGACGGATGTTCAAAGGGCGCGCGTGAGCGACGCAGCCGAGGTGGCTGGCGTGGAAGTGGTGTACGATCAGTCTGATCTGTATAATCAGTGGATGCGTGCGTAACAATCTATGTGCGCGGCACAAACGAGGTCCCGCCAAAGAATGAGCAGTTTCGCCCCTGCCCCCACTTCTGCGACCAAGCTGTGACAAAAATATCTGTCAGTCAAGTCAGGGTGGGTCGAATTTCTGGTTCGGAGAGAAGGAGAGACGACGCAGGGGCTCAAGCCGCGTCGATCTTTTTGGACAGAGGATGGCACAGGCTCCTGAAGTGCATCCCCACCGGCCGGACAAGCACGATTCGGTTACGCCAAGAGTGAACGTCACCTCGATCTCCAGGCGGTCCTCCCCCAGCAAGGTAAGGGCGCGTTCAGCGGTCCAACGGTGCGGAGGATGATCGGGCGTCGGGTTGCGAAGGGTGCTCTGTCATCGCCGCGGGAGGGGTCCACCAGCTTTGGGCTTCGCGGGAAGGTCTCCCTCTACTCGGTAGCACGGGCCGAGCCAGCGAGGACTCTGCCTGTGGCCATCGGACGTAGGAACGAGTGGGAGGTTGGGACTCGGCCGCCGGCTGTCAGCCTCGGAGTTCATGGCGCTTGCTTGTCGTGAGCTCCGTTGTCGTTGGGCGTCGGGGCAGATCTCTCTACTGGGATTGGCACTGTACACGAGTAAGAAGTAACGCGGGGGTGGCTTGGTTTCACGTGACGGGGAAACGTGCCGCAGATGGGAGGTCCGCAAGACGGACGAGCTGACGTTCACTTGTGATGGCTTACAGGGGTCCATGAGTGCTCCTCCAGAGACGAAGCGTGCGTGGAGGTCCGCCTGCGCCCTCTGCAAAGGTCCGTCGTCGAGTCATTGCGGAGCTCGGAGTCGGTGGCGGGTGGGGTAAGCTGACGTCAAACTCACCCAGCTTCCAGGAAACGCTGCGAGTGGACTCCAGAAGACACGTTGAATCTCTGCTGCGTTCAATGCGCCGCTCGTGGGATCCCGTACGTCGCTGCCTCGTCGGTGCGATGGGCGACGCAGGGGAGCTGATCCGATCGCTGCATCCACAGATGTCCTGGAGTACCCCCGCCTGTCCCGTACAAGCGCCGCCTAGTCAGATCAGAGCCTCTTCCGACCCTGTCTCTCCCTCTCACGTCGTCGTCGGCCGTGTCGATCCGACCAAGCTCAGCCTCGGCTCGCGCTGTGAGCTTTTTCTTTACGCTCCAGAGGCGCAAAACATTTCCCGGAAGCTGAATTTGCAACGAAAAGACCGAGTCGACTTTGGCCACGACGTTCGCAACGACCCTCCTCCACATCTATCACTCTCACTACTCTGTACAGGCCTTCGAGGTCACATCTATGCTGAAGAAGGTCTTGGACCGGTGCTGCAGTAGCCCCATCGACTCCTTAGACAAAACAGACAAGGCGATCTACCTCAGCGTCCTTGCGCTGGCGGCCCGGACGACCGACCACCCCGCGATCACTGGACCGCGAGCGCCGAGATTGGAAGTGAGTGCTAACCTTGCTATGAGAAATAAGAGTGTCTCTTATGACAACCTTGAACAGTTTGTGGAGTCGGACCAGGCCGAGTTGATTGATCTCTCGGAATACGGTGCCACAAGGAGAGCGCCGTGCGAGACACTGGTCCGGTTCGCCCATCATCTCACAGGCCCAATCCCGCCTGGACTGACCAACTCAAATATATTGTCAGGCAGGCACTTCAGGCCAGTAATGATCCGCGCACAAAGCAGTCGGACGCCTCCACGCAAGCTGTCCTTCTCAATGTGTGCATGTTTACGGGTCAGCCTCGATTCTTTTGTCATCGAGATCTGCTGAAGCTGAATTCACCTGGCTGACAGGATTCGATGGCGAGTGGGGCGAGGACGCGGTGCGGACCTCAGCACAGATCTACAGGCGAATGCGCCCAGACACCATGACGCCAAGCGAAAGAGTTACCTGGGAGACGGTGGGGAAGAACCTATTTGTAAGTGTAGGTGCTACCTATCTGACTCAAAAGACTGACCCTCGACCCCATCAGAATCTTGACGCCGTCTCGGCCGCGTACGGCGCGCGACTACCGCTGTTGTGAGAATGCCAGAGCTAAAGTATCAAGGTTTGGCGTGCTGAGCTTCGACTCACACAGCTCGGATTCTGAAGTCAGCAGCCTCATACCACGACCAGCAGAGTTCTCTTACGAAACCGTGCGTGTCATTTGAGCGCTGATCTCGGGGCGGAGTGCGTGACATTGACTCCGGCCCGCAGGACCTTGACTTTCTCGACTTTGTCCGAAACTGCACAGAGGACTACCCCTACCTCGAAACTGAACAGGCAGCTTTCTGTGGTCGGGGTCAGGACAGTCGCACCTGGTTGTTGCGCGACATTGCCGCCATCATCTGTTGTCAGTCCCTTTTCGCAGATCTCGAAGACTCGACTCACCTGGAACAATCACAGGCCCCTCTGATTCAGTCCAATCACACATTCCTCGAATCCGGGAGGTCTGGGCGACCTTCGACCTCTGTTACGGGATGACAGACGGTTGCCGAGCGCTCACGCAGATGATTCTCGCCGAGACGATCGCGGCAGGCCTTCCACCAGACGCAGTTTTCCGAGCCAAATACCTGTGCTCAAGAATGCCTGGAGCTCCGGCGAGGAGTGCCCGGGTCCAGTGGATTCTGCACTCTGTGATCAAGAGCTGGGCCGCGGAGGGGTCGCTCAAGGATCCGGATTTTGTCGCGGAAGCGGTCCGGCAGACGCGGAAGAGTCTCAAGCACACCGCGGGGACGTTCAAGGTGCGCAACACTTGTCTCGCGGCCCTCACTTCAGCTGACCTCTGATACGCACGCAGGACTTGCAAGTGCTGCCTGCCGCCAAGTCGGTAGTATGCGGGCAGGCGTTCCTTCGACTGGAGTATGCACCCGATTGGGTTGATATCGCCCTGGAACGACTTCCACCAGACGAGAAGGCCAATGAGCTCACGCTGGAAGAGCTCGGCTGGCTTGCATCTGTCCTTCGACAGTCGGGATGTGCGTCGCCGTACCTTCATATTGACGAATCACTGACCCCAAGCTGCTAAGGGTCTTATGGGCGAGCTTACATTCGTCTTCACGAGTTGGAGCAAGGGATTGTGGCGTTGCGGCAGGAGGAGTTTGAGCAGCGTAAGCTACTGCCCTTCCTCGTCAGTGCACACCGCTGATCCTGGGTACATTCAATTTAGAGATGGCGCAGTTTGATGTTGTTTCAGAGTATTTGGACTTTTCGGGGTTGTAATCGCTTTCACTATCGTTGAAAGCCTCAACGATCTCGCTAACCGTGATGCATGCACCGGTCACTCGGGATCTCAAGCCCCACCCAACCTCTCTATGTTCCGGTACATTACATATATCACATGGAGGCCAGCCCCATTAAGCGAAAGTCGTGGCCGCCCTGTCGGGAGTCAGCATCTGGCTTTGCTTCGCTGCGAGACTGGCTCACGGTGTCCGTGTCGGGGAGCAGCAGCACATTCAGGACGCTGCACAAGGAATCAGCTGCCGATAAAAACTACGAGAGGTTCAAAATTTTCGCACTGGGGTCCTGGCGTGAGGTTGTCGAAGAGCTTGATCCATCTTTGGTGGCGGCGACATGAGTAACGTCAGCGGAGGCGACGCCTCTCGAAGAGCTGCAGTCACTGACGCTGTACCCGCATGCTCTCTTTGATTATACGCGTTGATACCTGCAGCATGGTCACACTTCTGTCAGGTGAGACCCATGCGTTGCGAAGCTCACCGTGCTGGACTTCGCTCCTCTCATCAATGTAGGTCGTTACGGAGCCCGGTTTGATCGTGTTACCGACCCCGTTCGTCTCCCATATGAAGAGACCGACGGACGTCCCCTCGAAAGCAAAACTCATGCGTGACATGATCTGGTGAGTGTTCCACCTGGCGGCCAGGAGTTAGAAAGAACATGACTCCCACCAATACTCGAATGTCAAAGAGCTTACGCGGCCTTGTCGTTCCATTTCTCAACGTGCCACTCGCCAGAGTAGGCCTTCGGCTTTAGCGGATGGGTGGCCGACGAGACCCACGAGCAACGCGGAGTGACTTCGGGCACGCTTCTCATGGAGTCGAACTGAAGAGGAACGCCGTCAGTCCAGGAAGAACCACGTCAAGAATTAGGTAGCTTACTCGCTCCATCAGATACAATCGCGGTACGACTCCGAGTGCATCGCCGGTCGGGAAAAAACTTGAGGCGTCAACCGGTGGGGGCGGAGCGGCCATTCGACGTTTTGCTTCGCACACCTGCTCCCGCACGTAGAGTGATAGCATATCTCCAAGGACTTGATGTCCGACCCAGGAGATGTGCCGCTGTGCAATGAGTGTGTGAGTGCGAGTCAACCCGGCCTTGCGAAAGGGCCGGACGCACGGTGTCAGGATCCGGGTTCTCGTCGCTATGGCGCGTAAAGTAATGCTGTACTACCTCAGGGTGAGCCATGAAGTGTCTTAGGTCACCATTGATGATGAGTCAGTCATTTCCAGGTGCCAAGAGCTACTGTAGTAGGGGGTGCCCACGGGAGCAGAAAATTTCGCAATCTGCGTTCACACGGTAAGTTTAGTATAGTAGTAAGCTACATCTGTGAACTTGGATATGTTACGATATTACGGGGACGTCGAAGAACTGAGACTGAATTGCCGCGGAGGCCGCACCGCGTGACATCTCGCTGGCGAAGAGCGCGACCTGCGCGGTCGATGGGATGAGGCAGCTTTTCGAATTGGCCTGCTCATAGGTTTTCTCACCACTGAAACTCTGATCACAGCCGGCTTCTGGGGGAGCGAGAGAAGTGCCCGGTAGAGCTGGTCGTCGTCCCTGCAACGCCGACAGTAAAATTCAGGGTCTGTGTCTTCTACTTTTCCTTTCGGCGCAGATCCTGATGAAGCACTGACTTTACGGTCTTGTCTCCATAGTCGTTGTTGATGTCGACCTGTCAAAAATGGTCAGAGTCGTCGGCCCCGCGAGTCTCCCGCGCAGACAAGCTGTCTCACTCACCTCGATGATGTAAAGATCCAAGTCGTTTGGCACCAAGGTTTCAAAACAATACGAGAAGAACTCGCCTGGTGCCCAACAACGCCGCCAGTCAGCTTCCCCACGTCTCGCACCAAGTTGCGGCGCGCCTACTGTCGGTGCCAGCAGCCAGTCCCTCATGCAGCCTCGAATGCGGAAACTGCTTCTGGAAGTCCTCGAAGAACACTTTCTGCCAGACCGGGCGCCCAAGGTGGTTGATGCCGTGCCCCATGCTGACCGAAGCCCCCAGTACGCCGACCGAGACATGCTCGCCCCTCAAAGCCTTCTCGAGGAAGCGGCGCACGCGGTACCCCGAGCCCTCGTACGTCCGTGACATTCGAACGGAGTCGATACCGTAGCTGCAGAGAGGGTCGGTTGCGTTCAAGACGCAAAGCTCGCACGACCCGGGTGGCGGAGCTGGGATGTCGTATTGATGGCGGGCGACGGAGCGGTGAGGCGAACCGAGGAAGGCGGGAGGATGTGATTCGAGGATGAATGCAACAACTAGGAGGATATTCACCGCGAGAAGGGCGAAGAACGCGCGAGCCATTACCGCATGGAGTGGCGGGTGGTGAGGAGGACGGACCGTCGGCTGCTGGAGCTGGCGCTGAAGGCTGGAGACGAGGGTAGCTGAGAGGGCGCAGGGGGGACCCGCCGAAGCTAAGGATGGGACATCACTCTAAAGTATTGCTGTGGTATTTGGTCAAGGTTGGGCTAGGGCGGGGCGGGGACGATCATGTTCAGCGTCAAGTCGTTTCGCTGGCGCAGGTTGCGCGGCACTCTGCCGTAAATTCTTTTTCGGAAAACGCCTTTATGTATCAAGTAGCAGCTCGCTTACCGTCGCCGCTCGGAGGGAACGGAAGCCAGGGGGTGCCGACCGCACGACCGCACACTTACCCTCGTGGCACCAGGTCGCCAGAATGGCAAGGAGTACCAGACTAAAAGTTACGGCACTCGCTATGCTTCCGCTGCGGAGTGCCCAACCTACCTCAAGCTGTGTCCCAGGTTACACTTCCCGCTGAGGCGTTAACCGAGACAATCAACCTCAAGTGAGTGGCTTAGTAGCTCGCAAGTGACTAATCCGGAAGTCTCATATTCTCTCTGCGGGATTGCAGGATTGGATGAGCCAGTGCCGTGCTTGGATTGTTAGCGAGTCACAAATGTACCCTCACAATGCTTGCTACTGCGCCATGAAAGGCGAAGTTGATACCAAATACTTCCAACAGATATGCAGTCTTACGTATCCACCCACTCATCACCGCACTGGGGAGACCTTCCGAACATTCTAACGAGCGAACACGGCGACGAGATCGGAAGAGCGTCGTGTAGGGAAAGAGTGTCCTAGGTGTGTAG